>Ga0075431_100005915_pt1 | contig 12101 bp, 10 predicted proteins | sample RhiMetdeltSRZDD5_FD_75297 | JGI IMG/M metagenome (GOLD analysis project Ga0075431, IMG submission 75297) | Populus rhizosphere microbial communities from Tennessee, USA - Rhizosphere MetaG P. deltoides SRZDD5 | ecosystem: Host-associated > Plants > Roots > Rhizosphere > Soil | place: USA... | reverse complement strand
GGGCGGCGCGGGCCTCGTGGTATCCACGTCGACTGCCGCCTCACCCTCTGGCCCGCGTCTGGATCGGTCCGATAGAGTACCCGTAACCGGCGCCGTTGACTGGACGTGACCTCGTGTGTGGCATCTGCGGTGAAGTGAAACTGCGTGACGGCCCGCCCCCGAGCCTGGACGTCACCCGCGAGATGCTGCGCACGATGCGCCATCGCGGCCCAGACGGTGAGGGCGTGTTCGGCGACTCCCAGGTGGCGCTCGGCGCCGTCCGACTGGCGATCATCGACCTCACCGGCGGCCAGCAGCCGATCCAGAACGAAGACGGCTCGATCACCATCGTCTTCAACGGCGAAATCTACAACTTCGCTTCGCTTCGCAGTCAACTGGAGCGCCTCGGCCATCGCTTCGCCACGCACAGTGACACCGAGACGATCGTCCACGCCTACGAAGAGTTCGGCACCGAGTGTGTCCAGCACCTGAACGGCATCTTTAGCTTCGCGATCTGGGACCAGCCGCGCCGCTCGCTGTTCATTGCGCGAGACCGCCTGGGCGTCAAGCCGCTCTTCTACGCGGTGACGGACGACAGCGTCATCTTCGCCTCCGAGCTCCGGGTGATGCTCGCCCACCCGCGCCTCACCCGGCAGGTCGACCTGGTCTCGTTCAACGACTACCTGACCTTCGAGTACGTCCCGACGCCCCGCTCGATGATCAAGGGGATCAGGAAGCTTCCGCCCGGCCACACCCTCACCGTCCACGGCGGCCGTGCCACCGTCGAGCCGTATTGGGACGTTCGCCTGGAGCGCAGCGAAAGCGGGCGCAAGTCCGAGCGCGAATACGAGCGCGAACTGCTCGACCGGCTCGAGGAGTCCGTACGGCGCGAGCTGGTCAGCGACGTGCCGGTCGGTGTGCTGCTCTCCGGCGGGCTCGATTCCAGCGCCATCGCCGTGATGGCAGCCCGCCATTACCCTGGTACGCTCCAGACGTTCACCGCCGCCTTCGAGGACGAGTCGTTCGACGAATCGTCGTTCGCGCGCGTCGTCGCCGAGCGCACCGGCGCACAGCATCATGAGATCGTCGTCAGCGCCGATCGGCTCCTGGCATTGGTCCCGAAGCTCGGCGAGCTCGTCGACGAACCGCTCGGCGACTCCTCGTTCGTACCAACCTATCTGCTCTCGCAACTGGTCCAGCGGCACGTCAAGGTTGCGCTCGGCGGCGACGGCGGCGACGAGCTGTTTGCCGGCTACCCCACCTACCAGGCCCACCGCCTGGTCGAGTATTACGAGATGGTGGTGCCGGAGCCGATCCGCCGCGACATCGTCCCTCGGCTCATCGGGCGTCTCCCGACCTCGTTTGACAACGTCAGCTTCGACTTCAAGCTGAAGCGCTTCATCAGCGCGCGCGGCGCACCGGTCGCGACGCGGCACCACCAGTGGCTCGGCTCCTTCACACCAGACGAGACCCGATCCATTCTGGAGCCCTGGGCGTACGTCGAGGAGCGCGACGTTTTCGAGATCGTCACCCAGCATCAGCGACGCTGTGCCGCCAGGCAGGCCGTCAACCAGCTCCTCTACTGGGACATGAAGATGTACCTGGAGGGGGACATCCTCCAGAAGGTGGACCGGGCAAGCATGGCCTGCTCCCTGGAGGTGCGGGTGCCGTTGCTCAACCACCTGCTGGTCGAGTGGGCCACCGCGCTTCCCCACGACCTCAAGCTGCGCGGCTTCACGACCAAGTACCTGTTCCGCAAGGCGCTCAGGAGGATCCTGCCGCCAGAGATCACGGACCGTAAGAAGAAGGGGTTCAACATGCCGGTCGCGAAGTGGCTGGTCGGGCCGCTGCGCGAGCTGGTCGAGGACACCCTGTCGGAGTCGCGGTTGAGAGCGGACGGCTTCTTCCGCCCGGCCGGCGTCCGCCGCCTGCTGGACGAGCACTACTCACGTCGGCGGGACAATCGGAAACTGATCTGGACGCTCCTGATCTTCCAGCTCTGGCACGACGCGCTGAGGTCGTCGGCGCCATCCTGCGGCACAAGCGCCACGAACGGCACCGCCCTCGCCCCCGGCATCGCGCGCGCCGATTGACGTGCCAATCCTGGCCGATCTCACGACGACCGAGCAACATCACACTATGCGTGACCTCCCAGCGCTGCGTCGGCGCCCGGCCTCGGCGGATCGTTCACTCACGCACCAGTCGACCTCTGCGTTAGGACTCGCGGCCCGCCTGCTGCACGGCCTCGCCATCGCCTGCACGATCGGCGCGGGACTGGCGCTCTCGGCGCAGTTCATCCTGTCGGCAGTCGGCGCAGTCGGCCTGGCCTGGCCGATCACCCACCCGGAAGGCGCCACCATCGCTGCGATCCTTCGCGTCCGAGACGGCCAGCCGCTCTACCAGTACTTTCACGAGTTTCCGCACCTGATCACGCCGTACCCGCCAGTCCAACCGGTCCTGGTCGGCGTCGCGAGTCGCGTGCTCGGCCTCTCGATCCTCGAGACGATCGGGCTCGCCCGTTCACTCACGTTGGCGTCGACGCTGGCGACGACCGTTCTGATCTGGCTCGTCGCCAGGCGGCTCGGCGCTGGATCTCTGGCGGCTCTGGCAGGCGCGAGCCTCTTCCTGCCGCTGCCCTTCCTGGACGAGTGGGGTTTCGCTGCGAGGCCGGACGTCCCGGCCGTGGCGCTCTCACTGTTCGCGCTTCTCCTGCTGATCCTTCGACCTCGACAGGTGTGGCTCGCCGCGATCGTCGCCGTCCTGGCCCTCTTCACGAAGCAGACCGCCGTAGCGCTGCCGGTCGCCGCCACACTCTGGCTCCTGTTCACGCGACAGTGGCTGGCCGCCGCGACGTTCGCCGTCACCTGGATCGTGCTGACGGGCAGCATGGTCGCACTGCTCGACGCCGTGACCGGCGGCAACTACGTCCTCAACACCGTGCAGGCTCACCTGAACACACCGAAGAACGGGTTCGACCTGGCGCTCCGCGAGTTCCTGCCCTTCTTCAAGGACGACTGGCTGCCGATCGGCCTGGCGGCGGCTGCCGTGCTGCTGCCAGGAGTGCGCGGCCGGGCAGCCCTGCCACTGCTCTACCTGTCCGCGTCGCTCGGGCTCGCCCTCTACTCGCTCCGCAACACCGGCGGCGACGTCAACTACCTGATCGAGCCCGCCGCCGCGGCCTGCATCCCCGCAGCCCTGGCGATCGACTGGCTCTGGCGTGCCGCGAGACGGACGCCCTGCGCGGATGCCTCCGGGGTCGGTAGCGGGGGGCACCAGACACCAGCTGAGGCCACCTTCCCCCTCTCCCTCGCAAGGGGGAGGGGGCTGGGGGGTGGGGGCCCCGCGCTGGCTCTCTCCGGTTCAATCCTCCTTGCCGCCGCCGCTGTCATCTGGGCGAGCGGTCTCTGGGACTTCTGGCGCCTCGACGGCGGCGTGGACCCCACCAGCCGCCTGCCGCTCGCCGAGATCGCCGCCGCCGACACCGTCCTCTCGGAGGAGCCGCTGGCGGTGATCCTGGCCGGCAAGGAGCTCGTCGTCTCGGACACGTTTCACCTGAGCATGCTGACGACCAGCGAGTTCTTCGATCCGCTGGAGCTCGAGCGGCGGATCAAGCGCAACGAGTTCGATCTGATCGTGATGCGCAGCGACGTCCGCGCTGCCCGCTGGTGGAAACGCCAGCTACTGCTACCCGAAACTGTCCGACTCGCTATCAAAGACACCTACGTGCCGGCCGGGCGGGTCGGCATGTTCTGGCTCTACAAGCCAGAGGAGCGCCGAACCGGCCGTTAGGCGATGGGCGGCGCGTCGCGCCAATCCCAGCCGGCCGCTTCAAGCTCCACGAGCGCCCCAAACCGTCCGCCCTGCCGAATCAGCTCGGCTGGCGGACCCTCCTCGACGATCCGGCCGTCCTCCAGCACGATCACCCGGTCGGCTTCTCGGGCCGTCGCGAGCCGGTGCGCGACGGTCAGCAGGCCACGCCGCCGACCGACTACGCCGGCCCGCAGCGCCGTCGCCAGCGTCGCCTCAGTTGACGCGTCGATCGCCGCCGTCGCCTCGTCCAGCAGGATCAACGGCGGGTCGAGCACGAGCGCCCGCGCCAGCGCCAGCAGCGCCGTCTGCCCGGCCGAGAGCCGCATCCCTCGTCCGCCTCCCACGCCCGCCAGCATCGTGTCGTAGCCGTGTGGAAGCCCGAGGACGAAGCCCGCGGCGCCGGCCAGGTGCACGGCGTCCTCCACCATCTCACGTGACACGGAAGGATCAAACAGCGCGACGTTCTCCAGCACCGTCCCGTTGAAGAGGAGCGCTGTCTGCGGCACCACCCCGAAGAGCCGCCGACGGTCCGCCGGCTCCAGGTCACGGGGGTTCTGTCCGAGCACCGCGACGCGGCCTTCCCACGGCTCGTACAGTCCACCGAGCAGCGAGAGCGCACTGCTCTTGCCAGCCCCGGTCCGTCCCACCAGCGCCACGTGCTCGCCGGGCCGAACCGCCATGCTCACGTCGTGCAGGATCGGCTGCCCCGGCGCGTACCCGAACCGGACGTCTACTAGCTCCCCGGCGGAAGGCCCCACCCCCCGCCCCCCTCTCCGCTGCGGCGGAGAGGGGGAGACCACCTGCAAGTCACGATTTGCTCCCCTCTCCATCGCAATGGAGAGGGGCCGGGGGTGGGGCTTTCCGCTGCCGGTGAGGTTCCTTTCGGTCAGGTCGCTCGGCACCGCGAGCACCTCGAACACCCGCTCCACGCCGGCCAGCGCCCCCTGGACCGTCTGCCACTGCTCGCCAAGCGCCGCCAGCGGCGCGAATCCTCGTTGAAGGAGCAGCACGAACGCCGTGAGCGTTCCCAATGAGATCTCCCAGGACACCAGGCCGCCCCGCGCACCTACCCAGAGCAGGGCGGCGCCAGCCACAGCCGCGATCATCGCCACGTTCGGCGAGTACATCGCCGAGCACGCCGTCGCGCGATTCGACGCCACGAGAGTCTGGGCGAGCGTCAGCCGAAGCCGGTGGACAAACGCGTCCTGGCGGCCGAACGTCTGGATCGTCTCGGCGCCGACGAGCGTCTCCTGAAGCTGCGCGCCTTGCTGCCCGACCGCAATCCTGTTCTGCCGTTCAGCTTCACGTACCTGCACCTGGAGTCGGCGGGTCAAGATCAGGAGCGGCGGCACCGTCAGGGCGGCGATGGCGGCCAGCGGCGGACTCAGCGACGCGAGCGCGATCGAGATCGTCACGACTCTCGAAAGGTCGATGACGACGCTGGCGACCCCGGACGTGAACAACGTCTGAATCGCCTCGATGTCCGAGGTGCAGTGCGCGATCGCCTCGCCGAGCGGCGTCCGATCGAACCACCGAATCGGCAGCGATTGCAGATGCGCGAACAGTCGAACGCGCAGGTCGTGGAGCGTGCCCTGAGCCGCGACGCCGGTGAGGTAGCCGGCCAGGGCGCGCGTCACCTCGACCGCCGCCATCGCCAGCAAGAAGCACAGTGAGAGCACCACCAGGCCATCTGACTGCCCGACGAGCAAGTGGTCGTCGACGAACGTCATCAGGAGCAGCGGCGGCACAAGCTCCAGGCTTGCACTTGTGACCACCAGGGCCACCACCAGCAGCAGCAGCGCCTTGCGCGGCGCCAGCAGCGTGACGACCTGTCCGTAGGTTGACGCCCCGCCGGTCGGTCTGGCGGGCCGCATCGCAATGCTCGGGACGACCACACTCATCGTCGGCTCCCGACCGGCGGCCGACTGGCCTGCCCGATCCGCTGTTGCGCCAGGTAGATCTGCGCGTATCGACCCTGCGCCGCCAGCAGCTCGGCGTGCGTGCCAGACTCGGCGATCCGTCCGTCATCCAGGAGGACCACGAGGTCCACCCGCGTGAACGCCGCCAATCGGTGCGAGCAGAGCACGATCGTCGCGCGCTCGGCCGGCGGCGCCGCCGGCCCGACCGCCCCCATCAATCCCTCGACCAGCCGAACCTCGGTGTCCACGTCAACGGCCGAGAACGGGTCATCCAGGATGAGCAGGCCAGGACGGCCTGGCGCGCCGGCCAGAAGCGCCCGCGCCAGGGCGATCCGCTGCCGCTGCCCTCCCGAGACCCGGACGCCCCCCTCGCCGATCGGCGTGTCCAGGCCGGCCGGGAACGCCGCGATGTCTGGCGCCAGCGCTGCCAGCCGAATCGCTCGGGCGACCAGACTGTCAGCTTCCGGCCCTTCTAGCGTCGGCGCACCGAAGACGATGTTGTCGCGAACCGTGCCGGAAAACAGCCACGGGTCCTGCGGCAGATAGCCGATCAGCGCCGCGCGCTCCCTGGCGGCGATCTCCGCGAGCGGCAAGTCGTCAACCTGAATCTGACCACCTTCGAGCTGATACAGCCCGACCAGCGCCTTCGCCAGCGCGCTCTTCCCGGATCCCACGGCCCCCGTCACGCCGACGAGCGCACCGGCCGGGATCGAGAGGGTCAGATCGGTGAGCGACGGGCGCGCGGCGCCCGGATAGCGGAAGACGACCTGGCGAAGATCCACGCTGACGGCCCCGCGGCCAGCGATCATGAACCCGGCCTGGTGACGCGCCGCCTCCTGGTGCCCCGCAATCACCGAGTCTGGTTTCCGGTCTTTCGCGGAGCCGTTGCGCGAACCGTGCGCACCACCATCGCCACACCCGGCCGAGATTGTGTCGCCGAGGCGTGACTGGTCGCCCTGGGCTGTCAGGGATCGACCCGGTCCGGACGAGAGGGTCGCGGACGGTTCGAGCTGGAGTCCGGCCACGTAGCCGGGCTTGAACGACGAGCGTGGTGGTTCCCTTCCACCGAGAGCGCTGGCGCCAGCAGCGGCTTCAGCCGCCGATACGCCACGCCGCCAGCCTGGACGGAGTTGATAAGCTGCGGAACGCGGAACCCACGTTTGACGACCTGCAGGTACAGCTCCAGGAACGCCACCAGCTGGCCCGCCGTCATCAGGCCGGCGATCACGTTCTCGCCGCCGAACCAGAGAATGAACGTCACCCCGGCCACCATCATGACGGTGTAGGTGGGGGCCAGCGTCGAGCGGAGACGCTGAGTCGCCAGCATCGTCTCGGCCTGGTCCTCGGAGAGCGTGGCGTATCGCCTGGTCGCCGTCGCCTCGTGCCCGAACAGCCGCAGCACCCGAACGCCGGCCAAAAGCTCCTGCAACGCGGCCGTCGCTCGGGCGGCGGCGGCGCGAGCTGCCGAGATCCGCTCGCGGACCCAGCGGCCTGTCGCCAACGCCAGCGGCATCGCGGCCGGGACCGGTAGCATCGCCAGCACGGTGAGGCCGACGTCGAACGTCAGCATGACCACAACCAGTGACACCGAGAAGAGGACGGTGTCCCAGATCTCTGTCGTCGCCTCACGGACGCCCAATCCGAGCGTCTCGACGTCGCCGTCGATGCGTGCCATCAGGTCGCCGACGGGGGTCTGATGGAGCCGCTCAGCCGGCCAGGCGAGCACTCCACGAAGGGCGTCCGCCCGCAGGTTCGCCCGAACGCGCTGGTTCGCCGTGATCAGCCAGTAACGCTTGAAGACTCGGGAGAGCTCGACGATAGCCGCCGCACCGATCAGACTGAGCGCCGCCCAACCGGCCGTCGCCGCGTCGCCCTCGCCTCGCTCGATCGCCAGTACGGCGTCGATCGCCCGGCCCAGCGCGAGCGCCGGCAAGACGATCGCTGTGTTCATGATGATCGCCATCAGCGACCCGATGGCCAGCAGGCCGCCGACCTGGCGGAGATACGGACGCAGCTCCCAGAGATACGGAAGGTTGACGAATGAACGCAGGAGCAGCCTCCAGGCGACCGACGCAGAGTGCGCTCCGTCCCGAGGCGGAGCGAGGAAGAGACTCGGGGTCACGCGCGCTCGCGGACGGCCGAGATCCCAGAAACACGGCCCAGACCGTCGATTTTAGCTGACTACGCACACCGACCGGCTGACGCGCGCCCCTGGAGTGCTCTCGCCGTCGTGCGTCTGGCCTTTAGCATTTGCGCGACAGAGGCGGTCGCATCGTCGTCAAGCCGTACGGAAGGCCATCCCCTCTCACAAGACCATTACGTTTACTTCGCGACACAACGGCCTTCGAGTTGAGGCCAAAAAGCGTGTGCTACACTACGCTCCCGCGGCACCGAGACGCCCGCACCCGCAGTTGGCTCCCCGCGTCGCTCTCGCGGCCGACGCCCGCTCCGGTCGATCGGCATCGGACGTGCGCACCGATCAACTTGCTCGTCACGGAACGGTCAGCATCGTGGCCGGTCCTGTGGCCGGCTCACGTGAGGATCGCCAATGAGCTCCGGCGTCTACCTGAGCGTCGTCTTGCCCGCGTACAACGAGGCTGGCAGCATCCGGTCGACTTTGACCGCGATGCAGTCGTACCTCGATCGGCAGCGGTACACGTACGAGATCATCGTGTCCGCCGATGGCGATGACGAGACGCCAGCGATCGTCAGCGAGATAGCACGCGACTGGCCGGCGCTGAAGCTCACCGCCGAGCCCGGCCGGCACGGCAAGGGACACGGCCTGCGACGTGGGATGCGGCTGGCGAGCGGAGACGTCGTCGGCTTCATCGACGCCGACTACAAGACGCCGATCGACGAGATCGAGAAGGTGCTGCCCTGGCTCGACGCCGGCTACGACCTCGTCGCCGGCTCCCGAGCGCTTGTCGATTCAGACATTAAAGTCTACCAGCCTCGGTACCGGCAGATCGGTTCCTGGGCGTTCGGCAAGCTGATGCACACCCTGATCGGGCTCCACCACATTCGGGACACCCAGTGCGGCTTCAAGTTCTTCACCCGTGAGTGCGCGGAAGAGATCTTCAGCCGTACCCGCATCGACGGCTACATGTGCGACGTTGAGATCCTCTGCATCGCCGAGCAGCTTGGCTACTCGGTGCGCGAAATAGGAATCGTCTGGCGCGACGACGGCGACAGCCGGCTCTCCTTGATTCGAGGGAACATCCAGAACGTGATGGACCTGCTTCGCATCCGTCTCACCCGCTTCCAGATCGGCCGCCGCCCGCGCCGAGTCCCGGTCAGAGTGATGGAGCCGAACATCCCGGAGCAGCTCGCCTCGTGACCCAGGCAAGCTCCCCCAGCCCGACGCACACTCCGGACGGCGCTTCGCGTTCCCCCGCACGGCCGAGCGCGGGCGCTCAATACCCCTGGCCGGTGCCGCCGGGCGCCTCGACACCGCCGGTCTGGACTGAGCGCGGCTTTGTGGTGGACGGCAAGCCGACTGACGTCGTCGCAGACGCCGTCGGCGCCTCTGGCTGGACAGACGACCTCACCGTCTTTTCGGAGGAGCATGCCGGCACCGATCACCCGATCGACGTCGCCTCGCGCGACCACGCGCTCAGCGGGCTCGATCACCTGACGCGCGATGACCCCGTGGTGCTGGAGATCGGCTGCTCGTCCGGCTATCTCCTGCCGCTCATCCGCGACCGGCTCCCGCGTGCCACCGTCATCGGCGCTGACTACGTTCCCGGGCCGCTCAAGGAGCTCGCCGCCTCGCTCCCTGACGTCCCGATCATCCAGTTCGATCTCGTCAACTGCCCGCTCCCGGATCAGAGCGTTGACGCCGTCATCATGGTGAATGTCCTCGAGCACATCAAGGAGGACGTGCAGGCGCTTCGCCACGTCTTCCGGATCTTGCGCCCCGGCGGCGTCCTGATCCTGGAGGTGCCGGCTGGCCCGCACCTTTATGATGTGTACGATCGTATGATGTGTACGATCGGCTGCTGATGCACCACCGTCGGTACACCCTTTCCCGGGTCAAGCGGCTGTTCGCCCGGACCGGCTTCGAGATCGTCAAGGCGACCCACTCAGGCGTGATCGTCTCTCCGGCGTTCGCGGCCGTCAAGATGTGGAACCGGTTCCGCCCTCCCCAGGTGAAACAGCGGGAAGAAGAGGTCGTTGCGGGGTACATCCAGTACACAGCGTCGAGCGTCCTGCTCGGCGCAGCCTTCGGCGTCGAGCGCTGGTTTGGGCGGTGGCTCCGCTGGCCGTTCGGGATCAGATGCGTCGTGGTCGGCCGTCGGCCCAGAGAGTAGGAGCCCGTCACACGCCGCCGGATGTAGCCTGATACCTCGGGACGCCGCGCGGACTGGCCAACTACAATCCAGGGGGCTGCTCATGCACGGAGGTTGGGACAGACTCTACCCGACCGCGCACATAGGTCCGCCGACCACCGTCCCTGGCACCTCCGTCGGCGACCGACGCGCGCCGTTTCGACGCCGTCGATGGCGGCGATCCTGCGCTTGACGCTCGGAGCAAGAATCGCTGAAGCTAGCGGTGCGCCGCGGTCCCCTGACTCGGCGTTGGCGTGGGCCGGCCGTATCGCGGGAACGAACGATGGACATGCTGCCTGGTGACCGCGTCGATCTCAGCTTCGGATTCCTGCCGATGGTGCGAGCCGCAGCCACGGTCAATCGTCGTCGGAGCGAAGCGAGTTGCCCGTCGAGCCGAACGGAGGCGATTGATTGCGCGTTGGGAGCCTCAACGTGTCAGAGCTGACGTTCGATAAACCGTACTACCTCGAGATCGACCGGGCCAGGTGGGCCGTGGCCGCCCAGGTTATCGCCGAGCTCCGGCGCACGTTGCCCGGCGGCCTGCGAACCTGCCTCGACGTGGGGTGTGGTCCCGGCTGGTTCTCCGAGAAGCTCGCACAGACAGGGCTCACCGTCACCGGTGCCGAGGGACGTGCCGAGCTCGTGGCCGAGGCGAGGCGACGGGTACCGCAGGTTCGGTTTCAGCACGTCGACGTCGAATCCGAGGAGCGGATGCGCGACCTCGGGTTCTTCGACCTGTCCTTCTGCTTCGGGCTGCTGTATCACGTCGAGCTCAGGTCGACGACGATGGCGAGCATTGCCAAGGTGAGAGGGGGACCGATCATACGCATGACACGACGACCGGCCGGACATAGTAGGAAAACTCAGGCGTGCCAGGCTTTCGAGGCGATTGTGGCAGTGCAGAACTCTCGGTCGCCCCGGAATGGGCAGGCATGTTCAGCACGCGTCTTCGACACCAGTTCGAAGCCGAGAATCGCCAACATCCACTCGACGCACGCTTCGGACATGGACCACCACGCATTGTTAGGAAGATGCGTGGCCGGATCAGGCATGAAGTGAGCGAGCGGCTCGGGGTCGAGCGACGCCTGCTGCGTAACGATGATGGTGTCTGACGACCGCGCCGCCGCTTGTTCGAGCACGCGGAACGGATCCCTGACGTGCGGCAACATCATGCCGATCAGCACGACGTCGAAGGTGCCCAGTTCGGGCGGCAGGTCGTAGGCCGTCCGTAGTAGACGCGCGCCTTCGACTCGAGGAGCCGGTGGGCGAGCCAGTACGCCCGCTGCCAGGCTCGCACGTACTCCGCCATCTCCTCGATCGCGTGGGAGATGTCCAGACCCACGAATGGGACGATCTCCCAGGCATGTGCCGATGGGTCGAGGTCCACCGAGACGACTTCGGCGGCGCCGCACCGCTCCATCTCGAAGGTAAGGTACCCACTTGCCGCGCCAATATCGAGGCAACGTTTGCCACGGAAGTCGTAGTGTCCGAGATACTCATCGATCGTCTTGCGAAGATCCCACGCGCCCTGCATGGTGCCGATCTCAGGCAGATCCATCGCGTGGTACCAGAAGCAGTCTCCGGGATCGGTGACCACTCGCGTCGAGGCATCCAACGCGTCCATGGCCCCAATGGTAGCATTGGTCGATAGCGCTGCATGTCAGGAACCAGGGATCAGCGGCTGATGCTCAACGAGTGCGCCTCCGACGAGTACGACCAGGGAACTGACCTTGCCCTCCTCGCGAAGCTTTTCGGCTTCCTGGCGAACAGGTCGGTCATCGACGTCGGTGCCGAGCGTGGCACCTTCGTGCGCGTGCTGGTCGACGCCGGCGCGGAGGCCATCTACGCTTTCGAGCCGTTCCCGAAGAGCGTCCACTCGCTGAAGTCGGCCTTCGCGGAGACGCCGGCCGTGAAGATCTTTCAGGTGGCGATCGGCGACCGTGACGACGAGGCCACGCTTTACGTCGTCGAAGACAAGACCGCACTCCACGAGGACGCCTTCCACTCGCTCGTTTCCTTCGACGAGACGCCGATGCTTCGATGCATCGGGGAGATTCGGGTCCGG
>Ga0075431_100005912_pt1 | contig 12103 bp, 6 predicted proteins | sample RhiMetdeltSRZDD5_FD_75297 | JGI IMG/M metagenome (GOLD analysis project Ga0075431, IMG submission 75297) | Populus rhizosphere microbial communities from Tennessee, USA - Rhizosphere MetaG P. deltoides SRZDD5 | ecosystem: Host-associated > Plants > Roots > Rhizosphere > Soil | place: USA... | reverse complement strand
GCTGGTCGAGTTGGGCGAAGAGTTCGCGCACGTCGAGATCGTGCTCGACGCCGCGACGGGCAAGGTGACGGCCTATGCGCTCGACGGCGAGGCTGAGAAATCCGTCCGCGTCAAACAGAGTGAGATCGAGATCGCGGTCAAGAATCCGGCGGTCACGATCAAACTCGGCGGCGTCGCCAACGCGCTCACTGGCGAAGCGGCCGGCGACACGTCGGAATTTTCAGGCCAGTCGGACAGGCTCAAAGGCGCAACCGATTTCAACGGCGTCATCCAAACGATCTCGATCAAGGGCAACCAGTTCAAAGACGTGGCGTTCAACTTTCCCAAAGGCGCCGAGAAGGAGTGAGGTCGTAATGAAGAACCGGAAAATGTATTGGATCATGACGGAAGTCGTCAAAACACTTCTCTGTGTCTGCGGTTTCCTCGCGGTCGGATACCTCATCACCAGCCCGCTTTTCGAGGGCAAATCGAAAAACCCCGCCGCGACCAACGCCACCGGCGACGACCCGTACCTGGAGGGCAAAGACAACCCGCGCGTCAAGGAACTGAGCCGGGAATACAAGGTGATATCCTTCAGCCATCTGAGCGATTTCTTCTACTACACGCCCGAGCCGGGGCAGACGCCCGAGCCGGAGTTGGTGAAGAAGAGCAAGATCCCCGACGACATCAAGGCGCTCAACGGCAAGAAGGTCGCGATCAACGGATTCATGATGCCGATCGATCAGAACCAGGAAGGGTCGAAGGAGTTCGTGCTCAACGGCGCCTTCGACATGTGCGGTTTTGGCGGCCCGGTCACGATCAACCAGTGGGTCGTGGTCAAGTACATAGGGGACGGCCGCGTCCCTTACACGCACCTGCCGATGTCCGTCTTCGGGGAGTTGGAAGTCGGCGAGGAGTACAGGGATGGCCGGATCTTCAGCATCTATCGGATGAAGGCGAAAGCGGTTTCGACGCCGCTGGGCCTTATCGAGTGAGGATTGAACGATGGAAACCCTCAGGCAAGACCTGCGCTTCGCCGCGCGGACGCTGATCAAGAAACCGGGCTTCACCGCGGTCATTACGCTGACACTCGCCCTGGGCATCGGCGCGAACACGGCGATCTTCAGCTTCGTCAACGCGCTGCTGCTCGCTCCGCCGCCGTATCGCGAGCCTGACCGGCTCGTGCGCGTGATGTCGCAGCGGGGCGCCGAGAGTGGGAAGCTTTCGCTGCTCGAAGTCGAAGACATCAACAAACAGGCCCGCCTGTTCGAAGGCTTCGCGTCATTCCTCGTCAGCCAGTACAACGTCACAGGAGTTCTCGCCCGAAAGCTATCTCGCGGTGCGCGCGAAGGTCGATCCGCTCACGCTGGCCGAGGCCGTCAAGCGGGCAGTATGGAAGGTCGATCCCGAACAATCGGTCTTCGACATACAGACGATGGAACAGCGCGTTCTCAATACGATCTGGCAGCAACGGCTGGCGGGCGCGCTCTTCGCGCTCTTCGCGGGGCTGGCGCTGGCGCTGGCCGCGGTTGGAATTTACGGCGTGATGTCATACGCGGTCTCGCAGCGGACGCGCGAAATCGGCGTGCGAATGGCGCTCGGCGCCCAAGTTCCGGACGTGTTGAAGATGGTCCTGGGAGAAGGCTTGAAGTTGACGCTGACCGGCGTCGCGATCGGTCTGATCGCCGCGCTTGCGATGGCGCAGTTGATGAAGAGCCTACTCTACGGCGTTGGCGTGATTGACCCGCTGACCTTCGCGGTTGCGCCGGCGCTGCTGGCGGCCACGGCAATGGTCGCCTGCTGGATCCCGGCGCGTCGCGCGGCGAGGACCGATCCGCTGACGGCATTGCGCTTTGATTGAGTGTCGAAGAATTCCTGTTGCATTCACCGGCTGATAATAGCCATTGGCCCGCGATTCCCGCCCATTCGCGAAAAACTCGGAGTCAACCTCGAACCAGCGCCAAAGATTCGGCCATATTTCTTCGACTATGTAAGTAGAGATGATCGAGCCGCAAAGAACAGCATTGGATCGAGAACAACTCTTCGCCCAGCGTTACGAGTGGCTGCTGGGCCTCGCCTTGCAACTAACTGGCGGCGACCAGGAGCGGGCCGAAGATTTGCTGCACAACGCATTCATCCAATTCACGCTCCCGCGCCATGACCTGCCGCCTGTGCAGAACCTCGATGGTTACCTTTACGCGATGCTTCGGAACGTACACGTGTCGCAAGAGCGACAGGCGGCTGTGTTGCAGCGCCTGACAGTCTCGATTGCAGAGTACGATTCCGCCGAGATCATGCTGCGGACGGCGGACGCGCAGGCGCTGTTGCGGGCGCGCGATGATTTGCGCGCCATCTGCCGGTACGCCTGTTTACGCATGGAGACTTCCAAAGTCGGGAGTATCCTGATCCTGCGCTTCTTTCACGACTACTTTCCCAGCGAGGTCGCGCTGATCGCGCGCTGCGCGCGGAACGATGTTGACCGCTTCCTGTGGCAGGCGCGGCGCGAGGCCAGGAGCTATCTGGAGAATCCCGGCTCGCTCCACTTCATCGCCGAACGGCCGCAGCCCCTCGCGCCTTCCCGCATAGAACATTTACGGCCTCAGTTGGATTTGGTGGCGGAGTTGCGCGCCGAGATCTTCCGTTCGCGGCGTGGCGATTGCCTGCCCGCTAAAGCGATTCGCGCGACCTACAAAAAAGGGCAAAACTGGCAAGTCGGGCAAACCAAGCCGGGCGGCGCTATTGAAGCCCCGTTGCTCGCCCACTTCGCGGCGTGCGAGCGGTGCCTCAATCTGATCTGTGAAGGGCTCGGTCTGACGCAGCTTTCACAACGCCGCGCGGACGACGATTCGGGCCCGGGGACGCAAAGTGGCGCCGGCAAAGGCGCAGGGCGCGGACCTTCAGCCGAATCGTTCATCAAACGCAGCCGCCGCCGCGCGCAGGAGACCGCCGAGCATAGACCGAAGGAGTTGCGCATCTTGGCCAACGGCTTCTTCCTCGGCGCGCAGTCCGTCAACGCCGAAGTCAACGAGCAGGTTTTGAAGGTCAATATTGAAGAGCCGCTCGCCTTCATCGAGGTCTTGAGCGAGCAGGGACTGCGCCTGTTGGTGCAGCCGGTCGAGACGCCGCCCGCCGGAGCCATCGAACAACGCGCGGTTGTGGATTTAAGCGACGGGCGGACGCTCGAAGTGACGGCCAGCTTCCGCAGCGCGCGCCCAACGCTGCGTGTCGTCTACCGCGACCCTTCGGATTGCGGATTGCGGATTGCGGATTGCGGATTGGAAGAGGATTTGGCCTCGCCTGATCACGCTTTGCCTAGCGCATCTGAGAAGCATCCTGCCGATGAGCCGCAGAGCTTCTCATGGCTTCAATCCGCAAACCGCAATCCGCAATCCGCAATCCGGCGCTGGCTGCGCCCCTTACCGCTTACTATCCTGCTCTCAGTTACTCTCGTCGCCGCGCTATTCTACTTAAGTCTGAGAACGAAGCCGCCTGTGGCGGAAGAGTTGTTGAGGCTCGCGCAACAGGCTGAAGCCATCGCCGCGCCCTCCGGCCAGGCCGCTCATCGTGTGATTCAGCTTGAAGAGCGCCGCCCGTCGGATCAGAAGGTGATCGCGCGCCGCCGCATCGAAGTCTGGCAGCGCGCGGGCAAATCTCATGAGGTTACGCGCGCAGAGCGCGTCTATGATGAAAGCGACACTTTGATCGCGGGCGCGTGGCGCAAGGCCGATGGCGCGGGCGCCATCAAACGCCGCGCGGCAAAAAGCGCGGCCGGAGAACCATCCTCCGCGGCGTCGCGGCGTGAGCCGGGGCATCCGCCGCGCGACATCAATGAAGCGGCGCTGCTTTCGCTCTCCGCGCAAACTTTCAACAAGCTGACCGCGGGAGGCGACATCGCGGTCGAAGAACGTTCGGCCGCATATCTGCTCAGCTACCGCAAACAAACTGTTCAATCCACAACGCCCTTGCTTGCGCAAGCGCGATTAACCTTGCAGCGTCCGCAGCTACGCGTCATCGAAGAGACCTTACTCGTCAACTACGACGGCGAAGAGCGCGAATGGCGCTTCAGCGAAATCAGCTACGAAGCGCGCCCGATCAGCGCCTTCATTCAGCGCATCTTTGAACCTGACGCCGAGTTGGACGCGACTGACGCCAATGACATAGGGACGCGGCGGCAAGGCGAAGCAACGACAATCACCCCATCGCCCAGTATCCCCTTCACCCCATCACCTAACCTGGCTGCGCTCGAAGTCGAGGCCCTAAGCCTGCTCGCGCAAGGCGGCGACCATGTCGGAGAACAGGTCTCAGTCACGCGCGCGACTGATGGCCGGTTAAGCATTGAAGGATTGGTCGAGGCCGATGCGCGCAAGGCTGAAATTCTGCGCTTACTTGCTCAGCTTAAGCAGAACCCGGCGGTGCGGATTGAAATCAAAACGATGGCCGAGGCCTTGCGCGAAACGAAGCCACGCCCTCCGGGCGCCGTGACGGTGCGCGAATACACGGCGACTGAAAATGAATTCCTCGCCGCCGCCGAGCTTCGACTCTATTTCGCGGGTGAAGGCGGTCAGGCCGAAGAGCGCGTGCGCCAGTATGCCCGCCACATGGCCGAACACGCCAACCAGACCATGCTCCACGCGGCTGAGCTGCGGCGATTGACAAAGCGATTTACGGTTGACGAACTGCGCGCGCTCGATACAGCAGGCCGCGCGCGCTGGCTGGCCTTGATTCGCGAACGGGCGCGCTCGCTTGCCGGGCAATTGGACCGGTTGGGCGATGAACTACGCCCGATCTTTTTTACGTCCGCGTCCGGCGTCGAAACGAGTCAGGAAGTGGCGGGTGATGAGGCGTTGCTGCGCGCTAGCGAACAGCTTTACGGCCAATGCGCGACAGTTGACCGTTACCTGAGAGCCGCCTTCACCGTGCCGACTGGAACGGCGCCCGAAAACTTAACGATCAGCTCGCCGCAGTTCTGGCGCGCGCTCACCAGCGCCGAAGCTTTGGCCGCCAGAATCGCCGCGATCAATGACCAGCAATGATTTCATCAACGGAGGTCGAGATGAGAACACAAAGAAGAATTCCCCTTGCCCTACTATTCGTTTTTATCGTCGTTGCGGCCGCGCAGACGGCCTCCTTCGCGCAATCCGCCACGGCTACTCTGAGTGGCGCGGTGGTAGACGAAGCTGGCGCGGTCGTGGCTGGCGCGAAGATTGAACTGACCAACCTGGGCGCCGCGCTCAAGCGCACGGCGACCACGAGTGGCGAAGGCTACTTCAGCTTCCCGCTGCTGCCACCGGGGACATACACATTGCAGGCGCTCCGCGAAGGCTTCGCCCCGGTCGAGGTCAGGAACATGGTCCTGAACGTCAACGACCAGTTGGCGGTGAAGATTCAGATGAAGGTCGGGCAGGTCGGCGCGACAGTCAACGTGGTGGACAGCGCCGCGCTCACGCAGGAGTCGCCCGCGGTCAGCGCGGTCGTTGACCGGCAGTTCGTCGCCAATCAACCGCTCAACGGTAGAAGCTTCCAAACCTTAATTGGCCTTGCGCCAGGCGTGGTCTTTACGCCGACCAATGTCACCACACAGGGGCAGTTCAGCGTCAACGGGCAACGCGCCAGCACGAATTACTTCACGGTTGACGGGGTGAGCGCCAATTTCGGGACGACATTATCGCAAACCCTTTACGAGACCGCGGGGGGCGGGCTCCCTGCCCTTTCGGTTCAGGGCGGAACAAACGCTTTGGTTTCAGTTGACGCTTTACAGGAGTTTACGATCCAGACCTCCACTTACGCGCCGGAGTTCGGACGCCAACCCGGCGCTCAGGTCTCAATCGTCACACGCTCCGGGACGAATCAGTTGCATGGCAACCTCTTTGAGTATTTGCGTAACGACGTCTTCGATGCGAACGATTATTTCGCCAACCTGAATGGCTTTGCCAAGCCGGCGCTCAGGCAGAATGATTTTGGCTTCACCGTCGGCGGACCGGTCTTCCTGCCGAAATTCGGAGGAGGCAAGAACCAGTTTTTCGATGGGCGCAATCGGACTTTCTTTTTCGTTTCCTATGAAGGGCTGAGGCTTCGCCAACCGGTGGTGACCGCCCCCATCGAAGTTCCTTCGCTCAGCGCCCGCCAGCAGGCAACCGGTTTTGCCAGGGACATCCTCAACGCTTTCCCACTGCCGACCGGCCCCGCGCTGGCCAATGACCCTAACACCGCGACCTTTGTGAGCAGCTACTCGATACCATCCTCGCTCAATGCCACGAGTTTCCGAGTAGATCATAAGGTCAGCGACGGTCTGGCGCTGTTCGGAAGATTTAACTATGCGCCCTCGGAGAGTTTGGAACGCGCCGTCTTCAGCGCTCCCAACGTGGCGCAGACAACGTTCGCTCAGACTCTCACGGTCACAGGCGGCGTGACGATGGCCCTTTCTCCTCGATTGATCAATGAACTGCGGCTGAATTTCAGCCGCTCAAAAGTGGACGTCGCTTATGAGACTGACACCTTCGGCGGGGGCCTTGTGTTGCCGGACTCCGCCTACATTCCTTCCTTCACTTCCCGACAGGAGGCGTTAGGGTCAATCAGCATCGGCAGTGGCAACAGCATCATCCAGGTCGGCCCGCTTACACGAAATGAACAGCGGCAAATTAACCTAGTTGATTCATTGTCCTGGTCCATCGGCGCGCATGCGCTGAAGTTCGGCGTCGATTATCGAAGGCTCTTTCCCATCAACGCCAATCCGCCTTACTTCCGCGGACTTTTCTTCGATGATGTCGCGCAGATTATTTCCGGCCAAATTGGTCTATTCTTTGCCGCGAACTTTGGACCAACGATTTATCCGATCTACAACAACTACTCCGCTTTCGCTCAAGATACCTGGCGGGTGTCGCGCAGGTTGACTCTCACGTATGGGGCGCGTTACGACGTGAACCCGGCGCCATCTGAGAAGAACGGCAATCTGAATTTCACGGTCAAGGGGGCAGACAATCCGGCAAATCTGGCGCTCGCCCCGCCAGGGACCCGTTTCTATGACACGACCTACGGCAACCTTGCGCCTCGCGTCGGAGTCGCCTATCAACTGTGGCCGGAACGTGGAACGAGTCTGCGGGCCGGCTTCGGCGTGTTTTATGACCTCGGCTACACGTTCACGGGCTCCGCCTTCAATCCATTCAATCAACTTATTGATACCGGCGTGCCGCTCTCCTCGCCAATCTTGCAGACCCAACTTCCTCCGCTCAGCGCCTTGACGCCGCCGTACGGAACGCTCACTGCGTATGCTCCGGGGTATAAATTGCCCTACACGCTGCAATACAACGTGACGCTCGATCAGGCGTTCGGTCCGAGTAATCTGCTCTCGGTGGCCTACGTCGGGGCGGCTGGAAGGAGGCTCGGCCGAGTCGAATTCCTGAATAATCCCCATCCTGACTTTACCGGCATTCGCCTGGTCACCAATACCGCCACGTCTGATTACCATGCGCTACAGGTTCAATTCAGACGCCGTTTATCGCGCGGCTTGCAAGCCCTCTCTTCATACGCCTTCGCGAAATCGCTCGACATTGTTTCCGATGAATCGATCATCAACATTCAACCGCCCGTCCGCGTCCTCGATCCGCGTCAGGATCGGGGCCCCTCCAGCTTTGATGTGAGACACGTATTCAGCTCGGCCGTAAGTTATGACATTCCGGCTCCGTTCGCGGCGAGCCTCGGCCACGCTGTGTTTGGCGGATTCTCCGTGGATGCGATTTTCCGGGCGCGGAGCGCGACGCCGGTCAATGTGGTATCTGGCGAGGACCCTTTCGGATTCGGAATTTTCAACCCAACCGTCCGACCCGATCTGGCGCCCGGGCAACCTCTTTACATCAGCGATAGCGCGCTCCCTGGCGGCCGGCGGATCAATCCCGCGGCGTTCGTGGACCCGCCAGCGGGCCGGCAAGGAACACTGGGCAGGAACTCTTTGCGAGGATTTCCTCTGTCGCAACTGGATCTGTCACTCCGCCGGCTGTTCAAGCTTTCCGAACGTGTCCAACTCCAATTCAAGGTGGACGCTTTCAATCTCCTCAATCATCCGAACTTCGCGGATCCGACAGGAGTGTTGACCGACCCGAACTTTGGAGTCTCCGCGCAGATGTACGGGAAAGGCTTAGCCTCCTCCGGGACAGGCCTTAGCCCGCTCTATCAAGTCGGCGGCCCTCGTTCGCTGCAATTCTCACTGAAACTGAGCTTTTGAAGCGAGAATGATCAGGCACATCGTTCGCAAAGAGATGCGCGAAATGTGGCGCGACAGCCGCTTCCGCTGGGCAAGTGGGATTCTTTTCGTGTTGCTCTCCGCTTCGGTCGTTGTCGGCTGGCGGCATTACGCCGAGGCGCATGCGCTGCATCAAAAAGCGCAAGCCGAAGAGCGCTCGCGATGGCTCAACAAGGGAGAGATGGATCCTCATCCGGCAATGCACTTCGGATTTTACGCATATCAGCCCCAGCTCTCACTGTCCGCCGTGGATGATGGGATAGCGCCGTACGTCGGTTCTTACACTCTGTTGGAGGCCCACCAACAAACTCTGTTTCAGGACAAACCGGCAGAATCTGAAGCGCCGATTCGCCGAGTGAGTGAAATCACGGCGGCGACATGTTTGCAGATGCTGGCGCCGCTCCTGATCGCGCTGCTCGGTTTTTCCAGTTTTGTCGGCGAAAGAGAGCAGGGGACGCTTCACCATCTGCTCAGTCTCGGCGTCAGCAAGAAGGATCTTGTCATCGGCAAGGCGCTGGGCATCGGCGCCCCTTTAGCGGTTGTCTTAATTCCGATCGCCATTATTGGCTCGCTGGGAATCTTGCTGAATTCATCAGGAGTCCGGGTTGATACCGCGGAAAGACTGTTCTTCATGTCCCTGGCTTACGCTCTCTACTTTCTCACCTTCTTAGCCGTGACCCTCAGCGTTTCAATCGCGGCCAGATCATCAAGGCAGGCGCTTCTCGCGCTGTTATTGTTCTGGTTCACGACTTGTTTGATGGCGCCGCCCGTTCTGCTCGAGCTGGCCGGAAGGCTTTACCCGACGCCGCCCGGTTTCCAATTCGTGGCGGACATCGCAAAAGAGAAACGCGAGCGATTCTTCATTCATTACGCCGAAAGAGAAATAGAGATCGAGCGCGAGTTATTGCTTAAGTACAACGTCACTTCGAAAGCCGATCTGCCCGTCAACCCGGAAGGTTTGCTGCTCCTGGAAGAACAACAAATCAACGACGACATCTACAATAAGGCGTTCCATCGGCTCTTTAGCTCATATCGAAAACAAACGCTCTGTTATCAAGTCGGCGGCCTTTTTTCGCCGATGATCGCCGCGCAGTCCCTGTCACTGGGATTGGCCGGAACGGATATTGCGGCGCAAGAACATTTTTCCGAAGCTGCGCGTCGCTACCGTAGCGTTATGGAAACGACGCTCAATGAAGATCAGGCTTATAACCTCACTCCAGGCCAGCGCGGCCGCGAGTTGTGGGAGAAGATTCCGCCCTTTCGTTACACGCCGCCAACGGCGCGGTGGGCGCTCAATAATTATTTAGCCAGCGTCGTGATACTCATCGTTTGGTTGCTGGCTGCATTATTGGCTCTGCGCTTGGCGACGATCAGGTTGGAGGCGTAATTACGGGGCTTATGATTTTCCTCAAGATCATGCGCAATGAGTGGCGTTCTTTGACTTCGGATTCCGTCGTATGGCTTCTGCTCATCTCGCTGGCCGGCGCCGTGGGTTACGCAATTTTCAACGGCCGGCGAATCGAACAACGACAGCAAGAGGCAAATCTGGAATTTGCTGAGGTCGAGATGGCGGCGGTCGAACGATATCATCACCTGAATGAAGAGACCTGGCGGAAGATCAACGCCGGCGAGATTACGCAGATTCCCGAGTGGTCGAATCGGGAATTTCTGACGCCGCTATTTTCCTATTGGGATTTTCAACTTCAGAAGAGCGCGATCCAGCCCTGTTCCCCACTGGCGTTTTTAGCCTTGGGACAGAGCGACATCTACCCGTCGGCGTTCAAGCCCTATGATCCGGGCCGGTTTTATAGGGAGACAACGCCGAGCGCGCCCCAGGCGGGAAATCCGCTAAGCCTGATGATCGGCGCCTTCGACCTGTCTTTCGTCGTCGTTTATCTGTTCCCGCTTTTCGTCATTGGCCTTTCATTCAACCTTGTCTCGTCGGAAAAGGAGAGCGGCGTTTTGGGGTTGTTGCTCTCTCACCCGGTAAGTTTGCAAACCGTGCTCTGGGCTAAAACCCTGGCGCGGGCGGCGTTGGTCTTCGTCCCATCGCTGATCTTGATTATCGGTGGCACGCTGGCTTGCGGCCTTAAGTGGGGCGAAGGAACTGCCGCGACGAAACTATTCTTCTGGTTGGTCACCGTCCTGGCGTATCAAGTGTTCTGGTTTGGTCTCGCGATTTTAGTGAACTCTCTTGGCAAGGGTTCTTCATCTAACGCCGTGATCCTGGCCGTGTGTTGGCTAGTTCTGGCGCTGCTCATACCGGGCGCCTGCGCCTTTGCCGCGCGGGCGATTTACCCTGTGACTTCACCGACTGTGTTGAGAGAAGCGAAACGTGACGCGATTATGCGCGTCGGGGTAGATCTCTGGTCACAGGGCGTGAAAGAGTTGGATGACGAAAACAGCCGCACGAGCCTTCTTGTCGCCACGTTCCTGAAGGAAAACCCCGAACTAAGGATCATTGATCCGCCGCTGCCGGGCCAAAAATTCTCATTCGTTTTTATCGATGACATCCGTAATTCCAGTCCGATATGGCGCAACCGCACCCATGCCCAACGATTTCATCTCGTATACGAAGCGCGCGCGGCGGAGATCGAGAAAATCATCAAGCCGGCGCAAGCTAGATTCGATTATCAGTATGCCAGGCAGCGCGCGCTATTCAACCAATTGCGCGTTTTCTCTCCCGCGCTTCTCACGCAACTTGCGCTGGAACACCTGTCCGGCGCAAGCATCGAGCAGCATGATCGCTTTATGGCGCAAGTTAATCTGAATCATCGCGAATGGCGACATTATTTTTTGAAGAAAACTTTGAGCGGCGACCTACTCAGGCCAGACGACTACAGCAAGTTCCCCTATTTCCAATATCAGGACGAAACGCTGGACTCCGCGCTGGCGTGGATCAGACCGCCCTTGATCGAGATGACGATCATCGCAGTGATTGTCGCCGTCGCGGGGTTGATCAGGTTTAAGAACTATCCGGTTATCGCTTGACCGAGGAGGCGCCGTGATGCAGACACTTTGGCAAGACTTGCGCTATGCGGCGCGAACGCTGACGAGACGCCCATTATTTACCCTGTTTGTAGTCGTCACGCTGGCGCTCGGCATTGGCGCCAACACGGCTATTTTCAGCGTCGTCAATGCCGCGCTGCTCGCGCAGCCTCCATTTCATGAGCCGGATCGGATTGTTCGGCTGGGTGAAGTCAATCCGGGGTGGAGCGCGACGCTCGCTTCAATGCACGCCTACATTGAGTGGAAGGAGCGTTGCGCGACGTTTGAAAAGATGGCGCGCGCCCATTGGTACGACGGAAACCTCGAAACCGGGACGGAGCCGCGGCACGTGGTGGAAGTTTTCGCCAGCGCGGATTATTTCGCGACGCTCGGCGTCGAGCCGCTGCTCGGTCGAACTTTTGCGCCGGATGAGTTGAGGGAAACAGGTCATCGAGCCATCATCATAATCAGCCACGGTCTATGGCAGCGGCTGGGAGCGGATCGGCAGATCATCGGGAAGACGTTACGGCTTGACGATGAGAACCGGACCGTGATTGGCGTGATGCCGTCGGTCAATTACCACGGACCCTTCATCGGCTGGGGCGACGTTTGGTGTCCACTCATCCGGTCGGAACAGTCCGCAAAGGTCAACCCCAACGGCTGGCGCGGCATCACCGTGATCGCGCGGTTGAAAGATGGCGTCAGCGTGGCGCAGGCGCAATCCGAACTCGAAAGGGTCGAGCGCCAACTCGCCGCCGAGTGGCCCAATCTTTATACGGGCTACACGCCGCTCGCGCAAAAGTTGCAAGATTTCGTCGCCGGCGATGTGCGCCCGGCGTTACTGGCGTTGTTCGGGGCGGGCGGATTCGTGCTGCTGATCGCCTGCGTCAACATCGCCAA
>Ga0075431_100005910_pt1 | contig 12104 bp, 16 predicted proteins | sample RhiMetdeltSRZDD5_FD_75297 | JGI IMG/M metagenome (GOLD analysis project Ga0075431, IMG submission 75297) | Populus rhizosphere microbial communities from Tennessee, USA - Rhizosphere MetaG P. deltoides SRZDD5 | ecosystem: Host-associated > Plants > Roots > Rhizosphere > Soil | place: USA... | reverse complement strand
GGCCGTAGACCGCACCGACCTTGGCGCCGATCGCATCGTCGAGGTGCAGCACCGGTCCGACCTCCAGCTGTACGGCGGGTCGGGTCCGGGTGTCCCGGGCGAGATCCACCGCCGTCACACCGCCGTCCGGCCGGGTTGCCACGAGCCGGGTGAACTCCGGTGCTCGTCGGACGACCTTCACCTGGTACCCGGCATCCAGGTACGCCGATTCGAGCTCCTGCGTGGCCTGGTCGAAGTCGCACCCGGGCTGGTCGGTGAACAGGTCGACGTCCTCCGACGTCCGCGATCCGATGTCGTGTGCCGCGAGTGCGTACCCGCCGGCCAGCGCGAACCCCCGGTCGGCCAGGGCGGCCAGACCGATCCGTGTCAGTCGCTCGTGCGTGGCGTCCGCTATCGCCATGCGTTGCCCGATCCGAGCGCGGCGAGCTCCGGGAAGGTGCGGTGCCACAACCGGACGCAGTACCGCGGCAGCGTCAACCGCGGCCAGAGGTCGAGCAGCAGATCCTTGTTCAGGTAACGGACGAGCTCGTCCCGGGTCGCGGCCTCGCTCAGCACGTGCACATAGCAGGACCGCCGGCTGTCCGGGTCGTTCAGGTCGTACCGCGGGTCCGGTCCCCAGTCGATGTGCACCGGCAGCTCGATGACGCCCGTGGCCGGACCGGTCAGCTCGTCGAGCGAGTCGGGCACGACGTACGGGATTCGGGAGCCGAAGCTCTCCGCCGGTCGCGCCTCGGCTGTCATCCGGTCAGTATCCGGGTCGATGATCACCGTTCGGTCTGGGGTCCGTCCTGGCCGCGGTCGCGCTCGTACGGCGAGTGTCGCCGGTCGGCCGCTCCCGCACCGGCCGCCGCCAGGCCGGGCTGCCCGATCTCGGCGACACCGGACTGCGCCAGCCGCAGATTCTCGTCGAGCTCGGGGTTCGCCTGCCTCGCCCGCACTTCCGCCGCCCAGTTGGTCATCGTGGTCCGCACGGCAGCGATCCGCTCCGGTGAGGCGCCGTACGTGGCGAAGTCCTCGTTGCTGAGCCGGTTCACCGCGTCGAGCTGATCAGCGAAGAACGAGCGATCGAAGCCGTCGCGCTCGAGCGCGTCGCCGGCCGCAAGGAGCCGCTCCCGCGACCACCCGGAGTCCATCGCGTCCTGCACATCGAGGAAGTCCTTCGCCTCGGTGCGGTCGTAGATCCCGCGTAGCTTGCCGCCGACCGCGTCGTTGACGTCGAGAACGGGTCCGACGTCCATCTCGACAGGCGGTTGGCTGCGGTAGTCGCGCCCCATGTCGATCTCAGTCGTACGGTCGTCGGCGTCGGTCAGTGCGATGTGTGCGAACTGCGGACCGCGCATCGTGGCGTCCATCCGGTAGCCCGCCGGCTCGTACACCCGCCGCAGATCGTCCACGGCACGGTCGAAGTCGACGTCCTGGTTCGTGAACAGGTCGATGTCCTGCGACGGGCGCGTCCCGAGCCCGTGCGCGTTGAACGCCTGACCCCCGGACAGCACGAACCCGCGGTCACGCAGCTCCGAGAGAGCCAGGCGGGTGATCTGCTCGTGCGCCGGATCCATCACTGCCACGGGCCACCCGCCCCGATCGCGGCGAGCTCGGGGAATCGTTCGTGCCAGCGCCGGACGCAGTAGCGCGGTAGGTGCAGCTGCGGCCAGAGCCATCGCAACATGTCCCGGTTGAGATATGTCGTGAGGTCCTCGGCGGTGGTCGCGTCGCTGATCACCCGGACGTACAGCGAGACCCTGCTGCTCGGGTCATCTAGGTCGTACCGTCGCCCGGTCGGCTCGATGCCGCGTGGAAGCTCGATCACCCCGGAGGTCGGTCCGGTGAGGTCGTCGAGCGAGTCCGGCACCACGTACGGGATCCGGCTCGCGTAGCTGTCACCGGGCTCTGCCAGCCCACTGCTGTCGTTCACCCGTTCATTGTCGCCGATCACGAGGCCAGGCCGGCCGGCGGCGACCAGACCTGTCGACTGACGGATTGTAAGAGGTGTGGTCTCGGATCGTGGACGCCTCTGAGCGGCAGATGTTTGCCCCAGGGCACATCGGGCATGGACCCAGCGACCATGGACTCGATCGACGAAGGAGAGCTTGTGCTCACCCTCACCGAGAACGCGACCACCGTCATCAAGAGCATCACCGGCGCCGATGCGACGCCGAGCGAGGCCGGGGTACGGATCTCGCAGCAGGACCCATCGACCGCGCAGCTGGCGCTCAACACCGCCGAGGCCCCGATGCCGGGGGACGCTGTGGTGGAAGAGCAGGGCGCGCGCGTGTTCCTCGATAGCAGTGCGGCCGACACGCTGGACGACAAGGTGCTGGACGCCTCGGTCGACCCGCAGGGCGCGGTGGAGTTCACCGTGATCCCGCAGGCCGGCATGCCGAGCCCGAACGGGCAGCAGCCGCCGAGCTGAGCAGTAAGCAGGCCTACAGCAGGTCCGGACAAACCAGTTGCCGTGGACAACGGTCGGCTGGTCTAGTCCGGCCTGCAGCTGGTTGCTGAGCACGGCCGGTGGGGAGCACCCGCGCCGATCGGGGACAATGGCGCGGTGACTCCCGCAGTGATCGAGGACCTGAGGTTCGACGCCGCCGGCCTGATCCCGGCCGTCGTCCAGCAGTACGACACGCACGAGGTGCTGATGGTCGGCTGGATGGACGCGGAGGCGGTCCGGCGTACGTCGACGTCGGGGCGGACCACGTTCTGGTCCCGCAGCCGGCAGCAGTACTGGGTGAAGGGCGAGACCAGCGGGCATCGCCAGCACGTCAAGCAGGTGCTGGTGGACTGCGACGCGGACACCCTGCTGGTGCTGGTGGACCAGGAGGGCCCGGCCTGCCACACCGGCACCCGGAGCTGTTTCGAGCACGGCCAGATCGAGGTGACCGGCCCGTGACGGCGACGCCGGACCTGGAGACGTTCCGCGAGTACGCCAAGGACCGCCGCGTCATCCCGGTCACGCGGCGGCTGCTCGCGGACGCGGAGACGCCGATCGGGGTGTATGGCAAGCTCGCCGCGGAACGCCCCGGCACGTTCCTGCTGGAGTCCGCGGAGCACGGCGGGGTGTGGTCCCGATACTCGTTCGTCGGCGTCCGGTCGGCCGCCACGCTCACCGAGCGAGACGGTCAGGCGATCTGGATCGGGCACCCGCCGGTCGGCCTGCCGGACCACGGCGACCCGCTGCGGGCGCTGCGGGAGACGGTGGAGATCCTGCACACCCCGCGGCTGCCCGGGCTGCCGCCGCTCACCGGCGGCATGGTGGGGTTCCTCGGGTACGACGCGGTGCGGCGGCTGGAACGGTTGCCCGACACAACGACCGACGACCTGGGCCTGCCCGAGCTGACGTTCCTGTTCGCCACCGACCTGGCCGCGCTGGACCACGAGACCGGCGAGATCTGGCTGATCGCGAACGCGGTCAACTGGGACGACTCCGACGAGCGTGTGGACGAGGCCTGGGCCGACGCAGTCAGCCGGCTGGACGCGATGCAGGCCGACCTGGCACAGCCGACCCCGTCGTACGTCGTGCATGCCGACCGGCAGGCGCGGCTCGAGCCGGTCCGGCAGCGGTCGAGTGCCGAGTACCGCGAGGCGGTCGAGCATGCGAAGGAGGAGATCCGGGCCGGTGAGGCCTTCCAGATCGTGGTGTCACAGCGGTTCGAGCTGGCCAGCAGCGCCAGTGCGCTGGACATCTACCGGGTGCTGCGGTTCTCCAACCCGAGCCCGTACATGTACCTGGTCCGGCTGGACGGGTTCGACATCGTCGGCTCCAGCCCGGAGGCGCTGGTGAAGGTCACCGACGGCAAGGTGATCCTGCACCCGATCGCCGGCACCCGGCGGCGCGGCACCACGCCGGAGGAGGACCACGCGCTGGAGCAGGAGCTGCGCGCCGACCTCAAGGAACGCGCCGAGCACCTGATGCTGGTCGACCTGGGCCGCAACGACGTCGGCCGGGTCTGTGCCCCCGGCACGGTCGAGGTGGTCGACTTCATGGACGTCCGCCGGTACAGCCACGTGATGCACCTGGAGTCGACCGTCACCGGCACGCTGGCGGCCGGGCGGACCGCGTTCGACGCGCTCACCGCGGCGTTCCCGGCCGGCACCCTGTCCGGTGCGCCGAAGCCGCGGGCGATGGAGATCATCGACAAGCTCGAAGTGAGCCGGCGCGGCGTGTACGGCGGCGTCGTCGGGTACCTGGACTTCGCCGGCGACGCCGACACCGCGATCGCGATCCGCACCGCGGTGCTGCGCGCCGGCACGGCGTACGTGCAGGCCGGCGCGGGCATCGTCGCGGACTCGGACCCGGTCGCCGAGGACCTGGAGTGCCAGACGAAGGCCGCCGCGGTGCTGTCCGCGATCGCCGTCGCCGAGACCTTCGACCAGATCTGATGCGCAGCCAGCGACTGGTCGACGCCCTGGTGCTGCTGGCACTCGCGGCCGTCGGCGCGTCGGCGTACCTGACGTGGATCCGGGCGGACCCCGGGGAGGGCCGGGCGGTCGTCGAGCTGAGCGGGTACGACGTGTCGCGGGCGCCGGTGACGATGGCGGTGGCCTCGCTGGTCGCGGTCGTCGTTCTGCGACTGGCCGGTACCGGAATGCGCCGGGTGCTGTGCGCGCTGATCGCCGCGATGGGCGCCGCGACCGGTGCCGTCGCGCTCGCGACCCGGCCGGACGCCGCGGAGCTGGCGCGGCTGCGGCCGCAGCTCAGCACGGTGCTCACCGACCATGTCGAGGTGTCGGCCGGACCGGCTCCGTGGTTCGCGCTGGTGGGCGGGATCGCCTTGCTGGCGGCGGGTCTGATCGGTGTGGCGACCGCACACCAGTGGCGCCGTCCGACCGCGCGCTACGACCGCGATCCGGTGACCACGCCCGAGGACCAGTGGAAGGCGATCGACAAAGGACAGGACCCCACGATCTGATCGCAGGGCCTTACGACACAATGGGGCGATACGACCTGAGGGAGCACCGGACCATGAACGACACAGCCGACCCGCACGCGGACGGTGGCCACGGCAGCCTGCACGGGAACACCCCGGCGGCATGGACCGCGGTCACGATCATCCTCGGCGCCTTCACCCTCGGCGCGATCGCGATAGTGCTCGGTCCGAACTGGGTGTTGTTCTGGATCTCGGTCGGTATCGCGGTCGTCGGTGCCCTGGTCGGCAAGGTGATGCAGCTGATGGGCTTCGGTGCCCCCGTGAGCGAGGACACCGGCATCGGCAGCGACGGCCCGAAGACCGGTGCCGCGAGCTCGGACGCGCGCGGCTGAGGACGTGCAGATGACAGTCCTGGACGACATTCTGGAGGGGGTCCGTGAGGATCTCGCGGCGCGGCAGGCCGAGGTCACCCTCGACGACCTGAAGCGTGACGCGCACCGGATGCCTGACGCGAAGGACCCGATGCCCGCGTTCCGCGGTGACGGCATCTCGGTGATCGCGGAAGTGAAGCGGTCCAGCCCGTCGAAGGGCGAGCTCGCCGAGATCAACGACCCGGCCGCGCTCGCGGTGGAGTACTGCGGCGGCGGTGCGGCCGCGATCAGCGTGCTGACCGAGCAGCGCCGCTTCAACGGCACCCTTGACGACCTGCGCGCGGTCCGCAGCCGGGTCGACGTACCGGTGCTGCGCAAGGACTTCATCGTGTCGTCGTACCAGCTGTGGGAGGCGCGTGCCGCGGGTGCCGACATGGCGCTGCTGATCGTCGCCGCGCTCGAGCAGGAGGCACTGGTCTCGCTGATCGAGCGGGCCGTGTCGATCGGCCTGACGCCGCTGGTCGAGGTGCACGACGAGGAGGAGGCGCGCCGGGCCGAGGACGCCGGCGCGACCCTGGTCGGCGTCAACAACCGGAACCTGAAGACGCTGGAGGTGGACCGGACGACGTTCGCCCGGGTCGCCCCGGTGCTGTCCGACCGCGTGGTCAGGGTCGCCGAGTCCGGTGTCCGCGGCCCGCACGATGTGATCGAGTTCGCTCGCGCCGGGGCCGATGTCGTCCTCGTCGGAGAGACCCTGGTGACCGGCCGCGATCCGCGCGCCTCGGTCGCCGACCTGGTCGCTGCGGGGTCGCACCCCGCGATCCAGCAGCGCCACTAGCTCCCTAGGGACGAGATGACGCAGACGATGCCCGACGCGCTCGGGCACTTCGGCCGTTTCGGCGGCAGGTTCATGCCGGAGGCGCTCATCGCGCCGCTCGACGAGCTCGCCCGGCACTGGCGCGAGGCGATGGCGGACGAGAAGTTCGTCGCCGAGTTCGAGCGGATGCTGCACGAGTACGCCGGTGTGCCGAGTCTGCTGTACGACGCGACCCGGCTGTCCGAGCGGGCCGGTGCCAGGATGCTGCTGAAGCGCGAGGACCTGAACCACACCGGTGCGCACAAGGTCCGCAACGTGCTCGGCCAGGCGCTGCTCACCAAGCGGATGGGCAAGCAGCGGGTGATCGCCGAGACCGGCGCCGGTCAGCACGGCGTCGCGGCCGCGACCGCCTGCGCATACCTCGACCTCGACTGCGTCGTCTACATGGGCGAGGTGGACACCGAGCGGCAGGCGCTGAACGTGGCCCGGATGAAGCTGCTCGGCGCCGAGGTGATCCCGGTCAAGACCGGCAGCCGGACGCTCAAGGACGCGATCAACGAGGCGCTGCGCGACTGGGTCGCCTCGGTGGACACGACCCACTACCTGCTCGGTACGGCGGCCGGCGCGCACCCGTTCCCAGCGATGGTGCGGGACTTCTGCCGCGGCATCGGCGACGAGGCCCGGGCCCAGTCGCTGGAGCTGCTCGGCCGGCTGCCGGACGCGGCCGTCGCGTGTGTCGGTGGCGGGTCGAACGCGATCGGGCTGTTCGCGGGGTTCGTCGCCGACGCGGACGTGAAGCTGTACGGCATCGAGGCCGGCGGCGACGGGTACGAGACCGGCCGGCACGCGGCGACCATCACCGCCGGCCAGGTCGGCGTACTGCACGGCGCACGGTCGTTCCTGTTGCAGGACGACGATGGCCAGACGATCGAGTCGCACTCGATCTCGGCCGGGCTGGACTACCCGGGGGTCGGACCGGAGCACGCCTGGCTCGCCGACACCGGCCGGGCGTCGTACCGGCCGGTCACCGACGCCGCCGCGATGGACGCGTTCCAGCTGCTGGCGCGCACCGAGGGGATCATCCCGGCGATCGAGTCGGCGCACGCGGTCGCGGGCGCGCTCGAGATCGCGAAGGAGCTGGGTCCGCAGGCAACGATCCTGGTCAACCTGTCCGGTCGGGGCGACAAGGACATGGACACCGCAGCCAGCTGGTTCGGCCTGGGAGGTGATCAGGCATGACCGTTGCCCTGGGCTACGCCGGTGCCGCGGTACGGCGGGCGAACGAGGCCGGTCGCGGTGCCCTGGTCGGGTACCTGCCGGCCGGGTTCCCGACGTACGACGGTGCCGTCGACGCGCTGAAGGCATTGGTGGACGGCGGCGCGGACGTGGTCGAGATCGGGCTGCCGTACAGCGACCCGGTGATGGACGGGCCGACGATCCAGCGGGCCACCGAGACCGCGCTCGCGGGCGGGCTGAGGACCAGGGACGTGCTCCGCACGGTCGAGGCGGTCGCGTCGTACCGGCGTGAGGTGCCGGTCCTGGTGATGACGTACTGGAACCCGGTCGAGCGGTACGGCGTGGACGCGTTCGCGCGCGACCTGGCGGCCGCCGGGGGAGCGGGTCTGATCACGCCGGACCTGGTCCCGGACGAGGCCGCGGAGTGGGTCGCCGCCGCCGACGCACACGGCCTGGACAAGGTGTTCCTGGTATCGCCGTCGTCCACCGACGAGCGGATCGCGCTCACCACGCAGGCCTGCCGCGGGTTCGTGTATGCCACCGCGGTGATGGGTGTCACCGGCGCGCGCGACCAGGTGTCCGTGCTGGCGCCCGAGCTGGTCGAGCGGACCAGGGCTGCGACCGCGCTACCGGTGGGTGTCGGCCTCGGGGTGTCGGACGCGGACCAGGCGGCGGCCGTCGCGTCGTACGCGGATGCCGTGATCGTCGGCTCGGCCCTGGTCAAGGCGGCGCAGGACGGTGCGGTCCGTGTCCGTGCGCTCACCGAGAGTCTTGCCGATGGTGTACGGCGGGAACGCAGCAGGGCTGCCAGCCGTTGAACCCGCTGTGAGTCGAGCAGTGACAGGCCGGCCGGTATCTCCGGTGCTGGCCCCGATCGTCGTCCTGACCGTGCTGGCCGTACTGCTGGCGGGCTGCGGCGGTGGCGGTGACAGTGGCGGTGACAGCGGCGGTGACAGGGAGTCCGCGGACAATCCCGGCGGTGCCGTGGTCCGGTCTCCGAAGGCCGATCCGCACGGGTTGCGCGGTGCGGTGCTGGACCGGCCGTACGTGCTGCCGCGGACCTCGTTGACCGACACCGGCGGAGCCGAGTTCAACCTGGTCACCTCGACTGCCAAGCCGGTGACGTTGGTGTTCTTCGGGTACACGAACTGCCCGGACGTCTGCAACACCGTGCTCGCCGATATCGCGTCCGCGCTGACCAAGCTGGACGACGCGACCCGCAGCGAGATCCAGATGGTGTTCATCACCACCGACCCGGCCCGCGACAACGGCGCCGCGATCCGCACCTTCCTGGACCGGTTCGACCCGTCCTTCACCGGCCTGACCGGCGACCTCGGTGTGATCAAGTCCGTCGCCAAGGCGGTCGGGGTCGCGGTGGAGGGCATGCAGAAGCTGCCGTCCGGCGGGTACGAGGTCGGGCACGGCGCGCAGGTGATCGGGTTCGGCAAGGACGACACAGCGGGCGTGCTCTGGACCGCGAACACCTCGATCGGCGACCTCGCGCACGACTTCGGCATGCTGGTGGAACGGAACCGGTGAACCGACGCGACGTTCTGCAGCTGATCTCCACCGTCGCCAGGCTGGTGCTCGGCGGCGTACTTCTGGTCGCCGGCGCGATCAAGATCGCCGACCCGGTCGCCAGCGAGCAGGCGGTGGCGGCGTACGAGCTGCTGCCGCGGGCACTCGAGACCCCGGTCGGCTGGGCGCTGCCGTTCGGCGAGGTCGCGCTCGGGCTGCTGCTGATCGTCGGCTACGGCACCCGCGTCGCGGCGGCCGTGAGCGGGCTGCTGATGGTGCTGTTCATCGCCGCCGTCGGGTCCGCCTGGGCCCGCGGGCTGACGATCGACTGCGGCTGCTTCGGCGGTGGCGGTCAGGTCGCGCCCGGCGAGACCCGTTACCTGCAGGAGATCATGCGAGACCTCGGCCTGCTGGCTCTGGCCGGATGGCTGGTGTGCTTCCCGCGCAGCAGGTTCGCACTCGACACCAACCCGCACGCTACGCCCGCCCTGGACCGGACAGGAGACAGCGCACTGTGAGCAACCCGTTGCTGCAGAAGCAGAGTCGCAAGGGCCTGATCACCGGGATCGTGGTGGTCGGCGTGATCGTCGTCGCGCTCGCCGTCGGCGTCACAGTGCAGTACGTGCGGACCAACAGCGACGTCGAGGCGTCGACCAGCGGCACCGAGCCGGCGGTGATCACCGGGCCCGGCACCTCCGGCCAGGGCGTCACGGTCGGCAAGACCGGCGCACCACACAAGCTGGAGCTGTACGTCGACTACCGCTGCCCGCACTGCAAGGAGTTCGAGGACTCCGCCGGGCCCACGATCAACCAGCTGGTCGACGACGGCACCGCGACGCTCACCTACCTGCCGCTGGCGTTCGTCGACGAGCAAGTGTCACCGCGGGCCGCGAACGGGTTCGCGTGTGCCGCAGAGGCCGGCAAGGCACGCAGCTACAACGACGCGCTGTTCGACAACTTCGGCAAGGCCTGGACACCCGACCAGCTGGTCGACCTGGGCACCCAGCTGGGCATCTCCGACCCGTCGTTCGGCGAGTGCGTGCGCTCCGGGAAGTACCAGGAGTGGGTGGCGTCTGTCGGCACCGCGGGCGAGCAGCGTGGCGTGACCAGCACGCCGAGCATGTACGTCGACGGCAAGGCGCTGGGGCTGGACCAGATGACCCCGGAAGGGATCAAGGCCGCGGTGGGCGAGCAGTAGTGCCGGGCGTCGAGTACCGTTCGTGCTTGCCATGACTGCTCTAGCTGCCGCCTCGCCCCTGCCGGGCACCATCGCCCAGTCCGTCGTCCAGTCCATCCCGAGCCCGGGCCAGGGTGTCTGGCATCTCGGGCCGGTACCGCTGCGCGCCTACGCGCTGTGCATCGTGGCCGGCATCTTCGCCGGCTACTGGCTCGGCCGGAAGCGCTGGGTCGCCCGCGGTGGCGATCCCGAGGTGATCAGCGACATCGTGATGTGGGCGGTGCCGTTCGGCCTGGTCGGGTCCCGGATCTACCACGTGATCACCGACTACGAGCTGTACTTCGGCGACGGCCGGGACCCGCTCGACGCGCTGAAGATCTGGCACGGCGGCCTCGGCATCTGGGGCGGGGTCGCGTTCGGCGCGCTCGGCGGCTGGCTCGCGTGCCGCCGGCACAAGGCGTCGTTCCTGGCCGTCGCCGACGTGCTCGCGCCAGGCATCGTGCTCGCGCAGGCGATCGGCCGGTGGGGCAACTACTTCAACCAGGAGCTGTTCGGGAAGCCCACGACGCTCCCGTGGGGCCTGGAGATCGACCCGGACCGCCGGCCGGAGGGTTACACCCAGTTCGCGACGTTCCACCCGACATTCCTCTACGAGTTCTTCTGGTGCCTCGGCGTGATGGCGCTGGTGCTGCTCGCCGACCGCCGGTTCAAGCTCGGTCACGGGCGTGCCTTCGCCCTGTACGTCGCGGGCTACACCGCCGGGCGGATCTGGATCGAGACGCTGCGGATCGACACCGTCAACCACGTCGCCGGGCTGCGGCTGAACGTGTGGACCTCGATCGTGCTCTTCGTGCTGGCAGTCGGGTTCTTCATCTACAGTGCCCGTCGCTGGCCGGGCCGTGGTCCGCTGATGAAGGACGGCGCGAAAACCCCGGACGAGAAGGCCGCCGACGAGAAACCCGCCGGCGAGACGTCCGCCGAGGAGAAGTCCGCCGAGGAGAAGTCCGCCGAGGAGAAGTCCGCCGACGAGAAGTCCGCCGATGAGAAGCTCGCTGACGAGAAGGCTGTTGACGAGAAGGGCGCTGACGAGAAGGGCGCAGACGAGAAGGCCGGGGCTGAGGCGGCGGCCGACGGTGGCGAGTCGAAGGTGGCGGCAGACTCGGACGGCGCGACCACGGCCACTGTTAACTCCGACTCCACCGACTCCACCGACTCCTCTGGGACCGCCTCCGAGGGTTCGACGTCCGAGCGCGCGGGGTCTGCGGACGGGGAGTCGGCGGACGGGGAGTCTGAGGACGTGGTGCCCAGAGACGCGCGGACGGATGATCGCGCCCGCTGAGTCGACCTCCCACCGCCACCGCGACGTCAGCGGTGGCTGGCTCCGCCCGGCCGTGTTCGGCGCGATGGACGGACTGGTCTCGAACTTCGCGCTGATCGCCGGCATGGACGGCGGTACGGCAGCCGGCTCGCGCGTCGTCGTACTCGCTGGTCTGGCGGGGCTCGCGGCCGGTTCGTTCTCGATGGCGGCGGGGGAGTACACCTCGGTCGCCAGTCAGCGGGAGCTCGCGCTGGCCGAGATCGAGGTGGAGCGGCGCGAGATCGCCGAGCACGAGGACGAGGAGGAGGACGAGCTCGCGCACGCCTACGAGGCGAAGGGCGTCGACCCGGAGCTGGCCGAGCGGGTTGCCGAGCAGGTCCATGCCGATCCCGAGGTGGCGCTGGAGGAGCACGTCCGTACCGAGCTCGGCATCGACCTGAACGACCTGCCGTCCCCGCTGCTGGCCGCCGGCTCGTCGTTCCTGTCCTTCGCGGTCGGCGCCATCCTGCCGCTGCTGCCGTACCTGCTCGGCGCCCGCACCGTACTGCCCGCGATGATCGTCTCGCTGCTCGCGCTGTTCGCCTGCGGCGCGATCGTCAGCCGCGTCACCGCCCGCTCCTGGTGGTACTCGGGCCTGCGCCAGCTCGTCCTCGGCGCACTCGCGGCCGCCGTCACCTACGGCATCGGCGCAGCCGTAGGCACCGGCATCTCCTGACCCCGCCCGCCTCAGGACGACGCACTTCCCGTACGGACACGCCGTCCCGCGGCGATCGGGGCGGCGTGTCCGTACGGGAAGAGC
>Ga0075431_100005903_pt1 | contig 12112 bp, 12 predicted proteins | sample RhiMetdeltSRZDD5_FD_75297 | JGI IMG/M metagenome (GOLD analysis project Ga0075431, IMG submission 75297) | Populus rhizosphere microbial communities from Tennessee, USA - Rhizosphere MetaG P. deltoides SRZDD5 | ecosystem: Host-associated > Plants > Roots > Rhizosphere > Soil | place: USA... | reverse complement strand
TGGGTTTGGTTGAGATGGATATCGCCCTTGCACTTGGGACAGGCCAAAATATCCAGGAGATCCTTGCTAATCGCCATCGAAATTCCTCCTGCAGAAAGGGGTCAGACAATCTTCAGCTTGCAACGGCGTCAAAGGCAGCGCCGGCAAACGCCTCAGCGCTGAAAAGGGACGAAGGCATCCCGGCCGCGATGGTAGGCGCGTTGCGACTGCGCGGGATCACGATTGACGAACGGCCGGTGATACATGGGGTGGCGCAAACTGCGGACCTCATGCTCAAGACTAAATACCGGCTTGCCGTTGCCCGGATCCACAATATCCTTGAAGCGAAATTGGTGATTGCGCACGTCCTCCGAAATCAAGCCGCGGCTTTTCAAATATTCGTAAGGCCCCGAGAAATTTGCCACATAGACCGCGATGTGATGCCCGTCATAGGGCGCGCTCGGTGTCGCCGTTTCACGGAAATTCAACCACTGGGAGCGGCCTATTCGTACCCGCCCGTGCGCACCCTCGGCATCACTCTCCATGGTAACCGGCGCGTTAAACGCCGCCTGATAGAAACCTATAATGGACTTCGCCGTGCCAGGCCGAACCGAGAACTCGACATAAGGAATTCCCAGCGTCATATCACCGAACACGGGCTGGCTCTGGTAGCAACGGTAGCGATTGCCCCAAGGACAAGTCACACCAAGATAACCGGCACTTCGCTCGAACGAAAACCGGCTGGCTTTTAGTCCATCGGCGACCGCTTGCAAACGGCCCTCGAGCGCATCCAGATCAGGCACGACCACGCCGATATGACCATCGATGACCTGAGCGTTCCGTGTCGGCAAGTGAAACTGCTGCTCGCCGGCATTGATCCACATGTTATTCAGACCCACAGTGAGATAAGGATCGCGCGTAAAACCGAGCCCGACGACATAAAAGAGAATCGCGCGCGACTGATCGGGAACCTGAACATTGATATGTTCAAGAGAGATGATGTTGCCGACATCTTCTTCTGCATACTGGTTCATGACTTACCTCGTCGCGGCTAGTTGTATGCCGCTTACCGGAGACCGCCGTAACTAATGAACACCTATTGCGTGGCCAATCCATGTCCACTCCTCGGCTAGCCCCTGCGCCAAGCCGACTTTGGGTGAGTAGCCCAGCTTGCTCCGTGCTTGGTCGAGTCGCGCGCTTGTGTGTCGCACGTCGCCCCTTTGGCGGTCGAAACGCCTGAGCTTCGCCTTTCGGCCGGCGATTCTCTCGGCGACCGAAATCGCGTGGAGCAAGCTCACTTCCGAGCCGCCGCCGAGATTAAAAATCTCCCCTTGGCCGGGGTAACGAGCCGCGGCTAGCGCACCGTCAACAATATCCCCGCAAAACGTAAAATCACGGGTTTGCTCGCCGTCATCGTACAGTGGAACCTCTTCGCCGCGCAGCAAAGCGCGCATAAAAATATGAAAAAACATATCGGGCCGCTGCCGCGGTCCATAAACTGTAAAGAAACGTAACGCCACGGCGGGCACGGCAAAAGCACGCCAATAGAGATGACAGAGATGTTCGGCGGCAAGCTTGGTAGCGCCGTAGGGAGAAATCGGCCGAGTGCCGCCGTCCTCGCGCATCGGCAAATCGTCGGTATCACCGTAGACCGATGACGTCGAAGCGTAGACGAATTTTGCGAGCTTAAGATCCTTGGCAGCTTCGAGCAAAAGCTGCGTCGCCATAATATTATTTTCGGTATAACGGTGAAATTCGGCACCCCAGCTTGATCTCACGCCAGGCTGCCCGGCCAGATGAAAAACGTAAGAAACGTCAGTGAGCAAATTTTTCAAATCTATCCGCAGCAGGTCCGCTCCAACAAAAGCGAACTTCGCGTTTCCCTTCAAAGACGCCAGGTTCCTCTCTTTAAAGTCGCGCGGATAGTTATCGAGGAAATTATCGACGCCGACCACTTCATAGCCCTCGGCCAACAGCTTTTCCGCCAAATGAGAGCCGATAAACCCGGCTACGCCGGTGACGAGCGTCTTCATTCTATGACTCTTCTGCGGCTTGCGCCGCTCTGCGCAATCTCGGCAGCCAGCGCACCCTGAATTTCCGCGAGATCAATCGCTGATTGATGGGTAAACACCTCATACACCCCGACTCGACTGAATTTTTTCAACAATGGCATCGACGAGACCCGATCCGTCCTCCACCGTCATCGCAACCCGTAGCGCCATAAGCTTGTCCTTGGAGAATGGAAAACGCTGCAGTTTTACAATATCCTTCTCGGTTGTCACGATCAAATCGACGAGCCGTCCCATTCGGTTTATCTCCTGCCAATCATTGGTCGTGTAATAATGATGATCGGGAAATTCCAGGGTGTTGACAATTTCCCCGTCGTGTTCGTGAATAAGCCGGTACAGGCCGCTGGGATCGGCGACTCCGGAAACGGTCAGGATCTTGCTTCGATAAAGCCAGGACAAAGGGTATTCCTTCAGGCGCTGAGAGTTGAACCCAACCAAGGACACCGCTTGGAGTGAAGCGCTATATGAAACCTTGGCAAGATTTTTCGGCATGAGGTCATGCCAGGCGCTCTGGGCTGCGGTCACGAGTATCAAGTCGGCGCGGCGAAGATTCCTTCGGGGCTCGCGAAAAGGCCCCGCCGGAAGCATCCAACCCGAGGTTTCTGCGCCCAATAATAATAGGTCGACATCTCTCTTAAGCCGCCGATGTTGAAATCCGTCATCCAAGATAAACATGTCGATTTCGGTCGCACGCAACAACTCGGCGGCAGCCTCGCCGCGACTCTTGCAAACCCCGACGTTCTGGCCGTACAGCCGAGCCATCATGAGCGGCTCGTCGCCGGTGTTAAGAACGTCCTCCTCTTTAACCACCAAACCGGTTTCCTGGGATCCGAGGATCAGCGCTTTTCTCTCTTGCCGCCGATAGCCTCGGCTCAAAATACCGACGCGCCAGCCGCGCGCTTGCAACTCCCGCGCGAGCCATAGACAAGTAGGAGTCTTGCCGGTTCCTCCCACCGTAAGATTGCCGATGCTGACAACCGGCCGGGGCAAGCGCAGCGATTTCAACCAACCCAATTGAAAGAGCAAATTGCGTAGCTGTGCGCCTAGGCCATAAAAAAATGACAGCGGCAGCAACATAACCCACAATAATTTACCGCGAATGCCCTTCCGCTCCCACACTGCGCGCGCAAAGGCGTCGGTCATGGCTGCGAACAACAGCGGCGAGCAATGGAGGACATTATAAGTAACGCTCCGCTAGTTTGAGATTAAGCGTGAGTGAGTCACGATTTGCGCCCGCGACTTCGGAAGCCCGTTCACCCATCCGACGTCGCGCCTGAGGATCACCCAACAGATCAATCAATGCCTGCGACAGAGCCGCCGCGTCGCGCACTTCAAGAGCAGCGCCGCAACCCTTCATTTGCTCCGCGATGCTGCTAAAATTGGCCATGTAAGGGCCGAACAAAATAGCCTTTTCAAAGCGCGCGGGCTCCAACAGATTGTGGCCGCCACGGTCTACCAAACTACCACCGACAAAGGCTATATCCCCGGCCGCGAAGAATTCCGGCAACTCACCGACGGTATCGAGCAGAAGAACGTCGTGCGCGAAGTATTCTTCGGCGGCAAGGCGGCTTTTGCGCTGAAATGTGAAACAACTGCTCTGCAGCAATTTTTCGACTTCGTCGAATCGCTCCGGATGGCGCGGTGCCAACACAAGTGACAACCTGGGAAAGGGCCCGCGCGCGGCTTTGAAAGCGGTGAGCAGTATCTCCTCCTCACCGCGATGAGAGCTGCCCGCGACTATCAAGGGGCGGGATGGGTCTCTCACTGCGAGAATTTTTTGCCATCGATTGTCGGTATTTCGCGACGCAAATTTTAAACTGCCGACCACCGAAACCTTGCTTTCCGCGGCGCCCAATTTCGTCGCACGCGACGCATCGCCTGGCGACTGCATGCCGAGCACCGAGAAAAACCCCAAAACGCGCCGAAAAAACCCGCGCCCGATGGAATAGCGCGCGAAGGCTTTCTCAGAGATGCGTCCGCTCAAAAGAACGCTCGGAATGCCGCGACAAAACGCGCCGCGCAATAGATTCGGCCAAATTTCCGTTTCAATAATAAGCAAGATCGCCGGATCGAATGCGCTCAGAGCACGCCGCACGGCCCAGGGAAAATCCAACGGCAAATAGATCGCGGCATCGACGCCGGGAATTTGGCGCGCCATCCGATTACCCGTAGCGGTGAATGTTGATAGCAGCACTTTACGCGCCGGACTGCGCGCCTTGAGCTCCCGAATAAGCGCTTCCGCGGAGCGCACCTCGCCCACCGACGCCGCGTGGATCCAAAGCGGTTTTGCCGAAGCGAATGATCGACAAACGGCTTTCGGGTAGAAGCCTAAGCGCTGGGCAAACCCGTCGCGATAGCGAAGCCCGAGGAATAATACCAATGGCGAGGCGGGCAGAACTATTAAAAAGACCAGAACCAAGACCATATTATAAACCAAGTACCACATGGCCGGCGCGGGACTAGTGCAAAACCTCGCGCTCTTCCGGTTCGCTGTCCTCCAACGCTTGAATCGAGTACAACCTGCTATATTCGCCGTTCTTGCGCAGGAGTTCTTCATGCGTTCCCTGTTCCGAGACTCCCCCTTCCACCAAAACCACGATCCGGTCGGCTTTTCGAATCGTCGACAATCGATGGGCGATCACGATCGTGGTTCGCATAGCCATGAGAGTTTCAAGCGCCTCCTGAACCAAACGCTCGGACTCGGCGTCGAGCGACGATGTCGCTTCGTCGAGAATTAGAATGGGGGCGTTTTTCAGCAAGGCACGGGCAATAGCCAGGCGCTGGCGCTGCCCGCCGGAAAGTTGCATCCCCATCTCTCCGATCACCGAATCGTAACCATCGGGCAGCGCCGAAATAAACTCATGGGCGTTTGCCGCTCTGGCAGCGTTGATGATGTCCTCCATGCGCCGGTCGGGCTCCCCGTAAGCGATGTTATTTCGAATCGTATCGTTGAAAAGAAATGTATGCTGGGTGACGATGCCGATCTGGGCGCGCAGCGAGGGCACGGTAAGGTCTCGAACATCGATCCCGTCGATCGTGACCCGCCCGCCGCGCACATCATAAAAGCGCGGGATGAGATCCACCAGAGTGCTCTTACCCACCCCGCTCATACCCACCAGCGCCACCCTTTGTCCGGCTTCGATGGTCAAATTGACGCCTTTCAAAACCGGCGCGTCTTTGTAGGCAAAACTGACGTTATGGAACTGGACATTCTTTGAAAACGGCCGGGCAATTTGGGCATCCGCCTTGTCGGCAATTTCCGGCGCCTCATCGAGGATCTCGAAAACCCTTTCGGCGCCGGCAAGACCCTGATGAACGGCGGTATAAGTTCGCGCTATCCCTTTAAAAGGTCCATACATCAAGAACATCGCAGCCATAAACGCCATAAATTCACCCTGGGTCCGGCCGCCTTTGATGACGCTCCAGCCGCCATACCAAACCACCGCGCCGATCCCGATCGAGGCCAACATCTCCATCGATGGCGCGACAATGGCCTTGATCCGGCTCGCGCGCAGCGACTGTTTGAACAGACGCCAGTTTTCTTCCCGATATCGTTGGTCTTCATATTTTTCCATTCCGAATGCCTTGACGATGCGGTTGCCTTGAATGCTTTCCTGCAAAAGAGCGGTAAGCGTGCCGGTGCGAATCTGTCCGCGTTTGGTGAAACGTTTAATCTTGCGACTCAAGCGCATGACGGGCAAGACCGACGCTGGGAAGACGACAAAGGCCATCGATGCCAGAAACCAATCTTTCATGAACGCTACGACCACCAATGCGCTCAGCGACACCGCGTCTTTCATGAATGAAGCCAAAGCGTCCGTGATCGCATAGCGCAAGAGATGAACGTCGCTATTGACCCGCGCGAGCAGCGTGCCCGTCGGATGCCGATAAAAAAACGCCACGGAAAGCGCCTGAAAATGACGGTTCAACCCGTTTCTGACATCGTTAATGATCCGCAAACCGACATAATCATTAAAGTAGCTCTGGCCGAAATTCATTAAGCCGCGGAAAGCGAAAATACCCACAATCACACCGGGCAAATAAGTAAGAGCAGCCTCATCCTTGCCCGTAAATACGTCGTCGATGATTTTCTGAATCAGAAACGGCAACACCCCGTCGGTTGCGCCGAAGGCGACCATGCAAATCATCGCCACAATAAAATATGGCCAGATGTAAGGTTTGAGATAAGCCAGCAGGCGAATGTACATTTTCACGAGAGTATCTTTCCTATGTCATCATGCCGAGGGCAAGATCGGCGACACGGTCGGCCGCTCCGAGACCGCCTAAACGATCGCGCAGGCTTGCCAATTTCATGATGACGCCGGAGCGAACCTGTGAGTCATCGAGAAGCATGCGACTCTCCGCCATGATGCGCTCCGGGTTGGCATCATTTTGGACAAGTTCCGGGACTATCCGCTCGCCCGCGATCAAATTAGCCATGCCGATATGATCGACGCGCACGAGCAGGCGCGCAATTATATAAGTGAGCCAGGAGAGCCGGTAAACGATGATCATCGGGCGGCCCAGCAGCGCCGTCTCCAGCGTCGCGGTACCGGACGCGGTCCACACCAAATCGGCGGCGTGAATCGCCTCGTAGCGATCATCACTGACAAGCGGAATCCGCAATGACGGATGAGCCAAACCCGCGGCCAGCTCCGCAGCGTCGATGGTGCTCGCGCAAACGCACAAAAACTGAATCTCTCTTTCTTCGCGCAACCGTATCGCCGCTTCGCGCATTACGGGCAAGTGGCGGATCACCTCGCCACGCCGGCTCCCGGGCAACAACGCGATCGTCAATCTACACGGATCCAGCCCGATCTTCTCCAGCGTCACCGCCCGCTTACTGACCGCTTTGACCGATTCCAACAGCGGATGGCCGACGAAAGTCGCCTTGACGCCGTGGCGTTCATAAAACGCCGCCTCGAAGGGAAATATCACCGCCATCTGATCCACCCAACGAGCGATCTGACGCACCCGCCCTTTACGCCAAGCCCAAATTTGCGGGCTCACATAGTAAAGCACCGGAATTTTCAAAGACTTCGCCAGCTTCGCCAGACGCAAATTGAAATCCGGGAAATCGATCAATACCAGCAAATTGGGACGGCGTTGCCTTAACGTCTGTTTCAGCAATTTGTAGGCGCGCCAGAGATTACCCGTATTGCCCATCAACTCGACCAGCCCCATTCCGGTGAGCTTGGCAACGCTGAATACCGCCTCAAATTGCGTCCGATTGAGTTGCTCGCCGGCGACGCCATAGATTTTTACCGCCGCATCGCGCTTATGCAAAGCGTCTACGAATTGGGCGCCGTACGCGTCCCCCGACGCTTCACCGACCACCAACATCACTTCTCTTTGCCGCCGCGCCAAAATAAAAATGCCATTCGCGCCGCTCAAAGCTGGGCGCTGATCATTGAAGCGATCTCGAGCGCTCGTAATCCTTCGTCTCCGTCGACCAGAGGCAAAGCCCGCGTTCGCACGCACTCGAGAAATGAATCGATTTCATCGGCCAATGCGTCGCCGTCTTTAATCTCAATGTTTTCGGCGCGAATGCCAAGCCAACCGGCCCCTGGGGCCGGCTTATGGTAGATCTGCGCCCGCCGCTGATCATAGTCGATTGAGATATAGGCATCCGGTTGAAAAATCCGGATCTTGCGCTCCCGTTTGATCGAGACCCGGCTGGACGTGACGTTAGCGATACAACCATTGGCGAACTTGATCCGCGCATTGGCGATATCAGGTTTATCGGTTAGAACCGGCACCCCGACCGCCTCCATGCGCTCGACCGGCGAACGGACTAAGCTCGAAATGACGTCGATGTCGTGAATCATAAGATCCAAGACCACATCAACGTCAGTGCCGCGCTCAACGAACGGAGCCAATCGGTGACATTCGACAAATTTGGGTTCCTTAATCACTCCTTCGAGCTGCCGGATGGCGGGGTTGAAACGTTCCAGGTGTCCAACCTGAAGAATCACATTTTTTGCCTTGGCGGCGGCGACCAACTCGCGCGCTTGGGCGATGTCCGCAGTCAGCGGCTTTTCGACCAAAACATCGATGCCGGCTTCGATAAAATCGCGCGCGACTTGAAAATGTAAACGGGTTGGCACGGCCACGCTGACGCACTGCACCCGGCCGATCAATTGGCGATAATCGGTAAGTATATCGGCATCGAGCGGGGCGCCGACTTCACGCGCGCGTTGTGCGTCGGCGTCGACAACCGCGACAAGGGTTGCCTTTGGTGAAACGGCATATTTCTCGGCGTGAAAATGGCCGAGATAACCGACCCCGACGACACCCACCCTGGTAAGGCCTTCTACCATGTGCTCGTTAACCCGCCGCGCGAATTCCGACGACGGCAATCCCGAATTCGTCCGCCTGGCGCAGCAATTCTTCCTTTTCCAATAAAATCGTCTTGCCGGCTTCGACGGCCAGCACCGCCGCATCGATCTCTCGCAAGCGCTTGACCGTATCGACGCCGACTGCCGGGACATCGAAGCGCAGATCCTGCTGCGGCTTGCTCACTTTCACAACCACGCAACCCGATTTCGCCAGCGCGCCGGCGCGCTGAATCGCCGCATCGGTGCCTTCGACCGCTTCGACCGCCAATACGATTTGTTTCTTAACGATTACCGTTTGACCTATGCCGAGGCGGCCGATCTCTCTCGCAATCTCGAAACCCAGCTTGATATCCTCCCACTCCTCCGGACGCGGCGCCCGTTTGCTGAGCACGCCTTCTGCGGCAATAAGCTGAGGCAGGCAAAAAGTCGATTCTAAAATCCGTATCCCGTCTGACGCGAGTTCATCCGCAATACCGCGCAACAACACGTCGTCTTCCCGGCTCTTCAGCCCGGCTAAAAATCGCGCCCCGCGCAGATCCGGCCGGAAATTGCCGAAGAGTTTAACTTTACGAATGCCGCCGGCCATCACCGCCTCGGACACTGCCAAATTTTGAAAAAACCGAATGATCTTGCCAAGCTGGCCGACGTAAACCCATGTCACTTCGTCAGCAAAAGTCTCGATCGCCGCGTCCGTCTCACCGCGATGCGCCGCGACCATGACGGAAAATCCGGCCCGTTTTGCCTCCTCGGCAAATAGCAATGGAAATCTGCCGTTGCCGGCGATCAACCCTAACTTCTTCACGGATCAATCAACTTACCGCGCTCCGAGTCGGTCGGTTTAGATATGAAAATCAGCGACAAACCCCGCGTTGTGATTGGGCGATGAACGAAGCAAATTTGTCGATTTCAGGAATAGGCGGTAACTCGCGCCGGATTGTTTGGAGCGCGTCCTCGGTTCTGAGCTTGGAATTGAAAGCAATCCGGTATGCTTTACGAATCGCATCAATGATCGACTTGTCGACGCCGCGCCTCTTAAGACCCTCAATATTCAACCCGCGCAAGCGCGCCCGATCGCCGGTGGCATTGCAATAAGGCGGAACATCCTTGGAGACCATTGACCCGGCTCCCAGCAGCGCGCCCGTGCCGATTCGGACAAACTGATGAATGCCCACCAGACCGCCGACAATGACGAGGTCCTCGATCGTGACATGGCCGCCAAGCGTAGCGCCGTTGGCGATGACGTTGCGATTACCGACACTGCAGTCATGCGCGATGTGGCAGTACATCATCAGCAGATTTTGATCGCCTACTCGAGTCACCATGCCACCGCCGCTTGTGCCCGGGTTGAGCGATACATATTCACGGATGGTGTTCCGATCACCGATAATAAGCTCGCTGGGTTCGCCTCTGTACTTGAGATCCTGCGGCGCCGATCCGACAGTCGCGAAAGGAAAAACCACGTTTCCTTGCCCTAGGGTGGTACGGCCCTGAATCGCCGCGTGCGAATGGATTTTGCTCGCTTTGCCGATCCTGACGCCAGCGCCGATCACGCTAAAAGGACCAACCTCCACTTCGCCGTCGAGTTCGGCCCGCGAATCGACGATCGCGGTGGGATGTATCCGACTCATTGCGGGTCAGCTCTTTACGCGAGATCGACTTCCATGGCCGAAATCTCGGCCTGCGCCACTAGTTTTCCGTCCACCGTAGCAATCCCTTGCATTTTCCAGAACGTTCCACGCCGTTTTAAGCAGGTCAACTCCATGCGTAACTGATCGCCCGGCTCCACAGGACGCTTGAACTTGACGTTATCCAAACCCGTCAACACAAAAACCTTATCATCGGTCATCCCGCCGCGGGCGTTGTGCGCAAAAATGGCCCCCACTTGCGCCATCGCCTCGCAAATTAATACGCCCGGCATAACGGGATGATTGGGAAAATGGCCCTGAAAAAAGTTGTCGTTGATGGTTACATTTTTGATGCCGACAACTTTCTCGTTGCCGTCTATCTCGACGATCCGATCGACAAGCAAGAACGGATAGCGGTGCGGAATCGACTTGAAAATTTCTTTAACGTCCAGCATCGCGATCGATCTCCTTTTCCCTTCCTTTGAGAAGTCGCGCTACTTCTTTCTCCAAACGACGCACCGTGCCCCAAAGCGTCGGCAACTGAGGCAAGAGCGTCATCACCTTGAGCCATTCATGATGCGGCGCGGCCCCCACGCCACCCGAAAGAACGGCGCCGGCAGGCACTGATTTGGGAATGCCTGACTGCGGGCCGATCATAGCGCCGTCGCCAATCTCAATATGGTTGACAACGCCAACCTGACCGGCGAGCGTGACGTTCTTGCCCAATTTAGTGCTTCCCGCGATGCCAGCCTGTGCGGCTACCACGGAGTGTTCACCGATGACAACATTGTGCGCGATCTGCACCAGATTATCGATTTTGGCGCCGCGCCCTACAACCGTCTTCCCGAGAGTTGCCCGATCGACCGTTGTGTTCGCGCCGATCTCCACGTCGTCTTCGATGACGACGATGCCGACTTGGGGAATTTTGATCCGCGTCGCGCCGCCGCTGGCGTAACCGAAACCGTCGCTGCCCACGACAACACCGGCATGCAAAATCACTCGATCGCCGATACGGCAGCCTTCGCGAACCACAACATTGGCGTGCAATACGCAGCCGCTCCCTACCTGCACCTCAGCGCCAAGATATACCCCGGGAAATAGCACCGAGCCCTCGCCGAGTTTGACGCCGGGGCCGACAAAAGCGTTGGGGAAAATCGTAACGCCCTCAGCCACAATCGCCGTATCGTCGATGTGCGCCGCGGGGCTTACGGTACCGTTGAATTGCTGGGCCGGGTGGAAGAGCTGGAGGATCATCGCGAAAGCGACGTACGGATCGGCGGCTTCCAGGAAATTAAGCGCTTTGCCGGCATCGCTCGCTCGAGCACCGCCCGGCCCCACGACCACCGCGCTCGCTTTGCATTCCGAAAGAAATTTCAGATAACGCGGGTTGGCAAGAAAAGTGATTTCCCCCGCGAAGGCCTCGCCGATGGGCGCTACCTTGTGAATGACGACGCTGCCGTCACCTATAACTTTTCCGCCGACGTGATTGGCCAGTTCACTGAGGGTTTTACGGATCGCCACTTATTTCTTCGCCCGGCTATTGTAAGTCTCGATCACCTTGCTCGTGATATCAATTCCTTGATCGCTATAGAGAATTTGCGAGCGCTCCAAGATCATGGTGAACTTCTCGGCTTTACCTACCTCATTGACGATCTTCTCCAACTCCTTGAGGATCTCGGACATCATCTCGTTATTTTTCACCTGGAGGTCCTGCTGATAGTCCGACATGCTACGCTGCAGATTCACCGAACGCTTTTGCAGATCGACTTCGAGATTGCGCCGTTCCTCGTCCTTGAGCAGCGGACCTTTTTTATCGAGATCGCTTTTCAGGCGCTCGATGTCTTGCCGCTCTTTGACCAGATCGGCCTCGGCTTTTTTAACTTGAGCTTGAAAACGATCTCTCGCCCTTTTCCCCGCTTGGGATTCCCCGATCACGCGCTGGATATCAACATAGCCGATTTTAATTCTCTCTTGCGCAAAACCGACCGAATAATTCACAACCAGCATGCCGACGACTAGCCAGTACTTCACACCTGTACCTCCGGCGAACAATTTGGAAATTTATGAATGAGCAGTCCCTTAAGGCTGACTGCCTATAGAG
>Ga0075431_100005901_pt1 | contig 12114 bp, 7 predicted proteins | sample RhiMetdeltSRZDD5_FD_75297 | JGI IMG/M metagenome (GOLD analysis project Ga0075431, IMG submission 75297) | Populus rhizosphere microbial communities from Tennessee, USA - Rhizosphere MetaG P. deltoides SRZDD5 | ecosystem: Host-associated > Plants > Roots > Rhizosphere > Soil | place: USA... | reverse complement strand
GGCCGGCGGCCGGGATGGCGACCGCGCGCTGGCGAGTCTCGAGGTGGACGCCGAGGGGGCCGTGTCCGAAGGGTCGGTGGTCCTCTCGAGCTCGCGCGGCGGCGCGACGGACGCTGGCTGACCGGCCTCGAAGGTCCTCAGGCGGGAGCCGCGGCGACGAGATCGCGGAGCCGGTCCGGGTCGATCGGCTTGACCAGGTGGACGTCGAAGCCCGACTCTCGCGCGCGCCGCCGGTCGTCGTCCTGGCCGTAGCCGGTCATGGCGGCGAGCAGGCGCACGGGCGAGTCGGGGAGCTCCCGCAGCTCGCGGGCGACGTCGTAGCCGCTCTTGCCCGGCAGTCCGATGTCGAGCAGCACCACCTCCGGTCGCAGCTCGCGCACGGCGGCGACCACGGACAGACCGTCGTAGACGGCGTGCGCCTCGTGGCCCCAGGTGGCGAGCAGTGCGATCGTCGACTTCGCCGCGTCCACGTTGTCGTCGACGACGAGCACGCGCCTGCGCTTGTCGTGCCCCTGCGACGTGGCGGCGCCGCGCGCGGGGCGGACGCCTCCGGCGTCTTTCGGCAGCGGCAGGGAGATCACGAACTCGCTGCCCTTGCCGAGGCCGGCGCTCTCGCCGCGCACCGTACCGCCGTGCATCTCCACCAGGCGCTTGACCAGGGTGAGCCCGATACCCAGCCCGCCCTGGGAGCGCTCCAGCGAGCGGCTCCCCTGGACGAAGAAGTCGAAGATACGGGGCAGCAGCTCGGGAGCGATGCCGACACCGTTGTCTCGCACGCGCACCTCGACGCGGTCGCCGACCACCTTGGCGACGAGGGCGATCTGCCCGGCCTGCTCGGTGAACTTGGCGGCGTTGACGAGGAGGTTGGAGAGGACCTGCGAGAGCCGGATGAGGTCGCCGTCGAGCTGCACGGGCTCGGCGGGGAGCGCAAGGGAGAGCTCGTGGCCGCGGGCGTCGATCGCCGGCTGCGCCGTCTCGATGGCGCGGCCGACGACCTCGGCGAGCTCGATCCGCTTGCGGTGGAGCTCGATCTTCCCCTTGATGATCCGCGACACGTCGAGCAGGTCGTCGACGAGGCGCACGAGGTGCTCGACCTGTCGCTGGATGGTTGCCTGGGCGTGACGGCGCGTGGTCTCGCCTGCGCCGGGCAGCTCGAGGATGGCGAGTGCGTTGCGGATCGGCGCCAGCGGGTTGCGCAGCTCGTGACCGAGCATGGCGAGGAACTCGTTCTTGTGGCGGTCGCTGGAATCGAGGTCGGCGACACGCCTGCGGAGCTCGTCGGCCAGCCTGTCGCGCTCCTCGTGCTGGCGGCGCCGCTCGTCGATCTCGGCGCGCAGGGCCTCGTTGGCCGCGTCGAGCTCCGCGGTGCGGTCGAGCACCCGCTGCTCGAGCTCGGCCTGCGCGGCGAGGAGCCCCTCCTCGGCCTTCTTGCGTTCGGTCAGGTCGCGGGTGATCTTGGTGAATCCCTGCAGCTCGCCGCTCGAGTCTCGGAGGGGAGTGATGATGACGTTCGCCCAGAAGCGCGTACCGTCCTTGCGCAGGCGCCACCCTTCGTCCTCGAAGCGGCCGTCGATCTGGGCGCGCTCGAGCTCCTGCTGGGGCCAGCCGCGGGCGATGGCGTCTTCGGGATAGAACGTCGAGAAGTGCCGGCCGATGATCTCGCCGGCCAGCCAGCCCTTGATGCGCTCGGCGCCGAGGTTCCAGGTCGCCACGGTCCCATCCCGGTCGAGGGCGAAGATGGCGTAGTCGCGCACGCCCTCGACGAGGGCCCGGAAGCGTTCCTCGCTGTCGCGCAGGGCCTGGTCGGAACGCGGGCGGCCCGCTCCCGGGGGGTGCAGAGCGGGTGTTTCGTGGGCTTCGGTCATCGTTTTGGGTGCACGCTACCCTGATCGGCGCGCCGATGAAAGCAACGGTCGTGCCCGCCGTCCACGACCCTGACGCACGGCGCCGTCGCGGCCCGCCGGAGGGCTCTGACGCGGGTCGCAGCAGCGAAGTAGACTCCTCGTCCACCCACGGAGGAGCCCCGGAATGCCTACTCCCGCCACCCGCTGGATCGGCCTCTCCCTTGGCGCCGACCTTTGCTGGCCGCTCTGTTTCGAGCACCTGCTGCGGCGCCTCGACCTCGCCATCCCCTGGCAGGGCGAGGAGGTGCGGGTGGCCGTCGAGCGGGTGACGATCGAACCTTTCGACCTGCAGCAGCGCACGAAATACACGGTGGTGCTCGACCGCCTGACGCACTGGTACTACACGAGCCGCGAGTGGATCAAGAAGGCGGTGATCCTCGACGACGTCTACGTGCTCAACAACCCATGGGCGGTGCAGGCCATGGAGAAGCACAGCACCTACGTCGCGATGATGCGGCTGGGGATGCCGATTCCCAAGACGTGGATGGTGCCGCCGAAGGAGTACGAGCAGAGCAACCCCGACCTCGAGCCGACGCTCCGCCGCTACGCGAAGCTCTTCGATCTCGGCAAGGTGGGCGAGCAGGTTGGCTACCCGCTCTTCATGAAGCCCTACGACGGCGGCGCCTGGCGCGGAGTCTCCAAGATCGACGACGAGACGAAGCTTCGCGAGGCCTACGAGGAGAGCGGCAAGAGCGTCATGCACCTGCAGGCGGCGGTGGTGCCGTTCGACCTCTTCGTGCGCGCCATCGGCATGGGCCCGCAGGTGAGGGTCGTCAAATACGACCCGGCGGCGCCGCTGCACGACCGCTATCGCATGGACGCACCGCCGATCGACGACGCGGAGCGCTCCGTGCTCGAGGACACCTGCCTCACCATCAACAGCTTCTTCGGCTGGGACTTCAACTCCTGCGAGAGCCTGCGCAAGGACGGCACGTTCCACCCCATCGACTTCGCCAACGCCTGCCCCGACAGCCAGGTCACCTCGCTGCACTTCCACTTCCCATGGCTGGTGCTCGCCAAGCTCCGCTGGGCGGTCTACTGCGCGGTGACGCGGCGGCGGATGCGACCGACGCTCGACTGGGGGCCGTTCTACGAGGTGGCTCGGCACGACCTGCCCTACCGCGAGAAGCTCGCGCGCTACGCAGGCATCGCCCGAGAGCGCCTCGAGGCGGATCGCTTCGCCGACTTCTGCGCCGAGCACCTCGGCCACCTCGACGCGGTGGCGGACGATTTCTTCGGCTCACCCGAGTGCCGCGAGGCGGTACGGCTCAAGGTCGAGGCGCTCTACCCGGCGCACGAGGTCGAGCCCTTCACCGACCTCTTCTTCGGGCGCATCCAGAAGTGGCGCGCCGAGCAGGCGGCGACGCGGCAGGCCGCGCCGCTGCCGGGATAGAGCCGGCTACTGTTCGCAGTCTCCGGCGTAGGGTGCGCACCCCGCACCATCCGGCTCCGGCTTGCTTCTCGCGGGAAGAGAAGACGGTGCGCGGTGCGCACCCTACCGGAACGCGAGCTTCGCGCGGGCGGCGGCGCGCCGCTCCTCGTGGTGCTCCTCCTCGAAGCGGCGCGCCAGCGCGTCGCTGACGACGAGCACCATCGGCATTGGCCGCCAGCGGTAGGGCTCACCGGTCCGTGCGTCGCGCACCTCGCCGGCCTCCACGCGGCGTGACACCTCGACGAGAGCCAGGCCGGCGAGCGCCTCGCGGACGGCGTCGAAGGTCGCCGCGTCGACGGGATCCCGGAAGCGCAGGTATTTGGTCGACTGCGAGGCGAGGTGGAAGTGGCTCGGGGTGTAGGTGATGCCGTCGAGGTGGAGGCGGTGGCAGACCTGCACCAGCAGGGCGATCACGTCGCGCAGCATGCCGAGGCCCGGGTGGCGCTGGCCCGGGAGGGCCGGGCGCTCGGGCGTGAAGGCGCCGCGCGGGTTCTGCAGAAGCAGCCATTCGATGGCGAGGAGCTCGAGCCCGGGGAACGACTGGCGGTCCCGTCGCATGCGGATCTCGGCCAGGAGCTCCTGCCGTTGCGGCTGGCCCCAGATGCGCGCCATGTGGCCGTCGGGACGCGAGAGGTCGAGCTCGAGCGTCGGGTGCTCGAAGCCGAGGTCGCGCAGGCGGTCGAAGATGCCCATGCTCTCGAGCACCAGCTCGACGCCGTGGGCGGTGTAGTAGCCGAGGAGCCGCGCGTCGAGCTCCTTGCCGGCGAGAGAGCCGAAGAGGTCCTCCTCGGTGAGCCCCCAGCTTCCCTCCGGCTCCACTCCGCTGAGCTCCGCGGGGGAGAGCAGGCGCGCGATGGCCCGGTAGCGCGCCATCAGCACCTCGTCGTCGGGCGGCGGCTCCACGTCGCGCTCGCCACCGAGCCAGGCGAGGAAGCGCGCCGTGTAGCGCCAGGCGTGATCGCCGTAACCGCCGGCGAGGAGGACGACGAGCGGCACGCCGCCCTGGCCGCGCGGCCCCCGTGCGAGCTCGACGACGAAGCGGTCGCGCGCCAGCATGCCGTCGGCGCTCACCTTCCAGTCGCCCAGCCGGTCGTCGGCGGCGGGGTCGCATCCGGCGAGATAGAAGACCAGCTCGGGCCGGTGCTCCGCGAGGACCGCCGGCAGGGTCTCGCGGAGCTTCGCGAGGTAGGGCTCGTCGCCGACGTCGCTGCCGAGCTCGATGGTGGTGGCGCCCACCGCCACCGGCTCGTCCCAGTTGCGGTTGTGGAGCGAGTAGGTGTGAACGGACGGGTCGGTGGCGAAGAGGGAGCGTGTGCCGTCCCCGTCGTGGAGGTCGAGGTCGACGACCAGCACCCGGCCGGCGAAGCCGCCGCGGCGCAGGGCGGCGATCGCCACGGCGACGTCGTTGAAGAGGCAGAACCCGCCGCCGCGGTCGCGACGCGCGTGGTGGAGGCCGCCGCCGAGGTTGACGGCGATGCCGCGTTCGGCGAGGGCGCGGCGGGCCGCCGCCAGCGTGCCGCCGGTCATCGCCCGCTGCACGGCGAGCACGCGCGCGCGCTGGCGGTCGTCGAGGGGGGCGCCGAAGGCGCGCTCGAAGGCCGCGTCTTCGCCCATGGACTCGAGGTGCTCGCGGTCGTGGACCCGCAGGAGGTCGCGCAGGCTGGCGGGGGCCGGCGCGGTCACCGCGCCCGGGCGCAGGAGCCCCTTCATGTCGAGCGCGGTGATCACCTTCTCGGCGCGCAGCGGATCGATCGACGAGTCGGGAAAGGCGAAGGTGTAGGCGTGGTCGTAGAAGAGCGGGGGAAGCCGCGAGCGCGGGGCAAGACCGAGGAGGTCGCGCCAGCGCCGGCGACGGGCCGGGGCCGGCACGCCGCCGGTCATCGCCCCTCTCCTGCCGTCGAGCGCAGTCGCGCCCACGTGGCTCCCCAGCCGCCCGCCTCGGCCGGCGCGTCGCCGAACGCCTCGACGCGCGGGTCGCGCTCGAGGATGCGGCGCACCGCGTTGCGCTGCACGCCGACGCCGCGGCCGTGGACGATGCGCACCTGCGCGAAGCCGCGCTCCACCGCGAGGTCGAGGTAGTCGCGCACGAGCGCGCTCACCTCGGCGGGGGGGAAGCTGTGGAGGTCGAGCACGTCGGTGACCTCGAGCTCCACGGGCGCGGCGGGGTCGAGGTCGGGGTCTGTGTCGGCGTCGTCCATCGGCGTTTCCGGATGGTGCGCACGGCGCACCCTACACCGGAGTGCCGATGTCTCGGTGGTCGCGACTCTCCGGCGTAGGGTGCGCCGTGCGCACCATCCGCCCTTCTTTTCCTATCTGAAGAGCTTCAAGAACACCACGTACGCGACGAACCCGTCGTCGGGCCCGACGAGCGCCTTGCCGATGTCGATCTGCACCACCGTCTGCCACGGTCCCATGAAGGACCCGGCGATGCCGGCGCCGCCGAGGAGCTCGTTCTTCAGGCTGCTCTCCTCCTCGGTGGCCCACGCGGCGTCGCCCACGAGGTCGAGCCGCACGATCTCGCCGACGCCGACTCCGTACGAGACGTGCGCGGCGTACGCCTTGTCGGCGCGCACGCGACCCGACGAGTAACCGTGCACGCGGCTCGCGCCGAAGAAGCCGAACTGGTACTTGCTGAAGCGGTCGAGGTCGCGCCCGTCGAGGTAGTCCGCCTCGAGGCCGAAACGCTGGAAGCGCGGCAGGTACCAGCTCTTGGCGGCGCGCGCGTTCCACTGCACGAAGTCCTTCGTTTCGGGGTCGAAGGCGCTCGTCGGCAGGCCCCATCGATCCCAGTCGGAGCGGCGGTTCCAGCTGCCGTTGACGGTGAAGCGGTAGCCGCCGCGGCTGTAGCGGCCGTCGAGCTCGAACGAGTGAAGGAAGTGGCTCGACGGGACGACGAAGGCGCGATCCGTGTCGTCGTCGCGGCCGAACTTGAAGTAGGAAAGCTGGTAGGTGGTGCCGAGTCGGAAGAAGCTGCCGATGGGACGCCCGAGGTGGAACGCCACGTGGCCGGGCGTCGTCTTGACCGTCTCGCCGGTTATTTCACGGTCGTCGCGGAAGAGGGTGTCCGAGGAGGCGATGGCGAGCACGAAGGCGTCGGCCCCGGCGTCGAAGCGCGAGCCGCGCACCTTGGGCTGCGCGATGTTCCCCTGCAGCAGGGCGCCGCCGAAGAAGAGGTTCGCCTGCTGCCCGGTGCCCTTGAGGTCGAAGCTGAAGTAGTTGACCCCGGCGAGGGGCAGGGGGAAGTCGAGGGCGTCGTCGTAGAAGACGCCGCCGAGCAGGAAGACCTTGCTGGTGTCGAACCCCTCCTTGACCACCCGCTCGTTGCTGCCCTCCTCCTTGACGAGGTAGCGCATGCCGCGTTCGGTGTCGCGCACCATGGTGGCCTCGGAGGCCTGCACCGCGGCGAGCTGCTCCTCGAAATCGGCGCCGTCGAGCACGAGGTCGGAGAGCAGCGTCTCCTTCTCGACCACGGTCGTGGCGTTGACAACCGACAGGAGCTGCTGGCCGACGACGCGCAGCGGCAGCCAGAACGCCTGGGGGGTCCAGGCCGCCGGCTTGCCGGCCGAGTCGACGGGGCGGTAGTGGAGCGTCTCCTCGTTGGAGATCACCTCGCCGACGAGGCCCACCTGCAGGCCTCGCGTGCGCACCCGGCCGTAGTGCTCGCGGTCGACCCAGACGGTGCCCTGGTAGAGCTTGCCGGAGGCCGCCAGCGTGGGGTCGGCGGGCTCGAAGTCGACGACCCAGACCGAGCGCCCATCGAGAGTGTCGGTGCCGCGCAACCGGTAGCGATACTCGCGCGTGAAGTGGATCTGCAGCGGCATGGCGGCCGCCTTCTCCGGCTGCAGCAGCGGGATCTCCGGCAGCGTCTTGCCGCGCCAGCGCACGCCGTTGATGAGCAGCTCCTTCCAGGCCCAGTCGAATCCCTTGCCCTCGCGGTAGAAGAACGGGCCGCGGAAGGTCACCTCCGCCCCCTGGTCGCCGGCGCCCTGGAAGCGCAGGCTCGTCGTGTTGATCGCCTGGTAGTGGTCGAGCCGTCGCTGCTGCGCGTCCTCGAACGCCTGCAGCCGGCGCAAGATCTCCTCGACCGGCATCTCGCGCTCGGTCTGCACGTCGGCGGAAGAGCGCACCGTCTGGAGGTTTGGCGCCTCGCGGCGCGTGAGGCGGATGAGCGCCACCGGCGACGAGATCCGCAGCCGCACACCCTGCGGGCCGGAGGCGCCGGGCACCGCCTTGGGCTCGCCGGTCTTCAGGCTCACCACCTCGGGGCCGGTGAGCGTCGGGTCGTCGAAGGCGAGGGCGAGCGGCTCCTCGCCGGGGCGCCGCGCGATGACGCGCAACCCGAGGTCGCTGCCGCGCGCGAAGGACCACGTGGCGGCCGGGCTCGAGGAGGCGTCGTAGGAGAGGTCGCCTTTCGTCTCGTTGGCGAGCACGGCGAGCGGCGCGAGCGAGGGGAGCGGCGGGGGGGCCGGCGCTGGAACCTCGGCGGTCGGCGGCGCAGTTTCGGCTGGCGCCGCGGTCCCGGCGGCGTTCGCGTCGGCAGCGCTCGTCTCGGTCGCGGCGGTTGGCTCGGCGGCGCCCGCCGGCTCGGCCGGCAGGCGGCCGGGCATGTCGAACAGCGAGATCGAGACGCCGAGGGAGCCGAGCCGCGCCGCCTCGGCCACCGTCAGCTCCGCCGGCGACGGCCAGGGGAGCCCGACCACCGCGACCGGTCGGCCCGGATCGAGCTCGTCGAGCGCGGCGAGGCTCTTGCGCAGCGGCTCGTCGTCGACGGGTCCTTGCAGCACGACGCCGTCGGCGTAGGCGGCGAGGTCCTGCGCGTAGAGCGCGCGCAGCGCGTCGGCGTCGGCCGGCAGCGCGCCGGTGAGGACCCGCGCGTCGGCGACGGCGCCGGTGACGACCACCGCCGCGCGCTTCAAGAGGAACGCGTATTGCACCATGCGGTCGGGGGGATCGGCCTGCGCTGCGGAGTCGACCTGGGGCTCCCAGACGATCTCGAAGTGGAGCAGCGGCCCCGCGTTCTTCGCCACGGCGGCGAGCCCGGCGAGCTCGCGCTCGAGGTCGGCCACGTGCTCGACGAGCGGCGCGGGAGTGTGGAACACCACCTGGAGCCACGGCGTGCCGCCGGCGTCGGCCACCGCGCGCGCCGCGGCGGGATCCCACGCCGAGAGCGACTCGTGGCGCCAGCGCACGTAGAGCCGGGCGTCGGCGGCGACGCGCGGCGCGGCCGAGAGCGCCTCCACGGCGTCGCCCGCGTGGTCGACGGTGACGCCGGCGCACGGCCGGCAGGGTGGTGTCGCGGCGGAGAGGGAAGCGGGAAGGGCGGCGGCGACGCAGAGGAGCAACGAAGGGAGCAGCGGCAGCGGTCGCGATCTCATGGCGGGAGAGGATAGAGGCCGCGGCGGGCAATGTCACGGTGCGGCAAGTGCAGCGTACGGTCGCGGTCGAGCGAGCGTGCGGTTCTCCTGACGCCTCGGGCGAAAACTCAGGCGCCCGCGCTGGCGCCGTCGGATGCCGCCCTCGGATGCAGCCGGGCCGTTCGAGCGATACGATTCGTGGTCCGTGGAGTTCACCGGTCGCCTCGGAGCCATGTCGATCTCCGACCTGCTGCAGTGGCCGAACCACGAGCGGCGGTCGGGCTCGCTGGTGGTGCGCACCGCGCGCCGCGAGAAGCGCGTGCTCTTCGAGCGCGGTTTGGTGGTCGGCTGTGTCTCCGGCGACCCCGCCGAATACTTCGGGCAGCACCTGCTGCTCAACGGCTACCTGCAGCGCGACAAGCTGCTCGAGGCTCTCTCGCTCTGCCGCGCCACGGGAGCGCGGCTCGGCACGGCGCTCGTCGACCTCGGCCTGATGGCGCCCGACACGGCGGCCTGGGCCCTCGCCAAACACGTCGAGGAGCGTGTCTGCGACCTCTTCCTGTGGGCGCACGGCGTCTTCTATTTCCTCCAGGAGCTTCCCGAAGTGGGCGACCGGCTCACCGAGCCCCTCGACCCGCTGGCGCTGTCGCTGGAAGGCACCCGATGGGCCGACGAACACGAGCGGATCCGCAAGCTGCTCGTGCACGACGGCGTGGTCATCCGGCGCGGCGAGCAGCCGGTGGAGGTGGGCGTCAACGTGCTCGTCGATCGCGTGATCGCCGGCACGGACCGGCCGCGCCGTCTCGACGACCTCTACACGGTCGTGCAGGGCTCGCAGTTTCGCTTCCTCGAGGCGGTCTACAGCTTGCTGGTGGTGCGCGCGCTCGAGGTCGAGGGACTCGACGAGGACAACGAGTCGAAGAGCGAGATCCGCATGTTCGACCTCTTGCTCGAGCAGGCGACCGAGGAGGAGGTGCTGTTCTCGCCGCGCCACTTCTCGCTGCCGCTCGAGTGGCTCAACCGCTTCTTCCCGCTCTGGGTCGAGGGTGAGAGCCGCGACGGCCTGACCGACGACGACGAGCGCTTCTGCCGGCTGATGGACGGCAGCCGCTCGCTCGGCGAGCTGGTGCTCGCCGAGTCCGACTCCAATCACCGTCAGGGGCGGATGGACGTCGTGCTGCTGGAGCTGCAGAAGGGGAGGCTCGCCCTCCTGCCGCGTCCCCTCGCCGAGCTCAAAGCCCTCGGCAAGGGGGAGCGGAACCCGTGGTTCCGCCGCTTCATGGGCTGAAGACCACGGAGCCGGGGACGTGGCCCCGCGGCGCGGGCGTGCTGACGCCGTGCTGGGCCTCGGCTTGCTGTTCGTATCAGCCCGTCGACGCGGCGGCCGTGACGGCGACGGTTGCGGTGCTACTGTGGATGCGTGACTCCCGCCGGAGCTCCGGACGACCCGGAGGCGGGTGAGGTGACGCTCCTGCTGCACGCCTGGCGCGCCGGAGATCCGTCGGCCCTCGACCGCCTGGTTCCCATGGTCTACCAGCAGCTCAGGAGGCTCGCGGCCCAGCACATGCGCGGCGAGCGCGCCGGGCACACTCTGCAACCCACGGCCCTCGTCCACGAAGCCTTCCTCCGGCTCACCGACCGTCGTGCCGATTGGCAGAGCCGCCAGCACTTCTTCGCCGTGGCGGCGCAGACCATGCGCCGTGTCGCCGTCGATTCGGCGCGGGCCCGCATCACGCACAAGCGGGGCGGCAAGACGGTGCGTGTCGACCTCACGGCGGTGGAGGACTTGGCGGCGGAGGCAGGCAGCGTCGACGTGCTCGCTCTCGAGCAGGCGCTCTCGCGCCTCGAGCAGATGGACGCGCAGCAGGCGCGCATCGTGGAGCTGCGGTTCTACGCCGGGCTGTCGATCGAGGAGAGCGCACAGGCACTGGGCATCTCGGAGGCCACGGTGTGGCGCGACTGGCGCTCCGCGAAGGCCTGGCTCTTCCGCGAGCTCTCCTCTTCCGCATGAGGGCCGCTTCGTGAGACCTGCTTTGTGAGACCGGAGCGCTGGGCGCGCGTGCGCCAGGTCTTCGACCTCGCCGTCGATCGTCCTGCCGGGGAACGACCGTCCGTGCTCGACGAGCTTTGCCGAAACGACGGCGAGCTGCGCGGCGAAGTCGAGTCGCTACTAGGCGCCTCATCGCAGGCCGAGGCGTTTCTCGAGAAGCCGTTCGCCGAGCCGGTGACGGCGTCGGTCGAAGACGAGGGCCAGACCGCCGCGCCGCCCGAACGCATCGGGCCTTACGTCGTCCAGCGTGAGATCGGTCGCGGTGGCATGGGCGTCGTCTACCTGGCACGGCACGAGGGGTTGCCGAAGGTGGTCGCTCTCAAGGTGCTCCGCTCGGGGCTCGACAACGACCTCCTGCGCAGTCGGTTCCGCCGGGAGCGCGACATCCTCGCCGGTCTCGAGCATCCGGGAATCGCCCGCCTGCACGATGCGGGGACGGCCGAAGATGGAACTCCATACCTGGCGATGGAGCCCGTGGAAGGCGCGACGCTCCTGGGATGGGCGGACGCGCATGAGTTGACGACCGCTGCGCGCGTCGACCTCTTCCTCGAGGTCTGCGCCGCCGTCGAGTACGCGCATCAGCGCCGGGTCCTGCACCGCGACCTCAAGCCGTCGAACATCGTCGTCACCTGCGACGGCACGCCCAAGCTGCTCGACTTCGGCGTCGCCAAGCTGCTGGCGCCGCCGACCGGCCCGGAGGGTGCTTCCGACCTGACGATGACGGGCGCGCCCCTTATGACGCCGGAGTACGCGAGCCCCGAGCAGGTCCGCGGCGAGGCGCTGGGGCCGGCGAGCGACGTCTACTCGCTCGCCGTCGTGTTCTACGAGCTACTCACTGGGCACCGCCCGTACCGGCTGGGCAATCGGAGCCCGCGCGAGATCGCGAAAGCCGTTTGCGAAACCGATCCCGAGACGCCGTCCGTCGTGGTGGGCAGGAGGCGCGAAGCCGAGAAGAGGCAGCCGGCCGCCGCCCAGCCGGGGAGGGACGCTCGCCGCGAAGGCTCCGCAGAGCGGCTTCATCGGAGCCTGCGCGGCGACCTCGACGCCATCGTGCTCAAGGCGCTGCGCAAGGACGTCGGCACGCGTTACGGATCGGTCGCCGAGCTTGCGGCCGACTTGCGGCGGCATCGCGCCGGGCTGCCGGTCGCCGCGCGCCGGGGTACCTGGCGCTACCGCACCGCCAAGTACCTGCGTCGCCATGCCGGGACGGCGGCGATGATCGTGTTGCTCGCCGTCGGGCTCGTCGCCGGCCTCGTGCTCGCGCGCGTGGGCCGCGACGTTGGCTCGGGGGCTTCCGCGGCCCGCCATGCGCTCCGCGGCTCGCGACGGGCGGTAGCCATCCTGCCGTTCAAGAACCTCTCCCGCGACGCCCGT
>Ga0075431_100005897_pt1 | contig 12120 bp, 10 predicted proteins | sample RhiMetdeltSRZDD5_FD_75297 | JGI IMG/M metagenome (GOLD analysis project Ga0075431, IMG submission 75297) | Populus rhizosphere microbial communities from Tennessee, USA - Rhizosphere MetaG P. deltoides SRZDD5 | ecosystem: Host-associated > Plants > Roots > Rhizosphere > Soil | place: USA... | reverse complement strand
GGCCACGCGCGCCTCGTCCACTCGATTGGCGCCGCTGGCGATGACGAGCAGCGGCGCCCCGCTCCGGCTCAGCCGGAACACCAGGGACTTCGCGATCTGATCGACGCGGCAGCCGACGGCCGCGGCGGCCTCGGCCGATGTGCGTGCCGCGCGCTCGAGATAGACGATGGTGGTCGCCAACCCCCGCGCCGCCAGCGCCTCCTGTACGCGCTGCGTGCTCGCCGGAAGCTCAGCCACGGCTGGCCAGAACCGCCTTGCAGTCGGCCATCTGCCCCAGGTGCTCGAGGTCGTGGTCGAGGGCGTGCGTCGCGTACTGGGCGAGCGTCATCGGTCCGAAGTAACCGGACACGCCGAGCCGGCTCTCGGCACCGGCCGGCAGGCCGTCGAGGAAAGCGATCGTCTCCGCGCGGGACTGCGTGAACGCGTCGAGGTCCGCGGCGAAGTCGCGCGCGCGGTGGTCGCGGCCTTGCTCCCACACCTTGGGGTCGAACGGCTCGAAGGCCGGACGCTGCTCCGCGAGCATGCGGCGCAGGCGCGGCAGGAACAGCGTGCGCTCCAGATCGGTCAGATGCGCCATGACCTCCGTCAGGCACCATTCGCCCTCGCGCGGCCGCATGCGCAGCGCCGCGGCCCCGAGTCCCTGGGCCAGCGCGGCGATCCGGCGTGAGGTGCCGGCGAGACCGCGGGCGAGCTCGGCGATCGAGAGCGCGACTCGCGCCTCGCACCGCCTGGGCAGGAGACCGAGCGCATCGCGCGCGTCCTGGATCTGGCGCAGGTGCTCGGTGTCGTGCGCCACCGTGCTCGCCGCATACTTCTCCACCGTGAGCGTCCCGCGACTCGGACTCACGCCCTCGCGCAGCCATGCGGCCGGCTCGAGCCGCTCCAGCATCTTGACGATGTCCGCGCGCGCCCGCTCGAACACGTCGAGCAGCGTGGCGAGATCCGACTGGTCGTCGCGGAGCGGCTCGCGCTTCGGAAACACGGGCCGATCCTCCGCGAGCATGCGTCGCACCCGCGGCAACAGGGTGTCGCGATCGCCTTCGACCAGGTGGCGGACCACGTCGGTGGCCGCCCATTCGCCGGGTTTCGGCGGCGTGGTCGACAGCGCGCCGGTGAAGCCGCGGGTGACGTCGCGGAGCAAGCCGGGAGTGACGCGCAGATAGGCGAGCGTCAATGGACGATCGACGGCTGTCATGGCTAGAGCGTCCTCACGGCGCGGAGGACGTCGCCGGGGTCAGGGCGAATCTGATAGTTGTCGCTGAGCGAGAGCCAGCGGACGACGCCGTCGCGGTCGAGCACCACCGTGGCCGGTCGCGGCACGTCCACGCCGCCCGGGCCGCCGCGGCGATGAATGAGTCCGTAACTGCGGGTCACGCTCAGGTCAGGATCGGCCAGGAAGCGATAGTTCACGTGGAGGCCGTTGGCGAGCCGCTGGCTCTGCTCGTTGCGATCGGGGGAAACCGCCACCACTTCGACGCCGGCTCGCTCCGCTTCGGACAGTGCTGCTCCAAGACCTTGGAGCTCGGCCACGCAGAACGGTCACCAGTAGCCTCGATAGAACACGAGGACGACCGGCTTCTTGCCGCGGTACTCGGCGAGCGAGACCTGACGGCCGGAGGCGTCGGTGAGGGTGAAGTCCGGCGGGCGCTCGCCGACGCGGAGCACCGTCGGCTCGGCGGGAATGCGGGCCAGGACGAAGTTGATGTACGCGCCGCCGGCGAACAGGAGGAGCGAGAGGCCGAGGGCCAGCCAGGCGTACCAGCGACGGCGTAGCGCGACGGCCAGGCCGGCCACGGTCGCCGCGATGGCGAAGGCGGCCACGTACCCCTCCGGATGATTGCGGACGGACGGGACACCGAGCAGCAGCGCGTACGCGACAACGGTGCCGACGGCGATGACCACGCTCAGCAGCGCGAGGCGGCCGGAGGTCATCGTCAGATCATCACGATGCGGTCGAACGCCTCCGCATACGCGTAGCCCTTGGATGCGCCAAGCTCCTTGCTCCGGGCCCGCACGCGCGCCTCCACCGCCGCGAAATCCTTGAACTGGCTGGCATGACAGGCGAGTGCCTTGATCTTGAGATCCATCACGTCGGTGATGTCGTTGACGATGTGCGGCTCGTTCCACTGCATGACGTAGACCTCGCGGACCTTGTGCGGCTCGAACTCCGGCAGCAGCTCCGGGAAGGCCATGTGATCACGCGCGAGCGGATAGACGCAGTCGAGAACCACGCCCCCGACGGTACGGTGATCGCGATGGGAGGCGCCCAGATTGTAGGTGCGATTCGGGTTCTGGCAGATCACCAGGTCGGGTCGGAACCGCCGGATCTCGCGCGAGACGTCGCGGCGGAGGTCGCGCGTGTCCTCCACCTCGCCGTCCGGATAGCCGAGGAAGGTCACGTGCTCGACCCCGAGCACGCGGGCGGCGTTGCGCTGCTCCTCGGCGCGGATGGCGGCGAGACGGTCCGGTGTCATCGTCCGGTCGCTCGAGCCCTTGTTGCCGTTGGTCACGATGCAGTACGCGACCTCGCGTCCCTCCTTGACGATCTTGGCCACGGTCCCCCCGGCGCCGAACTCGGAGTCGTCGGGGTGCGCGGTGATCACCAGCACGCGCTCGATCTTGTCGGCCATCGACGTGCGGTCTCCTTCCGGACGATTTCTGTTGAGATGCCGTCGTTCAGCATACCGATTCCACCACGGCTCCGCGTTATAATCGCGCGATGTCAGCGGCCCGTGCGCGCCGGATCGGCATGGTCGTGCTGTCGCTGCTGCTCCTTCCCGTGCTGCTCCTGGCTGTCCTGCCTGGCTCGCCCGGCGCCGTGCGCCTCGCGGGCGTGAGCCTGGCGTGGTGGTACGCGGGCGTCGTCGGGCCCGCCCTCGCCGCCGGTGTCGCCACGGCCTTCCTGGTGCGCTCGCGCGAATGAGCGCGTTACGCGGCGTCGCCGCGTGGACCGGTCCCGTCCTGCTCGGCGTGGTGACCACGCGTGTCGCCGCCGGTGCCCCCGACGCGCCGCTGCTGGTGCTGGCGGCCATCGTGGCGCCGCTCGTGGCGCTCCTGCAGCCGCGGGCTGCGGAGACGCCGCATCCCGTCCTGGCCGGCGCCGTCGTCGTCAGCGCGACGCTCGTCCTGGCGGCGAGCATCGCGCCGCTGGGCGACGCCGCGCTGCTCCTGGGCGGCCAACGGTGGTACGGCATCGTGCTGGCCACGAGCGTGCTCCTCCTGCTCACCCTCTCACCGCGCGGACACGGCTGGCCCGTGGCGGCGCTCGCCGCCGGCGGCACCGTGCTCGTCCTCTGTCTCGTGCTCCTGGCGTATGCCACCGGACTCTCGCCATGGAGCGCCTGGCGCCACGCGGCTGCCCGCCCGGCGCTGCTCTTCAGCGCGCACAGCCCGTGGGTCACCGATAGCGGCTGGTTCGCGCGCCGGACCACGCTGGCGTTCGAGGAGGGACACCGGCTCCTCGTCGTTGTCCCGGGCACGTTCCGCGTGGTCGAGCAGGAGGGCACCGGGCACGTCGTCCGGCAGTGGCGTCTTCAGGCGGGCGATCCGCTCAGCGTGCGGCCGGGGGATCGGTTGATCGTCGAGGCGGGAAGTCGCCTGCGCTTCGAGGCGGGCAAGCGCGTGCCCGGCGCCGCGCTCTCCGGCGCCGCGTGGGCGGAAGCGGGCTCGGTCCCGCTCGTGGCGTCGCTCGCGGGCCTCGCCACCCTGCTGCTCGGCGCGATCGGCCTGGTGCCCGCCGCACGCAAACGCGAGCTCGTCGCGCCGCTTGCGCTGCTGGTCCTCGGTCTCGCGGCGGCCTGCTGGGGAATCTACGCGGTGGCCGCGGTGCCGGAGACGATGCTGAGCGGCTCGGTCGTCGAGCCGTTGCTCCGCCTGCCGGGTGCGCTGCCCGGCGCGCGAGGGCTGGCGCCTCTCGTCGCCCTCGCCCTGCTCGCGCTTCTTCTTTCGGCCGCCGGGGCACTGCACGAGCGGGTGACGGCGCTGGCCGGGGCGCGCGGCCCGGCGGTGTGGGGGGGCGTCGTCGTCGTCGCCGCCGTCGCGAGCTGCTGGCCGTTCGACCCGTGGCTGTTGCTCATGACCGGTCTCGGCTTCGCCGCCGCGACCCTCGCCGGGCCGCGACTCGCGGGGCCCGGACCCGCGCGAGTGATGGGCTGGCCGGTGGCGGCGTTCGGGGCGCTCGCAGGTGGCGCGGTCTTCGTCGCGATCATCGCGCTCGAGCCGCGGCTTCCGATCGCGCTCGTCTCGCTCGCGCAATCGCCGACGCTGGTGGCGGCGCCAGCGGGATTCCTCGTCGTGAAGCTTTTACGCTGAGTCACGCGCCGGGCAGGCTTGACGGCTCCGGATCTTCCACATATGTTGCCGCCATGATTGCTCTGCGCTTGCTCCTGCTGATCGCGCTCGCGGCGGGATGCGCCTCCGCCTCGCCGACACCCACGGCACGGCCGAGGCTGAGCGGCGCCGCCCTCGACGACGTGCGGCGCGTCGTCGTCGTCGCCTCCGGCGAGAGCCGCTTCGCCGTGCTCGACCAGAGCAAGGAGCCCGGCCGGGAGTTCGGCGACGTGATGAAGTGGCTTCCGTTCAGGGAGATCATCGAGCCCATCGCGAGAGCGGTGTACTCCGGCGTCACCTCGCTCATGAACGAGAAGCGCGCCTCGAGCTCGCTTCCCAAGGACGTGTCGCCCGGCGCCGTGGTCGCGGACGCGTTTGCGCGGACGCTCCAGGTGAGTGGGCCGTTCAACCAGATCGCGGCGCTCGACCGCGAGCCGGTCGGCGACGAGCGACGTCAGGCCGACGCGATCGTGCGCCTCAGCGTGCCGTCGTGGGGGCTGATGCGCGTGCGCGAGGGCAACCCCGATCTCGTGGCAGGCTTCGCGGACGTGCGGGCCCAGATTGTTCTCGTGGAGACCGGCGTCGTCCTCTGGGAGTACGAGGAAGACGTCACGCACCCGCAGCGGCTGGCGGTCGACGCGTTCACGCACGACCGCGCGCTGACGCGTCAGGAGCTGATCGACGTTCTCGAGCGCGCAGGTCGGCGCCTCGCCAACGAGCTCGTGTACGCACGCGGCGGCGCGCGATGAGGCGAGCGCGCGCCACCTCCGTCCTCGTTCCGATCGTCGCGGTCCTCGTGCTGGGTGGCTGCGCGAGCCGGACGCTCGACGTCGGCTATCCCGAGACCGGCGCGAACCGGGCGCTGCTCGGCGGCGTGGCGCCGCGCCGCGTGGTGGTCGCGCCCGTGACGGACCGGCGTGCCGACACGAGCCGCATCGGCGCGCGGCCCGAGGACGGGAAGGCGTTGCTGACGTCGCGGCCGGTGGCCGACATCGTGCGCGACGCGCTGATCGTCGAGGTGGGGAAGAACGGCCACACGGTGGTGCCCGCGCCCGGTGACGTCGTTCTCGCCGCCGACGTGGAGGAGTTTTCGCTGGACGCCATCGGACGCTCGGCCAGCACGCAGTACGTCGGCCGCGTCGCCATCGCCGTCGTCGTGGCCGACGGCCAGACCGGCGACCGGCTGCTGACGCGCCGCTACGTCGGCATCAAGCGCCTGACCGCCGAGGCGGATTCCCAGAAAGCCTGGCGCGACGTCATGGACACCGCGCTGGCGCGCACCATTCGCGACGTCGCGACCGATCCCGAGCTCGTGATGACCGTCGGTCGCACCCCGCGCTGAGACTCGCGAGGAGCTCCTGGGCTCGCCTCCCGGCGTGGCGAGCCCGGCACGCACCATGGTTCCCACCAACACGAGCGCCGTCCGCTTCAGCGGAGCCTCCTTCTCGACCGATCTCACCAGCTTGGGGAGGGCTCAGGCGGCGGCGCCGCCGCTGAGAGCGTGGGGGTTCGGGTTCTAATCGTTCTAAGCACGCGTCGCGGTTGGAATTCGACGCCCACCGGCCGCATAATGGGGTGTCTATGGCCAGTGATCGGATCGTGGTCCGTGGAGCACGGGAACACAATCTCAAGAACGTCGACGTCGAACTCCCCCGCGACCAGCTCGTAGTCATCACCGGTCTCTCCGGGTCGGGCAAGTCCTCGCTGGCGTTCGACACCATCTACGCGGAAGGCCAGCGTCGCTACGTCGAGTCGCTGTCGGCCTACGCGCGCCAGTTCCTCGAGCAGATGGAAAAGCCCGAGGTCGACTCGATCGAAGGTCTCTCTCCCGCCATTTCCATCGAGCAGAAGACGACGTCGAAGAACCCGCGCTCGACGGTGGGCACCGTGACCGAGATCTACGACTACCTCCGCGTGCTCTTCGCGCGCGTCGGCGTCCCGCACTGTCCGGGCTGTGGCAAGGTGATCGCGGCCCAGACGGTCCAGCAGATGGTCGACCGCATCATGCTGCAGCCGGCGGGCACGAGGCTGCTCGTGCTGGCGCCCGTCGTGCGCGGCCGCAAGGGCGAGTACAAGAAGCTCTTCTTCGACCTGCAGCGCCAGGGCTTCTCGCGCGTCCGCGTGAACGGCACCGTCCGGGAGCTCGGCGACGACATCGAGCTCGACAAGAACCGCAAGCACACCATCGAGGTCGTGGTCGACCGCCTGGTGGTCAAGGACGGTCTCTCGGCGCGACTGGCCGATTCGCTGGAGACAGCGCTGCGCCTCGCCGACGGCGTGGTCCAGGTAGAGCCGATGTCGGGGAGCGAAGCCGCGACCGTCTCGAACAGGCCACCCACGCTTCGAGCCGAGCATGGCGTCGCCGCTACAACAGTCGCCAAGACAGCCGAGCCCATGCTCTTCTCCGAGCGGCTGGCGTGCTCGGAGTGCGGCATCTCGTTCCCCGAGGTCTCACCGCGGATGTTCTCCTTCAACAATCCCTACGGCGCCTGTCCGGAGTGCGGTGGCATCGGCACGCGGTTCGAGATCGATCCCGAGCGCGTGGTGCCGAACACGAGTCGCTCGCTGAAGGCCGGCGCGCTGGCGCCGTGGGCGGGACGCGACAGCGCCTACTTCCGGCAGACGCTGGCCGCGCTGGCCAAGCGCTACAAGATCTCGCTCGACGAGCCGTGGGCGAAGCTGAAGAAGAACGTCCGCGACGTGATCATGCACGGCGACCGCGACGGCGGCTTCGAGGGCGTCATCAAGCTCCTCGAGCGCCGATATCGGGAGACGCAGTCCGAGGAGACGCGGCGGGAGATCGAGCAGTTCATGGCGGAGCGGCCGTGCCCGGGGTGTGGTGGCGCACGGCTGCGCCGGGAGTCGCTCGGCCTGCGCGTTGGCGGCAAGTCGATCGCCGACGTCGTGCGGCTCACGATCAAGCAGGCGTCCGGATTCTTCAACGAGCTCACGCTCAGCGAGCGCGACGCCGCCATCGCCCGGCGCGTGCTGAAGGAGATCCGCGAGCGGCTGGGCTTTCTGATGAACGTCGGTCTCGACTACCTCACGCTGGATCGGCCGGCCGGGACGCTGTCGGGCGGCGAGGGGCAGCGGATCCGGCTGGCCACCCAGATCGGCTCCAGCCTCGTCGGCGTCCTTTATATCCTGGACGAGCCGTCGATCGGCCTGCACCAGCGGGACAATCGCCGGCTCCTGGACACGCTCAAGCGCCTGCGCGACCTCGGCAACACGGTGCTCGTGGTCGAGCACGACGAGGACACCATCCGCGCCGCCGACTACGTGCTCGATCTCGGGCCCGGCGCCGGCGAGCTCGGCGGTCACGTGGTGGCCTTCGGTACGCCGGACGAGATCGTGGCCAACCCACGGTCGCTCACCGGGCAGTTTCTCTCCGGCGCCCGCGCCATCCCGGTGCCGCCCGAGCGGCGGAAGGGGCACGGCACCTCGATCACCATCCACGATCCGCGCGAGCACAACCTCAAGGGGATGGCGGTGAAGATCCCGCTCGGCACGTTCACCTGCGTGACCGGCGTGTCCGGCTCGGGCAAGTCGACGCTGGTGAACGACATCCTCTACAGAGCGCTGGCCCAGATGCTGCACCGCGCCCAGGAGCGGCCCGGCGCCCACACGCGCATCGAGGGCGCGCAGCACGTCGACAAGGTCGTCGACATCGACCAGTCGCCCATCGGCCGCACCCCGCGCTCGAATCCCGCGACCTACACCGGCGTCTTCGCGTTCATCCGCGCCCTGTTCGCGCGGACGCAGGAGGCGCGCATGCGCGGCTACCAGCCGGGACGCTTCTCCTTCAACGTCAAGGGCGGGCGGTGCGAGGCGTGTCAGGGCGACGGGCTCGTGAAGATCGAGATGCACTTCCTGCCCGACGTGTACGTCACCTGCGATGTCTGCAAGGGCAAGCGCTACAACCGCGAGACCCTCGACGTGCATTACAAGGGTCGGAACATCGCCGAGGTGCTCGATATGACCGTGCACCAGGCGCTCGAGTTCTTCGACGCGGTGCCGGTCATCAAGTCCAAGCTGCAGACGCTGCACGACGTCGGCCTCGACTACATCCGCCTCGGCCAGTCCGCCACCACGCTGTCCGGCGGCGAGGCGCAGCGCGTGAAGCTCGCCACCGAGCTGTCGCGGCGAGCCACGGGCCGGACGCTCTACATTCTCGACGAGCCGACGACGGGGCTGCACTTCGCGGACATCGAGAAGCTGCTGGAAGTGCTGAACCGGCTCGTCGACACCGGCAACACCGTGGTAATCATCGAGCACAACCTGGACGTCATCAAGACGGCCGACTGGGTCATCGATCTCGGACCGGAAGGTGGCGAGGACGGCGGGCGCGTGGTCGCCATCGGCACCCCGGAGACGCTCGCGCGCCAGGCGAACGAGTCCTACACCGGCCAATTCTTGGCGACGGCGCTTCGTTGAGCGGGTAAGTAAAGATGCGCGCCACCGCTCCGCGGGGGCGCGCCGAACGGCCGGGGGGTGTGGGGGCCATTTCGGGGCCCCCACGTTGAGCAAGACGCCCCACTCAAGCAAGGAGCCTCATGCGTCGTACGAAGATCGTCTGCACCATCGGGCCGGCGTCATCGAGCGTGGAAGCGCTGGACCGGCTCGCCGCCGCCGGCATGGACGTCGCGCGTCTGAACTTCTCCCACGGCACGCACGCCGAGCACGCGGACGTCGTCGGGCGCATTCGCGAGGGCGAAGCGCGCTGGGGGCGGCCGGTCGCCATCCTGCAAGACCTCCAGGGGCCGAAGATCCGCCTGGGCACGTTCGGCGACGGCGGTGGCGGTCGCGTCGACCTCGAGGCCGGTCGGACGTTTGCCCTGTGTCGCAGACCCTGTGTCGGCACGCAGGACCGCGTCTTCGTGGCGCCGCCCGAGTATCTGCGTGACGTCCGTCGCGGCGACCAGATCTGGATGGACGACGGCATGATCCAGCTGCGCGTGGAGGACACCACGCCGGAGGAGGTCCGCTGCCGCGTGGTGGCCGGTGGTCGGATCAGCGATCACAAGGGAATCTCGCTCCCGAACGTCGATCTGCCGGCGTCGTGCCTGACCGAGAAAGACCGGGAGGACCTGCGCTTCGGCATCGACCACAACGTCGACTTTGTCGCCGTGTCGTTCGTCCGCTCGGCGGCCGACATCGCCGAGGTCCGCAAGTTCATGGAGGAGCAGGGGGCGGACATTCCCCTCGTGGCCAAGCTGGAGCGCCAAGAGGTCATCGAGAACCTGCCCGGCATCCTCACCAGCGTGGAAGCGGTGATGGTGGCGCGCGGTGACCTGGGCGTCGACGTGCCGCTCGAGGACGTCCCGCATTTGCAGAAAGAGATCATCCGGCAGGCGCGCGGGGCGAAGGTGCCCGTCATCGTCGCCACCCAGATGCTGGAGTCCATGGTGACCCACATCCGCCCGACGCGCGCCGAGGTGTCGGACGTCACCACCGCCATCTTCGACGGCGCCGACGCCATCATGCTGTCCGCGGAGACGGCGTCCGGACGCTATCCCGCCGAGGCGGTCGAGGTGATGGCCCGCGTGGCGGAGCGCGCCGAGCAGGCGACGCTGGCCATGGACGTCCCGCGCCGCCGGCGTGAAGACCGCGCGGCCGCCGCCGGATTCCCCGAGGCCGTGTCCGACGCCGCCGCCGCGGCCGCGCGCAGCCTCCGCGCGCGCGCCATCGTGGCCTTCACGCAGTCGGGATTCTCGGCGCGGCTCATCTCGCAGGAGCGCCCGGCCACGCCGATCATCGCCTTCACGCCGTTCGTGGCCGTGCAGCGCCGCCTGGCGCTCTCGTGGGGGGTGACGTCGCGGCTGATTCGCAAGGTCGAGACGACGGACGACATGGTGGAGGAGATCGAGACGACCCTGCTGGGCGACGGCACCGTTCGCGTCGGCGACGTGCTGGTGATCATCTCGGGCTCGCCGATGTGGGTGACCGGCACGACGAACCTCATGAAGGTCCATCGCGTCGGGGAGCATCGCTGAGCGGGCGAGCGCTCGCCGCCTTCTCCGTCGTCCTCGCGGCGCTCTGGATCGCCGGCGCCGCGCTGCTGTTGCGTGAAACCTCCTCCCGCCAGGCCGCCCACCTCGACTTCGAGCTCCAGCGGTTCCAGCAGCGTCTCCAGGCGATGGAGTCCGTCCTGCGCCGGGAGGCCGCGCTGCTCGCCCAGGAGCCCGACGTCGTCGAGGGCGCCCGCGTGAGCGACTGGGCGACGCTGACCCGGGGCGCGCCGCGCTTGCAGACCGCGAAGCTCCAGCGGGAGGTCGACGCGATCATCCTCGCCAGCGCGGGCGGGCGCATGGTGGCGCAGGTGCCGGAGACGCCCGCGCTGACGCTTCCGCTGCTCACCGGCGTGTCGGCGCCGGGCGTGCGCATCATCCAGCTCGATGGCGAGGCGTACTTGCTGGGCGTCGCCCCCGTCGGCGGCAGCGCGGCCAACGGCGTCGTGGTCCTCGCGCGCCGGGCCGCCCCGTTCGCCGAGGCCGCCGGCGCCGGCCTGGGAATCTTCGTCGTGTCGGGCGACTACCTGGCGTCCGCCACGCTCGCCGGGGCGCCCCCCGACGGCTGGACCGCCGCCGTCGCGGCCGGAGCGCGTGTGGTCGCCGGCGCGCCCTGGCGTCTGCGCGTCGCGAGCCGGCTCGGCGACGACGTGGTGCTGGTGGGAGCCTCCGAGGCGGGCGCGCGCGCCGAATGGCGCCGCCTGGCACTGTTGCTCGCCGCCGGCTTGCCGCTCACGCTCGCGATCGGCGCGGCGGCCGTCCGCTTCGTCCGGCCCCGCGGCCGCCGGGCTGCCGCGCGCCGCCGCCGCAACCTGGGCCTCGAGACGCTCTACTCGGCGTCGGTGGCGATGGGCAGCAGTCCGGATCTGGAATCGACGGGGGCGCGGACGCTGGGCATGATCTGCGCGGTGGCGCGCATCGACGTCGGACTGCTGTATCGCGCCGACGTGACGAGCGGGCGGCTGGTGCTGGTGGCGAGCCATGGCGTGCCGCCGGAGCTGCTCTCGGCGCTGGCATCGCGGCCGCTGCACAGCCGGATCGGCGAGGTGGCGCGGAGCCGTCGATACGAGGTCATGGACCTCCAGGGGCAGGCGATCAAGGACGAGGCGCTTCGCACGGCGGCGGTGGCGGGCGGCTACACGACGCAGCTGGCGCTGCCCGTGCTCGTGGAGGACGCGCCCTGGGGCGTGCTCGCGCTGGTGACGCGCGCGGGGCGCACGTTCTCCGGCGACGAGCTCGTCCTGCTCCAGGCGGTTGCCCATCAGGTCGGGCTCGGCGCCTCCCGCGCGGCGCTGCTGGCGGAGAGCCGGGCGAAGACGCGCCGGCTCGAGATGCTGTCCCAGGTGGCGCAGCGTCTGACGGTCACGCTGACGCCCGACGAGCTGCTGCAGCGCGTGGTCGACGCCGCGCGCGACATGTTCGACGCGAAGATGGCGCGGCTGTGGCTGCTCGAGGACGACGGGGAGACGCTGGCGCTGCGCGCGGCGGCGGGCGCTCGATCCGGGGTGGACCGGCTGCGCCTCGGGGAGGGTCTCATCGGTCGGGTGGCCGCCGAGCGTGCGCCCCTGGTGGTGACCAACGTCCTCACCGACGCGCGGGCCGTGAACGCGACCGTCTTTCGCGGCGAGGGCCTCAAGGCGTTCGCCGGCGTGCCGGTCCTGATCGGCGACCGTCTGCTGGGCGGCCTCGTCATCGCCACCGACCACGAGCATCACTACACCGGTGACGACGTCGACCTGCTCGTCTCGCTCGCCAACCAGGCGGCCGTCGCCCTCGACAACGC
>Ga0075431_100005896_pt1 | contig 12121 bp, 6 predicted proteins | sample RhiMetdeltSRZDD5_FD_75297 | JGI IMG/M metagenome (GOLD analysis project Ga0075431, IMG submission 75297) | Populus rhizosphere microbial communities from Tennessee, USA - Rhizosphere MetaG P. deltoides SRZDD5 | ecosystem: Host-associated > Plants > Roots > Rhizosphere > Soil | place: USA... | reverse complement strand
CGGCGAACAAGGTGCGCGGCATCCGTGCCGCCATGTGTGCCACGCCCACGCTCGCCCGGTACGCGCGCGAGCACAACGGCGCCAACGTGCTCGCACTCGGAGCGACGCTCGTCTCACCTGACGAAGCGCTTGCGATCGTGCAGACCTTCCTGTCGACGTCGATGAGGGAAGCGCGGTATATCGCACGGCTCGCGAAGGTGAAGCGGCTCGAGGAGCTCTAGAATCAGTAGCGCCTGGCGGGCGGGGCATCCCGCCTCGCGGTGTTGCTCGTCGCTTACACATGGCCAATATGCTCGCTCCTCGCGCCTTGCGATCCGGGCGCCGCGCTCCGGCAATCGCTACTGATTCAGCGTAGACAGGCCACTAGCCGGATCAGGCTCGCGGAACCACGTTATTCGCCGCTCGATGGTCACCGGTTCAAGATCACCAGTGGCGAAACGTTGCTGGACCGCATCGTTGTATATCGAGACGATTTCGGCCAGATCGCTGAAGCTCGCCCTGCGAATCATCACCGCCGCCACCAGGACATAGCACCATGCAGGACATTCAAGACTAACCCCACCGCGGTGAGTGCAGCGATCGCGACCGGGAAACGATGACTCCGGCTGGTCTGGTCCGTGCTCAGCCCTGAAGGCCGCGGCCGCGCGCGACAACGACCGTGAAGTCATCGGACTGCGCCGGGCCACTGTGGCGCTGGACCGCGTCCACCAGCGCCTCGACCATAGTCATGGCCGAGCGGTCGGCCTGCGCCCGGACCAGGTCCACGATGCGCTCTTCGCCGAACTCTTCGAAGTCAGTATTGAAGGCTTCCGCGACGCCGTCGGTGAACATCACCAGGGTGTCACCCGGCTTCAAATCGATCTCCTGAATCCGACAATCCCACTCTTCGAACAGTCCGATCACCGTCCCCGTCGGCTGCAGGCGATCGATCGATCCGTGCGGCCCCAGCAGCACCGGCGGCGGGTGACCACAATTGGCATATCGCAGCCGCGATGTCGTTTCGTCGTAGATGCCGAAGAACAGCGTGGCGTAACGACTCGTGGCCGTGCTATCGAAGAACGTCCGGTTGACCGCCCGCAGGACACGCGGCAGATCGTCGGGCGCCTGGGCGTACTGGCTGCGCAGGCTCGCCTGGAGGCTCGCCATCAGGAGCGCAGCGGAGATGCCCTTACCGGAAATGTCGGCGAGGACGAACCCGAGCCGCCCGGGGCCGAAATAGAGGAAGTCGTAGTAATCGCCGCCAACCTGCCTGGCCTGGATGCAGACTCCGGCGTAGTCCAGCGATTCGAGGGCGGGTGCCTGCTGCGGCAGGAGTTTCAACTGCACTTCCCGTGCGATCTCGAGCTCCCGTCCGGCCAGCCGTTCGGCCTCGAGCCGTTCGGCCACCGCGCTGGCGAGCCGGAGATTTTCGAGCACGGTCCCGGCCTGGTTCGCGACCGACGCGACCAGCTCCCGGTCCTCGCGTCCGTACGGCTCGTCGGAAAGACGTGGCCCGAGCACCAACATCCCCTCCAGGTGCTCGTCGATCCCCTGCATCGGCACGAGTAGATCCGGCTGGACGATCGAAAGCGGCGCGAGCGACGCCGGCAGCTCGCCCGGCCTGACCAACGTCGCACTTGTTTTCGAGCACGGCTCCCGCTCGACGGCTGCGGCTTCGATGCTCCAGAGTGGACTCCCGTCCGGCGGCGTGACGGGCTCGAGACGGCCGGCCGCCGTGCGAAACAGCACGATGAGCGAGCTCGGATGCAGGGCATCCTTCAACGAGCCCTCGAGCAGTGTCGCGAGCTGGCGCCGATCGGTGGACCCTCTGGTTTTGCGCGCAAGGTCCTGGAGCAGCCGACGAGCGTCGTAGGCCTCGCGAAAAAACGCGCGGTCGACTCGCTCGGTCGCCCTGCGCACGGCGTTCCGGGTTCCGAGCGCCACGAGGACGCCAAACGCCGCGCCAGCCAGCCCGCTCAGCGGGCCTGCCGACATGATCGCGGCAGGTTCGACCCGGAGGACCCGGGTGAACGTCCACGCAAAGACAAACGTGAGCGCCACTGCGATGACGCTGCCGACCACGACGATCGCGTGGCGGACCACGAGGTATCGAGCGCTCCGCCGGAGGAGGACCGGGAGCTCCATCACGCGATATCTGACAACCGCATATGCAAAGGACAGCGGCAGGAGATAGAGCGCGAGGACCGGACCGACCCATACCCAGAACGGCAGGGCCAGGATCTGACTGCCGCGGAGGCCGCGGGACTCGATGTAGGCCACCAGGATGAGCACCGACAGCACACCGACTCCCGTCCCCCAGAGCATCACGCGCGTGCGCCGCCTGATCTCCGGTCGGGCGACGAACGAGTTCAAGGCCAGCGACGCCAGGCCGAGGCCGTACCCTCCGATGCTATAGATCGCGAACGCGAGGCCAACCGCCGCCTGTGCCCCAGGTGCGAGGGCGGCCTGCGAGAGATCCAGGGGTTCGGGGCTCACGAGTACCGCACCGGCGAGGAGTGCACCGGCGACAAGCGGAGGTCCAAGCAGGAGGCCCTTCAACCAGGGCAACCGGCGATCGAGCCACGTGGGCTCAGGGAAGCTAGCAAAGAAACAGTAGAGCGCTCCAGGCGCTATCGGTCCGAACAGCCCCCACATGGCGAGGAGCGGCCTCCGCAGCGCCGGGTGGATGATCGGCGATAGCTCCGCGACGTTCAGCCCGGAGACGATGAACCCACCGAACATCAATGCGAGCAACCACGCGTGGCGATCGTGGACGCGCTGGACGAGCACGACGCCGGCGACGATCAGGAACGGAAGGGGGTAAAGGGTCAGGAGCGCCAGCGCCACGAGCCTGGTCGTGGTCAGTGGCGCCTGTTCGATCGCGGCCGGAAGCCGATACGGACCGAGTTGGACGGGCACCTCGCGCACGCCCGGATCCCCGGGGCGCCGGACTGAGAGCACGACCGTCGCGCCGGGCTTTCCTCGATCGATCGCATCCCAGAACGGAACAGCGGTCGCGAGCAGCCGGCCGTTGACAGCGTGAATCCGGTCGCCCTCGCGCAACCCCGCGCCCGCCGCCGGACCAGCGGGTTCGACCCGGTCGATGCGCACCGCGCCTTCGGCGGCAGCGTATGCGCTGGTCACGCCGAGAGTCGCCGCCGGAAACTGCCGGGGGTTGTAGTAGATCGATGCCGCGCTGTACCCCGCCATCGCCAGCAGGAACACGGCTGCGCCGACCTCCAACAGAGCACGCGGGACGGCCATCAGAGGACGCTCATTTGTCACGGAGGGACGTCGTCCCTCGAACCCGCTGACACGCGCTCGCGGGGGCCCATAGGCCCCGCTCCGCTCGCGCGAAAGTGGTTCACAACCTCTCAGTTGCCAGCGTCCCCAAGGGGCGATCGCCGCAGTGGCGGCAAGACGCGCTGAGATTGCGGCAATCATACCCCTCAGACTCGCGCTGGGACACGCTGGCCCTCGCGTAATTGTTCACTCCAAGCGTGCGGTCAGGCTTGCGGAGAGACATCGGGCTCGGCAAAGTCGCGCGCGCACGTCTGGCGGTCAACCCGACGTAGAAGTGCGGCTCAGGATCGGCATTCCTCAGGATGTAGACGAATCTCTTGTCTTCCGGCATGCAGACGGAAGGCATCGCAGATGCCCAACGCTGAAGTCTGAAGACGAGGCCGACATGCGTGATGAACGCAGGCCCACCTTCGCGCTTCGCGCTACGGAGCGCAGTTCGCTGTTGACGCGAACTGCCGCCGACACTCGGCCGCCTGGCGTTTCGCCAGCCGAACGGATCGTTCACTGAGGCGGGTCGGGCGCGAGGCCGAGGATCACGGTCAGCCCGACGGTAAGCGCCACGACCATGGCGTCCATGCGGATTTCGTAACCGCGAGGCACCTCGTCGAGGCCGATCCACGAGAGGCCGTTGAGCGTCGTAGCCGCCAGCGCGAAGCCTACTACTCCACCTACTGCCTGAGCAGCAGCGTTTCAGTTCTCGCCAGTGCGAGGTTCGTAATGTTGACCGCGGCGATGAGGAGCACGAACAGCGCACCACCCCACAGGAGCCGCAGCGCTCCACGAACGCTGCGCACGAGGTCCGCGGCGAGCGGAACGACGGCGTCACCTGCTGCGCGTCGAGACGTTCGACGGCTCCGGCCTCACCCGCGTCCAATCCGCGCGATCTGTAGAGTGCGACCGAGTCGAACCCGTGCGCGCGTTCGAGAGCTGGGCTCACTGGTGGTTGCCCGCCTGTCGCCTTTCCTCCTCGGAATCCGATGTACCCGATCGAGGTCGGTTTCGAAGGAGGAACGCGTGAATTTGTTCTCTCGTCGTCATGCAACATTGATCCTGCTGGCTATCCTTTCAGTGTCGGCGGCCGGAATGACGCAGCGGGTCCCGGTCTTCGATATCGGTGCGCGTCCGGGGACGCCGATCCACTCGATCCGCGCGACAGGCGTCGGCCAGCGCGCTGCTGTCAAGGCACTCTCACCCGCCGCGCAGGCGCAGATCTCGGCGGTGATTGGAAACGACTTATCCGCGTACCACGTCGTTGCCAGGCCCGACGGCTTGACCATGACGAACACAGGCCGTGGGGTCACCGCTGACTTCACGTCCGGAGGAGTGAGCTTCCGGAACGGCGCGGATGAATGGGGCATGGACCTGCGCGCGTACGGGCACGGCGACAGCCTCCGGAACGCGCTCCGCACGAGTCCCGAAGGCGTTGCGAATCGCGTCGAGTACAGGCGCGGCGCGCTCACGGAATGGTATGTGAACGGACCCAAGGGCCTGGAGCAGGGCTTCACGCTCGAGCGCCGGCCCACTGTCGTCAACGGCAAGCCGCTGACGCTCGCGTTCGTGATGTCTGGCAACCTGACGGCTTCGGTCGATCCACGCAACCGGAGCCTGACGCTTCGCAAAGACAAATCTACCGCGCTCCGGTACAGCGGACTGACTGCTCTGGATGCGAACGGACACGAGCTGCCAACCTGGCTCGAGGTTGCCGGCAAGGAGCTGCGCATCCGGGTCGACGATGCGGGCGCAAGATATCCGCTGACAATCGATCCGTACGTGCAGGCCACGACATTGACGACGGTCATGCCGTGCGATCCATCCGGCAACTGCGACGACGGTGCATGGTTCGATCATTTTGGCTACACCGTCAGCATCAGCGCCGACGCGAGCACGGTGGTCGTTGGAGTGCCTTACAAGTACACCAACTCCATCGCGCGTGGCGCTGCGTACGTTTTCGTGAAGCCAGGCGACTTCGAAGGCGGCTGGAACAGCGGCGTCCGCTTCAAGGCAAAGCTGCTCGCATCCGACGGGGCGACCAACGGCCTCCACCTCGCCTATTCCGTCGATATCAGCCGCGACGGCAGGGTGATCGTGGCGGGAGCACCCGCACTGTCCTTTCCGGGAGCTGCTGCCCCCAGCGGCGCAGCCTACGTCTTCCTGAGGCCCGCCAGCGGCTGGGGGACGTTCCCTGTTCAGACCGAAGACGCCAGGCTTTCACCGGCACCGCAGAGCAGTGTCGACAACCGCGGCAGCTTCGGCACCTCCGTTGCGATCAGCGGCAACGGCGGAGCGATTGCCGCCGGAGCTCCGGACATGCGGGCCGGTGGCGTTCACCACGGGGCGACGTACGTGTTTCTGAAACCCGGGGTCGGATGGGTGAATACGACCGAGACTCAGAGGATCCAGGGCACCGCAGGCTCCTACCATGGCAGCTCCGTCGCGCTGAGCGACGACGCCTCGACGCTGGTCGCAGGAGCGTCCGGCGAGAATCCTGCGGGCGGCGCGCCGGACGACACCGGCGCCGCGCACGTTTTCGTGCGGAACAATCCCGGACTCGCGGCATCGTACCTCGCCGCCGCCAGGTTGACCCCTTCGGACGGCGTGCCTTACGACATTTTTGGCTGGACCATCACCATGAACGGAAACGGAACCACCATCGTCGTCGGCGCGCCGGGGGACTCTGCTGACAACGTCCGGCCGCACGGCGCGGCGTACGTGTTCGAGAGACCGCCTGCCGGCTGGGGAGGCCCCGGATCGAGTCTCACCGAGACGGCCAAGCTGACGACGAGCGATGGCAACGGCGACGATTCACTTGGTACGTCGGTGGACATCAGCCTCGACGGCAACACGATTGCGGCCTCAACGTTCAAGGGGCAGAACAACCCGTCGACTCCAGAAAGCGGCGTGTACTTCTTCGCCAAACCCGCCGCTGGCTGGTCGGATGCAACCGAAGACACCAAGGTCATGTCGCCGGGGGCGGTTGGTGACTGGTTTGGCTGGTCGACGAGCCTGAGTGGTGATGGTGCGGTGGCAGTCGTCGGCGCACCTGGGACTGAGATCAATGCCAGCTTGTTTCAGGGCGCCGCCTACGTCTTCACCGGGGCAGCGGCCACGCCTAGAGCGTCCGTGTCGCCGGCGAGCCTGACGTTTGCTTCTCAGCCGATCGGCACGACGAGCGCGCCGAAGACCGTCACTGTCACGAATTCGGGATCGGCGCCGCTGCACGTCACAAACGTCGGCGTCACCGGACAATTCACGACGACTCAGAACTGCAAGTCCGCGTCGCCGATCGCGCCCGGAAGCAGCTGCACGGAGAACGTGGCGTTCAATCCGTTCTCGGTCGGCGCCCTGACCGGGACGGTTACCTTCACGGATAACAGCGGGGGCACTGCCGGCGCCGTGCAGACTGTTCAACTCCAGGGCAGCGGCACAATGGGCAACACCACGACGACGATCGTGTCACTCTCCCCGAATCCCGTGTTCGTGAATACTTCCACGCTCGTCGCGGCCAGCGTGTCGGCGGGTAACTTCTCCGTGTCTGGTCCGGTCACCATCCAGGCGAGCACGGGTGAGACCTGCACAAGCGGCGGCGACTCGAACGGGTGCTTCCTCACCTTCGCCACGCTGGGCCCGCGAACGGTCACGGCGACTTACAACGGCAACAACAGCTTCAATGGGAGCACGTCACCTGGCGTCCTGGTGCGCGCCATCGACTTCAGCATTTCGGCGTCACCCACGTCGCAGAGCGTCGCCGGCCGGAAGGCGACGTACAAGGTCACCGTGACCGGACAGGGCGGATTCACCGGACCCGTGGCAATGGGCTGCGTGGGAGGTCCGCCGAACACGACCTGCACGATGTCGCCGGCGTCGGCCTCTCTGTCTGGTCCGACGACCGATGCCAAAGCCACGGTGACGCTGCCTGCCGGCGCCGCGCCCGGCACTCACACGATCACCTTCAGCGGAACGTTCGGAGGTGTGACGCGACTGGCGGGGGCCACGCTGATTGTGAAGTAGGACGGATTCTCGTCAGAGCGCACGGCACGAACGGCAGGCGAACATTCGCCTGCCGTTCCGGCGCTGGCGTGGTATGAACAGAGAAGTGGGCCGAAGGCGCTTGCTGCTTGCCCATTGGACCTTGACCCTCACCGTCAGCGCTCCGCTACACTCTGGCCAAGTCAACGGATATCAAATGCACGCCGTACGCACGAACACGCTCGGGCAACCGATTGGATTTGACGTTCCGAAGTGGCGTGCGCCGGTATGGCCAGCCCGTTCGGTCATCGAAGGCCGCCACTGCAATCTCGAACCGCTCGAGGAACGCCATGCGCCGGATCTCCACGCCGCCAACACACGCGACGTCGAGGGGCGGAACTGGACGTACCTGGCCTACGGCCCATTCGGCAGCGTGGACGAGTATCGCCGCTGGCTCACCGCCACGTGTCTCGGCAAGGATCCGATGTTCTTCGCGGTGATCGATCGCGCCCTCGGCAAAGCGACCGGCGTCGCGAGCTACTTGCGCATCCAACCGGAGAACGGCTCGATCGAGGTCGGGCACATCAACTTCTCTCCCCTGCTCCAGCGCAACCGGGCCGCCACCGAAGCGATGTATCTGATGATGAAGCATGCCTTCGATCTCGGCTACCGACGATACGAGTGGAAGTGCGACGCGCTCAACGCGCCGTCACGCGCGGCGGCGCAACGCCTCGGGCTGTCGTACGAAGGCATCTTCCGTCAGGCAACGGTCTACAAGAACCGGAACCGCGACACTGCGTGGTACGCCACTACCGATTCAGACTGGCCCGCGCTGCGCGCCGTGTTCGACCGGTGGTTGGACGATCGGAATTTCGATGCGTCGGGACGTCAGGTGGTCCGGCTCAGCGATTTGACGCAGCCGCTGCTCGTCAGTCGAGGGTAGCGTTCGTCCTCGCCGCGTCTGGACTAGTACTAAGATACTTGCCGAGGTTCACGTGAGATTCCTCCCGACTGTCGTTCGAGACGCTCAACACGGTTGCCGCGTGCTGTGGCGCTCGCCTGGATACGCGACCGTCGTTATCCTGACCATTGCGCTCGGCATCGGCCTCAACGTCGCGATCTTCAGCGTGGTCCACGCCGTGCTCTGGCGATCGCTGCCGTACCCCGACGCCAGCCGGATTGTCGCAATCGAGGCGGACACGCGCGACATTCCGAGCGCGTACGCAGCTTCGGGAACAGCGTTCGATCTGCGACAGGCGAGCCAGACACTCGTCGATATCGCCCAGGTCGAAGGACGCGACGCGAGCATCGAGATCGACGGCGTGATGGAGCGTGTCGCCGCTGCCCGCGCGACTGACGGCCTGCTGCCACTGCTCGGCTCGCCGCTGGCCCGCGGCCGCACGCTCGTCAGCCAGGAGGACGCGCGCGGCGTGGTCGTCATGGGCGTCGTGATCAGTCACGAGTTGTGGCAGGGCCGATTCCGGGGCGATGAGAAGATCATCGGCCGGCACTTCATCGTCAACAACTTCGACGTCCATGTGGTCGGCGTGACGCGACCGGACTTGCGTATCTATCTCCCGCCGGCCGATCACGTGGAAGAGCGCATCGACGTCTGGCTGCCGATGCGCTTCGAGCCGTCCAGGATGTATCGGGGATCTGCGATGGTCGGCCGGCTCGCGCCGGGCGCAACGGTGGCGGCCGCTCAGGCCGAGTCCGACGCGCTGGCCGCGGCATTCGTCGCCCGGTATCCGGGTGCGTACCCGAACAATCAACTCCGCATTTCGATCCGGCCGTTGAGCGACCTTGTCACGCGCGATGCGAAGCCAGCGCTGATGGCGGTCGCCGGCGCGGTGGGGTTCGTGCTCCTGATGGCCTGTGTCAACGTGGCGAACCTCATGGTGGCGCGCACGAAGACGCGTGACCGCGAACTGGCGGTGCGCCGCGCGCTCGGCGCCACGCGGCTGCGTCTCGTGCGGCAACTCCTCGCCGAGAACCTCGTGTTCACGGTGCTTGGCGGCGCGGGGGGCGTGTTGCTGGCGCGAGTCGGCATCGACATTCTCGAGTGGCTCAGACCCCTCCATCTGCCGCGGCAGTCCGAGATCGCGATCGACGGCGTCGTCTTGTTGTGGAGCGCCGGTCTCACGATTGCGTGCAGCGTGCTGTTCGGTGTTGCCCCGGCCCTGTTCTTCACCCGCGATGCGTTGGGACAGCCGCTCAATTCCGGCCGTGCCGGATCGACCATGATACGCAGCCGCACGCTCCAACGCGGACTCGTCGTGGCAGAGATCGCGCTGTCGATCGTCCCGCTGGTCGCCGCGGGCCTGATGTTGAGGACGTTTACCAACCTCCTCCAGGTTCCGATCGGGTTCGATCCGTCGCATGTCGTTACAGCGCGCGTATCACTCAACCTCGACGCGTACCGGGAGATCGATCAGCGAGCCGCATTCTTTCAGCAGGCGATCGCACGCGTCCGCGAGGTACCCGGGGTCGATGGGGTCAGCGTGGGTGGTCCGTTGCCGTTTGCCCCCGCGCAGGTCACACAGCGTTACTGGCGACGGGATGACGTGGCTTCTGCGCCATCGCTCGGCATGCAGCAGGCCATCATGCCCGGCTACGTCAGCGTGATGGGCATCCCTCTGCGCGCAGGCAGGGACTTCAGCGAGGACGATATCAGCCATCGGCGATCGGTGGCGATCGTCGATGAGCGAATCGCGGCTCAGTTGTGGCAGGGAGATGCTATCGGCAAGCGGCTGGCGCTTGGCGGAACGAAGACGCTGGAAATCGTGGGTGTCGCCGCACCGATTCGTGTGGGCCGCGTGCGGGATCAGAGCGCGCCGACGATCTTCGTGCCTTACCACGTCTACGAGATCGAGCAGACACTCGTCGTCAAAACGCGCCTGCCGACGGCCGTGATCGGTCCGGCGATCAAACGCACCGTCGAATCGCTGGGGCCCGGCCGTCCGGTGTTCGACATTCGCCCGATGAGCGCAATCGTCGAAGCCTCCATTGACGACACGCGATTCACCATGCTCGTTCTGTCCGGGTTCGCGGTGGCTGCGCTGCTGCTCGCAGGGGTTGGGCTGTACGGGACCCTCACGTACCTCATCTCGCAGCGCACGCAGGAATTCGGTGTTCGCCTCGCGCTCGGCGCCTCAGCTGCCGGCGTCATCAGGCTCGTCGCGTACGAAGGCGGGATCCTGACCGGCCTGGGCGGCGCCATCGGACTGGCGGGCGCCGTTGGCGTCACCCGCCTGCTGCGCGGATTGCTCTACGGAGTCACTCCGCTCGACAGTGTCACGTTGGTGAGCGTCGCCGCCCTCGTCGCCGCAATCGCGGTCGCCGCCATCAGCCAGCCCGCGTGGCGCGCAGCACGCATCGATCCGGTCGACGCGCTGCGGGCAGCTTGACCGCATCCTGGGCATTGCCTGAAACTCCCGGCAGTGCGCTCTGGGGCGCCTCCTGTCCGCGGCAAGGGCGTTTCCTCCACCCAAGGTAACGCTCAATTCGAACCTTCTTCCGCCCGGCTCAGACGGGCGGATCCGAATCTCGTACGAGATCGATCAGGGCACGACCGCCGTGCAGATGCGATTGACGGATCGCACCGGAAGGTTGTTGCCCTTTGGAAGGTAGCGCAGACCGAGCTCTCCATACCCGACGTCCGACGCGACCGCCAGCCCTCGTTGCTTCACAAATGCGGTGGCGTCCTCACCAGGCATCCCAAACACAAAGGGCTCTCCAACGGCCGCTACCCTGCCCGCTGTGTTCTTGAGATCCGCGGTCGGTTTCTGTAGCGCACGCTCGAGGAAGTAATCGAAGACGATGACGCTGCCAGGAGCGGCGTTTCCGGCTACGAAGCGGAGCGTCGAATCGACTGCCGCTTCCGGGATGTACATCGTCACACCTTCCCAGATGAAGAGGGCCTTCATTTTCTGGTCGTAGCCCGCTCCTCGCAACACCTCGCCCAGGTCCTGTTTCGTGAAGTCGATCGGAACATAAGCCACGTGATCGGGAAGACGACCGAGGACATCCACGATGCGATCCCTCTTGTACCGCTGCGTCTGCGGGAGGTCGAGCTCGAAGACGCGGGCGTTCTCGATGACATCATCGAACCGATATGCACGAGAATCGAGGCCGGCGCCCAGAATCACCACCTGCCTGGTTCCGGTTCTGAGGCTCTGCTCCAGCACGTCGTCGATGAGGCGAGTGCGCACGTGGACCGCCCGTGCCAGCCCGCCCCTTGTTCCGAGGCTAGCCCAGGCGCGCTCGGTGTCCAGCGCCATGGCCGCAATCACCGCGTCGGCCCCCGTCTCCTTCAAGATGGCGCGCTCTTCAGGACCCAGCAGCCGCTCAGCCAGACGATCTCCATTTCGAATGGAGGGATCGGGATGCTTGGCGCCAATCGCCCGGTATGCGGTCATCTCGAGCGCGGTTGCGGAGGGTCGGCCAGCCTGAGCCGCCAGGTGTGCGCTGACGATCCCGCAGCAGACCGTGACAGCCGGCGTCAACCATCGTCGTCGCTTCAAGATCGCCTCCGGGCGCCACTATAGCGTATCGGCCGGAGTGGACAAGGCAGATGGGAACCGCAGCCTGAACCGGGCGGCCTGGCAGCAGAAGGACACTCTGATGCCGCCGCGGATCTGCGGTCGGCTGGGTGATCGGCCGGATTCTTTGGAAACAGAAGCCGAACACCAATCACGCGGCGTGACGCGACGGGCTGGGAAACTCTTGCAGTAGGCAGAACAGCTCTCGTCGCGATACGCCGGCGAGCCGCCTGAGCCGCTTTCTGCGCATTAGAGCGCAGAGGTGGACATGGCCGTATTTCGCGCGCTGTGTATCGTCGCCGGTTCTGCGATCCTGAGTGCGTTCCCCGCAT
>Ga0075431_100005891_pt1 | contig 12127 bp, 8 predicted proteins | sample RhiMetdeltSRZDD5_FD_75297 | JGI IMG/M metagenome (GOLD analysis project Ga0075431, IMG submission 75297) | Populus rhizosphere microbial communities from Tennessee, USA - Rhizosphere MetaG P. deltoides SRZDD5 | ecosystem: Host-associated > Plants > Roots > Rhizosphere > Soil | place: USA... | reverse complement strand
GCTGTAGAAGACGAGCGCCGGCGAGATCGCCAGGAGCCATGCGAGGGCGATGGCGCTGCCCGCGCCCAGGCGCCGCCGCGCCCACCACGGCCCGAGGGCGAGCATCGCGAGGCCGGCCAGGAGCACCGGCAGGCGCACGAGCATCTCGGTGAGCGGCACCCCGGCGTCGATCAGCAGCCGATCGAACGTGGAGAGCGGGATGCAGTTGTCCGCCTCCTGGTAGGCGAAGAGCAAGTCGGAGACCGGCCGCGTCACTGCCGCGCGCACGGCGTGCAGCTCGTCGCCGGCCATCACCTGGCCGGCGAGGTTGCAGAGCCGCAGCGCGAGCCCGACGCCACAGGCGGCGGCCAGGGCGAGGACGGTCAGCGTGCGTGCCCGGCTGCCTGGCTGGAGCAAGGTGGGAGGATTCTAGAGTCGACGAGGCCGGCGCGATATCGTCGCCCTCGATGAGCGACGCCAAGAGACTCGAGGGCAAGGGCGCGGTGGTGACCGGCGGCGGGCGTGGCATCGGCGCCGCCACCGCGCGGCTGCTCGCCGAGGCCGGCGCCTCCGTCGTGCTGGCGGCGCGCTCGGCCGAACAGCTCGCCGCCACCGGCGAAGCGCTGCGCGCCGCCGGCCACAGCGTCCACGAGGTCCGCTGCGACGTCACCGATCCCGAGCAGGTGCGCGAGCTCGCGCGACGCGCGGCGGAGCACCTCGGCCGCGTCGACGTGCTGGTGAACAACGCCGGCATCTCGCACTCGGCGGCGCTCAAGTCGATCACCCTCGAGGACTGGAACCGTCTCTTCGCCGTCAACGTGACCGGCACGTTCCTCTGCACGCAGGCGATGACCCCCGGCATGCTCGCCGCCGGCTGGGGGCGGGTGATCAACGTCGCCTCGGTGGCCGGCAAGATGGGCGCCCCCTACATCGCCGCCTATGCCGCCACCAAACACGCGGTCGTCGGCTTCACGCGCTCGGTCGCCGCGGAGCTCGCCCTCCGCGGCGTCACCGTCAATGCCGTCTGCCCGGGCTACGTCGACACCGACATGGTCACCGAGTCCGTGGCCCGCATCAGCGACAAGACCGGCATCGCCAGCGACCAGGCGCTCGAACAGATCCGCCGCTTCTCGCCGCAGAACCGGCTCTACACCGCCGTGGAAGTCGCCTTCCTCATCGTCTCGCTCTGCGACCCGCGGGCGGCCGGCATCAACGGCCAGGCGATCGTGCTCGACGGCGGCGCGGTGCAGTCGTGACCGCGCGCGAGCCCGTGGACGCGCTGCGGGTCGTCGATCCGCCGGAGCTCGGTGCGCCGCAGGGGTACTCCAACGGGGTCCTCGTGCCGCCCGGGCGGCGCCTGCTCTTCGTCGCCGGCCAGATCGCGTGGGACGGCGAGCAGCGGCTCGTCGGCGACGGCTTCGCGGAACAGTTCGCGAAAGCGCTCGCCAACGTGCTGGCCGTCGTGCGCGCCGCCGGCGGCGGACCGGAGGACGTCGCGCGCCTCACCGTCTACGTCACCGACAAGGCCGAATACGCCGCCAGCCGGCGCGAGCTCGGCTCCCACTGGCGCGAGCTCATGGGGCGCCACTATCCGGCGATGGCGCTCGTGGAGGTGCGCGGGCTGCTCGCACCCGGCGCCAAGGTGGAGATCGAGGCCACCGCCGCCGTCCCGTAGGGTGCGCACGTGCGCCATCCATTCCGAGGGCGCCATCCATTCCGAGGGCACCATCTCTTCCGATCCGGCCCGGAGCAACAGGACCACCCACCGATGTCCCGCGAGTACCAGAGCTTCCAGTACGCGTTCGACGCCGGCACCGGCGTGGCGACCCTCACGCTCTCCCGCCCCGAGCGCCTCAACGCGCTCACCTTCGAGGTCTACCGCGAGCTCCGCGAGGCCTTCCGCGACCTCGACCGCGAGCCGGGCGTGCGCGCGATCGTGCTCACCGGCGCCGGCCGCGCCTTCTGCTCCGGCGGTGACGTCGAGGACATCATCGGCAAGCTCTTCGCGCTCGACCGCGCGGGCCTGCTCGACTTCACGCGCGCCACGGGCGACCTCATCCTCGCCATGTTGCAGTGTGGCCGCCCGATCGTCGGCGCTCTCAACGGCCTCGTCGCCGGCGCCGGCGCGGTGATCGCCACCGCCTGCGACATCCGCATCGGCGGCCCGAGCGCGAAGATCGCCTACCTGTTCACCAAGGTGGGGCTCTCGGGCGCCGACATGGGCGCATCGTGGCTCCTGCCCCGCATCGTCGGGCTGGCGCGGGCCACCGAGCTGCTCATGACCGGCGACTTCCTCGACCCGCACGAGGCGCAGCGGATCGGCCTCTACCACCGCGTCGTCGGCGAGGACGCCGCGGTCCTCCCCGAGGCGCGCGCGTGGGCCGAGCGCCTCGCGCGGGGACCCTCACTCGGGCTCGCGGTGACCAAGCGGATGCTCCTCGCCGAAGCGACGATGGACCTCGAATCGGCGATGGCGGCGGAGACCGAGATCCAGGCCGCGTGCATGGAAGATCCCAACTTTCGGGAGGGGTACGACGCGTTCCTGGCGAAGCGCCCGCCCGTCTTCCGGTGACGCCCGACACTCGCCCCGTCCGCGCCTTCCTCGAGCCGCGACACCTCGACCTCGCATCCGCCGTCGGCGCCTTCGCCGCCACGGAGATCGCGCCGCTGCCGGCGCCGCGCGACGACGGCGAGGCGCGGGTGCAGGCGCGCGAGATCCTCTCCCGCCTCGGGGCCGGCGGTTGGCTGCGGCACGTCGTGCCGGCCGCGTGGGGCGGCACGAGCGAGGCACCGGACCTCCGCGCCTGTTGCCTCGTCCGCGAGGCGCTCGGCTCGGCCTCGCCGCTCGCCGACGCCGTCTTCGCGTTGCAGTGCCTGGGATCGCTCCCCATCGCACTCGCCGGCAGCGAGGAGCAGCGAGCCACCTGGCTGCCCCGCGTCGCCCGCGGCGAGGCGATGACCGCCTTCGCGATGACCGAGCCGGAGGCCGGCAGCGACGTCGCGGCGCTCGCCACGACGGCGCGCCGCGATGGCGACGGCTGGGAGATCGACGGGCAGAAGACGCTCATCTCCAACGCCGGCATCGCCGACGTCTACTGCGTCTTCGCCGCCACCGACCGCACGGCGGGCAGCCGCGGCATCTCGTGCTTCGTGGTGCCCGCGGACGCTCCCGGGTTTCGTTTCGCCGGGGCGCAGGTGCTCGCCGCGCCCCACCCGCTCGGCGAGCTCGCCTTCGAGGCGTGCCGCCCCGGTACGGGCGCGCTGCTCGGCGACGAGGGGGGCGGCTTCAAGCTCGGCATGCGTACGCTCGACCGCCTGCGTCCCACCGTCGCCGCTGCGGCGTGCGGGATGGCGGCACGCGCCCTCGAGGAGGCGCTCGCCCACGCGCGTGCCAGGAAACAGTTCGGCCAGCCGCTCGCGTCCTTCCAGCTCGTGCAGGAGAAGCTGGCGGCGATGGCGATCGATCTCACCGCGGCGCGGCTGCTCACCTACCGCGCCGCGTGGGAAGCGGACCGCGGCGCCGAGCGCATCACCCTCGAAGCCGCCATGGCGAAGGCGCACGCCACGGAGGCCGCCCAGCGCATCGTCGACCAGGCCGTGCAGGTGATCGGGGGCCGCGGCGTGCTCGCAGATCACCCGGTGGACCGCCTCTACCGCGCCGTGAGAGCCCTCCGCATCTACGAGGGGACGACCGAGGTGCAGCACCTCGTGATCGCCCGCCAGCTCATCGGGCTCTGAGCGGATATCGGCGGCAGGGGGCCTCCCGGGAGCCCTTTTTTGGCTGGGTGTGCACTTTTTGCCGGACCGCGTGAGCCCGGAAGCGACGGTGCTACACTGGAAGTCGCGGCGGATCAATGGTTTCGCGGGTGAGCGGCGGGGCCGGACGCGGGCGAACTTTTTGCTTGCAAGCGCGGCAACGTTGGCAGTGTCCACCGAATTCGCAGCCTACTTGCTGGCCGGGCTGTCGCTCGCCGTGGCGGCAAGCCTGCTCGGGCTCGGTGTCTGGGTCGCCCTGCGTGAGCGGTGGAGGCCCGTCGGTCTCCAGTTCGCGATCCTCGCCTTCCTCGTCGCCACCTGGCTCGGCTGCGCCGGTCTGACGCTGGTCTCGCCGGATCCCTCGAGCGCGCTCGGCTGGGCGCGTACGTCCTATCTCGGGGTGGCGCTCATCCCGGCGGCGATCTACCAGTTCACCGCCCGTCTCCTCGGCCGGCGGCGCGAGCAGCAGCGCACCGTCGCGCTGCTCTGGGCCTGTGGCTTCGTCATCGCGGCGCTGGCGCAGGCGACCTCGCTGGTGGTCCGCGGCGTGACGCCGCACCCCTGGGGCCTGTACACACGGGTGGCGGCGCCGGCGGTCCTCGTCGTCTGCCTCTACATGGGCGTCCTGCTCGGCGTCTTCGGGCTCTTCGCGCGTGAGCTTCGCGGCGAGGACGGACCGCACCGGCGCCGTGCGGCGGCCTTCTGCCGCGCCTTCGCCGTCGCCTCGCTCGGCGTCATCGACTTCCTCCCCTCGTTCGGCTGGGGACTTCCGCCGCTCGGCATGATCCCCATCGCCGCTAGCCTGATCATGGTGGCCCGCGCGGTGCGCAGGCATCACCTCGTCGACGTCACCGCCGCGTTCGCCGCCGACAAGATCCTCGAGACGCTCCAGGGCGCGGTCCTCGTCTGCGACCTCGACGAGCGCATCCGAGTCGCCAACCCCGCCGTCTGCGTGCTCCTCGGCTACCGCCGCGCCGAGCTCCTGGCGCTGCGCCTCCTCGACGTCATCGAGACGCCGCGCAACGTCGGCACCGCCTCGGACACCCTCATGCGCGGCGGCATCGTGCGCGACCGGCCGATGATCTGGCGGCGTCGCGACCGCAGCCGCGTCGAGGTCGAGGTCTCGGTGTCGATGATGCGCGACGAGATCGGCGTCCCGGCCGGCATGGTGTTCGTCGCCGGCGACATCAGCGACCGCGACCGCGCGGCGCAGATCGAATACCAGGCGTTCCACGACCCGCTCACCGGGCTGCCGAACCGCACCGCGTTCAACGACCGGCTGGAGACCCGCCTCGCCACCGCGAGCCTGCGCGGCATCCGGCTCGCCGTCCTCTTCCTCGACCTCGACGGCTTCAAGGTGATCAACGACTCGCTCGGCCACTCGACGGGCGACCGCGTGCTGCAAACGCTCGGCCGCCGCCTGCGCCACGCCGTGCGCGACGGCGACCTCGTGAGCCGCTTCGGCGGCGACGAATTCACCATCCTGCTCGACATCGGCAAGCCGGAGGACGCCGAGGCCGTGGCGCAGAAGCTCCTCACCGCCGTCGCCGAGCCCTGCGTGGTGGAAGGCGACCGCCTCTACGTCACCGCCAGCTGCGGCGTCGCGCTCCATCCCGAGCACGGCAACGACCCCGAATCGCTCATCCGCAACGCCGACGCCGCCATGTATGCGGCCAAGGAGCTCGGCCGCAACACCTACCAGGTCTGCGGCCACGGCATGTCGGAGCGAGCCCGCGAGCGGATGTGGATGGAAGCGCAGATGCGGCAGGCGCTCGCCGCCAACGACTTCGAGCTCTACTACCAGCCGATCGTCGAGCTCGCCACGGGAATGGTGGTGGGCGCCGAGGCGCTGGTGCGCTGGCACCTCCAGGGGGAGCTGCTCCTTCCCGAGCGCTTCCTGCCGATCGCCGAACAGACGCTCCTCATCCGCCAGCTCAGCGATTGGGTCCTGCGCACCGCGTGCGCCCAGGGCGTCGCCTGGCAGGAGCGTTTCGGCTCCTTCCGCATCTCGGTGAACCTCTCCGCCCACCACCTGGCGCAGCCGGGGATCGTCGAGCAGATAGCGTCGCTGCTCGAGGCGAGCGGGCTCGCCGCCCACCGGCTCGAGCTCGAGATCACCGAGGGGACGGCGATGCGCGACCCCGAGCGCACCCGGGAGCTGCTCGGCCGGCTCAAGGAGCTGGGGGTACGCCTCGCGCTCGACGATTTCGGCACCGGCTACTCGTCGCTCTCCTACCTGCAGCAGTTCCCGCTGGACACGGTGAAGATCGACCGCGCCTTCGTGGCCACGCTCGGGCAGGCACGCGGCGGCCTCGCCATCATCCGCGCCACGCTCGCCATGGCCCAGGCGCTCGGCTTGCGGGTGACCGCCGAAGGCGTGGAGACGGAGATGCAGCTCGACCTGCTCCGCGAGCTCGGCTGCCACTGCGGCCAGGGCTTCGGTCTCGGGCGCCCGATGCCGGCGAGCGAGCTCGAGAAGTGCGTGCGGCGCGGCGGGCGCCGGAAGGACACGGGCGAGCGCCAGACGCTCACCCTCGAAGTCGCCGGCGAGTCGCAGCTCCTCGGGCCGTTCGACAACTAGGTCCCCCCCCGCTACCGCCCCCACCCGACCCCCTCCCCTGGGTTGGTCTGCCACCCCGCCCCGCGCGCAGAGCGCGCTGCCGCCCCCCACCCAACCCCCGCCCTGGGTTGATCTGCCACCCCTCACTCCCCAACCCCTCTCTCCCCTCGCCGGGGAGAGAGGGGCCCAGAGCGGAGTTCTGCGGGAAAAGACTACGGTTTGGCAGTCTCGGCCAGCGTCGCCGCCACCCACTCGACGACCCCCGGCTTGCCGAGCACGACGTCGCGGCGCGGCAGGCCGCCATCGTCGCGCTCGCCGAGGACGAGGAACCGCCCGCCCGCCTCCTCGACGAGGACCTGGCTCGCGGCGAGGTCCCAGGGGCGCAGGCCGAAGTCGACCATCGCCCCGAGCGAGCCCTCGGCGGCGAGTGCATGCGCGAAGCAGTCGGGGTAGATGCGGGCACCGCGGTGGATCTCGAGGAGGCGAGCGAATCCCGCGTCGGCGGCCGGGGTCGCGAACTGCCGCCGCTCGCCGAGCGAGATCACCTCTTCGAGCGGCCCTTCCGGCAGCGGCGGCGCCTGGCGAAGCGCCACTCCATCGCGGAAGGCGCCGACGCCGCGAGCAGCCCCATAGAGCCGCCCGAGCGCCGGCAGCGCGAGCACGCCGAGCACCGCCTCGCCATCGACCTCGAGCCCGAGGAGGATGCCGTACAGCGGGATGCCGTGACGGAGGCTCCTCGTCCCGTCGATCGGATCGAGCAGCCAGCGCCGCGATGCCTCACCGCGCACGGCGCCCTCCTCCTCCCCGAGGATCCCGTCGCCGGGAAACCGCCGCTCGATCGCGCCTCGGAGCATCGACTCCACGGCCAGATCGACGTCGCTCACCAGCGTGCGATCTGCCTTCCGCCGAAAGCCGACTTCGCCGTCGACCATACGCTGCACGAGCGACGAGGCCTCGGCCACGAGCGCCGTAGCCTCGTCGAGCAACGATCGCAGCTCTTGAGCCCTCGACGACACGCGCGCAGGATAGCTCCGATCCCCGTCTCTCCGCCGACCAGAGATGACCAACGAAGGCGGGTGCGGGCACGGCCGCGGGCCGGGGCCTCCGCCGGGGGGTTCGCGGCAGCGCAACTAGCACGATGCCGAGCGTCCACGGAGGTGCCTGCGCGCGGCCGCGTAAGGCGCCGCCAGCCCGCTTTTCGCGGGGCACGATGCGCCGGGCGGTCGCAAGCGGTCCACCGCGAACAGCGGGCGTCCCTCAAAGTCCACGGGAGCGGCGCCGTCCCCCCGGCGGAGGCCCCGGCCCGCGGCCGTGCCCGCACCCGCCGGCCGGAGAGCCACGACAACCGAGCGATCGTCTAGTCTGTGCCCTCGTCTGCTCCTCAGCCGCGACTCGCGCCACGGTTAGACTCCCACCGGCATGTGGAAGCCGCCCGAACGCGTGAAGCATGCGATCCCCGAGGCCCGCTGGCCGACGCGCGACGAGGCGGCCGGTGCGCTGCTCTTCTCCCCGATCCGGGTCGGCGCGACGCTCCTCGAGCAGCGCACCTGGGTGCCGGCGATGGTCCCCTGGCGCGCCACCGAGGACGGCTACGTGACCGACGACCTCCTCGCCTGGTACGAGCGCTTCGCGCGCGGGCGCCCTGGCGCCCTGGTCGTCGAGGCGACCGGCATCCGCGACATCCCGAGCGGGCCGCTCCTGCGCGTCGGGCACGACCGTTTCGTCCCCGGCCTCGCCGACCTCGTGCGCACGGTGCGCCGGGCGAGCGACGGGCACACCAGGCTCTTCCTCCAGGTCATCGACTTCCTCACCATCCGCCGGCGCCCGGAGCCCGAGACCTTCTTCCGCCGCTACCTGCGGCTCGACGAGCGCCACCGCGCCGCGTTCCCCGGCGCCGGCGACGAGGCAGTGCGCGAGGGCCTGCTCGCCATGAGCGTCGACGCGGACGCTCTCGCCGAAGTGCTCTCCGACCGCGAGATGGAGGCGCTGCTCTACGGCTACCGCGAGCGCGTGACCGACACCGCCCTCCCCCAGATCGCCGAGCTCCCCCGCGTCCTGCCGGGTCTGTTCGCGGGGGCCACCGAGCGCGCGCTGGCTGCGGGATTCGACGGCGTCGAGCTGCACTACGCGCACGCCTACACCATGGCGTCGTTCCTCTCGGCGCTGAACCAGCGGCACGACGGCTACGGCGGCGCGCGAGAGAACCGCATCCGCCTGCCCCTCGAGGTCTACCGCGCCGCCCGCGAGCGCGTCGGTGACCGCTTCGCGATCGGTTGCCGTTACCTCTCCGAGGACTGCCTGCCGCACGGCAACAGCGTCGACGACGCGACCTTCTTCGGCGTCGAGCTGGCGCGGGCCGGGCTCGACTACCTCTCGCTCTCGCGCGGCGGGAAGTTCGAGGACGCCAAGCAGCCGAAGGTCGGGCGGTCCGCCTATCCCTACACCGGGCCCTCGGGCTACGAGTGCATGCCGACGGCGATCTCCGACGCCCGCGGCCCCTTCGGACGCAACGTGCCCGCGGTGGCCGCCATCCGCGCTGCCGTGCGGGCGGCCGGCTGTGCGACGCCGGTGGTGGTCGCCGGTGGCATCTGCACCTTCGAGCAGGCAGAAGGCGTCTTGCGCTCGGGCGAGGCCGACATCGTCGCTGCCGCCCGCCAAAGCCTCGCGGATCCCGACTGGTACAGGAAGGTGCGGCTCGGGCTGGGCGAGCAGGTGCGGCGTTGCACCTACACCAACTACTGCGAGGGACTCGACCAGATGCACAAGCAGGTCACCTGCAAGCTCTGGGACCGCGAGGCGCTCGACGAGCCGGGCGTGCGCATCGCGCGCGAGGAGAACCGCCGGCTGCTCCCTCCGCGATGGGACCCCCACACCTCCGACGTCGAGCGGCAGTCGGCGGACGACGAACACGCGGTCCTCGACGACCACCCGAAGGGTGCGCCGGCCAGTCGCGGCTGACACACCAGGCAGCCGAGACACGACGATGGATCTCTACGTCGGCACGAGCGGCTTCAGCTTCCCGGAGTGGAAGGGCTCCTTCTACCCCGCCGACCTCTCCCCGAAGGGGATGCTGCGCTACTACGCGGAGCGCCTCGGCACGGTGGAGATCAACAACACCTTCTACCGCATGCCGAAGCGCGAGATGCTCGCCGGCTGGTGCGAGCAGGTGCCGGCGAGCTTCCGCTTCACCGCCAAGGCCCCGCAGCGCATCACGCACTGGAAGCGGCTCGTCGACGCCGGCGAGGACACCGCGTTTTTCCTCGCCCAGCTCGATGCCTTCGGCGACCGCCTCGGCGCCGTGCTCTTCCAGCTGCCGCCGAACCTCAAGCACGACCCTGACGAGGTGAAGCCCGGCCGGCTCGAGTCCTTCCTGCCCTCGCTCGCGGCCGCGCCGGCGCCGGTGGCCTTCGAGTTCCGCCACGCGAGCTGGAGCGACCCGCGGATTGCCGCGGCGCTCACCGCCGCCGGCTGCGCGGTCTGCGCCAGCGACACCGACGAGGCCCCGGCCGCCATCGTCCCCGGCGCCCGCTTCGGCTACCTGCGCCTGCGCAAGACCGACTACGACGACGCCGCGCTGCGCGACTGGGTCGCTCGCATCCGCGACCAGGGCTGGGAGCGCGCCTTCGTCTTCTTCAAGCACGAAGACGAGGGGCGCGGCCCCCAGCTCGCACGCCAGTTCCTCGAGCTCTGGGCATGACGCTCTCGATCGGGGTGCTGGGCGGCGGCCCCGGGGGCCTCTACTGCGCGCTGCTGCTGCGCCGCGCCCTTCCCCACGCCGCGGTGACGGTCGTCGAGCGCAACCGCCCCGACGACACCTACGGCTTCGGCGTCGTCTTCTCGGACGAGACCCTCGGCTCCTTCCGCGACGCCGACGAGACGAGCTACCGGTCCATCGCCGCGCGCTTCCGGCGCTGGGATGCCATCGAGACGTATTACCGGGGGACGTGCACGGTTTCCCGCGGCAACGGCTTCGCAGCGCTCTCCCGCCGGACGCTCCTCGAGCTGCTGCACGACCGCTGTCGCGAGCTGGGTGTCGAGCTCCGCTTCGAGCGCGATCTCTCGTCGCTCGGCGAGCTCGCCGCGGCGGGCCACGACCTCCTGATCGCCGCCGACGGCGTCAACAGCATGGCGCGCCGCGAGCTCGCCTCCCAGGTGGCGCCGCGCGTCGAGGCGGGCCGGACGCGCTTCTGCTGGCTGGGCACGACGCGCCCGCTCGAGGCCTTCACCTTCCTCTTCGAGGAGGACGCGGCGGGTCTCTTCCAGGTACACGCGTACCCCTACGACGACGGGATGGCGACCTGGATCGTCGAGTGCGCCGAGGGCACCTGGCGCGCCGCCGGGCTCGCGGACGCCGACGAGGCCACGACGGTGCGGCGGTGCGAGGAGCTCTTCGGCGGCTTCCTGCGCGGGCACCGGCTCGTCCCCAACCGATCCCTCTGGCGCACCTTCCCCACCGTCGCCTGCTCGCGCTGGAGCGCAACCGTCGGCGCGGTGCCGGTGGTGCTCCTGGGCGACGCCGCGCACACGGCGCACTTCTCCATCGGCTCCGGCACCAAGCTGGCGATGGAGGACGCCATCGCCCTCGTCGCCGCGCTGCGCGGGTCCCGGGACGACGTGCCCGCCGCGCTGGCGGCCTACGAGGAGGGCCGCCGCATCGACGTGGTCAAGCTCCAGAAGGCCGCCCGCACGAGCCGCGAGTGGTTCGAGGCGTCGGCGAAGGGGCGCTGCCTGGGCCAGCACCCGCTCCAGCTCACGTTCAACATGATGACCCGCAGCAAGCGGATCACCTACGACAACCTCCGCGAACGCGACGGGGCGCTGGCGTCGGCCGTCGACGCCTTCTACGCACGTTCGGGCGGCGCACCGCTGAGCGCCACCTTCGAGGGGCCGGGAGACCAGTGCCTGGGACCGCCCGCGGTCGTCTGGCGCGTCGGCGCCGACGGAGCGCCGGTCGGCGAGGCGCAACCCACGACGCCGACCGTGGATCGTCCGGAACCCGTTGCCCCGCCGCCCATGTTCGTGCCGTTCCGGGCCCGCTCCGTGGAGCTCCGGAACCGCATCGTCGTCTCGCCGATGTGCCAGTACTCCGCCGTCGACGGCCGCGTCACCGACTGGCACCTCGTGCACCTGGCGAGCCGCGCCATGGGCGGCGCCGGTCTCGTCATCGCGGAGATGACCGACGTCGAGCCCGAGGGGCGCATCACGCACGGCTGTGCCGGCATGTACGCGCGCGAGCACGTCGCCGCCTGGCGCCGCATCGTCGACTTCGTCCACGCCAACACCGAGGCGAAGATCGGCATCCAGCTCGCGCACGCCGGGCGCAAGGCCTCGGTGCGCCACCCGTGGGACGGCGAGGACGTTCCGCTCACGCCGGAGGAGGGTGCGTGGCAGGCGATCGCCCCGTCGCCGCTGCCCTTCAAGCCCGACTGGCCGACTCCGCGCGAGATGACAGCGGGGGACCTCGCGCGCGTCCGCGGCGAGTTCGAGCGCGCCGCCCGCTGGGCCGACGAGGCGGGCTTCGACTGGATCGAGTTGCACATGGCGCACGGCTACCTGCTGTCGAGCTTCCTCTCGCCGCTAGCCAACCAGCGGCGCGACGAACACGGCGGCAGCCTCGAGAACCGCATGCGCTGGCCGCTCTCGGTCTTCGCGGGCGTGCGCGCCGTGTGGCCCGCCGAGAAGCCGATCTCGGTACGGCTCACCGCCTCGGACTGGATGTCCGACGGCGGCGGCGTCACCCCAGACGAGGCGGTGGTCGTCGCTCGCGAGCTGGCGGGGCGCGGATGCGACCTGGTCGACGTCTCGTCCGGCGGCAACTCCCCACTCTCCCAG
>Ga0075431_100005887_pt1 | contig 12132 bp, 9 predicted proteins | sample RhiMetdeltSRZDD5_FD_75297 | JGI IMG/M metagenome (GOLD analysis project Ga0075431, IMG submission 75297) | Populus rhizosphere microbial communities from Tennessee, USA - Rhizosphere MetaG P. deltoides SRZDD5 | ecosystem: Host-associated > Plants > Roots > Rhizosphere > Soil | place: USA... | reverse complement strand
CTTGCCGGCGGCGCCTTATCAAGATGGAACGCCGACGTCACCACTCCCGCCAGTGAGGTCGACAACCCCGCCAGATCGCTGCGCTGAAATTCGCCCGTGAACTCGCGGATCGCTTGGCCGGTCTTGGCATCGGTGACCGCCGCGCGCACGGCGAGCGCCCGGTCGCTAGCGCCGATCGTGCCCCACAAAACATGCGTCGCTCCGAGCTTGGACGCCGCTGACGCCGGCGAGTTCACCTCATAACGAACGGAGTCGGCGATTGGGATCACCACTAGCCAACGCGACGAGGTGCCCAGCGTCGATAGCCGCTCCGCCACATCGTACAAGCCGCCTTTGACAGCTTGGTCCATCATTTTGTCCGCCGTCGATCCGGTGAACGGCAGAACGGCGAGCCGGGCGAGCGGAGGAGGCGGCCAGATCCGGTCGCGCCAAACGACGGCCGATCCGATGATCAGGATCGCGGCAGCCGCCCCGGCGAGCCATTTCCTCCGATGCGAGATACGGAACGCCGACTCGATCGCATCCAGAACATCGCCGGCCGCCGCGAATCGCTTCGACGGGTCGGGATCAAGGCACCGCAGCGTGACCGGATCCCATCGCGGATCCGGCGCACGATCCGAGCGGCTGGGCGGCTCCGGCAGCCTGGTCAGCCGTGTCTGCCACGGCGTGTCGGACGGGAATGGAAGCCCTCCAGCCAGCATCTCGTAAAGCACTACACCTAACGAATAGATGTCGGACGAGGGACTAGGCTCGGCGCCTTTCCATATTTCCGGGGCGATGTAATTGGGCGTTCCGGCGATCGAAGACGATGCTGGACCATGTCCGCTCGCCAGCGGTCTGGCGAGTCCGAAATCGGTGATGACTACCCGCGGACTGCCGTCGGCGTGCCGTGTCAGCATCACGTTATTGCTTTTGAGGTCGCGATGCAGGATGTGCGCGCGGTGCGCGGCCGCGAGACCTCGGCATAACTGCCGCCCAATATCAATTGCCTCGTTAGGTTCCAGGGGCTTGCGGCGCCAACGGTTCAACAGCGTTTCGCCTTCCAGTAACTCCATCGAGATGAAATCCGCCGGACCCGAGTCGGTCTGGGTGGTATGTATCTCGTGAATCCGGCAGATGTTGTCGTGCGTGACCTGCAGCGCGCTACGCGCCTCTGGCGGCATGGTCCTGGAGTAACCCGCCTTGGGGAACTTCAGCGCCCGCCGTTCGCTGAGCTTCCGGTCGATGGCCTCGTAAACCGTAGCCATTCCACCTTGTCCGATGGCTCGCAAGACTTCAAACCGCTCTGCGACGATTTGTCCCTGCTGAAACGAAGCGTACGCCGGCGTGCCATAGAGCGTTCCCTCCAGCGTCACCGTCTCCAGCAGTTCAGCAAGCAGAGCAGGCTCCCCGTCGCATACCGATTCTAGAAACGAGCGCCTTTCCTCCGCGCTGTCCATCTGGCTAGAAGCGTGGAGCAGTGTTTCGAACCGTTGATGGCGGTCGCCGGGTTCCATCTGATTCTTCACGTCGGATGCCGGAGTTTACCACAACAAACTCAAGGGTGCGAGTGAGATCGCGGACAGTGAGATCGCGGCCTCAGCGCGACGCGGTTTCCCGGTCCGAAACAATTACGATCTGTATGTCCTTCGCAAGGCGGACGATTCGCTGCACCAGGTCTCTGGACAGCAACGGGATCCAAAGCCGCTCGCGGGGTTGCGCCAGAAAGATCTGCGTGATCTGATTCCGGCGCGCGAAATCGACCAGCGCGGAAGCGACGTCCTCCGCTTCGAGAATTCGCGTCTCGATGTGCAGATTACGTGCGAAGTTCAGATGCCGGTCAATTGACTCCCGGTCCTTCTCGGGTAACTCGCTGAGATCACCCGTCGGCTGAACCGTGACGGCAAAACACTCAGAGTTGAGGAAATCGCTGACACGCTTGGCTCGACGAATCAGCATCGCCGTCTGGGGATCGGCAGTAATCGAGACCAGAATCTTGTTGTGTTTACTGTTCTGAGCCTGCGTTTCCGGCCCGACGTTGGCATCTGCCGGATCGAGCCGTTGCTCCACTTCGTGGGCGGCCTGGCGAAGCGCCAGTTCACGCAAGGCAACTAGCGTCTGCTCTTGGAAGAAATTCTCCATCGCCCGGGCGGCCTTCTCCCGCCCGTACACGACACCGCGTTGAAGACGATGCAGCAGTGCGCGCGGCGTCAGATCCGTCATCACGACTTCATCGGCCTGTTGCACCACCCAATCCGGGATCGTTTCGCGCACGCGGATACCGGTGATGTGCCAAACCTGGTCATTGAGACTCTCCAAATGCTGGATGTTCATCGTGGTCAGGACGTCGATTCCAGCATCGAGTAGCATCTGAACGTCTTCCCAACGCTTTGCCCGATCTGATCCAGGTACGTTGGTATGGGGGAACTCATCCACAAGACAGACTTCGGGTCGCCTGGCCAATATGGCGTCGGTGTCCATCTCCTCGAAAATGGAGCCGCGGTAGTCGACCTTCCGCCTGGGAATGATTTCCAGCCCTTCGGTTTTGGCAATCGTGTCCTTACGGCCGTGAGGCTCGAAGTAGCCGATCACGACATCCACGCCCCGCGACTTTAGCTCCTGGCCCTCCTCTAGCATTGAATATGTCTTACCGACTCCGGCGGCATAACCCATGAAGATTTTTAGTTTGCCGCGCCGCCGCTCGGGTCCGTGTTCCGTCATGGGCTATTGCGGGAAGATTCGAATATCCATTCCTCGCGACCGGCGGATCAGCGTATCGACCGGCGTCCCAAATATCCTGGGCACAATTCCAGATCGCTGGCTATGTCCGATAAAGAGTTGAGTAACTCCCTGAGACTTCGAAAATGCGAGAAGCGTTTCCACGAGATTCTCGCCTTCCAAAATTTCGATGCGGGCCCCAGCGGCTCGGGCCACTGCCAGTCTCTCGTCGAGCGCGGCTTGATCCGACGCCGAAATGTGGCCCTGAGCGACGTAGCCGACGATCAGCTCAGCATGGAATCTCTCGGCGATCATCTGAGCGGTTCCGATCATGTCATTCACGTTCGACCGCGGCGTGATACAGACGAGAATTCGTTCATGCGCGCCGAACTGCTGCGGGATTCCGTGCAGGCGCAGGTAATCGATCAACTGGCGATCAACGACGTCGGCCGCCAGGACCAGCGCCAGCTCTCGCAATTTCGCGAGCCGCTGCTGACGTTTGACTGCGTCGATCCGTTCGTCGGCGGGAGAGTGGTCAATGGATTCTTCCGGCGCGTCAACGATCTCAATTTCGTCGGCGCTCTTGATGAAAGATACAGGCACGGTCTGGGTGGGGTATTTGCCGGTGATCGCTTCCACTTGGTCGCGTAACTCCGCGATGTATTGCACGTTGATCGACGCGACCACCTTGATGCCCGCGTCCAAAAGGCACTGGACGTCCTGCCAGCGGGTCCGATTGCGGATGCCCGGTGGATTGTCGTAAGCGAGGCCATCGATGAAGCAGACCGCCGGATGCCGTCGAATGATCGCTTCCACATCAATCGCCGTTCCACCTTCCACCATCCTGAGGGGAATCACTTCCAGCTTGCGTAAAATCGCCTCGACGTCGGGCGGCTCCTTTGGCTGAACCGCGCCGACGACGACATCCTGACCTCGCTCGCGGCGCCGGCGGGCTTCATCGATCATGCGGAATGACTTCCCCACTCCGGATGCGTAGCCGAGCACGATTTTGAGGCGCCCTTTCCCGGCCGCAGCCTCCTCGGCCTGACATTCGCGCAGGAACTCTTCGGGCGTCTTGCGGCGTATTTCACCCGCCATGCCGTTCTCCCCGGTCGATGACGCGCGTGGTCATGGTGGAACCCTAAGCATATATCGACCGCTGTGGCGAACGTATTACCGGGGTGGAAATTGTTGATCGAGAGTGACATTGAGCTTCAGCACATTCACCCTCGGTTCCCCGAGGAGACCAAGATCTGGCGCTTCTGTGAGTTTTGCAATCAACCGATTCACTTGTTCCACAGTCACTCCACGAGCTTTGGCCACACGCGCCGCCTGAGCTTTCGCTGAATCAGGAGAAAGATGCGGATCCAAACCGCTGGACGAGGCGGTGACCAGATCCGCCGGAATGGGTCCCGAGTAATCGGGATTCTCTTTCCGGAACTTCTCGATCGAGGCTTTGACACGATCCGCCAGCTTTTGATTGGTGGGTCCGTAGTTCGAACCACTAGAGGCAGTACCGTCGTATCCGTCCGCGCCAGCAGCAGACGGCCGGGGCTGGAAGTATTCCGGCTTGCTAAAGTTCTGTCCAATCAGCTCCGAGCCGATCACCTTGTCGCCAGAAGTTATGAGGGTACCGTTAGCCTTGTAAGGAAACAGAAACTGTGAGATGCCGGTCATGGCGAGCGGATACACCACACCCAGCAGCAGCGTCATGAATAACTTGATTCGAAGTCCAGGAAGAATTTGTTGCCACATACTGATATCTCCTAAGCAAGACGCAATGCCACGAGCAACTGATCGATGATCCAAATGCCCGGGAACGGTGCCAGAATACCGCCGATACCGTAAATCAAAAGGTTCCGCCGCAGCAGGCTGGCAGCATCGAGGGGCCGGTATTTCACCCCGCGCAACGCCAGCGGAACCAGGGCAATGATGATCAACGCATTAAAGATCACCGCCGAGAGCACTGCGCTCTGCGGTGTGTGCAGTCCCATGACGTTGAGCTGTCCGAGCGCTGGATACGTCGCCATAAACATCGCCGGAATGATGGCGAAATACTTTGCCACGTCGTTGGCGATCGAAAAAGTGGTTAACGCTCCGCGCGTGATCAGCAACTGCTTACCGATCGCGACAACTTCAATCAGTTTCGTTGGATTGCTGTCCAAATCCACCATGTTGCCGGCTTCCTTGGCGGCCATCGTGCCGGTATTCATTGCTAATCCGACGTCGGCTTGTGCCAGCGCGGGCGCATCATTCGTGCCGTCGCCGGTCATGGCGACGAGCCGGCCGGCCGCCTGCTCTTTCTTGATGTATTCAAGCTTGTCCTTCGGCGTAGCCTGCGCCAGAAAGTCGTCGACGCCCGCTTCAGCGGCAATGGCGGCTGCGGTCAGCGGATTGTCGCCAGTGATCATAATGCTCCGAATCCCCATCCGGCGCAGTTGGGTGATCCGCTCATTCATGCCACCCTTCACGATGTCTTTCAAGTGGATGATGCCGAGCAGGATCTTCCCATCACAGACCGCAAGCGGCGTCCCACCGCTTCGCGCTATGCGGTCGCTCATGTCTTGAAAGTCACCGGGGACTTCCCCGCCCCGCTCGATCACGAACTTGCAGATCGCATCAGTCGCGCCCTTACGAAGCTGCCGTCCTTCAAAGTCGACCCCGCTCATTCGCGTGTATGCCGAAAACGGAATGAACGTCGCTGCTCCGCGCTCCGGAATGTGGCGTCCCCTGAGGCCGTATTTTTCCTTGGCCAGGACGACCACGGAGCGGCCCTCCGGTGTCTCGTCGGCGAGACTGGACAACTGTGCAGCATCCGCCAGTGCCTCGGCGGTCACGCCGCTGACCGGGAGTAATTCCACTGCCTGCCGGTTTCCAAGTGTAATAGTGCCCGTTTTATCCAGCAGCAGCGAATTCACGTCACCGGCCGCTTCTACCGCCTTTCCACTCATGGCCAAGACATTGTGTTGCATGACGCGATCCATGCCGGCGATCCCAATCGCCGACAGCAATCCACCGATCGTTGTCGGAATCAGGCAGACGAGCAAAGAGACCAGAACTGCTACGCTCGGAACAGATCCCGAGCCTGCTTGCGCAACGCTGAATGCAGCGTACGGCTGCAGCGTGATCACCGCCAGCAGGAAGATCAGGGTCAGACCGGCGATCAGGATGTTGAGCGCGATCTCATTGGGAGTCTTTTGACGTTCGGCTCCCTCGACAAGGGCGATCATACGGTCGAGGAATGTCTCGCCAGGATTGGACGTGATCTTGATCTTGATGTGGTCGGAGAGTACCCTCGTACCGCCCGTTACGGCGCTCCGATCGCCGCCTGATTCACGAATCACAGGAGCGCTTTCTCCGGTGATCACGGACTCATCCACGGTCGCGATGCCTTCGATCACCTCGCCGTCTCCCGGGATCAAGTCGCCGGCGTCGCATATTACGATGTCGCCGGAGCGCAGTGCCGAACCGGGTACCTGCTCGATCTTGCCGCTCGACGTGATCCGTTTTGCCGCGACGTCTGTTTTGGTTTTGCGCAGGCTATCGGCTTGCGCCTTTCCGCGCGCCTCCGCCATCGCTTCGGCGAAATTGGCGAACAAGACCGTGAACCAGAGCCAGATTGTGATCTGCAGCGTGAACCCGATGCCGGCGGAGCCCGTGGCCATGTCACGCATGAGGAATACCGTGGTCAGGGCTGCCCCGACCTCCACGACAAACATCACGGGGTTCTTTAGCAAGGTAACCGGGTTCAGCTTTACAAACGACGCCTTGATCGCCCGGCTGACAATTTCCCGGTCGAATAGCGGGCGCGACCGCGCCAGCTTCTTAGGAAGAAGCGATGTGGGGTCGTATTGCGGAGGCTTCACGGATGGTTTTGGCTCTGCAGTGATCGTCGACATGGATTAGCTCCAGAGAAGCGGCGTAAGGATCATGGAAAAAAGCTTGCCGCTATGCATCAGATAGTGCTCCACGATTGGTCCCAGCGACAGCGCCGGGAAGAAAGTGAGTGCGCCAACAATGACGACAGTGCCGCACAGTAGTCCTACAAATAACGGTCCGTGAGTTGGGAATGTGCCTGCTGTCGATGGGATCTTCTTTTTGGCTGCCAAGCTTCCGGCACCGGCCAGAAGCGGAATCAGAAACAGAAAGCGTCCCATCCACATCGCCAATCCGAGAGTCAGGTTGTACCACGGCGTGTTGGCGGATATTCCGGCGAACGCGCTTCCGTTGTTGCCTGTAGCGCTCGTATACGCGTACAAAATCTCGCTCAGCCCGTGCGGACCGCTGTTATTCAAGTTCCCGATCGCGGCGCCTTGCGGATTCCAATAGCCCTTGGCGGGAAACGTAATCACAGAGCTGATTGAGCTGAAGACCAGAATGCTGAATGCAGTGGCGATGATCGCCAGCATGGCCATCTTGACTTCCTTCTGCTCGATCTTCTTACCGAGATATTCGGGCGTGCGGCCGACCATGAGCCCCGCGATGAAGACCGCCAAAATACAGTAGAGCAAGATGCCATAGAGTCCTGCTCCTACGCCTCCAAAAATTACTTCACCGGTCATGATGTTGAAGAGTGGAACCAAGCCGCCCAGAGCAGTGAAGCTATCGTGCATCGAATTCACCGCGCCGCAACTGGCGGCCGTCGTGATGGTGGCGAACAGCGCGGAGTTCGCAATGCCGAATCGGACTTCCTTGCCCTCCATGTTGCCGCCGGATTGGCCCGGCGTTGCAGCCGTCTGCAGTCCCATGTTGGCGAGAATCGGATTCCCGCCTTGTTCAAAGTGATATAGGACGAACGTTCCGATCAGGAACATAACTGAGAACGCCGCGAAAATGGCCCAACCCTGCCTCGTATCCCCAACCATCCTGCCGAACGTGTAAGTGAGCGCCGCCGGAATCAGGAAGATCAGAAACATTTGCAGCAGGTTGCTCAACGGGGTAGGATTCTCGAACGGATGGGACGAGTTCGCGTTGAAGAAACCGCCGCCGTTCGTTCCGAGCTGCTTGATGGCTTCCTGTGAAGCGACCGGTCCCTGCGCGAGAGTTTGCTTCGCCCCCTCGACGGTCGTAACGGTCGTGTAAGGATTCAGATTTTGGACTACGCCCTGCGACACAAACAACAGAGCGGCAATGATCGAAAGCGGGAGCAGAACGTAGACGGTTGCCCGCGTCACATCGACCCAGAAGTTGCCAATGGTCTTCTTTTCCTGGCGGGCGAATCCTCGAACCACCGCTATCGCGATCGCAATACCGGCCGCCGCCGAAGCGAAGTTCTGGACCGTGAGAACCGACATTTGCACAAAATAGCTGAATGTAGATTCACCCGAGTACGCTTGCCAATTCGTGTTCGTAACAAAGCTGGTCGCAGTATTAAAGGCGAGGTCTGGCGTTACGTTGCCGCTGAAGTTCTGCGGATTGAACGGCAAAACTCCTTGCGCCCGTTGAATGAGGTAGGTCACCAAAAACCCAAACAAGCTGAAGCTCAGCAGCGACGCCGCGTATTGGGTCCAGCGCTGCTCCACGTCTTCCTTCACGCCGATGATCCTATAAGTGAGCGCTTCGAGCCATCGGAGGGCCGGATGCAGAAACGTTCGCTGGCCTTCAAAAAGCTTCGCCATGAACGCGCCGAGCGGTTTCGTGCATGCCAGGATTAGCGCGAAAAACAGAGCGATTTGTACAATTCCCAGGCTAGTCATAATCTCCTCGCTAGAACTTCTCTGGCCGGAGCAAGGCGTAAATCAAGTAAACAAACAATCCCAGTGACGCGATACCGGCAATGACGTAATCCATGTTGCTTCTCCTACAGCCTGTCGCAGGCCTTGGTAAAGGCCCACAACATCACCACAACTACGGAACCTATAGCCACATAAAATAGATCGAGCATGTCTGTTACTCCGTTCCCGTGAAAACTACTTCGTGACCGGCGCGTCGCAGAGCTTTCGCGAGCGCTTCCTCAGACGTCGGCCACCACCACCTCTTCCGGCCGCCGATGACGACCAGCGACTGCGGCTTGAGCGCCCACACCAGCGTCTCTTGTCGATCGCGGCAAAGATACAGACGAACCATCGTTTCTACTGAACTCTGGCTGGCGATCACGCGAAAGCGCCTCTCGTTCCAATCCAATAGCACGGGCGGGCTTGTGAGTGGAAGGGGGTATGGAACAATTTGCGGAACGAGGAGAGTTATGTGTCCCCCAAGCTGGTTTGCCAGGTCGCCAGCCTTCTTGAGCGCCGCGAGCGTCGGCGCGACCGACGTAAACACGACTGAGATATTCAATCTGGATTCGGTTTCGACCGACGGCTGAGGAGCTCGATTTTCCGGAATTAAGAGCTTTTCAAGTGCGAGTGACATTGCGTCCTGCTCCCTCACAATTTGAGAGTACGTTCAATACCCTGAAGAAGTCATAGAGAAGCCATGAAGAAGTCATAAAGAACAGGATCGTTGCATCGCGCCTGTTCGGGACCGCCAGACGCCTGAAAAGTCAGACTCTACCGATACGTTTCGGAGAATTCCGTTAATGTCAAATTCGAATGACACCGTGTACTCTTCGCGAAGCAGTTCCCAGGGATGATGATCAATGGCCAGACGGCAAGTGATTTGACCCGCATTCGACCCGGCGCCACACACGCTGGCTCCGTCCTTACCAATTCCACGGCTGGACAGAAACGATTCGACGCCGTCGCGCGAGCTTCCTCGCGGGAGCTGGCGGACGATAGCAGCGTTGACATGTTCGGGTACCGCGCCTACGTAATTCGGCATTCCAAAGTAATGCTGAACATGTTTCTCTGTAGACATGACGCCACCCACGGTTGTCATAAATAAGAGCCCGAAGAGCAAGGCGGCCATAACAATCCACTTCGGCATAACAAGCGTCCTCCTAACTCTAAGCGTGCGCCGAAAGGAGGGAAAAAGTCATAGAGAAGGTATGAAAAAGTAATGAAGATTCCGGATTAGGATGGCTGCCAAAAACTGGTTACTCCGAAGGCGAGCATAGCCGCGGATGTCGCGCAGACAAGCGTTAGATCCGCTGGCCAGTCGTTCGCCAGCAGCCAGACACTCGCCAGAGAGAACACTCCGCCGACCATTCCGCAACGCAGCAGGGCCGCAGTCTTATTGGCGTGGCACGCACTTTCCAATCGGAACAGGACGATGGCTGCGCCGGCCAGAGTTCCGAGGATTACCAACGTGTATGCCCGGCTATAGTTCAAAGTGTTGGTGGAGGAATTCCGGTTAGAGAATCAGAAATGCTTTCTCACAACTTGAGCGTAGGCGACGAGACCTAAAACAGTCATGGAGAAACTATGAAGAAGTTATAAAGATTCAGGCGTTCCGTTAAACCGGTAGCCAACCCAAGGCTCCGTCGTAATATACTCAGGATGCTCTGAATTCAACTCGATCTTCTTTCGCAGATTCTTGATAAAAACCCGCAGGTAGTCGACTTGATCACCGTAGTCGGGTCCCCACACGGCCTGCAGCAGTTCCCGATGTGACACCGCCTCGTTCGGATGCTGGGTCAAGTAGCGTAAGATGTCCAGCTCTTTCGGTGTCAGGTGCGCGCTCACGCCCCGGTTGGAAACTGTCCGCGCAGTAAAGTCGATTTCGAGCTGGCCGACACGCAGCTTGGCAGGCGACGCTTGCGTAACCGGGAGCCGCCGCAGTGCAGCGCGTATGCGCGCCAAAAGCTCCGGCGTGCTGAAGGGTTTGGTAACGAAGTCGTCGGCGCCGGCGTCGAGGGCTCCTACCTTGTCAGCCTCGGAGTCCCGCACTGTAAGCATGATTATCGCGATGCTCGTATCGGCGCGAATCGCCCTGCACGCGGCCAGCCCACTCATCCCCGGCATGTTGATATCCAGGAGCACAAGATCGGGACGGTACTCACGTACCTTCTCAAGCGCTTCTTCACCGGTCTTAGCGTCGTCGATTTCATAGCCGGCCCCAGTCAACGCCGTGCGCATAATGCGCCGAATCTGAGGCTCATCATCGACGACAAGAATCCTGCCCGCGCTCAACTCCCCTCCCCCTTACGATCGAATGGCAGCGTCATTCGAAATGTCGTCTCGCCAGGATGGCTCGTTACCGTCAGATCGCCACCGTGCGCTCGCGCGATCCGGTGGGCGATACTCAGACCGAGACCAGAACCCGGTACCTGGTGCTGTACGGAAGGGCTTCTGTAAAACCTTTCAAAAATCCGGCTCTGCTCCTGGAGCGCCATCCCTTTGCCGTGGTCCGTGATATCTAATATGACGCTTCCGCCGGCCTGCTGTGCCTGAATCGTTACGGGCGTGCCCGCAGGCGAATACTTGAGAGAATTGTCGACAAGCTGTTTAATAGCCAGAGTGACCAACCGCCGATCGAGGGGGACGGGAGGCAATCCTTCCTGGCATAAGACACCCACTTGGCGACTCTCGATTTTGATACGCATCGAGGCGACCACCTCGCGAATAATCTGACAAACGTCTGAAAGCTCCGACTGGACCTCGATCTGCGCGATGTCAAGGCGCGCCATGTCGGTGGCGTTGTCGATGAGTTCCTTGAGGTGATCCGATTCTTCGTCGGCGATCTTCAGAAGTTCCGTCCGGCTCTCAAGAGGTTGGTCCGGGCGGGCCAACAGCGATGTGGTTGCCGCCTTGATCGAAGTCAAAGGTGTTTTGAATTCGTGCGCCATGGCATCGATCAGCGTCGTTCGCAGTTGCTCGCTTTGACGTGCAGCTTCGATCTGATGCGCCAGATCCTGTGCTCTGGCTCGTTCAAGGCCGATAGCAATCAACGTGGCGATGCCTTGCAGCACGACATCCGGCATCTGTGCGCCCTGCAGCGCAAGACTTGCGATCGGATCGGCGCCAAGACGGACGGCAGTGATTACACGATTTCGTTGTGGGTCGGCGAAAGTTGTGCCATTCAGCGCCGCGTCCCGAAGCTGCTCCTCCATGCCTTCAAAGTCGACTGGGCCGGCCTTGTGCAAGTCGCCGCTACGCCGGTCGAACAAGACCGAAGCGCTCAATCCAAACGTCTCCGCCAATTTCTGCACAAGCTGCTTTGGAAAAGGCGCTGTGTTGTCGATCAACAGAATCGCTCGACTAAATGTGTACAAGCGTTCGACGTCCTGTCGCCGCTCCACGGCCTCGAGGGCTCTCTGCTTGGCTTTATCCGAGAGGCGGCTCGCAATGAGAGCTGTCGTTAGAAAGCTAAAGAGGGCGACCCAATGCTGAGGGTCAGCGATCGTGAACGTACCAACCGGGGGAAGAAAGAAGAAGTTGAAGGCCAGGGTAGCGAGAATTGACGACAAGCACGCTTCAACAAATCCCCAGGTGCTGGCAATAATCAGTACGAACAGCAGGTAAGCGAACCCCACGGTCGTGGGGTTTCCCGGGATCACTCTCTGCCCGACGAGGGTAATCATGGCTACACCTCCGATCGACAGCAGTAAGCGTAGCG
>Ga0075431_100005886_pt1 | contig 12133 bp, 7 predicted proteins | sample RhiMetdeltSRZDD5_FD_75297 | JGI IMG/M metagenome (GOLD analysis project Ga0075431, IMG submission 75297) | Populus rhizosphere microbial communities from Tennessee, USA - Rhizosphere MetaG P. deltoides SRZDD5 | ecosystem: Host-associated > Plants > Roots > Rhizosphere > Soil | place: USA... | reverse complement strand
GATCGGCCAGACGTGGCTCGACGACGCCACGCGAGACCTGGCCCAGCAGGGGCTCAACCACATCGAGCAGTTCAACGCGCAACCGGGGCAGCCGCCGCATCCGGAACAGCCGCCGGCGGGCGAAGTGACGGGGGACTGAACTGGCGTTCGTGGGGGCCAGGCCATGTCAAAGCCACAGCCTGACTCAGGTTCCTCCACCGAGGTCCTCCCTTCCGTCTCCGTGCCCGGCGACGCTGCCGACGGCGTCGCGACCGCTTTGGCCACGGATGCGCCTGGCGCCGCCGGTGCCCCCGCCGGCATCCAGCAGCGCATCGGCGGTTACCGCATCCTGGAGCGGCTGGGCGAGGGCGGGATGGGGGTGGTGTTCAAGGCCGAGCAGCGCCACCCCCGCCGGCTGGTCGCGCTCAAGGTGATCCGCCCGATGCTCGTCGGCGGCAGCTCGCTGCGCCGTTTCGAGCACGAGGCCGAAGCGCTGGGCCGGCTCCAGCACCCGGGCATCGCCCGCATCTACGAGGCCGGCACGTTCAACACGGGCTGCGGCCCGCAGCCGTTCTTCGCGATGGAGCTGGTGCGGGGCCGCCCCCTGATCGATCACGCCCGCGCCGCCGCCCTGTCCACACGTCAGAAGCTCCAGCTCCTGGCGACGGTCTGCGACGTGGTGCACTACGCCCACCAGCAGGGCGTCATCCACCGCGACCTCAAGCCCGGCAACATCCTGGTGGACGACGCCGGCCAGCCGAAGATCCTGGACTTCGGCCTTGCCCGCCTGACCGACACCGACCTCCCCGCCCCCTCCATGCAAACGGACGCGGGCCAGCTCGTGGGCACGCTGCAGTACATGTCGCCGGAGCAGGCGGCGGGGGACGCGCGGGACGTTGACGTGCGGTCGGACGTGTACTCCCTCGGCGTCATCGCCTACGAGCTGCTGGCGGGGCGGCCCCCCCACCCGGTGCACGGCCGCCCCGTCGCCGACGCGGCCAAGTCGATCCGCGACGAGGAGCCCGCGTCGCTCGGGTCGATCGACCGGCAGCTACGCGGGGACGTCGCAACGATCGTGGCCAAGGCGCTGGAGAAGGACAAGGACCGCCGCTACGCCAGCGCGTCCGACCTGTCGGCCGACCTGCGGCGCTACCTGGGGCACGAGCCGATCGCGGCGCGGCCGCCGAGTGCCTTGTACCAGTTGCAGAAATTTGCGCGGCGGAACAAGGTGCTGGTCGGCGGGGCCGCCGCCGTGCTGCTCGCTCTCGTGCTGGGGCTGGTGGGCACCGGCTGGCAGGCGCTGCGCGCCACGCGAGCGCAGTCGGAGGCGCGGCGGGCGGAGGGCGCGACGCGGGAGAAACTCCGCGAGGCGTCGCTCGCCCGCGCCCGCGCCGAGCGCTGGAGCGCGCTGCCGGGACGGCGGTTTAGCGGGTTGGCGGCGCTGCGGGAAGCGGCCGCGGTGCGGGGCGGCGTGGACGTGCGGAACGAAGTGATCGCCTGCCTGGGGATCCTCGACATCCGCCCCCTCCGCCAGTGGGAAGGCCTGGCCGAAAACACCACGTCCCTCGCATTCGACGCCGGCCTCACCCGCTACGCCCGAGGAGACGCCAACGGGGACGTAAGTGTCCGCCGCGTTTCCGACGACTCGGAGATTGCCCTCCTCCCCGGCGACGGCCGCACCGCGTGGATCGTCCAGTTCAGCCCTGACGGCACGAAGCTCGCCACCAAGTGTCACAACAGCGGCGCCGTCAGCGTCCGCGTCTGGCACCTGCCCCTGGAGGCGGGTGCAGTCGATCCGGCGCCCTCACCCCTGCCGCGGTTCCCTCGCCAACCGCAAGACGCGGTGGCCGGGCTTTCTTCTGGCGTGAGTCGCCTGGCCGACGCCGTAGGCGCCCTTGCCGCCGGCAAGGCGCGCGACGCGGGGGCAAAGCAGGCCCGGCTGGTTGACCTGGGCGACGTGCCCGGGGACGTGCAGTTCGACTTCCACCCGGGCGGGCGCGTCCTCGCCGTGTCGCAGTACCCGAAGACGGTGCGGTTCTACGACGCGGACACCGGTCACGTCCTCGGCAGCCTCCGCACCGCTGCCGAACCCGGCGTGCCCCGGTTCAGCCCAGACGGAAAGCAACTGGCGGTGCCGAGCACGACGGGCGGCGACGTGCAGGTCTTTGACGCGGAGGCGGGCACGCCGGTCCGCACGCTCCGCCACCCCCAGAGGGTGTACCTGATGTCGTGGCACCCCGGCGGCAAGCGGCTGGCCGCCGCGTGCCACGACCGAAACGTGTACGTCTGGGACGTGGAGCGGGGGACGTCCGTGGTGCACGCGGCGCACATGTCCTCGGTCACACAGGTCTCCTTCAGCAATGGGGGCGACCTCCTGGCGAGCTTCGGGTGGGACAACGTGCTGCGCCTGTGGCACGCCGACGCCAACGGCCGGGGCGGCAGCACGCCGATCATCCGCCTCGACGGCGCTGGCCTGCTTGGCGCGGGGCGGTTCGGCCCGGACGATCGGACGCTGGCTTACACGACGCACGGCCGGCAGCTGACGCTCTGGGAAGTCGCGCCGGCGACCGTCTGCCGCACCTTCTTCCCGCTGCCGGGCCAGGACGGCGAGACCCGGGCCGCGGCGGTGAGCCCGGACGGCCGGCTGCTTGCGGCGGCCAACACCGGGGGCGTGGCCCTTTGGGATTTGTCCAACCGGCGGCCGGTCGGCTGGATCCCCGGCGGGACCAACAGCGTCGCCTTCGACCGCACTGCCGCGCGGCTCATTACGACCGGCGACCGGGGGGCGCGCGTGTGGCCGTACGAGTACGACGACGCGGCCGGGGCCGTGCGGTTCGGGGAACCCGCGGCTCCGCCCGACATGGACCTGCGCCACGCGGGCCGGCCGATCCCTTTCGCCTATGCCGCGCTGGCGACGCACCGCGGGCGCCTGGCGGCCACCGTCGGGTCGCTCATTCGCGTCGTGGACCTGGAACGGCAGGGCCACTCACAGTTCGACTACAGGATACCCGGCGCCAACCGGGTGGCGATCAGCCCCGACGGCCAGTGGGTCGCCGCCGCCACGACCCGGCAGAAGCAGGACGGGAAGGTGGTGGTGGCGAAGGTGTCCCCCACACTTCCGGGCCGTGGGGGGGAGGTCATCCGGATCGAGCCGACGGACCAGGCCGCCGTCAGGTTCAGCCCCGCCGGCGACGTGCTGGTCGTGGCGTCGCCGCCGTTCTTCCGGCTGTACGAGGTGGGCTCCTGGCGGCTGCTGCGGACCATCGCGGTCGAGGGCTCCGGGCAGCGGGAAGTGGCGTTCTCTCCCGACGGGCAGATCCTCGCCCTGTCCGCCACGCCCAGCCGCGTGCGCCTCATCCGGCCTTCTACCGGGGAAGAACTTGCGACCATCCCCGGCGCCTCGGCGTTGTGCTTCAGCGACGACGGCCGCTGGCTCGTGACGACCACCGACGGCACGTTTACCGTGCAGGCGTGGGACCTCCACGAGGTGCGGCGCGAGTTGAAGGGGATGGGGCTGGACTGGTGAGGCGGGCCGTCCGGGACCCCGCCGCCCTGCTGGATAGGAGACTGTGTTGTTCTTGAACACGTTCCTTACACGTGTGCCAGCGCGAACTGCGCGGCGCCGATCAGGGCGGTGCGCTGTTCCAGCACGACGTGCACCGGCACTTTCTGGAGGATGGGGCGGAACAAGTGGCCCTTGTCGACGAACGCCTCCATGAACGTGCCGTCCCTGAACTTGTCGATGTTCTTGGGCGCGATGCCGCCGCCGACGAACACGCCGCCCGTGGCCATCACCTGCATGGCGAGGCACGCGGCGCGGGCGCCGTATGCGGAGACGAACGTGTCCATCGCCTTGCCCGCCGCCGAGTTCGGGTCCGCCGCCGCCTGCTTTGCGATGTCGCCGGCCCGGCTGCCGTTCTCGGCGACCTTCTCGGGCGCGTGGCCAGTCTCCAATGATTTGAAGTAGTCGTACACGGTGCACAGTCCGCGGCCGCAGATGACCGTCTCCTGGTTCACGGGTTGCGTGCGCCGGTGGATGTAACGGAACAGCCCCAGTTCCGTCTCGTTGCGCGGGGCGAAGTCGGTGTGGCCGCCCTCGCTGGTGAGGGCGTGGTACTTTCCGTCGTCGTAGATCAGCGCGCTCTCGCCGAGACCCGTCCCCGCAGCGATGACGGCGACGTTGCGGTGGGGCTTGGGCTCGCCGGGGTTGAGGGTCACGAGCTGGTCCGGCCGCAGCGCGGTGACGCCCCAGGCGGTGGCGACCATGTCGTTGATGAGCCGCGTGTGGGGAATGCCGGCGCCCGCGGCGACCTCGCGCTCGTCCACCCGCCGCCACGGCAGCCACTCGGCCACGCACGCCCCGTCCTCCACCGGGCCGGCGATGCCGGCGCAGGCGCCGGCCACGTCCCGCGGCGAAGACCCGACGTCCTGGAGGAACTTCAGCAACATCGCCGCGACGCTGGGGAAGTCGTGGGTGGGGTAGTGCCGGTCGGCCGCGAGGCGCAGCGGCCGCGGGCCGCCGGGCGACTCGCCCTCGGCCCGAAACAGCCCGAGGTTGGTCTTCGTCCCCCCGACGTCGGCCGCCAGAATGATCATCGTGGGCGGGATATTACCGGCGGGGTTCGGAAACGTCCCGCCATTTTCGAACGGGCGGCAGCGGAGTGGCCGGACTGTCCTCATTCCCGTCGTGTCCTGAAGTGGGACGCGCCGCAGCGGGCCGGCGGCGCGGACGCGGTGAACGACGGCAGTGCCTCGGCCCCTTGGAGGCGGGCGGTGGACCCCAAGGCGATCATCTTCTGGGTGTACCTCGGCGTCGCAGGCGTGATGGCAGTGACGGGCGTGCCGTTCCTCCTGGGGCGAGTCCCGCCCAACCCGTTTTACGGCCTGAGGGTCGGGAAGACGCTCGGCGACCCGGCCGCGTGGTACGCCGGTAACCGGTTCATGTCCTGGCGGATGCTGTGGGCGGCGGGGCTGACGGCGTCCGTCGCGACCGCGGCGTACGCGCTGCTGCCGGGCCTGGGTCTGGCGGCATACGCCATGACAAGCCTCGCCGCCACCCTAGGGGGCGTCGGCTTCGCCCTCGTGCAGACGTTGCGGTTCCTCCGGCGGCAATAGTAGAGTGGTTAACGAAGATTTAAGTGCGTACCTGTTTTCGTCCTTTGGGGCCGAAGCCCTTCAATCTGGCGCCCTGTTCATCAAACCCCTTCCGCTGACGAGCCGCCCGCCGTCCCTTACGTCCCGCCGCCTCATCCGCAGGCGGCGCAATGCCCTGAATAGGGGAATGTCCCGCGCCGGCGCCGGCTCCTACTCTTCCGCAGCGAGGAGCGGCGGCGATATGGTGAGTTCGATCCTGCGACTTTTTGGGAACCCTGCCCGACGCCGGGCCGTCGTGATCGTCGCCGCGGCGACGGTGTTCTGGGGCTGCACACGCGGCGGGAGGGACGCGGTCCGAGCGGCAGACGACGCGGACGTGACGCGGCCCACTCGGGCGATAGCGAAGTAAAGCAATCCGTGGAGGTGGTTCTTCTTCATGCCGATCAGCATGCGCGGCCGCGACACGGACGGCAGCGCATGAATCGGCGGCTGGCGAGGGGGGGCTGCGCCGCCACGCGCAGCTCCCCCTCGGGTCGGTCAGGCGCGTCGGCGCGCTTACCCGTAAAACACGTGCTCCATGCCGTGGATGCCGCCCTCGGCGGGGTCGGCCCAGAGGACGTCGTTGCCGTCGCCGCCCATGATCCAGTCCTGCTCGCCGTCGCGGCTGTCGAACTCGTCGTTGCCGGCCAGTCCGAAGACGAAGTCGCGGCCCGGCCCGTCGAACATCACGTCGTTGAACTTCGACCCGTACAGCCGGTCGTCGCCGACGCCGCCGAAGAGGATCACGCCGTAGTGGTTGTCCAGCGCGACGAGGATGTCATTGTCCTCCTCGCCGTTGACGCGGGCGTCGATGGTGTCGCCCTGGATGCTGATCGTGTCGTTGCCCGGCCCGCCGTACGCCTCGCCGCGGAACGAGTCGCGCAAGGTTATGGTGTCCTTGCCCTCCTCGCCCCAGACCGCGCCGTCGAGGGCGAGGGTGAGCGTGTCGTCCCCCAGCCCGCCGCGGATGACGGCGGAGACGTTTATCCCGGGGCCGGCGACGGAGAGGTTGTCGTTGCCGTCGATCCCGTACACCGACACCTGAAGCACGCCGTCGTAGGTGACGCCGTCGAGGGTGAAGGTGGAGTTGGCCTGGTCCACCGAGACGGCAATCACGTCGTCGCCGGTGGTGCCCCAGACCTCGTAGTAGCCGGGAATGCCCTGAAATACCGTGGCAAACAACCGGCGCTCTTCCAGACGTTCCGCGTACGGCATATCACCCCCTCGTCGCCGGGTGTAAACGACACGCCCGGCGCGCACCGTCTGCCGTGCCGCGATACGACTGTGGGCACGGCCTAAGGGCCTCTCGCGGCCGTCCTGGCAGACGGCCGCTGTCTGGTGCAGTGAAATGCGACGCTTCCCGCGGGGTCTGGCGGCGTGGGACCACGCCCTTCGGTAGATCGCCCGGCGGCCCCGCCCCGCCAGGCGCGTAAGTTGGGTTGCTACTCCCTTATCGGCTCCGGCCCTCCGCCCGTGGTGTCCCCTTGAGGGGCGGCTCGCGCAAACACCGCCTGATATCCGGACCGGTGAGAAGCTGAACCGCTGTTACCGGCCGCGCCGCGTGTGCGATCAGACACCGCCGGGGTCCCGTTGGCACTGCTTTTGCCGTCTGTGCGGGTCCGATCGCCTATCATGTGGCTTTCCGAAATGGATGGGGTGCGATTCTGGATACAGCGCGTTCTACTCAGCGTAAGGGCGGTGCGAGAGGTTCGAGCATGCGAGTCTGGCCGGGACGGCCCTACCCGCTCGGGGCGACGTGGGACGGGCACGGCGTGAACTTCGCGCTGTTCTCGGAGAACGCGACGAAGGTCGAGCTGTGCCTCTTCAACTCCGTCGGGGACAAGACGGAGTCCCACCGCATCACCCTGCCCGAGCACACCGACATGGTGTGGCACGGGTACTTCCCCGACGTGGAGCCCGGCCAGCTCTACGGCTACCGCGTGCACGGCCCGTACGACCCCAAGCGCGGCCACCGCTTCAACCACAACAAGGTCGTCCTCGACCCTTACGCCAAGGCGATCGGACGCGACGTGAGGTGGAACGATACTTTGTTCGGCTACAGGATCGCGCCGGGCTCGGACGACCTGTCCTTCGATGACCGCGACAACGCGCCCTTCTGCCCCCTGGCGTCGGTAATCGACACCGCCTTCACCTGGGGCGACGACCGCCCGCCGCGCACCCCGTGGCACAAGACGATGATCTACGAGGCGCACGTCAAGGGCCTCACCCACCTGCACCCCGACGTGCCCGACGAGCGCCGCGGCACCTACGCCGGGCTGGCGTGGGAGACGGTCATCAACCACATCAAGGACCTGGGCGTGACGGCGGTGGAGTTGATGCCCGTCCACTTCCACCTGGACGACCGCCACCTGCTGGAGAAGGGGCTGACCAACTACTGGGGCTACAACACCCTCAACTACTTCGCCCCGCACATCGAGTACGCCTCCAAGCACTCCCCGCGCAAGAGCGTGCAGGAGTTCAAGACGATGGTCCGCTCGCTGCACGCGGCGGGGATCGAAGTGATCCTCGACGTGGTCTACAACCACACGTGCGAGGGCAACCAGATGGGCCCCACCCTTTCGTGGCGCGGCGTCGACAACGCCAGCTACTACCGCCTGTCGCCGGAGGACCAGCGCTACTACATGGACTTCACCGGGTGCGGCAACACGCTGAACATGATGCACCCCCGCGTGCTGCAGCTCATCATGGACAGCCTGCGGTACTGGGTGCTGGACATGCACGTCGACGGCTTCCGCTTCGACCTGGCAAGTACGCTGGCCCGCGAGCTGCACGAGGTAAACCGGCTCGGCGCATTTTTCGACATCATCCACCAGGACCCCGTCATCTCCCAGGTGAAGCTCATCGCCGAGCCGTGGGACGTCGGCCCCGGCGGCTACCAGGTGGGCAACTTCCCGGTGCTGTGGACGGAGTGGAACGGCAAGTACCGCGACTCGGTGCGACGGTTCTGGAAGGGAGAGGGCAAGACGACGTCCGAAGTGGCGACGCGCCTCGCCGGCAGCAGCGACCTCTACGAGGACGACGGCCGCAAGCCCTACGCCAGCATCAACTTCGTCACCGCCCACGACGGCTTTCCCCTCCAGGACCTCGTGAGCTACGAGCAGAAGCACAACGAGGCCAACGGCGAGGGCAACCGCGACGGGGCCGACGACAACCACAGCTGGAACTGCGGTGCCGAGGGGTCGAGCGCAGATCCCAACATCGTCGCGCTGCGCGAGCGGCAGAAGCGCAACTTCGTGGCCACCCTCATGTTCTCGCAGGGCGTGCCGATGCTGCTGGCGGGCGACGAGCTGAGCCACACCCAACACGGCAACAACAACGCTTATTGCCAGGACAACGAGATCAGTTGGCTCAACTGGGGCCTGGACGAGCGCAGGGAAAACTTCCTGGAATTCGTCAAGCGGTGCGGGAAGGTCTGGCGCGAGCAGCCGGTCCTCCAGCGCCGCAAGTTCTTCATCGGCCGCGCCATCCGCGGGTCGGGCATCAAGGACATCACGTTCTTCGAACACACCGGCGGCGAGATGTCCGACGAGACGTGGAACGCCGAATTCGTCGAGTGCTTCGGCATGCGCCTGGCGGGCGACGAGATCAACGAGGTGGACGAGCGCGGCGAGCCGATCGTCGGGGACACGCTCCTGCTGCTGCTCAACCACCACTGGGAGGAGCGGCCCTTCAAGCTGCCGGAGACGAAGGTCGAGCACTTGTGGGAGACGGTCATCGACACCCGCGACCCCGACGCGCCGATGCGCATCTGCCGCGGCGGCGAGACGTTTCCGCTGTTCGGCCGGTCGCTGGCGCTGCTGAAGACCATCCGCCGCCCCGACTCCGCCGCCAACGCCAAGAAGCTCGCCCGCGCCGCGATGGACGCCGAAGAAGAGCAGCCCTAGCCGCCGCGGCAGTTCGAAGGTCAATCCTTCTCCGCCCGCAACATGGCCCACGAGCTCCCGGAATCCACCTACCGCCTCCAATTCCACGCCGGCTTCGCCTTCCGAGACGCAACCGCCCTGGTGGTCTACCTGCACGACCTGGGCGTCACCCACTGCTACGCATCGCCCTACCTCAAGGCGCGCCCCGGCAGCAACCACGGCTACGACGTCATCGACCACGACGCGCTGAACCCGGAGGTCGGCTCCGAGGCGGACCACGACGAATGGGTCGCCGCCTTGCGCCGCCACGGGATGGGGCACGTACTCGACGTCGTCCCCAACCACATGGGGGTCGCCACCAACGAGAACCGCTGGTGGAACGACGTGCTGCGGCACGGGCCGGCGTCCAGGTACGCAAAGTTCTTCGACATCGCCTGGGAAGGCTCGCCGCGGCCGGAGCTGCAGGGCAAGGTGCTGCTTCCCGTGTTAGGCGAGCCGTACGGGAAGGTGCTGGAAAAGGGGGAGCTGAAACTGGTGCGGCACGGCGGCGCCGCCGCCGTCGCATACTACGACAAGCGCTTCCCGGTCGACCCGAAAACGCTCCCGTCAGAGGCCGAAGTCGAGTCGTTCAACGGCACGCCGGGCGAGCCCGAAAGCTTCGACAGGCTGCACGGGCTGTTGGAGAAACAGCACTACCGGCTCGCCTACTGGCGCACCGCGTCCGACGAGATCAACTACCGCCGGTTCTTCGACGTCAACGACCTGGCTGCCCTGAGCATGGAGCGGCAGGAGGTGTTTGACGCGGCCCACCGGTTCACCCTGAAGCTCATCGCCGAAGGCAGGATCGACGGCCTGCGCGTCGACCACCCCGACGGGCTGTACGATCCGAAGCAGTACTTCGACCGGCTCCGCGCCGCCTGCTCCCGCGCCACCGGCCGCGATGAGCCGCTTTACGTCGTCGCCGAAAAAATCCTCGCGGTGGATGAGCCCTTGCCCCAACGGTGGGCCGTCCATGGCACCAGCGGCTACGACTTCCTCAACATGGTCAACGGCCTGTTCGTCGACCGCGCCAACGAGGACGCCCTCACCCGCCTCTACCACGAGTTCGTCGGCGACGACACGCCGTTCGAGGAGATCGTCTACCGCAAGAAGAAGCTGATCCTCAAGATCTCGTTGGCGAGCGAATTGCACGTGCTCGCCCACCGGCTCGACCGGCTCGCCCAGCGGCACCGCCTCACCCGCGACTTCACGCTCAACGGGCTGATCGACGCGCTGCGGGAAGTGATCGCCTGCTTCCCCGTGTACCGCTCCTACGTCTCTTCCGAGGGCGTGACGGACGCAGACGTCAATCACGTAGTCGCGGCGGTGCGCGAGGCGACCCGCCGCAACCCCGCCACCGACCCGTCCGTCTTCCACTTCATCCGCGACGCCGTCCTCCAGAAATACCCGGACATATTCACGCAGGAGGACAGGGCGGCGCAGGTGCGCTTCGCCGGCAAGTTCCAGCAGGTCACCGCCCCGACGACCGCCAAGGGCATCGAGGACACCGCCTTCTACATCTACAACCGGCTCGTTTCCCTCAACGAGGTGGGCGGCGAGCCCGCGCACTTCGGGGTATCACCTGCCGAGCTGCACAAGTACTTCGCCGAGCGGCAGAAGCTGTGGCCGCACGCGATGTCCGCGTTGTCTACCCACGACACCAAGCGCAGCGAGGACGTGCGGGCGCGGCTGAACGTCTTGTCCGAGATCCCTGAGGAGTGGCGGCGGGCGGTGGAGTCGTGGCGCGACTTGAACGAGCGCCACCGCCGGCCCGTTCGCGGGGAGCCCGCGCCACACCGCAACGACGAGTACCTGCTCTACCAGACCCTCGTCGGCGCGTGGCCGCTGGAGCCGCACGCGCCGGGCGAGCTGGAGACGTTCGTGAAGCGCTTGCAGGCGTACATGGAAAAGGCGATGCGGGAGGCGAAGGTCCGAACTGGCTGGGTGCAGCCGAACGCGGAGTACGAGGATGCGGTAAAGGGGTTTGTCGCCGACATCCTCGATGGTCGAAACTCGAGCGACTTCCTCGACGCGTTCCGCCCGTTCCAACGGCGCGTCAGCAACCTGGGAATGTACAACTCGCTCTCCCAGACCCTGCTCCGCCTCACGGCACCCGGCGTGCCTGACACGTACCAGGGGATGGAGCTGTGGGACTTCAGCTTCGTCGACCCCGACAACCGCCGGCCCGTCGACTACGAGCGCCGCCGGCGACTGCTGGCGGACCTGAAGTCGCGCGTCGAACGCCAAGGGGCCGCAAGGGGTCTACTTGCCCTGGAGTTCGCGCGCGACATGCGGGACGGCCGGGCGAAGCTCTACGTGACGTGGCAGGCGCTGCAGGCGCGGAAGGCACACCCGGGCCTGTTTACGCGCGGGGACTACGTGCCCCTCCATGTCACCGGCGCGAGAACCGATTGCCTCTTCGCCTTCGCCCGCCATTTCGGTGACATGACCGCCGTCGTCATCGTGCCGCGCCTCGTCGCCGGAATGAAGCCGGCCGGTGACGTGCGGGTTTCCATGCCTGAGCTGTCAGCGGGTGTACGGCTGCGGAACGCCTTCACCGGGAGCACGGTCACGCCGGAACGAGGTCCGGGGACTCGTGTGTCGGAGTTGCTGGGTGACTTTCCGATCGCCCTGCTCGTCTCCGAGCGGTAGCTCAGCCTAGGGGTTTCCACTCGTCCGGCCCGATCGCGATACACTCGAACGGCAGCAGTTCCTTTACGTCCGCCAGCTTCTTGCGCGTCCCGCAGTAGCCGCTCGACTCGGACGAGAACAGCACCTTCTCCGACGGCCCCGTCGGCGAGGGCAAAGGCGCGGCGCGGGCCGCCAAGTTGAAGTACGCCCGCAACTGTCCCGCCGACGCGCCGGCGTCGGTGCCGCGGACGAGCTCCACTACCCCGCCCGCGCCCTCTTCCCCCACGAGGCGGGCGGTGCGGTTGACGAAGTCGCGCATGGCCGGCCACCCCCGCCGGGCGGCGAGCAGGTCGCGGTACATCCGCCTCAATCCGCCGTGTACCGTCCCGTCCGGCCATTCCCACGACAGCTTTGCCGACTCGAACGTCTCCTCCGCCGCCGGGTCGGGGACAGTCTCGCCATTCCCG
>Ga0075431_100005885_pt1 | contig 12134 bp, 7 predicted proteins | sample RhiMetdeltSRZDD5_FD_75297 | JGI IMG/M metagenome (GOLD analysis project Ga0075431, IMG submission 75297) | Populus rhizosphere microbial communities from Tennessee, USA - Rhizosphere MetaG P. deltoides SRZDD5 | ecosystem: Host-associated > Plants > Roots > Rhizosphere > Soil | place: USA... | reverse complement strand
GTGTCTCCGCGGCGAAGTACGACCTGCTCGTCAAGGGCGGCCGCGTCATCGACCCATCCCGCAGGCTCGATGCAGTACGGGACCTTGCAATCTCCGGCGGGCGCGTTGCGGCGGTCGAGTCGAACCTTGCCGCGGCAGACGCCGCGTCGACGATCGATGCGGCTGGCAAGCTCGTCGTGCCTGGGTTGATCGACATCCACACCCACGCGCGTTCGATGGAGATGCCGGCGATCTGCCTGTCGAACGGCGTGACGTCGCTCGTCGATGCCGGCTCGCAGGGTGTGGACCGTATCGATGACGTCATCGCCGCGGCGAAGGGCGCGCCGAACCGCGTGCGCATTCTCCTCAACATCGCCCGGACCGGGATCCTTCCTGACGGCGAGCTGATGGACATCAACCGCGTGGACGTCGCCGCCGCGCAGAAGGTCATCGCTGCGCACCGCGATCTCATCGTTGGCGTCAAGGCGCGGCTCTCGCGCACCGTTGCCGGGAAGAACGATCTCGAGGCGCTGCGACGCGCCCAGGCGATCACCGGCCCGATGAAGCTGCCGGTGATGATTCACATGGGCGACACGGTGTCGCCGCTGCCCGAGATCCTGGCGCTGCTCAAGCCCGGCGACATCGTGACGCACATGTACGCGCCGCCGCCGCATGGCATCTTCGACGAGAGCGGCCGCGTGCTGCCGGAGGTGCTGGCCGCCCGCAAGCGTGGCGTCTGGTTCGACATCGGCAACGGCCGCGTTGCCCACATCACGTGGGCCGAGGCGGAGCGGGGACTCAAGCAGAAGTTCGTGCCCGACACGATCTCCTCGGACTGGACCGATGCCGGCCGTACCGATCAGGTGTTCGACTTCGCGAACGTCCTCTCGAAGTTCCTGCTTCTGGGCATGCCGCTCGATCAGGTGATCGCCATGGGCACGGCGAACGCGGCGCGCGTCGTGCCGGGGTTCAAGGATCTAGGTACGCTTCGCGTCGGTGCACCCGCTGACGTCGCCGTGCTCGATCTCCGGCAAGGCGAATTCGCATTCGTGGACAACGACAACACCAAACGCACCGGCAAGCAGAAGTTGTTTGCGACGGCCGCGATCATGGGTGGAAAACGGATTGGGGTGTAGCGGAGGCTTCAGCCCCCGCGGAGGACAGGTATGACACGCTCGAACGTAGTTGCGACGTTGATCGGTGCGTTGATGTGCGCGGCGCTGGTCTCGGCGCAATCGACGACGGCTCGGAAACCGGTTGCCGGACCGTGGCGCTTCATCGGCCCCGCCCCGTGCCTCAATCCTGAAGGCAACGTCGTGCCGTGTCCGCCGGCCGAACGGCCGGTGGCGGTTCGGGCCGGGCGTCTCTTCGACAGCGTCACTGGTCAGTTGCTGACGAAGCAGGTGGTGCTCATCACCGGCGAACGCATCACCGATGTCGGCCCGGAAGGGCAGGTGCGGATTCCAGCCGGTGTGGCCGTCATCGACCTGAGTCAGGCGACCGTCGTGCCCGGCCTCATCGACGCACACACCCACATGTACAACACGCGTCCGGCAGGCATGAGCTCGGAGCGATCGATGCTCGTCGCCATTCAGAACCTTCAGGCCGATCTGCACGCCGGCGTCACCTCGGCGCGTGACATGAGCTCGCACGGCAACGGCTTCGCCGACGTCGACATCCGCAACGCGATCAACATGGGCGACATCGACGGACCGCGGTTCCAGGTGTCGGGCCGCGGCATCCGCTGGGATCCCAATCCGCCGAAAGGCCCGGAGAATCCGCTCGACTACCAGATGATCCGCTCCGCCGAAGAAGGACGTGCCGCTGTGCGTGAGCAGGTGGCAAAGGGCGTGGACTGGATCAAGCTGTTCCCGACGGGCGCCTACTCGTTCAGCCCGGCCGGTGTCGCGCAGTACGTGCTGATGTATCCGCAGCCGGTGCTTCAGGCCATCATCGACGAAGCGCATCGTCTCAACCGCAAGACGGCGTGTCATGCGTTCGGCGGCGATGGCTTGCAGTTCGCCATCACGGCCGGCTGCGACAGCATCGAGCATGGCTACGGCCTGACGCAGGCCCAGCTGAACGAGATGTCGAAGAAAGGCCTCTATTACGATCCCACGCTGATGCGCTACACCGCGCCGTTCATGGACGACAACGATGCCAAGAACACCGGCGGCAAGTTCCGCATGACCCCGATCTTCGAGAACGCGGTGTCGATGGCGGCCAAGACGCCGGGTCTGAAGATCATGGTCGGCAGCGGCGTCGATGGGACGACGTTCGTGCACGGGACGCAGGCACTCGAGTTCGCGGGGCTCGTCAAGCGCGGGATGACGCCGGCCGCGGCGATTCAGTCCGGCACGATGGTCAATGCCGAGGCGATGGGCTGGAAGGATTCGGTGGGATCGGTGACGAAAGGGAAGTATGCGGATCTGGTCGCCGTGTCCGGCAACCCGGTTGCCGATATCACCGAGTTGCAGCGCGTAAAGTTCGTGATGAAGGGCGGCAAGGTGATTCGCAACGATTTCACCGCGGCCGCGCAAACCGGGACAAGGTAGGGGATGCACACACGGGACGAGGAGGCGGTCTTCGTCGAAGCGTCGGCGCGCCTGCACTTCGGTGTTCTCGATCTGCGAGGCGCTCGCGGCCGCTGGTTCGGCGGGATTGGCGCATCGACGGTCTATCCGTGGCTTCGTGTTTCGGTCGCGCGCGCCGACACGCTGTCGGCCCGTGGTGAAGATGCCGAGCGTGCGCGCGAGTTCGCCCGTCTCTTTCTTGCGCATCACAACCTTCGCGGCGGCGCCGACATTCACGTGCACAGCATGCTGCCGTCGCACGTCGGGCTCGGCTCGGGAACCCAGCTTGCGTTGGCCGTCGCGCGTGCGCTCGCCGAGTTGTACGGCGTTGAGAACGATGCGCGCTCGCTGGCGCGCGCGGTCGGACGCGGCAAACGGTCGGCCATCGGCACATGGACGTTCGAGGACGGCGGTCTCGTCGTCGAAGGCGGACGGCGTGCGGACAGCGACGAGTGTGGGCCGCTGATCGCCAGAGTGCCGATCCCCTCGACCTGGCGCTGCGTCATTGCCATACCACAAGGCCCACCCGGTATCAGCGGGGCCGGCGAGGCTGACGCATTTGCGCGGCTGCCCAAGCCGCCGGCGATTGAGGTCGAGCGTGTCGCCCACATCGTTCTGATGTCGCTGCTGCCATCGCTCGCCGATGCCGACCTGACCGGGTTCGGTCGCGCGCTGAGTGAGGTGCAGGAGATCACCGGACGATGGTTCGCGCCGGCGCAGGGTGGTACCTTTGCCCCTGGTGCCAGCGCCGATCTCGTGCGCCGTATGCGCGAGTGGGGCGCGCACGGCGTTGGCCAGAGCTCGTGGGGGCCCGCCGTCTACGGCATCGTCAATGGTGACGAGGCCGTCGGGCACCTGGCCACTCGCGTCGTCGATGCCATGGGTTCGTCAGCCACTGTATTCGCCGGGCCATTCCGCGCCGACGGGGCACGCGTCTGGCGCGCTGCCGTTCACGCAACGTGGTAAACAATGAGATACGTACTCTCGACGGTCGTTCTTCTGTCGTGCGCGACGACGGTGTTCGCGCAGCCGCGTGCGATCTACCAGCAGACACAATACAAAGGCCAGGAGATTGGCAAACTCACCGGCGATGTCTACTACGCGCGGATGGACGACTACCTCTCGGTGTTCATGGTCACACCAGAGGGCATCGTTCTGGTCGAGCCAATCGGCACCGAGTTCGCGACGTGGCTGAAGGGTGAGCTTGCGTCCCGGTTCAAGGTGCCGGTCAAGTACGTCATCTACAGTCACCATCACTGGGACCACGGATCGGGCGCGTCGGTCTATGCGGATACGGCGCGCATCATCGGCCACGAGGCGATGGTGAAGCGGCTGGCGATGCCGCCTGCGGATACTCCGCTTCCGCAGAACGCGCGGGCCCAGGACGCCAACGGCAACGGCCGCATCGAGCCGGGCGAGGCGCAGGGCAACGTCAAAACACAGTTCGCGCTGTACGATGCGAACCGCGACGGCGTGTTGAGCGGCGCAGAGGTCACGCGCGGCCCGCTCGCGTTCGTCGTCCCGCCCGATCTGACCTACACCGATCGCGTCACCATCACGCTCGGCGGCAAGCGCGTCGAGGTGCTGCCGAGGCCGATTGCGCACGCCGACGACAACACCATCGTGCGGTTCGTGGACGGCGGCAACGTGCTGTTCGCGTCCGACTGGATCACCGTGCGCCGCGTTCCGTTCGGTGGTGATGTGGCGACGAAGGACGAACTGGCCGTGGTCAAGACTGTCGAAGGACTCGAGTTCGAGCACTTCGTCTGCAGCCACGGCATGCTGGGGAAGAAGGCGGACGTCACGGCCAACATCCGCTATCGCGAAGAGCTTCGCGCCGCCGTGGCCAAGGCGATCGCGGCTGGTCAGACGCTCGAGCAGGCGCAGGCGAGCGTGACGATGGATGCGTACAAGGACTGGGAGTTCTACGAGCAGCAGCGTCCGGCCAACGTCGCGGGAACGTATCGGGCACTCATGAACAATCGTTGACCGTGACGTAGATCCCCGCCTTGTTCTGGTTGGCACGAACCACACTGCCCTCAATACCCTTGGAGCAGGGCTCCCTCCATCGGGATTCAATCGCCTTGAATGAACTCGAAGAAGTGATCGCCGCCTGCCTGCGCATGGGGCTCATCGAGGCGGATGAACGTCCCACGATGGTGCCGCTCTCGGGCGGAGTCTCGTCCCTGATTGTGCGGGTGAACACGGCGCGCGGACCGATGTGCATCAAGCGCGCGCTGCCGCGACTGAAGGTCGCGAGCGAATGGTTCGCGCCGGTCGACCGCAACAGCGCCGAGGTCGCCTGGCTGAGGCTCGTCGCCGGCATCGCGCCCGATTTCGTCCCGCGCATTCTGGGTGAGGACCGTCTCGGACGGACCTTTGCCATGGCGTATCTGGACCCTGATGGTTACCCGGTGTGGAAAGAGCAGCTGCGCGACGGCATCGTGCAACCGTCGACCGCGCGGGCGGTGGCGAACAATCTCGTGCGCGTCCACGCCGAGACCGCGCGCCGCGAGGACATGTCGAAAGCGTTCGCCAATGACGCAACTTTCCTGGCGATTCGGCTGGAGCCGTATTTCGGCGCGACGGCCGCAGCGCATCCGGACCTTGCGTCCGTGCTGCACCGCTTGATCGAGACGACGTCGCAGACCAGGCTGGCCGTCGTGCACGGTGATGTGAGCCCGAAGAATATCCTGGTGGGCCCGAAGGGCCCATTGCTGCTGGACGCGGAATGTGCCTGGTACGGAGATCCAGCGTTTGATGTCGCCTTCTGTGTGACGCACCTCATGCTGAAGTGCCTCTGGCGGCCGGCGTTGGCGAGCGAGTATCTATCCTGCATCGCGGATTTCAGCAGCGCCTATCTGGCCGCCGTCGACTGGGAGCCGTCCGCCGAGCTCGAGGCGCGTGCCTGTCGTCTTCTTGCCGGCATGCTGCTCGCGCGCGTCGATGGCAAATCGCCGGTCGAGTACCTGGTCGATCACGGCGACCGCGAACACGTGCGCCGCTTCGCGCGGCGTTTCCTGCTCCAGCCGGCGAGCCGCCTGGACGCCATGCGAGCAGCCTGGGCGATCGAGATCCAGCAATGACGTCGCGGATCGTCAGGGTGACCGGCAGGCGCATCTGGGATTCGCGCGGACGGCCGACCGTGGAGGCGGAGGTCATGCTCGAAGGCGGTGCGCGCGGCCGCGGCATGGCGCCCGCCGGTGCGTCGCGCGGCCGCAACGAGGCAGTCGACCTCCGGGACGGAGGTCCGTTGTTCGGCGGTCATGGTGTGACGCATGCGGTCGCGAATCTCAATGAACCGATTGCGCGCGCGCTCGTCGGTCTCGATGCGCGCGATCAGGAAGGCGTCGATGCCGCCCTTTCCGTGCTCGACGGTTCGACAACCAAAGCGCGCCTTGGCGGCAACGCCACTGTCGCCGCATCGATGGCGGTGCTGCACGCGGCTGCGGCTGCTGAGAACGTTCCGCTGTGGGCGTATCTCGCCGGCGAGCAGGAGGTGTGCTTACCGCTGCCCGAGATTCAGATCTTCGGCGGCGGTGCGCACGCCGGGCAGCGCGTCGACATCCAGGACTTCATGGTGATGCCGGTCGGCGCGCAGAGTTTCGACGACGCGCTCGTCATGTGCGCCGAGGTGTATCGGCAGGCGGGAATGCTGATGGAGCGGCGGGGCCGCCGCGCCGGCGTTGCCGACGAGGGCGGGTGGTGGCCCGAGTTCGATTCCAACGAGGACGCGTTGAGCTCGCTCAGTCAGGCAATCGAGGCGGCCGGTTATCGACACGGTGAGGTCGCGATGTCACTCGACATCGCCGCATCGGAGCTGAGTACGAAGGGCCGCTACCGCCTGGGACTCGAGGCGCGCGAGCTCGGTGGTGACGAATGGCTCGATCTTCTCGCGTCGTGGGTCGCGCGCTACCCGATCCTGTCGCTCGAAGATCCAGTGGCCGAGGACGATGCGGAGGGCATGCGTGCGATCACTCAGATGCTCGGCGACCGCGTGCAGATCGTGGGCGACGATTTTCTGGTGACCAGCGCTCCACGAGTCGATGCGGCGGCTGCGCTGGGGGCCTGCAACGCGCTGCTCGTGAAACCGAACCAGGCAGGCACGATCACCGAGGCCCGGCGTGCGTTGGCGGCAGCGCGTCGTCACGGATGGAGCGCGATCGTCTCGGCACGCTCGGGAGAAACCGAAGACGTCACCGTCACGCATCTCGCGATCGGATGGAACAGCGGGCAGCTCAAGGTTGGCTCGTTCGCGCGGTCCGAGCGGATGGCGAAATGGAACGAGGGACTGCGAATCGAAGAAGCACTCGGCGGGCGCGCCCGCTTTGCCGGACGCAGCGCGCTGCCGATGTTCCGCGTGCGGGAGACGTGAAAACGGTACCGCGATATTACGCGTCGGAGGTGCGGAAGGCTCATCGCGACGCTTATGGCCGCATGATGCCGCCGGTGAAACTTATCGGAGCTCTACGCGTCCGCGCGGGCTGTCGATGGTGGCGATGATGGCGGGCGCGGAAGCCTGGCTCACTCGCAGATCGAGTCCGAGCTGGTCGATCATCTTCTGCACGCGTGATGCATCGGGATGTTGGGCTCGCAGTTGCACGAGCGTCGCGCCTTTGGCCGCAGTCAGCGCCGGATGTGGCGACGTGCCCCAGTCGATGAAGAACGGCACCAGTCCGTCGGCCACCGTGACCGCCGGATCCGTGTAGCGCCATGAGAGCACCACACCATCGGGCCGTTTGCGGCTGCCGGCTGCGATCGCGCCGAGGGTGACGCCGACGTTGTCGGCCTTCGCTTTCACGGCGGCGAGCTCGCTGCTCTTCACCACCCACCGCACGATACGACGAGTCTTCAGATCGTCGATGCCGAAGCGGCGCGGCCCGGAAGGCTTGGGCTGATCGGGATCGGGGCCGATGATCTCCAGATAGCTGGTCGGGCCGAGCGCCACGAGCGCATTCCGTGTGCCCAGACCCGGGTGTTGACCGCCCGGCGTCGCCGTGATGCCCAGCTGCTTCTCGACAGCATCGATACCACGCTGCAGATCGGGCGTCGCGTAGACGAGATGGTCGATGCGATCGAGGCCGCCTCCGTCTTGCGGCTTCGGCGCGGCAGGCTGCCCGTAGGCCAGCGCGTAGAGCATCGCCAACGAGACGACGAACGCAGTCGGCTTCACTTTCGGCGGCCGAACGACGGATCGGCAGGAAGGATCTCGCCGTCATTGGGGCGCGCCAGCGGCGGAGGCGGCAGGCCCTTCTTCACATACTCTTCGATCACTTTTTCCTCGGCACGCGCCGCACTCAGCATGTTGCGCAGGGCGTTGTTTCCCTCGTGGCATTCGTACGGAAACACCTGATATCCCGGCTGCGTGGTCAGCGGCACCGACACCTTCCAGGGCGCGGTCCACGTATCGGGATCGGTGACCGTTCCCTCGTAGGTGATCGTGTCGTCGGCAGTACGCGTCAGCCGCTCGGTGACGCGCAGCTTGTCGGTGTGGCGCGTGCCGGCGAGCGCCGTCTTGTTCGTGAAGCCGCTCGTCTCGATCACCAGCGTCTCGCCGTCCCATCGTCCCGTCGAGTAGCCCATGTAGCTGTGCAGGGTCTGGCCGGGCGGACGGCCGTCCAACGGGATGATGCGCGCCTCATGAATCATCTCGTGGCTGATCGCGACGACGCCAGGGCTCTGGACGATCCGCAGGCCGTTGCCATAGAGCGTCGGCAGCGAGGCCAGGGGACCGCGGCTGATGCAGCGTTCAAAGAGGCTGCGGTCCTCCCACGACAACGGCAGCAGCGGATTCACGGCCTTCGCCAGCGCCGCCATTCGCTGGTCCGCCGCGGGTGTTCGCGCCGGTACACGACCGTTGGCGGGCTCGACGACGAGCGATGTCTGGCGATGCGTGCGCGAGCCGACTTCGCCGACGAACGTGCCGGCCGCAACGCGCACGTCGCCGCGCGTCTCGTCGTCGCGGCGTTTGCGGTCCGCGTATTCCTGATCCGTGAGCAATCGCCGGTCGCCGAATTCAGCCGCGCGCTGCAGCGGCACGCTGCGCGCATCATCGGTCGTCCACGTGCCCTGCAGATCGGGATGACCCCACGGCGTGCGCGGAGCGCTGTACGGCTTCTGTGCTGTGACCAGGGTGACGGCGCTGATGAGCGTGGTGATGAGGGCGATAGGAGTCTTCATGGATGCGCGCCATTATGCGGCATCCGACCTTTGATCTCGCCTTTGACTCTTGCCTTTTGACCTTTGACCTCGCCGCCGCCTTAGCGGCGGCGCGGGGGCGGCATGCTCAGCGGCGCGAGCTTGGGCTGCGGACGGGGACCGGTCGCAGCGCCTTCGAACGGGAGGCTCACCTCGACGGGCTTTCCAGGTATGACGTCGATCGACTGACGCTTCTCGCCGAGATTGACGTGCCGCACGAGCACCTCGCGCGAGCCGACCGCCGCGGAGAACGGGGCGAGCGGTGCCGCGCCCATGCGCTCGCCATCCACGAAGATCTCGGCGCCAGGCGTCGTGTTGACGATCAGTACGCCCATCGGGATCTCGATCGTATGCGTCGTCACTTCGCCGGCCTTGACCGCGAGCTCGACCTCGACGCGATAGTTGAACCGGCCGTTGACCAGCGTGACCTTGTGGCGTCCCGGTGTCATCGAGATGTGTCCGTCGGAGCTCACGCCAACCTTGCGCGACCCTTCGTACACTTCGACCGGGAACTTCGAGGTGATCGCGATGAAGCCGCCGGTGATCTCGTAGCGGGCGATCGTGCGCTCGCCGGCTTGCACGCGCACCGTGCGCCGCACCGTGCCGTTCTCGCCTTCGAGCACGAGCAGATGCCGGCCGGCCGGAACGTTGTTGAGCGTCAGCGGCGTAAAGCCGGACTCCTTGCCATCGAGCATGACGCGTGCGCCATCCGGCGTCGATTCGACGCGCAACTCACCGGTCGGTCCGGTGGCTGCGACCGTCATGTCGTCGGGTGCCGTGTCTGCGGCCGGCTTCGGCTTCGCGGTCTCGGTGGGCGTCTTCTCCGCGGGTTTGCCAAGCAGGCCAAACGCAAAGACCGAGCTGACCACCAGCACGATCGACGCCGCGGCGGCGATGATCCACACCTTCTTGTTCGACGGCACGCGTCGCGATGAACGCTGACGGCGCCCGTCGTCGGCGACGAACTCTTCCGAGGCCCACTGGGTGGCGAGCTCCTGGCGCGGCGGCGGCGGCGTGACCGGGGTGAGCGCCTTGGCACGCGCCACTTCGGCGGCGACGGCCTGTTCGGCGGCGGCGCGCGCCTGCTCGGCCGCGGCGGTGCGGAGACGAAGGACCTGCGCTCGCACTTCCTCGAGCTCCGCGGCTTTGCGCTGCTCGGCCTCGGCTTTCGCAGCCGCCACTTCCACCTCGAGGCGCGCATTGGCTTCGCGTCGTGCGCGCTCGGTCTCTTCGCGCAGCTTGGCGTCGGCCTCGCGGCGCATGCGCTCGGCCTCGGCTTCCATCGCCCGCGCCGCATCCTGCTCGGCGCGCAGCTCCTGCGCCTGGCGCTGCCGCATCTGCTCGGCTTCGCGTTTTTCTTTCTCGAGCGCTTCGCGTACGACGTCGGCCTCTTCGCGTACGAGCGCGAGCTCTTCTTCGAGACGTGCGTTGGCTTCGGCGCGGACGCGCGCGACCTCGGCTTCCAGGGCTCGAGCGGCGGCCTCTTCGGCCTGCCGGCGAACTTCTTCGGCCACTGAATTGTTGTCGCGCTTCGCCTGTTCCTGTTGGTTCCTGATCTGGTCGGCCTCGGCGCGAACGCGGGCGAGCTCTTCGTTCAGACGCGCATCGGCCTCGGCTTTCACGCGAGCGACTTCAGACTCGAGTGCGCGTGCTGCGGCTTCTTCGGCCTGCTGGCGCGCTTCGATCTCGGCGCCTTCGCGGAGCAGCTCGATTTCCTTCTGGGTGTCCTCGTGGGCGCGACGTGCTTCGGCGGCCTCTTTGCGCAACCGTTCGAGCTCGTTGAGCAGGCTGGCGTCCGATTCGGCGCGGACCCGTGCGACTTCGGTTTCGAACGCGCGAGCGGCCTCCTGTTCGGCGGCGCGCCGGGCCTCGAGATCGCGATGCGTGTCGTCGTTCTTGGCCTGCTGCTCGAGCCGTGCGCGCTCGGCTTCTTGGCGCACGCGAGCGAGCTCGGCGTTCAGGCGTGCGTCGGCTTCCTCGCGGACCAGCTGCACTTCGGCTTCGAGCTCGCGCGCGGCGGCTTCCTGCGCCGCCATGCGCGCTTCCTGCGCGGCCAGCTCGCGCAGCGTCTCGGTCTCGAGCTGCGTCTGCGCCTGCGCGAGACGGGCTTCGGCGGCTTCCTTGCGGAGGCGATCGAGCTCGCCGCGAAGACTCGCTTCGGCCTCTTCGCGTACGCGCGTGACTTCACCCTCGAGCGCGCGGGCGGCGGCTTCGTGCGCCGCTTTGCGCGCTTCCTGCGCGGCGACGTCGCGCTGACGATCGGCGTCGCGCTGCGCCTGCTCCTGGGCGCGGCGCGCCTGTTCGGCCTCGACGCGGATGCGTTCGAGCTCGGTACTGAGACTTGAATCGGCTTCCGATCTGACGCGGGCAACTTCGGCTTCGAGCGCGCGGGCGGCCGCTTCCTGCGCGGCGCGCTGGGCTTCCTGTGCCGCCGCTTCACGCAGTGTCTCGGTCTCGATGGCGCTCTTGGCCTTCTCGACCTCCGCCTCCGCGCGCAGTCGCGAGAGCTCGTCCTTGAGACGGGCTTCGGCTTCGCCTTTCACGCGCGCGACTTCTGCTTCGAGGGCCTCGGCGGCGGTTCGCTCGGCGGCGCGCTTGGCATCCTGCGCCGCTTTTTCGCGCGCCTGTTCGGCGTCGCGCTGGGCCTGCTCCTGCGCGCGCCGCGTGTCGTCGGCCTCCTTGCGAATGCGTTCGAGCTCGCCTTTGAGTCGCGCATCCGCATCGCCGCGGACGCGTGTGACTTCCGCTTCGAGCGCGGCGGCCGCCGACTTCTCGGCGGTCTCGCGCGCCTGGCGCAGTTCGGCATCGCGCGCCTTCTCGGCCTCGAGATGCGCCTGCTCCTGGGCGATGCGCGCGGCCTCGGTTTCCTGCCGCAGCCGCTCGATCTCGGCCTGCACTTTGGCTTCGGCTTCGGCGCGGGCCCGCACGACTTCGGCGGCCAGCGCGCGCGCCGCGGCTTCTTCCGCCTGTCGCTTGGCTTGCCGGGCCGTAGACTCCTCATGCACGCGACGGGCCTGCTCGGCCTCGACGCGCATGCGTTCCATCTCGTTCTGGATCTTGGTGTCGGCTTCCTGACGCACGCGGGCGAGCTCGGCCGCGACTCGCGCGTCGGTCTCGGCCTTCACCCGCGCCACTTCCTCGGCCAGCACCCTGGCGGCTTGCTCTTCGGTCGCCGCCTTGCTCGCTTCGGCCTCGGCCTGCAAGCGCGCCATCTGTTCCTGACGCGCCGACTCGGCTTCGGCCTTCAGCCGCGCAATCTGTTCCTGCCGCTTCGCTTCGGCCTCGGCCTGGACGCGCGCGATCTGCTCGGCACGGGCGGAGTCGGCCTCGGCCTGCAGCCGCGCCATCTGCTCCCGGCGCGCCGCTTCGGCTTCCTCCTGCAGG
>Ga0075431_100005879_pt1 | contig 12145 bp, 7 predicted proteins | sample RhiMetdeltSRZDD5_FD_75297 | JGI IMG/M metagenome (GOLD analysis project Ga0075431, IMG submission 75297) | Populus rhizosphere microbial communities from Tennessee, USA - Rhizosphere MetaG P. deltoides SRZDD5 | ecosystem: Host-associated > Plants > Roots > Rhizosphere > Soil | place: USA... | reverse complement strand
TCGGGAAAGAAGAAGTCCCGGACGTGCACCTTGCGCGCCTGGTCCATGTCGTCGAGGCCGACCAGCCTCAGGCCGGCCCGGTTCACGAAGATGGGAACGCCGTCCATGTCGGAGATGCCGATGAAATCGGTGCTGCTCTCGATCAGGGTGGCGAACATCTCCCGCTCGGCCTCGGCCTGGCGCTGCTTCGTGACGTCCCGCGCGATCTTGGACGCGGCCACGACGTTGCCGGCTTCGTCCTTGATCGGCGAGATGGTCACGGATATGCGGATGCGCCGGCCGTCGCGGCGCACGCGCTCGGTCTCGAACGGCTCGACCCGCCGTCCCTCCTTCAGGGTGGCGATGATCCGGTCCTCCTCGGCCAGGCGGTCGGGCGGGATGATGATCGAGATGTGGCGGCCCACGGCCTCCTCCGCCGTATAGCCGAAGATCCGCTCCGCGCCGGCGTTCCAGCTCTGGATGATGCCGTCGAGCGACTTCCGCACGATGGCGTCGTCCGACGACTCCACGATCGAGGCGAGGAGGCGTGCCTCGAGGAAGCGGGCGGCCACGGCCTTCTCGAGGCGCCGCCGCTCGGAGACGTCGCGGAAGATGAGGACGCAGCCGGACACGCGGCCCTCCTCGTCCCGTATGGGGGCGGCGCTGTCGTCCACCGGCCGCTCCGCGCCGTCCTTGCTGACGAGGAGCGTGTGGTTGGCCAGGCCCACCACCGTACCCTCGCGCAAGGCCCGGGCCGCCGGGCTCTCGATGGGCTGCCGGGTCAGCTCGTCGAGGGCGCGGAAGACCGTCTCCAACGGCTGACCCGCCGCGTCTTCCTGTCTCCAGCCCGTCAGGGACTCGGCCACGGCGTTGAGGTAGGTGACCCGGCCCTCGTTGTCGGTGGTGATCATGGCGTCGCCGATGCTGGCCAGCGTGATCCGCAGCAGGTCGCCGCGCTCGCGCGCCCGGGCCTGCGCGCCGCGCATGGCCTCGCCGATGGCGATGATGAGGGCGCAGGTGAAGAGGTAGGCGACCAGCCCGACCAGGTGGGGTAGATCGACGACGATGGCGCCGCGCGGAGGGATGAAGAGGTAGGCGGCGGCGAGATACCCGAGGATCGCGACGACCGTGGCCGGAAGGGCGCCCCCCGCCCACACCGCCACCGCCACCGCGCCGAACAGGGTGACCAGCGGCAGCACGTCGCCGATCACCGGATCGAGCATCCACCGGATGAGGACGGCGCCGGCGAGGGCGGCGAGGGCGATCAGGTACGGCCGGGAGGGGCGTCGCACCGCCATCTAGGCTATCAGGGCTCAGGCAAGATGCTCAGGCCTTCTGCCGGATCACGATTTCGACAACGCGCAGCGAAGCCCGCAGGTGGCCTAGAATCTGCCCGCTCATGCGCACTGCCGGTTTGGCCGTCGCGGCCGTCTTCCTGTCCTGCGGGACGGCGGTCCTGCTGGAGGCCCGGCCCGGCGGCGGCCAGGGATATTCCGGTGGCTCCAGCGGGCGCTCGTCGGATTCCGGGTCGTCGAGCTCGTCCAGCAGCTACAGCTCGTCTTCGCACTCGTCCAGCGACTCGAGCTCGAGCGGCAGCGGCGCGCAGACCAACCTCCCCGACAACCCTGTCTTCACCGTCCTCGCGTTCGCCTTCGTGGCCTTCGTGGCCTACGGCGTGTTCATCCAGGCGAAGCAAGAGCGACTTCAGGCCGCCGCCGGCGACCCGGGTTCCTGGGACAGCCGGAGGGACCAGCCACCGCGGCCTCCACCGCCGCGCGACATGCCGCCGCAGTGGCGGCCACCCAAGGACGCGCTCTCTCTGATCCGCGGCGCGGATCCAGAGTTCTCGGTCGTGCTGTTCGACGATTTCGTCTACGGCCTGTACGCGGCCGCGCAGCGCGCGCGCCGCGACGACGGCGCGTTGGCCCTCCTCGCGCCCTACCTCTCGCCGGCGGTGCGGGCAAACCTGGCCGCTCGGATTCCGATTCAGCCCGTCGTGTCGGTGCTCGTGGGCGCCGCGCGCCTCCAGGGCGGGCGGGTCGACGCGGCGAACCCGGCGAGCCGCCGGCACGAGGTCAAGATCGAGATCGAGTCGAACGTGACCGTTGCCGCCCCGGCGCCGGACGAGCCCGCCAGCATGTGCTATCTGAAGGAAGCCTGGATCCTGTCGCGCGAGGCGCAGGCGCACACGCGCCCGTGGAAGGGCACGCGTACGTTCGGATGTCCGGCCTGCGGCGCGCCGGCGACGAAGATCGCCGCCACGGGATGCCGCGCCTGCGGACAGGCCCTCGACAACGGCCGCTTCGATTGGCAGGTCACGTCGGTCGAGGTCCTCGAATCGGACCCGCGTCCGCCCGCCCTGACTGGAGAGGTCGAGGAGCACGGCACCCATTTCCCGACCGTCAAGAGCCCGTCGCTGGACGCGGACTGGGGGGCGCTCGTCACTGCGGATCCGGCGGCAACCGACCAGGCCCTCGTCGCGCGCGTGGCCGAGATCTTCGCCGCGCTCCACGCCGGCTGGGCGGCGCAGGACCTGCGCCCGGTGCGGCCCTTCGTCTCGGACGCGCTCCTCCACTACCTCCAGTATTGGGTCGACGCCTACCGAGCCCAGGGCCTGCGCAACGCCGTCGAGCGCGCCCGCATCGTGAAGGTCGAGAGGGCGAAGGTCACCCGCGATCTGCACTACGACGCGGTCACGGTGCGCCTCTTCGCGGCGGGGTTCGAGGTGACGACGAATGCTGCGGGCGAGGTGGTCGGGGGCAGCCGCGCGAACCCCCGGCCCTATTCCGAGTACTGGACGCTGATCCGCGGGGCCGAGGTTCGCGGCGGGCCGGCCAGGGCGCAGGCTTGTCCCGCCTGCGGCGCGGCCCTGAACATCAACATGGCCGGCTCTTGCGAATACTGCGGAGCGCACGTGACCGCCGGCGAGTTCGACTGGGTGCTGAGCCGCATCGAGCAGGACGATTCCTATTCCGGCTGAAGGGAGGACCGTGGCCCCACATTCGTTCCTCGACGCGCAGGGACGGCAGGCGCTGAGCGACGCCGTGCGCGCGGTCGAGGCGCGGAGCGCGGCCGAGGTGGTCGTGCTCGTGCGCGAGCGCTCCGGCCCGTACCTCCACGCCAGCGTCCTCGCGGGCGCGATCGCGGCCTACGTGGCGCTGTGGTTCCAGCTCTTCTCGCCCTGGGAGTACTCGCTCCTCCTCATCCAGATCGCGCCCGCCGTGGTGGGCACCGCGATGGGCGCGCTCGTCTCGCGGCTGCCCAACGTCCAGCGCTCGCTCACGCCGCGGCGCATCCGGGAGGCGTACGTTGGCACCGCCGCGCGGGCCGCCTTCCACGACGGCGGGATCGCGGAGACGCGCGGGCGCACCGGCATCCTCGTTTACGTGTCGCGGCTCGAGCGATCGGCGGAGGTCGTGGTGGATCGCGGCGTTCGCGAGGCGGTGGACGGTCCGGTCTGGACGCGCGCCACCGAGGCCATCCGATCGGCTGTCCGCGTCGGCCAGCCCGATGCGGCGGTGGTGGCCGCCGCGATCGCGTCCCTGGGCGACGTGCTCGCGCCCGTGCTCCCGCGCGCCGCCGACGACATCAACGAGCTGTCGGACGAGGTGGCCTGAGAGGACGGCGCCAAGCGCCGGGCACGTCGGCTTCTAGCTCCCAGGTCGGAGACGCTCGTACCGGAGAAGGACGACCCCGTTCCCGAAGGTCCGGGTCTCGATGGGGCGCAGGAGGACCTTCTCCTTCGAAGGGGGAAACAGACGCCTCCCCTCCCCGATCTGGACCGGGGAGACGAAGATGCGGTACTCGTCGAACAGGTCCTGGCGCATGAACTCCGCGCCCAGGTCCCCTCCCCCGACCACGAGATCCCCACGGGCCCGGGCCTTGAGCGCCTCGACCTCTTCCCGCACCACCTCGCGGGCGATCGTGGTGTTCCACCCCGCGGAGGCGAGGGTCCTCGAGTAGACCACCTTGGGCATGTCCCGCCAGATCGGGGCGAACTCCTTCATGAAAGGAGTGCTCGCGGGGTCGGCGTCGGCGGTCGGCCAGACGCTGGCCATGAGCTCGTAGGTGACCCGTCCGCTGAGGAAGCCCCCCGCCCGCTTGAGCACCTCGAGGATATGGGCGTGAAGCTCGTCATCGACCATGTGCCAGTCGATGTCCTTGTTCGGTCCCTCGAAGAAGCCGTCCAGGGACACCTGGACGAAGAGGATCACCTTTCTCATCTTTCAGGACCTCTCCTGGTCGCTCTCGTCGTCCGCCGGCATCTTCTTCAGGAGCGCGTCCAGCCGGTTGAAGGCGGCCGCCCACATCCCGAGCAGCTCCTCGCCGCCGGCCTCGCGATACGCGGCCAGCGCCTTCCCTCGCCCCGCCTCGGCGTCGGCCAGTACCGCGAGGAACGCCGGATCCTCGCGCAGGACATCGAACGCCGGGCTCGCGGCGAGCGTCGGCGCGGCGTAGAAACCGCGGTCGACCGCACGCCGCAGGAAGACCACCGCCTGTTCGCGCTCGCCGAGGTCGGAGAGCATCCAGCCCACCTGGAAGAGCCCCTCCGGGTCCTCCGCGATGGTCATGCCGTCGAACGCCTGGACGCCAGCGAGGACGCCTTCCGGCCGGCGGTCGATCCAGGCCGCGATCGCCTGCAGCCAGACCGCGAAGGCCGGCGACCGTGCGCCCGCGCGGAGGTCGGCCAGGATCCGCCGCGCCTCCTCGTAGCGGCCGGACAGGCCGAGCGCCAAGGCCCGATCGACGTCGTCGCCGCGCGCGGGATGGGGCACGACGTCCAGGGCGAGCAGGCGGTCGAAGTCCCCCATCATCATCATCGTCTGCGCGACGGTGGTGATGGCGTTGGGGTCGAGACGCCGGGCTTCCTCGTGCGCGGCGATTGACTGCTCGTAGAGCCCGCAGTACCGGGCGGCGTGAACCAGGCCCGCGAACAGCTCGGCGTCGTTACCGTGCCGCCGCCCTTCGCCCAGCAAGCGGACCAGCGCGTCCAGCGATTGGCCGTGGTCCGCTTCGAAGCTGGCGTAGAGGCGGTGGGCCACGGCCAGGCGCGGGTTGAGGTCCAGCGCGCGGCGGAAGGCCTCCTCCGCCCTAGCGGCGCTGTCCCCGGGATCGTGGAGGTACTTGCCGATCACCCAGTGGCAGCGGCCCAGGCGCGCCCAGGCGGGAGCGAACTTCGGGTCCAGCTCCAGGCAGCGCTGGTACAGGTCCCGCGCCTCCGGGAGATGGTCGTATCCCCGCGCGAGCTCGTTGGCGCGGAGGAAGAGCTGGTACGCGCGCGCGTCGCGCGGCTCGTCGGGCGTGGGCGGCGGGGTCTCGCCCCCGAGGGGCAGCGCCAGCGCCTCCACCACGCGCCGGGCCATGTCGTCCTGGAGGTGGAAGAGGTCCCCCAGCGAGGACTGCACGGTGTGCGCGGAGAGGAGCGTGCCCCCCGGCGCCTCCACGAGCTGCGTGGAGGCCCGGAGCTGATCGCCGGCCCGGAGCAGCGTGCCCATCACGACGCGGTCCACGTCCGCCTCCGCCGCCAGCGCCTTGAGGTCCGGGGCCTCGCCCGCGAAGCGGGCCGCGGTCGCGCTCGAGCGCACGACGAGCGAGCGGATGCCGGACAGCGAGGTGGCGATCGCGTCGGGCAGGCTGAAGGCGAGGAAGTCCGTCTCCGGATCCGGCCGCAGCACGCGGAAGGGCAGGACCACGATGCGGGTGAGGGCGCGGGCCAGGGCCGGCGTGTCGTCGCCGATGGTGCCGCGCACGGCGCGCAGCTCGTCCGCCATCGCGTCCGCCGTCGGCGGCCGCTCGGCCGGACGCTTGGCCAGCGCGCGTCTGATGACGCGGTCCACCGCCGCCACCGCCGGCGATCCCGTGAGCGCGGGCGGCTGCTCGTGGAGCGTCGCGTGCAGGATCTCGACGGCGTTCCGGCCCGTGAACGCGGGCCGGCCGGCCAGCATCTCGAAAAGGATCGCGCCCGCCGCGAAGAGGTCGCTGCGCGCGTCCAGGGCCTCGCCCGTCACCTGCTCGGGGGCCATGTAGCGCGGCGTCCCGATGATGATGCCGGTACCGGTGAGCGGCGTCTCGTCGCTGCTCGCGTCGATGGCGGGGTTGCTCGGCAGCGCCAGGCCGAAGTCCAGGAGCTTGACGCCGTGCGGCGTGACGAAGACGTTCGAGGGCTTGAGGTCGCGGTGGACGATCCCGCGGGCGTGCAGGGCCTGGAGCGCGGCCAGCATCCCGAGCGCGAGAGGCACCGTCTCGGACACGCTCATCGGCCCGGTCTGCAGCCGCGCCGCCAAGGGCTGCCCCTCGAGCAGCTCCATGGCGATGAACAGCTCGCCGCGGTCCTCGCCGATCTCGTACAGCTGGCAGACGTTCGGATGGTTCACCGCGGCCGCGGCGCGGGCCTCGCGCCAGAACCGCTTGCGGGCGGTGTCGTCGCGCGCGATGGCCTTCATGGTCTTCAGCGCGACCGCGCGCTCGAGCTTCTCGTCGCGCGCGGCGTAGACGACGCCCATGCCGCCCTGGCCCAGCTTGCCGACGATCTGGTAGTGGCCGATGCGCCCCGGGAGGCCGTCGCGCACCGGGGTCTCGTCGCCGATCGGCGGCGTTAAGGCGGACGGGCCCCGCGCGGGCGGCGGCGTGTGGCCCCGGAGCCAGTCGGAGAGCGCGCGCAGGGGCCCGCGGGATCGTTTGTCGTCGGGTTTCTCCGGCACGCGCCTTCGATGTTACTCGGCCCCTCGGTCGTCCGACACTCCCGGCCCCTCTCGCGCGGGCCTTCCAAAGTCGCACGACGATCAGCCTGGCATCCACCTCCCAGGGCAAGTGCCTCCCGAGGCTCTGCGGGGGAGAAGATCGTACTCAAAACGAGTACAGTTAAATCACCAAACGAGACCCATCCATCCGGAACGGCTCCTGCCCTTTACGGCTTCCACTCCCCCGCAGGCTGGCGCGTGGCGACGTTGAGGCGGTTCCAGACGTTGATGCCGGCGATCGCGAGCACCAGGCCGGCGAGCGCGGTCTCGTCGTAGTGCCGGGCCGCTTCCTCCCACACCTCGTCGGGCACGGGATCCGGCCGATCGTCGAGCCGGGTGACGGCCTCGGTGAGCGCCAGCGCGGCCCGTTCCGCGGCCGTGAAGTACGGCGCGTCGCGCCAGGCCGACACGGCGAAGAGGCGCTCGTCCGTCTCGCCCAGCTTCCGCGCGATCCGGGGGTGGCCGTCGACGCAGACGCTGCAGCCGTTGATCTGGCTCGCGCGCAGGCTGATGAGCTCGACCAGCCGCGCGGGCAGGCCGGACTTCGCGACGGCGCCGCCCAGTGATTGCAGGGCGTCCATCGCCCCGGGGAGCACGTAGGCGGGGTGCTTGAGGCGCGCGGGCTTCAGCGCGCTGGGGGTGTCCTCGGTATTCTTTACCGCAGTGGTCATTTGGGTGTCTCCTTGTCACATCGTTCGGGTTTCGTCCGTCACCTACATGACGGAACGAAGCGAGGGAATGTGACAGAGGAGAAAGCCTGGCTGAGCGAACGGTTCGAGGCGCAGCGAAGCCAGCTGCGCGGCGTGGCCTACCGGATGCTCGGCTCGCTGAGCGAAGCCGAGGATGCTCTCCAGGAATCGTGGCTGCGGGCCAGCCGCGCGGACACCAGCGGCGTCGAGAACCTCGGTGGCTGGCTGACCACCGTCGTCGCGCGCGTGTCCCTCGACATGCTGCGCTCGCGCAAGTCGAGGCGCGAAGAGTCGCTGGCCGAGGCGCCCGCGTCCGCCAAGCCGGTCGCGGGGCGTCCTGAAACCCTGGACCCGGAGCAAGAGGCCGTGCTGGCCGACTCGGTCGGGCTCGCGCTGCTCGTCGTGCTCGAGCACCTCACGCCCACGGAGCGGCTCGCCTTCGTGCTGCACGACCTGTTCGGCATGTCCTTCGACGACATCGCCCCCATCGTCGGACGCTCGCCGGCGGCGGCCCGACAGCTCGCGAGCCGCGCGCGCCGGCGTGTCCGCGGGAGGGACGCCGTCAACGCAAACGTGAAGGCGCAGCGCCAGGTCGTCGAGGCCTTTCTGGCCGCCGCTCGCGAGGGCAACTTCGACGCGCTTCTGGGCGTGCTCGATCCGGCCGTCGTGCGCCGGGCGGATGCGGCGGCGCTGCCGCCGGGAGCGCCCCGCGAGCTGCGCGGCGCGGAGGCCGTGGCCAGGGGCGCGCTCGCGGGCGCACGCCGCGCGGGATCGCCCCCGGTGGCCCTGGCCCTCATCGATGGCAAGGTCGGTGTGGTCCTGGCCCCGCGCGGGCGGCTGAAGATGGCGATGCAGTTCGAGATCCGCGACGGGCGGATCGCGGCCATCGACGTCGTCGCCGATCCCGATCGGCTACGCCGTCTCGACGTCGGCCTGCTCGACTGACAAGGGAGCCGCCGGCGGAACGATCGATCGCCCTACCTCAGAACGAACCCGGCGTTGTACCGGCCACCCTTCGGCACTTGGAGAGTGACGATGTAGGTGCCCTGGCGGAGCTCCTTGGTGCTGAGATTGAAGATCCATTGCGACCCCGACGATCGGAATAGCGTGCCGTCGTCATTGGCCTGGCCGCTGTCGAGGTCCATCCCCGTGATGTCGAGGGCGGCCCCGTTCCTCACGATCCGGACGATCTCGGGGGCAGCGATGCTCCCGCCGGTGAGCACGGTCCCGGCGACCTGGAGCTCCAGCTTCAGGGGCAGCGTGCTCCCCTGCTTGAAGGCCCGGCTCGGCATCGGCACGGGGCTGCCCTCGGGCGCCAGCGCGGCCAGGGGCGTGGCCAGGCCGCGGGGCACGACGGCGGCGGCAAATACCGCGAACGGAGACAACGAGTCCGACACGCCGCATATCCGCTCCGTGGCCGTATCGACCGACGTCGTGATGTCGTCCCAGCAGGGCGCCGGCGCCGAGGGGTTCGTGCAGGACGACGACGCGCGGTGGTGCAGGAGTCGCGGTATTCCGTCGGGGAAGCTCGCGCCGCCATAGCTCACGCACACGCGCACGGGCGCGAGGAACGCGGCGGTGGTGCTGATGTCGTAGTACAGCGGCGGCTGGCCCACCGAGTACTGTGCGGGGGGCGCGGGACCGACGCGCGTCCCCGTCACGGCCGTCGTGCCCGGCGCGCTGACGCCGCCCAGGAAGGTCACGCCCACGTTCTGCGTCAGCTCGATTGGCGCGCCGTTGACGGTGTTGTCAGCGGGCGAGATCCTGGCCAGGAAGGCCTCGTAGGGCAGCGCGGGATCGAGGCCGCCCCGGTTCTGCGGCTGGTACGCGCCGGCGGTCACGGGGAAATCGGTCGAGAGGGTGAATCCGCCAACCAGGACGTTGTCGTCGGAGTCGATCGCGATCAGTCCGCCGGGCGTGCAGTCGCCGGCCGTGCCTCCCAGGTAGGTCGAGAACACCAGGCTCGACCCCGTCGGATCGAGCTCGCCGATGATCAGGTCGCCGTTCCCTCCCCCGTAGACGGACACGTGCTGGAGGGGACTCGTGGGGTCGTCGGCGTACGTCCGCTGTATCGGATTCACGGTCGGGAAATCGCCGGCGTTCGAGATGCCGAGGAAGAACGCGTTCCCCGCCGCGTTGACGGCGAAGCCGCTGGAGATGTCCGCGAAGGGAAGATAGGTCGAATACAGCAGCGCCGAGCCGGTCGGGTTGAGCTTGGCCAGGAAGCCGACCGAGAACGGGTTCCCGAACGCATCCGTGCCCACGACGGGGTACGTGGGATGGAAGGCGCCCGGCGTCGTCGGAAGGTCCGTGGAGCGGGTCCCGCCTCCGACGAACACGTTGCCCGCGGCGTCGACGAACGGATGGGCGAGATACTCGCCCCCGGTCCCGCCGAAGAGCGTCGACCAGAGGAGCGTGCTTCCCGTGGCGTCGAGCTTGGCGACGAAGCCGACGGCGGCCGTGCTGGTGGAGGTGCTTTGAAACGCCCCGGCGGTGATGGGGAAGGAGCCGCGCGACGGAAAGGTCGAGCCCACCACGTACGCGTTCCCGCTCGCGTCACCGAAGACGGCCCAGCCGGCGCCGTCGCTGTCCTGGCCGTTACCGCCGAGGTACGTCGCGTAGACGAGGGAGGCCGCCCCCGACTGTGCCGTGTCGAACTTCGCCACGAAGGCGTCGCTGAAGCCGCCTCCGTAGGTGGTCTGGTAGGCGCCCGCGGTGACCGGGAAGTTGGGCGGATTGGGACCGCGCCGAACGTTGCCCTCGATCAGCACCTTTCCCGACCCGTCGAGGGTGATGCCGCGCGCGTCCTCGAGCGAGACGCCCCCGAGGTAGCTCGAGTACACGAGGCTGGAGCCGTCCGCGCTCAGCTCGGCCACGAAGGCGTCCCCGACATAGGCGTCGAAGCCGTTGGCCTGATCGTTGCCACCGAACGCCGACTGGAAGGCGCTCGCCGTCGTCGGGAAATCCGTCGAGCTCGTCGAGCCGGTGATGTAGGCGTGTCCGGCGCTGTCCGCTCTCACGTCCTGCGCGTTGTCGGCGAGCGTCCCGCCCAGGTAGGTCACGTAGATCGGAATGCCGGTGGGACCGAGCTTGGCCACGAAGGCATCACCGCAGATGTCGAGGTTGACCGACCCCCACGACGGTCGCGCGCAGGGCGACGTCGCGCCGCCGAAGGACGTCTGGGCGGCGCCGGGCGTGGCGGGAAAATTGGTCGAGAACGTGGTCCCGGCGAGATAGACGTTGCCGGCGGAGTCGACCGTGATCCCGGCGCCTCCGTCGTCGCCGCTCCCTCCGAGGTAGGTCGAGAAGACCAGGGTGGGATCGATGACGAGCGGCTTGCTGCGGTCGTAGCGCGGCACGTCGAAGGCGACCTCGCCCGAGGCGGTGAGCACGTACCGGCCCTCCACCGGCGTGCGCTCGGATTGCGCCGTCTGTTGATACACGATCGGCTCGCGGAAGGTCACCTGCCCTCCCCCGAACGTGTGGACGCTCAGGTCGCCGGCCGCATCGAGACTCAGCCAGCCGCCGGCCGTGTCCTGCGCGATCCGACGGGGGCCGTCGCGGCTGTCCTGGACGAAAGCGAGCTTGATGCGGCCGGGATCGGCGCCCGGGGCGACGACGAAGTCGTATTCGAGTTGGCGCTCGTTGCCGTAGTACACCATGTCGATGCCCGGATAGACGTCCTGGTAGCGCACCTTCGCGTAGGTCGGGACGTTCGTCCGCCACCGCTCCGGGTTCTTGCCGACGATGTAGTTGATCCGGCCCGGCTGGGCGTCCAGGCCGGCGACCGCGGAAGCGGTGTCGGCGCCGACCAGCTTCATGTGCATGATGGCGAGGGGCGGCCGCGCCATCGTGGACGGCGCCGTCATCGCGTCGTTGTCGGGGTCGCGACGACCGGGGCGCGAGAGCGGCCGCGTCAGCGCCATCACCGCCTCGGTCGAGGTGAGCTCGAGCGTGTAGCCCTTTCCGCGCGAGACGAACCTGACCGCGGGGTCGGCGAACTGACCCAGGTTGGGCTCGAAGGTCAGCGACGACCGTGCGAAGTGCGCGACGTGTCGCGCCGTCGGCGCCGGGGCAATCGCCTTGCCCTGCGCGCCGTCCCCTGCGCTCGCGCTGACCGCTCCCGGCGACGTCACCGACAGTGAAGATGCCGCTAGCCCGGCGACCAGGCACGTCAGGGCGGGCCGACGCCTCGACAGCCACATAAACCGTCTCCCTTTGATTCGGAGGGGGCTGGAGTCTCACACGGCCGTGTCGCCGGCGTCAAGGCGCGAAGTCGGATGCCTCACGCGCCGCGCCCGCCGTGTCCAGCATCTTCATCCCGCCCTCGGCGTAGCGCTGGCCGGCGGCGGCGCCGGGCGGGAACAGCCGGTCGATCTCCGCGAGCTCGTCCCGGGTCAGCGTGACGCGCGCCGCGCCCAGGTTGTCCTCCAGGTACTTCACGCGCTTGGTTCCCGGGATGGGCACGACGTCGTCCCCCTGGGCCAGGACCCAGGCCAGCGCGAGCTGCGCGGGCGTGCAGCCCTTCCCCGCGGCCAGGCGCTTCACGTGCGCGGCCAGCTCCAGGTTCGTCTCGAACGCCGCGCCCTGGAAGCGCGGGTTCGTGTGCCGCCAGTCGTCCTTCGCCATGTCGGACGGCTTCTGGATGGCGCCGGTCAGGAACCCGCGCCCGAGCGGGCTGTAGGGCACGAACCCGATCCCGAGCGCGCGGCAGGTCTCGATCACGCCATCGGTCTC
>Ga0075431_100005877_pt1 | contig 12148 bp, 12 predicted proteins | sample RhiMetdeltSRZDD5_FD_75297 | JGI IMG/M metagenome (GOLD analysis project Ga0075431, IMG submission 75297) | Populus rhizosphere microbial communities from Tennessee, USA - Rhizosphere MetaG P. deltoides SRZDD5 | ecosystem: Host-associated > Plants > Roots > Rhizosphere > Soil | place: USA... | reverse complement strand
CTCGCTGCTCGTGTTACTGGCACTTTACCTGGGCTATGCGGCTCAGACGGCGGCGGAACCCAGTCGCTGGAAGGTTGCGGCAGGCGTCCTGGCGGGGGCTGCGCTGATGATCGTCATCCTGCGGCTGCTTCGGCGGCGCCGCTGAGCGCAGGAAAGTGGCTCTACACATCACGGTTCCGCTCCACTAGACTGTTACCCCATGGCCGACGCCCGTCTGGAAGTGACCGATGCCCTCGGACGGCGCATCGTTCCCATTTCGAAGAGCCCGTTCGAAATCGGCCGGCGCGAGACCAATGATCTGCGGCTGGCGGGCAGCGAGGTGTCGCGCGACCACGCCGAAATCGCCATCGACGGCAACCGTTTCAAACTGCAGGACCGGAATTCCCGCTACGGGACCTACGTCAACGGCGAACAGGTCACCGAGCGCGTCCTCGTGCATGGCGACAAGGTCCGGCTCGGCAGGACCGGCGGGGCCGAGATGGTCTTCCTGCTCGCCGACTCGCAGCCGCCGGTCGACCGGGCGACAACGACCGCCATCGGCGACCTTCGCCAGATCGCGGCGCTGCTCGAAGGGCTGCGCGCGCTGGGATCCGGCCGCGTGCTCGACGACGTGCTCTCGCTGGTGCTGGATTCGGCGATCGAGGTGAGCGGCGCGGAGCGCGGGTTCATCATGCTCGCGCTGGAAACGACGGAACTCGAGTTCAAGATGGCGCGGGGCCGGGGCCACAGCACCCTCTCGGGTGGAAGCTTCGCCACCAGCCGGAAGATCCCCGAGGAGGTCTTCCGGACCGGAGAACCGCGGCTGGTGGCCGACCTGCTGGATGGCGATCTCGCCAACGTTCACATGGGCACGGTCGCCCTCGGCATCCGGAACGTGCTGTGCGTGCCCCTGCGCCTCGTCCGCTACGTGGACAAAGCCGAGAACGTCGGCGAGGAACGGCGCATCGGTGTGCTGTATCTCGACAGCAAGGAGAAGGGATCGCTGCTCTCGGGGTCGACGCGTGCGGCACTCGAGACGCTGGCGACCGAAGCCGCCGTGGCCATCGAGAACGCGCGTCTCTATCGTGAAACGATGGAGAAGGCGCGGATGGAGCAGGAGATGCGGATCGCGGCGGAGATCCAGCAGGCCCTGTTGCCGAAGGCCGCGCGCGCCGGTTCCTATTTCCGGGCGGCTGCGGCGTCGCTGCCATGCCGCTCAATCGGCGGCGATTTCTACGACTACGTTGAAATGGGCAATGGCTCGCTCGGGTTTGCGCTCGGCGACGTGGCGGGCAAAGGGCCACCCGCGGCGCTGCTGAGCGCGATGATGCAGGGCATCTTCGCCGCCCAGGCGGCCACCAGCGACGAGCCGTCGCAGACGATCACCCGGGTGAACCTCGCACTGTGCCGGCGCGGGATCGAATCGCGGTTCGTCACGCTGATGTACGGCGTGCTCGATGCCGACGGTCAGATGGTCTACTGCAATGCCGGCCACAATCCGCCGCTGATCATCAGCAGTGCCGGTGTCCGGCGGCTCGAGCGAGGTGGACCGATTGTCGGCCTCTTCGAGACGGCGACCTACGAGGAAGAGCGGCTTCGCCTCTCGCCGGGCGACTGGCTGATCATCTTCAGCGACGGCATCTCCGAGGCGATGTCGGCCATCGGCGAGGAGTACGGCGAGTCCCGGATCATCGACTGCATCCAGCGAAACAAGACGCTCGATCCGTCGCACCTGCTCGACGCCTTGTTCGCTGACGTCCGGGAATTCGCCCATGGCGCGCCGCAGAGCGACGACATCACGGGGATGGTCCTGCGTTACGGTCCGGCATGACCCCGGCCCGCGCCAGGCGCTGGGCGATCGGGTTCTGGATCGTCATGGCCGTGGTGGTGTGGTTCGGGCTCTACGATCTCCGGATTACCCTCAGCTACCGCGATCAGCTGATGAAGCAGTACCGGCACGAGGCCCGTGGTGATCCCGTCGCGACGATCAAAGAAGCGCGGGGTCCGACTGTGCAGGACGCCGTGCTGGTCGCCACGTTGTGGGCCGGAATCATCCTGGTTTCGGGTCTTGGAACCGTCATCCTGCTGAGCCGGGCGGGACGACCGTCCTCGTCCTGAACATCACCAATAGGTCTCGTGGCTTCCGCCTTTAGGCGGAAGTCAACGGCCGGCGACAGCCTTCCGGCTAAAGCCGGCCCTCGACCAAGCTCGGGCCGGCCCTGAGTCGGTCGAAGGGCCGGGAGCCACACGACCTTGATGTCTTTGATTCACGACTGGAATCAGCCTCCGACAACGCGGTCGGCCGTCATGCTCGACGACGAGACGTTGCGGGATGGGTTGCAGTCGCCCTCCGTCCGGTGCCCCACGATCGACGAGAAGATCCGGATCCTTCACCTCATCGACAGGCTCGGGATCGACACGGCGAACATCGGACTTCCCGGTGCCGGACCGCAGGTGGTGAACGACGTCGAGCGCCTCGCCCGCGAGATCGCCGGCCAGAAGCTCCGGGTCCGGGCGAACTGCGCCGCGAGGACCGTGATAGCGGATGTGCGCCCGGTCGTGGAGATTTCGCAGCGCGCCGGCATTCCGATCGAATGCTGCACGTTCATCGGATCCAGTCCGATCCGCCACTATGCGGAAGGCTGGAACCTCGACACCCTGCTGCGGCTCACTGAGGAGGCGATCGGATTCGCCGTCCGCGAGGGGCTGCCGGTGATGTACGTCACCGAGGACACCACCCGCGCGAGCCCCGACACGTTGCGGCAGCTGTACTCGACGGCGATCCGCGCCGGCGCCTCGCGCGTCTGCGTCGCGGACACCGTAGGCCACGCGATTCCGTCGGGCGCGGCGGCGGTCGTTCGCTTCATCGCCGGCGTGGTCGAGGAGTGTGGTGGTGGAATCGGCATCGACTGGCACGGCCACCGTGACCGCGATTTCGCCATGGCCAACTCGCTTGCGGCCATCGAGGCGGGAGCGACCAGGATTCACGGGGCCGCGATCGGCATCGGCGAGCGCGTCGGCAACACGCCGATGGACACGCTGCTCGTGAACCTGGTGCTGATGGGGTATATCGAACGTGATCTGAGCGCGCTGGTCGAGTACTGCGAGACGGTGTCAGCCGTCACCGGCGTGCCGATTCCCGCCAATTACCCGGTCGTCGGCCGGGACGCGTTCCGCACCGCGACAGGAGTTCACGCCGCGGCGGTGATCAAGGCCTTCAGGAAGGGGGATCTCGAGCTGGTCGATGCGGTCTACTCGGGCATCCCGGCGCGGATGGTGGGCCGGCGGCAGGAGATAGAGATCGGGCCGATGTCCGGCAAATCGAACGTCATTTTCTGGCTCGAGCAGCGCGGCCTGCCGGCCCCGGACGACGTGGTGGATCGGATTCTCGAGACCGCGAAAAAGGCCGCGTCGGTCCTGACCGAGGCTGAAATCAGGGCGGTCATCGGCCCCGTGCGCTGATCCGTTTCTCGATCGTTCCAAGCGACGTGAGCACGACGTCGCCCACCACCTGCAGGCTCGCGGCGCTGACTTTGTCGAGCGTGTCCTCCGGCGTGTGCCAGGCCGGGTACTCGAAGTCGATCAGATCGACCGCCGGCACGCCGGCGTCGAGAAAGATCAGGTGGTCGTCGATGACCTCCAGTTCCTCGTTGACGAACTGCGGGCGGCCAAGTCCCGCGGCAACGCCCCAGATCACGTCGGTGAGCCAGGCCGTCGACTTCGACTCGCGCTTGATGCGCAGATCGCGGTCGCCGATCATGTCGACCAGGACCAGCGCCTGAATCGCGCCGAGGGTTCCATCCTTGCGGGCCGTGTTCACGTAGTACCGGCTGCCGTAGCGATTGTCGGGATCCTCCCACTCGGGGCGGACCGCCTCTTCGCCGTCGAGGAACAGGAGCTCGATCGGCGTCGCGAGCGGCGCTCCGGCCAGCGCGCGGCCCAGCTCGATCAGCAGGGCGGCGCTCGATCCGCCATCGTTCGCACCGACGAACGTCACGTTCTTGAACAGCTTCGTATCGTAGTGGCCGGCGACGATGATCCGTTTCGCGTTGGCGGGACCGCCCACCATCGCCCTGAGGTTCACCATCTTGATCCGGCCGGCAGGCGTGCTGGCATCGAACGCCTGTTCTTCAACGGTGAGTCCGGACGCCGACAGTTCCTTCTTGATGTAGTCGCGGGTCTTCGCGAGGGCGGCGCTGCCGGCGGGACGCGGCCCGAGCGCCACCATGGCGCGGACGTGTTCGAATGCCTTCTGGCCGTCGAATCGTGTCGCTGACTGAGTCGCGTCGAGGCAGGCGCTCAGGACGATGACGGCGGCCAGCGCTGAGATCGTTCTCCAGGGGTTGTTCATGTTTGAAACAAGAGGACAGGAGTCAGGAGTTTCTAGTCCAAAGACTATTCTCCTGAACTCCTGTCCTCTTGCGAAACTTCTTTCGTCCTAGCGACGCTTGTCGCGCGAGACGTAGTCGCGGCTCGGCGAGCCGGTGTAGATCTGGCGCGGCCTGGCGATCTTCTGCTCGGAGTCGGTGAGCATCTCCTCCCACTGGGCCATCCAGCCGGCGGTTCGCGGGATGGCGAAGAGGACCGGGAACATGTCGAGCGGGAAGCCCATCGCCTGATAAATCAGGCCGGAATAGAAATCGACGTTCGGGTAGAGCCGCCGCGTCACGAAGTAGTCGTCCTCGAGCGCGATGCGTTCGAGCTCCAGTGCCATCTCGAGCAGCGGGTTCTTGCCCGTGACCTCGAAGACGAGATCCGCCATCCGCTTGATGATCTTTGCGCGCGGGTCGTAGGACTTGTAGACCCGATGGCCGAATCCCATGAGCCGGCCTTCCCCCGCCTTGACCCGCTTGATGAACCCGGGGACGTTCTGCTTCGACCCGATCTCCTCGAGCATCCGCACGACCGCCTCGTTGGCGCCGCCGTGCAGCGGCCCGTAGAGTGCCGCCGCGGCGCCGGCCAGCGCCGAGTACGGGTCCACGTGCGAGCTGCCGATGTTGCGCATCGCCGACGTGCTGCAGTTCTGCTCGTGATCGGCGTGCAGGATGAAGAGCACGTCGAGCGCGCGTTCCAGGACGGGATGCGGCTTGTAGCGCAGCTCCGTCATCTTGAACAGCAGGTTCAGGAAGTTGCCGGTGTAACTGAGCTCGTTGTCGGGCAGGTTGTAGGGGCGCCCGATGATGTGGCGATAGGCGAACGCGGCGATCCCGGGCACCTTGGCGATCATGCGCACCATCTGCGCCCGCCGCACGCCCGCGTCGCTGACGTTCTTGGCGTCGGGATAGAACGTGGAGAGGGCGCCCATCGCGCTCAGGAACATCCCCATCGGATGCGCGTCGTAGTTGAAGCCGTCGATGAACTTCTTGAGGTTCTCGTGCAGCATCGTGTGCGCGTTGATGTCGCGCGTCCACGCGTCGAGCCTGGCTTCGGTGGGCAGCTCGCCGAACAGGAGCAGGTACGAGGTCTCGAGAAAGTCGCTGTGCTCCGCCAGCTGTTCGATGGGATACCCGCGGTAGAGGAGGATGCCCTTGTCACCGTCGATGAAGGTGATCCGGCTGCGGCACGACGCCGTGTTCATGAACGCCGGGTCGTAGGTCATCATGCCGAATTCGTCGGACGTCACCTTGATCTGCCGCAGGTCGGCCGCCCGGATCGTCCCATCCTGGATTGGAATCTCGTACTGCTTGCCGGTGCGGTTGTCGGTGATGGTCAGCGTCTCGGCCATGAAGTCAGGTCGTCCCGTCTCTATTAGATCCGAGGGGCTTACGCCCCTCGGACTCCCCTACGCCGTCGCTCGCGGGGGCCCGGACGCCCCGCTCCGCTCCGGCCCGGTCCGCATAGCGGACTAATCCTCGTCCTGGTCGCCGGACGGCGGTTCGGCCGCGTCGTCCGGCACGCGGTAGTCCTCGGAGAGCCAGCGCCCCAGGTCTGCCATCTTGCAGCGCTCGCTGCAGAATGGCCGCCAGCGCGCGTCTACGGGTTCCCGCCGGCAGTACACACAGAAGGGCTCGCGGCGTGCCAAACCTGACTATTGAATCGTGAAGGGAGTCAGCCCGTCAACCGAGGAGCCTGCCTCGCCGAAGCGCGAAGCGCGTAGGCGGGGAAGAATCAGATCTCCCGTACGTGGTGGCGGACGTCGCGGGCGGACACCATGAAGATCACGTCCTCGGCGACGTTCGTGGCGTGATCGCCGATGCGTTCCAGGTGCCGCGAGATCAGGATCAGATCCAGCGAGGGCTCGATCGTGCTGGGGTCCTGCAGCATGTAGGTGAGCAGCTCGCGGAACACCTGCGTTTTCAGCGCGTCCAGGGCGTCGTCTTCGTCGAGCACCGCCTGCGCCAGCGCGACGTCGCGGCGGACGTAGGCATCGAGCGCGTCCCGGAGCATCCGCTGGGCGATGTCGGCCATCCGGGGGATGTCGATCAGTTCCTTCACCGGCGAGTGGCGCATGTAGCGCTTGACGGCCTCCGCGATGTTGATCGCGAGATCCCCGACGCGTTCGAGGTCGGTATTGATCTTCACCGCCGACACGATGGCGCGGAGATCGACCGCCATGGGCTGGTGGAGTGCGAGCAGCTTGAAGCAGCGGGAGTCGATTTCGATGTGCAGCTGATTGATCGGACCGTCACCGGCAAGAACCCGATCCACGACCGGGGCGTTCCGGTCGACCAGCGCCTGGACCACCGAGCGCACGCGTTCTTCGGCCAGGCCGCCCATTTCGAGCAGGCGGGTCTTGAGCTGCTGCAGCTCCTCCTGGAAGTGGGGAATGGTTTGCATCGTCAATCGCTTATCCCTGAGCCCTAACCCGAGTCGCTCGCCCTCTGTCCCTGAGCCTGAGTCCCGAATCAATCCGAGTCCCGAGTCCCGAGCCCCGATTATCCGAATCTCCCGGTGACGTAATCCTCGGTCAGCTTCTGTCCGGGGTTGGTAAAGATCTGATCGGTGGCGCCGTATTCGACCAGCTTGCCGAGCCAGAAGAAGGCCGTGCGGTCCGAGACCCGGGCGGCCTGCTGCATATTGTGGGTCACGATCACGATCGTGTAGCGCGTCTTCAGCTGATAAATCAGCTCCTCGATGCGCTGGGTGGCGATCGGATCGAGCGCGGAGGCGGGTTCGTCCATCAGCAGGATCTCGGGGGTGATCGCGAGTGCCCGGGCGATGCAGAGGCGCTGCTGCTGGCCGCCTGAGAGGGCCATCGCCGAGTCGTGCAGGCGATCCTTGACCTCGTCCCAGATGGCGGCCGACCGGAGGCTTTCCTCGACCCGCTCGTGCATCTCGGCACGGTTCTTCGCCAGCCCGTTGATCCGGACTCCGTAGGCGACGTTCTCGAAAATGGTCTTCGGGAAAGGATTCGATTTCTGGAAGACCATCCCCACACGGCGACGGAGGGCAACCACGTCGGTGCCTGCGGCATAGACGTCCCGGCCCTCGATGACGACCTTTCCCTCGACCCGCGTCCCCGCGATGATGTCGTTCATCCGGTTCAGGGTCCGCAGGAACGTGCTCTTACCGCAGCCGGACGGGCCGATGAAGGCTGTGACCAGGTGGGTCGGGATCTGGATGGTGATCTCTTCGAGCGCCCGCTTCGCGCCATAGAAGAAGTTCAGGCGCTCGACGTCGATGGCGATAGGCAAATCCGCAGGCGCCGACCCGGAAGGGCGGGTCAGGGCCGGCAGTGGCGGTGTCGTGGTCTGGAGGAGCGTCATGCCAACCCGACCACACTATCGGCAGGCCGTTTCCCGCGGATTTCGCCAGTGTAAATTTCGCGTAAACGAGAAAACCCGCGGCCCGCGGTCCGCAGTCCGGCCTCAGGGGGTTCCGGGCAGGCCGCGGGCCGCGGACTGCGGACTGCAGAAATGAACTTTATACCCCCACCCCGACCCCGTCGCTTTCGGCCAGGAAGGCGCCGATTTGGCGGCGCAGTTCGTCCTGGATGACGTCGATCCGGCGGCGGGCATCGAGCATGCGGAAGCCGAATTCGTCGGCCATGGACGCGTACTCGCGCAGCAGGGCTCGCTGGTACGCGCGGAAGCTCTCGTAGATGTCATCGCCGAGCTTGAGGTCCATCCCGGACTCCCAGTAGTCCATACCCCTGGACTGCAGGACCCGGCGGATCAGGGTCTTCTCGTCCAGCTTGAGGTAGAAGACGAGGTGCGGGGCGATGGCGAACCCGTAGAGGCTCCGAATCCACTGGCGATCCACCCCGCGGACCCCGGCACGGGCCATGGCCGTGTAGATGTACCGGTCGGAGAGCACGATGAACCCGGCCTTGAGCGCCGGGATGATTTCCTTCTCGAGCCGGTCAGCGAAGTCGGTCGCGTAGAGCAGCACGAACGTGAGCTTGTTGAGCGTGTTGCTCGCCTTGGCCAGATTGATGGTTGGCTGCATCAGCTCCGATCGCGTCCAGCCGGTCTCGATGACCCCATATCCCTGGATTTCGAGCCACTCTCGCAGCAGACGGATCTGCGTGGATCGGCCGACGCCGTCGGTCCCCTCAATCGCGATGATCTTGCCCGGATAGCCGTCGATCGGGAGATAGGGGATCCCGTAGCCGTAGTAGCTCCCGGGCCTTGCGCCGCCTGACGCTCCGTCTTCAGGCGAGCTCGTCGAGCGGTTCGTCATTGGGCTCAATCTCCAGGTGCTGGGTGACCAGCTTGCGGAAGATCCGCTGCTGCTCCGTGATGCTGCCGACGGCATCGACGACGCTCAATCCGAACTCGTCGACGAGCCGGTCGTATTCGTCGAGCACTTTGCCCTGGAACAGACGGAAGCTGTCGACCAGCGAATTGCTCCAGCCCATGTCCATACCGGCCTCGTAGAACTTCAGCTTCACCCGCCGGGCGAGCAGGCGATCCGTGGATACGTCGATCGGCACGCGGAAATACACGGCGAGATCCGGCCGCACGGCGAAGCTGTACAACTCACGCAGCCAGTTGCGATCGACGCCGCGCGTCGCGTCGCGAGCGAACGCCGTATAGGCGTAGCGATCGGCCAGCACGATCATGCCGGCCTTGAGCGGGGGGATGATGTTGTAGAGAAGCCGATCGGCGAAGTCGGTGGCGTGCAGCAGGCTGAACGTCATCGGCGTCAGCGCGTTCTTCTTCTTGCCGGTCTTCGTCGCCGCCTTGACCAGCGCTGACGAATTCCACTCGGTGACGAGCACCGGGTGCCCGGCCGCGCTAAGCCACTTTGCCAGCAGCGCCAGCTGCGTGGTTTTTCCCGACCCGTCGATGCCTTCCACCACGAACAGCTTGCCCGGGTACTCGTGCGGCGTCGTCAGGCTGGTGAGCATGCGCGAACGGTTCCTTGTGATCGCTGACGGCGTGATCGCTGACGGCGACTTCGAAACGAATCGGTTTGCCGAGCACCCGTTCGAGCGGTGCGACGTGGCGATGCGCCGCCCACACCTCGAGCTCTGCATCGCCGGCGGTGCGGAGCCGGGCCAGGTAGTCGTCGGCGCGTGGATAGAGATCGATTCCGGCCAGTGCCTGCGAGTGGCTGCGATCGAGTCCTTCCGCCAGTCGAACCATGGCGGACAAGGCCTTGACGGCTCGCCGCTTCGATCCCTTGAGATCGCCGTAGCCGCTGTGTGACTTCTTGGCCGTTCCCTGCCGGTGATAGCGCGCGATTAGGGCGATGATCTCGATTTCCTGCGGATCGAAGCCGCGCAGGTCGCCGTTCTTGATCAAGTAATACGAGTGCCGGTTGTGCCGCTCGTAGCTGATGTGGACACCGACGTCGTGGAGCAGCGCGCCGAATTCCAGCCAGTCACGCTCGCGATCGCCGAGCCCGTGTACGCTGCGGCTCTGATCGAAGATGGCGAGCGCCAGGCGCGCCACCTGCGCCGCGTGCTCCGGCCAGTAGCCGCAGCGCTCGCCGAGCTCGATCACGCTCCTCCGTCGCACGTCCGGATACCGTTCGACCTTGCGGATCCGTGCGCTGTTGCGATGGATGTAATCGAGGACCAGGCCCTCACGCAGCGCGAGATCGCACAACGTGAACTCGTCGGCATTCAGGCGGCGAACGATGGTGTCGAGCAGCACCGACCCGGCGACTGAGAGATCGGCGCGCCGCGGGTCGAGTCCGGGCACGGCGAGCCGCTCTTCGAGTGTCAGGCTGGTCAACTTCTTGCGCAGCCGGTGGAGAGCCTTGGCGGGCACACGCAGATTGCGCAGCTCCTCGACCGGCACGTGTTGCTGGGCGGCCAGCGACCCAAGGCTCAGAATCGTGCCCGAGGTGCCGATCACCCGGTCGTACCCTCGCTGAGCAACCTGATCGAGGTAGTCGCCCATCTCGCGATTGAGGTGCTTGACCAGCCGGTGCTCGTCGCGGCCGGACAGGGGGTCGGACTTCACGAAACGCTCGGTGAGCCGGATGACGCCGACTTTGAAGCTCCTGCCGAGCGTCATCTGCCGGGCGGTGCCGAGCGTGACCTCGACGCTGCCGCCGCCAATGTCGACGACGACGCCCGTCGACGCGCCGATGTCCACGCCGTATCCTGCGGCGAGGTGGATCAGGCGGGCCTCCTCCGTTCCGGAGATGACCTTGATCCGGATGCCGGTGAGGCGATCCACCTCGGCAATGAAGTCCCCGCCATTGTCGGCTTCCCGTGTCGCACTCGTCGCAGCAGCGACAATCTCATCGACCTTGTGAGATTCGGCCAGGCGCTTGAATTTCGCCAGCGTCTGGAGCGCCGCCGCCATTGCGGTCGGAGTAATGCTCCGGCCGTCGAGTCCGCCGGCTCCGAGCCGGACCATATCCTTCTCGCGATCGATTACTTCGAACGAGAGATCCGGCCGGACCTTCACCACGATCATGTGGATGGAGTTCGTGCCGATGTCGATAGCCGCTAGGCGCATGCGGAAGAGTCAGGCTGGGTGAGCGGATGAAGGAAGGTGGCGAGCGAACCGATGGGCCGCGTCACACGGTCGTTATATACTGCCCGAACAGTCATCGCGTCCCATGCCGCCAACGTCGCAAAACGGTCGACATCCTATCACGATCCGACCTAAACCCCCGGTAACGATGATGTTACTGCTCCGGCGGGCCCGCGACCTGGAGAGCCACCTGCCCGCCGCCATTGCCGGCGACGACACGGGGGTGCACCAGGCCCGGGTCGCGTCCAGGCGGCTCAGGGAAGCGGTTCCGGTGCTCGCGGCCGACACCAAGGTCCGGAGAAAGGCCGAGCGGAAGATCAGGCGCGTCACCCAGGCTCTCGGCACGGTACGCGAGATGGACGTGACCGTCCAGATTCTTGATGAGTTCGCTCGAGGCCCCGGTATCCCTCGCGATGCGCTCGAGGACGTACGTGGCCACGTGATCGCGGAGCGTGATCGGCGCCGGGCGACGATGCTCGATCGGCTGCGCCGCGTGAACACCGCCAAGCTGAGCAGACGCCTCAAAGAGGTGTCGATGACAATCCCCGGCGCAACCCTCGGGGAATGGCGGGGTACGCTGGTGAAGCGGGTCGGACAGCGAGCAAAACGTCTGCGCAGCGCCATTCAAAGTGCGGGGCAGGTCTATGCGGCGGAGCAGCTCCATCTCGTGCGAATCGCGGTCAAGAAACTGCGCTACGCGCTGGAGCTCGTGGCGGACTCGCGGGTCGCTCCGGCCCGGCCCATGGTCAACACGCTGAAACGCGCTCAGGAGACGCTCGGCCGTCTCCACGATTTACAGGTCATCGAACACCACGTGGCTGCCGTGCAGGCGTTGCCACCGACGCGCCGCGGCGCTGATGATGGTGGCCTCGACGTCATTTCCCGGATGCTGGCCGACGAATGCCGGCACATCCACGGCAGGTATGTGAAGCAGGTCCCCGCACTGCTCGAGCTGACGCAAGCCTGCGCGTCGAGCGTGGTGCCCTCGATTCGCCGCCGCCGGCCTTTGAAGATGCATCCGCTCCCGACGCCGCGGACACCGGCCGCAAGGCGAGCCTGATCGTGGCCGTCCTGGAGCTCTACCTCATTCGCCACGGCATCGCGGCCGAACGAGGTCCGGAATACCCCGACGACTCAAAGCGTCCTCTGACCGGCAAAGGGATCGCGGCGCTCCGGCGGGAAGCCAAGGCGCTGAACTCACTCGGGGTCACCTTCGACCTCATCATCGCCAGTCCTCTTACTCGTACCCGGCAGACGGCTGATGTGCTCGCTGAGCACCTCGAGGGAAAGCC
>Ga0075431_100005875_pt1 | contig 12150 bp, 9 predicted proteins | sample RhiMetdeltSRZDD5_FD_75297 | JGI IMG/M metagenome (GOLD analysis project Ga0075431, IMG submission 75297) | Populus rhizosphere microbial communities from Tennessee, USA - Rhizosphere MetaG P. deltoides SRZDD5 | ecosystem: Host-associated > Plants > Roots > Rhizosphere > Soil | place: USA... | reverse complement strand
CTTCGCGAAGAATGCCGCTCTCAGCGCCCACCTCCCGCGTTCCAATCAATCCCCAACGGCTAAAGCCCAATCCCGCCGGCACAGTGTAGGTCCTTCGCGAATCGCGCGCGACTCGTTCGGCGGAACTGAAACGTTCGGCGCGGCGACATACGTTTCGGGAGTTCGCACGTCTCTGCCCGGCGGCGCTTCGACACCATCCGCTGAGAGGCGCAGCGGGTCTCCACTCGGGCCGGCGGCCCTGTTCTCCTTCAGAAGCGCGATGATCGTGCGCTCGGACTCATCGTAGTAGCCTTCTCCCAAGCGACGATCACGAATTCATCCCTTTCCATCGACGAAGTAGAAGGCGGGCCAGGCCTGGTTCTGGAACGCCTGCCAAATCGTTGCCGCGCAGATCGGGCAGAAAGCCATTGCTCAGAGCGGCGATTCGTTGGCAACATCCGTCAGAAGTGGACGAGCCATCTGCGCCACTAACGGTTTACCTGTCATCGAGAGCAGCGAAGTCTTGAGAAAGTGTCTGCGATCCATGGGCTCTCTCATCCTAGTTACACCGTGAACTACTTCGGCGAGGAATCTGGCAACTCTGGAACAAACTTCGCCGGAGCGCTTCCGCCGCCCGCCAGCCAATCGATCATCCTGGCGTCGGGAGTCATGGTCGTCGCGGATCCCTCGCGTGAGCTTGGGGGAACGGCGCCTGCGCGAAGGAGAGCAGCAGGCAAGCCTCCTCAGGGTTTCATCAGATTGTGCGTCTGGGCACCAGGAGCTTTGCGGTTAGTAGGCAAACGGTCTCCTGGTTCTGGTTGAACATCGTGTTTCTCACGGTGACGACGCCCTGATGTGACTTTGAGCGCGAGGGTGTGATTTCAACAATTTCGCTTTCGACTCTCAAAATGTCGCCGGGACGTGTCGGCCTGGGCCAGGCGATCTCTCCGCCCAAGCCGACGATGCCTTTCGCGAATGGCAGACCACCGGTAACAAGGAGCCGCATGGCCACCGCGGCAGTGTGCCAACCGCTCGCGGCCAACCCCTTAAAGATGCTCGCTCCCGCGGTGGTTTCATCAAGATGGAACGGCTGTGGGTCAAACTCCGCGGCGAACTCTTTGATCCGAGTCTCTTCCATAACATAAGTCCCTGAGGTGAATCGCTGGCCAACGTGCAGATCGTCGAGATACAAGTGCTCGTCGGGCTGACACGCTTGATCTATTGGGTTTCCATTTTCACTCATACGTACAGCTACCTCGTTATCCAGATATCAGTTCAGGTGCGATTGAACGCGTCGCAGGGCCTAATCATAACGCTAGAGGCGATTCAGCATCAGAGCGCCTTCGCGACACCGGCGCGCACCGCCTTCGGATCAACTCCACGCCGCATTTCGCCAACTTCCCGGGCTTGCTCCACGATAACCTGTAGGCGGCTCAACCAGGTCGAGCCGCGCCGCCCGCGCGCGGAGAAGGGGATTGCCGTTATCATCACGGCCGACTGCCCATCGTCTCAGCAAGCGGCTCGTGTTGGCGCTTATTCGCCGCGACCAATCGATTTGCATGTTGTGCATCGTGAAAACCTTCGATATGCCTTCGCTTTACTGCCAACCTCCGCCGAGCGCCTTGTAGAGCTGCACGATGGTCAGAAGTTCTTCCAGCCGAATTCGGGCCAGGTCGAGCTGTGCTTGAAAGAGGTCCCGGTCGGCATCTAGCGCGTTAAGCTGTGTATCCACGCCTCCGCGATAGCGGACATACGCAAGCCGCACTCGATCCTCCAGTGTCGTCACGAGCGCTGTCTGCTTCTCGCGGCGCTCCCTCACGCGCTGGTAAGCGATCAGAGCATTGGAGACTTCGGCGAACGCCGTCTGGATCGTCTTCTGGTATCGAATGAGCGCGCGCTCCCGTTGGGCCTCCGTGAACTTGACCCCGGACTTGATCCGACCGGCAGTGAAGATGGGTTGAGTGACCTGCGGCGCGAAGTTCCAGGTCGTGCCATTGGAGCTAAACAGACTCGTTAGTTGCGTGCTCGCGCCCCCCAAAAAACCGCTGAGACTCAACCGAGGGAAGTACGCAGCTCGTGCCACGCCGATCTCGGCATTGGCGGCAATCAAATCCTGCTCTGCGGCTCGGATGTCCGGGCGCCGCTCGAGCAAAGCGGACGGCAGACCGGCGGGAACCTCCGGTGGCATCTTTTGATCGGTGAGGATCCTGCCGCGCGCCACGCTGCCGGGACTCTGTCCAAGCAGCAGGTTGATCCGGTTCTCCGTCTGCCCAATCTGCTGCTGAATGGCGGGAATAGTCTCAGCTGAGGTCTGTACGAGTTGTTCCGCCTGCCGCAAGTCTAAGAGGGTAGCCACGCCTCCTTTTTGGCGGGACTGAGTCAGTTCCAGGGATTGCTCGCGAGTCTGCAAAGTACGTTGCGAGATTTCGAGCGTGTAGTCCAGTTCCCGCAGCGTGAGGTACGCAGTCGCGACGTCGCTGACCAGCGTGGTGACCACAGCTTTTCGGGTCTCCTCCGCGCCCAGGAGATTCGCACGCGCAGCTTCGGTCTCGCGCCGCAACCTGCCCCAAATATCGATCTCAAACGACAGCAACTCCAGAGCGGCTGTTCCAAAGGCGCGATTCTGCGAAGGTAGAAGCTCCTCCCGTATGGGCGTGGCGCCATCACGCGACAAGCGGTTGAACTGCACGGACGCGCCGGCCCCGAGATTCGGAACCTGGTTTGAGCGGGTGATGCCAAGGCTCGCACGGGCCTGATTCACACGCGCGACCGCATCGCGCAGATCGTAGTTCTGCCGCAATGCCGTACGGACCAGATTCTGCAGCTCCGGGTCATCGAAGATCTCGAACCATTGCAGATCGGCAATGGAAGCGGCTTCTTGCGGCGGCAAATACCCTGGCGCGCGAAAGGCGGCCGGAGTCTGAATAACGGGCCGCCGGTAATTCGGACCTACACCACAACCGGCGTACAGCAACGACGTGAGAAGCAGGAACATTCGCGTTTTCATTGTCAGTCTCCCTCCCCATGCAGGGGCTGCTGCGGCAGCAGGGCTGGAACCGGCCGTGCCGCTACCCCGGAAATCCTTTCAACGATGTAGAAGGTCGCGGGGATCAAAAAGATAGCGATGCCACTGGCTGCGACCATGCCTCCGATCACCGTGGTGCCCATGATCTGCCGGGCAACCGCCCCTGCGCCACTTGCCGTCCACAATGGCACGCAGCCCAGGATGAAAGCTAGCGATGTCATTAGAATCGGCCGCAGGCGCAGGCGTGCCCCTTCCAAGGCCGCTTCGGCCAGCGGCCGTCCTTTTTCGAACTCCTCCTTGGCGAATTCGACGATCAGAATGGCGTTCTTAGCAGCAAGACCGATGAGCATTACCAGACCGATTTGTGAGTAGACATCGTTTTCGATTTGCACCATATATGGCGGGGCCACGTAGCCGAGAAATGTGCGCCGCAGCCACAAGAACGCAAATGCGCCGAACACAGCCACCGGTGTGGTGAGCAGCACACTGAACGGCAGACTCCAACTCTCATAAAGGGCCGCCAGGATGAGAAACACGAACAAAAGCGAAAATCCGAAGATGACCGCGGAAGAAACCCCCTCCTGAGCCTTCTTCTCCTGGAACGAGAGGCCAGCATAGTCGAAGCCCATCTGCGCCGGCATGGTCTGTGCGAAGGTCTCCTCGAGCGCCTTCATTGCCTCATAAGTGCTGAAGCCAGGCGCCGCGCTGCCGTTCAACTGCGCGGCGCGGTATTGGTTGAAGCGCATCGTGAATTCCGGTCCGTTGCCGGACTCGAAAGAAGTCAGTGTGGAGAGCGGAACCATCTCCCCGCGGCTGTTCTTCACATGGAACTGCCCCACGTTTTCCGGTCTCGTCCGGTACTCGCCTTCGGCTTGGACGTAAACCTGCCATTGGCGCCCGAAGCGGTTAAAGTAGTTGACGAACAGACCACCCATGAAAGCTTGGATGGTTCGGTAAACGTCATTGACGGCGACGCCCTGTTTGATAACCTTGTCGCGGTCAACTTTGACGAACTGCTGGGGCACGCTTGGCAGGAAGGTCGTGCTCAGCGAGCCGATCTCCGGGAGCTTGCGTGCCGCCGCAATAAACTTGTTGACGTTGTCCGCCAGGAACTTCACGTCGCCGCCCGACCTGTCCTCGAGAATGAAGGTGAATCCGCCCGAGGTGCCGACTCCGGGAATCGCCGGCGGCGAGAAGCCGAAAGCAACGCCTCCCGGAATTTTGCTCAACTCGGCGTTTAGCCGGGCTTTGATCGCCTGGTATTGCTCTGCCCTTTCCTTTCTGTCGCCCCATTCCGTCATGCTGATAAATCCGAAACCGCTGTAGCTGGTGCGGACCAGGCTCAGCAGACTGAAGCCGGAAATCGTTGTGACGTGCTCGACCCCGGGTATCCCGGACGCGACTTTCTGTACCTTCGCCATGACCTCTTCCGTGCGCTGGAGCGAAGCAGAATCGGGGAGCTGGACATTGATATAGAAGTAGCCCTGGTCCTCGTCGGGTACGAAGCTGACCGGGAGCTTTCCACCCACCCACAGGCCCGCGACTGTGAAGCCGGCCAGCATAACCACCGCGACCGCACTCTTGCGAATCAACGCGCCCGAGACGCGTACGTAAGCTTTCGTCGCCCGGTCAAATGACCGGTTGAACCACCCGAAAAATCTTGCGAGCACTCCCTTTTTGCTGTTTGTTCTTGGTTTCAGGATGAGTGCTGCGAGCGCGGGGCTGAGCGAGAGCGCGTTGAAGGCCGAAAGGATCACCGAGATCGCGATGGTTACTGCGAATTGCTGATACAACCGGCCGGTGATGCCAGGAATGAACGCTGTCGGGATGAACACCGCCGAAAGCACCAGGGCAATACCGATCACAGGGCCGGAGATCTCCTGCATGGCCTTCAGTGCTGCTTCCTTCGGCGAAAGACCATGCTCGATATGGCGCTCTACCGCCTCCACAACCACGATCGCATCGTCAACTACCAGACCGATCGCCAAGACCAGGCCGAACAACGAGAGCGTGTTGATGCTGAAACCGAACAATGGAAAGAACACGAATGTCCCGATCAGCGATACGGGAACCGCCAGCAGGGGAATCAAGGTCGCCCGCCAGCCTTGCAGGAACAGGTACACGACGGCAATCACGAGAACGATGGCGATCAGGAGCGTCTCAACGATCTCCGCGATTCCTTCGTCCACCGCGCGGGTGGTATCCACCGGAACCGAGAATTCCATGTCGCCTGGGAAGCGCTGCTTAGCCTCGGAAAGCAGCTCCTTGACGCCGGCGGCCGTGTCGACCGCGTTCGATCCCGGCAACTGATAAACCCCTAGGATGGCGCTGGGGTTTCCATCCAGGCTTCCGGTCACGCTGTAGTCCTGGGAGCCCAATTCGACTCGCGCCACGTCCTTCACCCGCACGATGCCAGTATCAGGAGTCTCGCGAACCACGATCTGTTCGAATTCCTCAGGGGAGGTGAGCCTGCCTTGCGCGCGAACTGAGTAAGTGAACGCCTGTCCCGGCGGGACCGGCTCGCTGCCTACCTGGCCTGCGGGGTTGACGGTGTTTTGCGTCTGGATCGCGGAGACGATTTCGGGAACTGTGATCTGGAGCTTCGCCAACTGATCGGGCTTCACCCACAACCGCATGGCATACTGGCCCGCCCCGAAGACCTGCACCGAGCCGACACCCCTGACGCGCGTCAACTGGTCCACGAGGTTGATATAAGCGTAATTAGCCAAAAACCTCGCATCATAGGTGCTCTTCGGCGAGTTCAAGGCGATGAGCATCAGCGGAGCCAGCACTGACTTTTGCACTGTGACTCCGTAATTGTTGACATCCGCGGGGAGCTGCGATGCCGCCTGAGTCACACGGCTCTGGGCCAGAATCAGGTCCGTGTTCGGGTCTGTCGCCACGTCGAAGTTGACGATCAATCTCATCTGACCGTTGGCAGTCGCGTTGAGGGAGTACATATAGTTCGCGTTATCCACGCCACTCATCTGCTGTTCGATGGGTGTTGCCACGGACTGCTCGATAGTCTGGGCATCGGCGCCAACGTAAATGGCGGAGACCTGAATTTCTGGCGGCGCGATTTCCGGGAACTGCGCTACCGGAAGGCCCACTAACGCAACCGCGCCAATAATGACCGTGAGAATCGCGATGACGATCGCCACGATGGGACGGTGAATGAAGAATTTCGACATGGATTGTTACCTCGCTTTGATCGGGTTCGGATTGACCAAGGCGCCCGGCCGCACCTTCTGCAATCCTTCGACAATCACTCGCTCGCCTGGTTGAATGCCTTCGCGAACAATCCAATCGCGACCAACGGTTTCTCCCAGCTTCACGGTACGGATGAAGATTTTGTTGGCGCGATCGACCACCGCAAGCTGATGCGTGCCCTGAAGATTGATGACTGCTTCTTGCGGAACAAGGAGGGCTCCTTGCCGGGTTTGTGTAGAAGTTCGTACTCTGCCGTACTGGCCAGGGCGCAGGCTATTGCCGGGATTCGGGAATACTCCCGTCAGCCGGAGGGCTCCCGTCCTGACGTCCACCTGCCGGTCGGCGAAAGAGACCCTGCCTTTGTGCGGGTAAGTCATGCCATCCGCGAGAATCAATTCGAGTTCGAGCCGCCGGTTATTGGCTTGGCGTTTCTCAGCGGTTGGGAATCGGCGCGTGTAGGCCAGGTATTCCTGCTCGCTGACAGTGAAGTACACTTTGATAGGGTCGACCGTGGAAACTGTGGTTATTGGCTCGCTCGCCGGGCTCACCAGGGCTCCCACCTGCTGCCGGGCGACACCCGGGATGCCGTCGATCGGGGACGTGATGCGAGTGAAACCCAGATTGATCCGAGCCGTATCGACAGCGGCCTTGCCGGACTGAACTGCTGCGGTAGCAGCCGTGATCTGAGCCTTGGCGGTTTCCACTTGTGCCACAGCCGCCTGAAACTGCGCCTTGGCAGCGATATTGTTCTGCCTGGCATTATCGAGATCTTCTTGCGTGATCGCCTGCTGCTGCGCGAGCGGCGTGTAACGATCGACGTCAAGCTGGGTACGGCCCTGGTTGGCTTGCGCCACCGCAACCTGGGCTTGGGCTTGAGCTAACTGGGCGCGCGCCTGTTCCAACTGGCCTTGCGCATGCGCCTGTTGTCCTTCGGCCTGCTCCACTGCCGCCTGGAACGGCCGGGGATCGATCTGAAAGAGCAGTTGACCACTCTTGACGAAAGAGCCCTCGGTGTATTCCTGCTTGACCAGGTAACCGGAGACTTGAGCTTTGATATCGGCGTTGACAAATCCGTCGAGCGTGCCGATCCACTCGCTGTATATCGGAACGTCTTTTTGCTCGACTTCCGCAACCGTCACAGAGAGCAGTGGCGCGGTCTTCGGCGCAGATTCGGCCCTCGAACAGCCTCCCGCGCTGAGCAACAGCGTGACGATGACGAGCGCGATTGCCGCCTCAGTGCCAATCATCCTTTGGAAGTGTTTCATCGTGGAGTGCATCCTTTCGCCTTTGCATATGCAGCCTACGCGCCCTTTGCAAGGTATTGAACAGCAATGTGTTATCGATTGGATTCGCGCCGCACGTTCGGCAAAATGCCGAACTCGCAGCAATCAGCTATGACTCCGGCCGGTGTGACCTCCTTTCTTTTCAGACCACTTTGCGTTGGCCGCTGAGATGCCTCTTGCCGAGACGAAAAAGGAGAACCCGATGAACTCGACTTATGACCTGGTGGTGATCGGTGGCGGTCCCGCAGGGATTATCGCAGCGGTCACGGCTGCGGCGTTTGGGGCGAAAGTCGCCTTAGTGGACAAGAGCGCGGACTTGGGTGGCGCGGGCGCTAACACGGGTACCGTCCCAAGCAAGACCCTCCGGGAAACCGCGCTGGCCCTATCCGGTATGAAGTCCCGTGAACTCTATGGCATAGATCTCTCGCTAAGAAGACAGACTACAGTCGCTGATTTCCTGCGGCATGAAAGACGTGTCAAAGCCGGCCTCAACGACGCTATTTTGCAACGGCTGGAAGCCTCGAAGGCGGATGTGTACGTTGGGACCGGATCGCTCACAGACGCTCACACAGTGTCTGTTCGTCAGGGACCGGGAAACGAGGTTGTGTTCTTGCGCACCACTTACATCCTAGTTGCCACTGGTTCCTCCCCGTTTCATCCGCCAGCATTTCCTTATGGGATGCCCGGCGTCTACGACTCCGACACGATTCTGGACCTGGATCGAATACCCGAAACGGTTGGAGTTGCGGGAGCGGGTGTAATCGGCAGCGAGTATGCGTCCACACTTGCGGCGCTGGGCGCGCACGTACATCTTGTCGAAGGCCGGGACAAGCTGCTGCCCTTTCTCGATTCCGAGATCTCGCGCACTCTTGCAGTGGCAATGGAGCGCAATGGCATCCAGTTTCATTGGAACAACCGCGTGGTGTCTTGCAGCAAGGCGGAGGGTGGCAAGCTCACTATAGGCCTCGCCTCCGGCGATCTTCTCACGGTCGACGCAATTCTCGTCGCCGCCGGAAGAAAGAGCAATGTGGAGAAACTCAATCTCTCCGCGGCAGGCGTCACTCCCAGCGAACGCGGACTGATCCGGGTTGACAACCATTTTCGAACGCAGGCGCCGAATATCTACGCGGCGGGCGACGTGATCGGCTTCCCGGCGCTAGCCTCCACCAGCATGCAGCAGGCTCGTATCGCAATGAGACACGCCTTCGGCTCCGAAGTCACTCCTGATTCCTTCCGCCTCCTCCCCACAGGTGTGTATACGATCCCGGAAGTGGGGATGGTCGGGGAGACCGAAGATTCCCTGAGGAGCAAGGAAGCGGACTACATCGTGGGCCGCGCTACCTACCAGGACAATGCACGCGGACGCATCATCGGGGACCAGCACGGCTTTCTGAAGCTGCTCTTCCGCCCGCCGGACATGAAGCTGTTAGGGGTGCACGTGATCGGAGAGCAGGCAGCGGAGCTGGTCCATATCGGAATGATGGCGATGCTGACTGATTCCACGTCGATGATCTTCGATGAAGCCTGCTTCAACGCGCCGACGCTCGGCGAACTGTACAAGCTGGCCACTCTGGATGCGATGTCGAAAGTGTCGCGCAGCCACGCGGTGATCGAGCAGCACCTGGTTCCGGCCATGCAGACCACGTGACGCGTCTCCGTTTGCGGCTGTTATTTGGGAGATGTGGACCGGTTCGGCACGTATTTGTCGATGCCGAGCCGCCGCATCTTCGATTCCAGAGTCTGCCGCGGGATCCCGAGTTTCGCGGCGGCGCCGGATGGGCCGGCAATCCGCCCATGGGTCTCCGCAAGAGCGGCTTCGATCATCTCGATTTCCCGATCCTCCAGGGACGCAAGCCCTTCGTGGGAGCGGGCTGGAGGCGGCGTCTCGCGCTTGAGCCAGCTTTCATCGACCTCGAAGGTGTCGGTTTCGCTGAGGATCACCGCGCGTTCCACGACGTTTTGCAGTTCGCGGATATTCCCGGGCCAATGATAGGTCTGCAACTGTTCGAGCGTACGCTTGCCAATCTTCTTTATGTACTTGCCCGTGCCTTTAGCGAAGCGTCCGACGAAGTACTCGACGAGCAGTGCGATATCTTCTGCGCGCTCGCGGAGCGGTGGAACGGCGATCGGGACAACGTTCAGCCGGTAGAAAAGGTCCTCGCGGAAAGCTCCCGCGGCCACCGAGGCCGGCAGGTCTCGATTGGTTGCCGCGATCAGGCGCACGTCTACCTTGACCGGATGATTGCTGCCGACCCGCTCGAACTCGCGCTCCTGCAGCACGCGCAGAAGCGCGATTTGCGTTTCCATGGGAATCTCGCCAATTTCGTCCAGGAAGATCGTCCCGCCGTCTGCCGCTTCAAATCTCCCCAGACGGCGTTGGAGTGCGCCGGTGAAAGCGCCTTTTTCGTGCCCGAAGAGCTCAGAAGCGATCAGCGATTGCGGAATGGCGGCGCAGTTTACGCGGACGAAAGCTCGGTTTGCACGTTTCGATCTCCGATGCAGTGCACGTGCGATCAGCTCTTTACCTGTTCCGGTTTCCCCGAGAATAAGGACCGTCGAATCTGAAGGCGCGACTTTCTCCACCTGCTTCACCACCTGGCGCATGGGTTTCGAAGAACCGACAATTTCCTCAAACATCGAAGAGCGATCGATTTCTTCGCGCAGAACGAGGTTCTCGTTTCGGAGGCGTTCTTCGGTCTTCTTTTGGTCGTCGATGTCGGTTGCCGTACCGTACCAGCGGATGACGTTGCCGCATTCGTCCTTCTGCGGCTGGTATTGAACGAGATGCCAGCGATACTGCCCGCTCTTGACGAGCGCGCGCATTTCCAGCTCGAACGGTAGTCCCTCCAACAGTCCAACCCTGCGCTCCTCGCGTACCCGGTCTACATCGTCAGGATGGAACACGCGTCCGAAAAAGCCTTCGTCGTTTATTTCACCGAGTGTGAGACCGGTGAGGTCCAGAGCCACGCGGTTCGCGTAGAGTGTCGTGCCGTCCGGCGCGAGGACCACGATGGGTTGTCGAATCGTGTCGGTGATCGTGCGAAGGTCTTGCTCACTTTGCCGGAGCTTCTCCATAAATTGCTCTTGCTCGGTGATATCCACTCCCGTCCCGACGAAGCCCTGGAAAGTCGCGCCGTCAGTCGCCGGAACCCCGACGCAACGCACGTGACGAATCTTTCCATCAGGTCGCACAATCCGCTTCGTGAAGTCGAATCCGAGAGGGTCGGCCAACATCTTCTGGATCCCATGTTGCATGTACTCACGATCTTCCGGGTGCACCAGGTCCAAGTATTCCTCTACTGTTGGCGGCTCGCCTCTCGGATCAAGGCCGTGAACCTGGAACATTTCGGAAGACCAGTAATCGAATCCAGCAGCGTTGAATGCCCAGCTACCCATGTGAGCGAGGCGCTGCCCTTCGCTGAGGTAAAACTGGGTTCGCTGCAAGGCCTGCTCGGCGCGCCTAAGGTCGTCGATGTCGGTTGCCGTGACGTACCAGCGGATGATCTGGCCACGCTCGTCTGTTTCAGGGTTGTACTGAGAAAGATGCCAGCGATACCCCCCCTGCTGAATGCGCTTAGATGCAGCAATGGGCAACAAGCGCATTTCCACCTGAAACCGAACTCCCTTCAACAATCCGATTCGACGCTCGTCTAGTACGCGTTCTAGGTCGTCCGGATGACAGGTTCGGTGTAAGTGCCCTTGACCCCTCACCTCGTCCAGGGTAACTCCAATGCGATCAAGAGCCACCCGATTCACGTACAGTGTCGTTCCATCAGGCGCAAGAACAGAGATGCCAATGGGGATAGCATCGGTGATTGTGAGGTCCGGCTCTAAGGAAGCCCGGCTTGCACTGTCATTCGTACTCATTGCTGAATCCGATGAGCCGACGTGCGAAAAACGCGAACGTTCCGGCCACGCCATTATACTCTCTTCCAACCCGCGGTGCGGCTCTCTGCTCTGTTTCGGCCTGATGAGCGCACCGTTGGTTGTGCGGTCTAAGACGAGCGAATGGATCCTCATGCGATCTCCGCTAGTCCCCCTCTGCACGCTCGCGGCGCATCCACTCACGCACGTAGGGAGGGCATTGCGTCATTGCAACGCCATCATCCTCGGAGCGAATCAGGAACCGAACCACTGCGATATCGACAAGCGTGACCTCGCCCAGGTCCAGGATTCTGCGTGCGCAGCCGCCGTCGTTCATCGCCGATCGTATGCTGGCGATAGAGTCCGCCGTGATCCGGCCGCTCAGCCGCGTCGTGGTGACGCATCCATCGGAGTCTTTTTCAATTCTCAACATTGCATTGATGACATTGCCGGTCATGGCGCGTTGCGATAGCGCTCGGCGGCATGCGCCTGGCTGAAGTTCGGCAGCTTGACCTTGCGAGCCGCCTCGAAAGTAGTCCACTGACCCTCATCCGGAAGCGGAGGAATGGTGACCGTCTCGCGGCGGTCGAAGCCGGCGAGCGCCGCATCGACGAGTTCGCCAACTTCCATGACGGCCGGAAGCTTATCCACATCGTTACCGGCGTGTGCCCAGATCTCGTTGCGCGTTGCCGCCGGCAGCACCGCCTGAATGTACACGCCCTTCGAGCCGAATTCCGCGTGAAGACTCTGGCTCAGAAACAGCATGAATGCCTTGGTGGCGCCATAGAC
>Ga0075431_100005873_pt1 | contig 12150 bp, 7 predicted proteins | sample RhiMetdeltSRZDD5_FD_75297 | JGI IMG/M metagenome (GOLD analysis project Ga0075431, IMG submission 75297) | Populus rhizosphere microbial communities from Tennessee, USA - Rhizosphere MetaG P. deltoides SRZDD5 | ecosystem: Host-associated > Plants > Roots > Rhizosphere > Soil | place: USA... | reverse complement strand
AAGTTCGGTATAGGATTCCAGAGCGGCAGAGTCAAGTTTTGCAGCGATGGTTCGCGCTTCCCTTTGGCTGGTGCGAGCAGGTGCCGTCCCAGGACACGGTGAGAGAGTGGTGTTGAGGCCAAACCTACATGCCTGAAGTCAATATCAGCGGCCCCGCCGGCAGAATCGAGGCCCGCTACCACCACGAGCGCGGCCCAAACTCCCCCGTAGCGCTCATCCTCCATCCCCATCCGCAATTCGGCGGCACCATGAATAATCAGGTGGTGTATCACCTGTATTACGCCTTTCAGCGGCGCGGGTTCTCGGTGCTGCGCTTCAATTTCCGCGGCGTGGGGCGGAGCGAAGGTCTATTCGACAACGGGCCTGGGGAGCTGGCCGACGCCGCCACCGCCCTCGATTGGCTGCAAGCCTATAACGCCGATGCCCAAACCTGCTGGATCGCCGGCGTGTCGTTCGGTGCCTGGATTGCCATGCAGCTGCTCATGCGGCGGCCTGAGATCGAGGGCTTCATCTCGGTGGCCCCCCCTGCCAATCTCTACGACTTCACTTTCCTCGCCCCCTGCCCCTCTTCTGGCCTCATGGTCAACGGCGCGAAGGATCGCGTTGTGCCAACTGAAGCCGTGCGCGGGTTGGTCGATCGTCTCAAGACGCAAAAGGGCATCGTCATCGACCATGCCACGGTGCCCGACGCCAACCATTTCTTCGAGGGCCGTATGGATGGGCTGATGGAAGTGGTCGACGCCTATCTCGACAAGCGGCTCGGCAAGATCAAGAAGAAGAAAGAGTCGGCAGCCTAAGCGGGCTCTCCGCTCCCGTGCATTCGCGGCGCAAACCTGATACAGGCTCTCGCGAAATGCGAAACTTCGCCGGCCCCCGCACATGAGCACCGTCAAATCGGATTTCCAGCGCGAGCTGAAGGCGCGCGGCTTCGTTCACCAGACGACCGACGAAGCCGGCCTGGACAAGCTGCTGCGGAGCGAGCGTGTAACCGGCTATATCGGCTTCGACTGCACCGCTCCAAGCCTCCACGTCGGCAACCTGCTCGGCATCATGATGCTGCGCAAGCTGCAACAGGCCGGGCACCGCTCGATCGTTCTGATCGGCGGCGGGACAACCAAGGTCGGCGATCCGTCCGGCAAGGACGAGTCGCGCAAGCTGCTGAGTGATGCCGAGATCGCCGCGAACATTGCCGGCATCGAGTCGATTTTTACCAAGTTCCTAAGCTTCGGCGGCGGGGACAGCGGCGCGGTCATGGTCAACAACGCCGATTGGCTTGGCTCGCTCAACTACATCGACTTCCTGCGCGACTACGGGCGCCATTTCAGCGTCAACCGCATGCTGACCTACGACTCGGTCAAGCTCAGGCTCGAGCGCGAGCAGCCCTTGAGCTTCATCGAGTTCAATTACATGGTGCTGCAGGCCTATGACTTCCTTGAGCTCTACCGGCGTCTCGGCTGTCGTTTGCAGTTGGGCGGGTCGGACCAGTGGGGCAACATCGTAAGCGGCATCGAGCTCGCGCGCCGTGCCGAAGGAGTGGAGCTGTTCGGGCTGACCTCCCCTCTCCTCACCACGGCATCAGGCGCGAAGATGGGCAAGACGGCCTCAGGCGCGGTGTGGCTCAATGCCGACATGCTGTCCTCATACGACTATTGGCAATATTGGCGGAACACCGAGGATGCCGACGTCGAGCGCTTCCTCAAGCTGTTCACCGAGCTTTCTCTCGATGAGATCGCGAAGCTCGCCGGGCTCAAAGGCGCCGAACTGAACGAGGCGAAGAAGATCCTCGCTACCGAAGCGACCGCACTCGTTCATGGACGTGATGCTGCAGATCGCGCAGCAGAGACGGCGCGGGCGACCTTCGAAGAAGGCGAGATCACTGCATCCCTACCCACGTTGGAAGTGCCGCGAGCCGACCTCGAAAAGGGTCTCGGCGTGCTCAATGCGAGCGTGCTCGCGGGCTTCGTTCAGTCGACCGGAGAAGCGAGGCGGCAGATCAAAGGCGGGGGCATCAAGGTGAATGACGAGCCGGTCACCAATGAGCGGCAACTGCTCACGCCGTCAGACCTCACGCCAGACGGGGTGATAAAGCTCTCGCTCGGCAAGAAGCGGCACGCGCTGATTAGGCCGGTGTAAATCTATTGCGGCGGCGGGGGTACGAAGTTGCCCCTCAATTGCGGGGACGGAGGCATGTACTCCCCTCCGGATGACGCGGCGGCAGCATCGGGCACCGAGCCGGTGAAATCGAAGATCTGCCGGAAGATACCGGGTGTGATCGCTGAGATGGGATTCACGAGCACCTCGGGATCGTCGAGATTGCCCTTGATGGCGAAGGTGATGCCGACCACTCCCTCGCCCTGGCGGCCGACAAAGACCTTACCGAGGATGGGAATAGCGCCGAGCGCGGAGTTCAGCCCGTAAAGAGGCACGTAAGTGCCGCCGAGATCGACGGTCTGGGCTTTGAAGTCGACCGTGCCCCGCATAGTGGCGCCGAGCTGGGAACCGTTCATATAAGCGTCCCTCAAGCGGAACTTGCCGCCCCCGACCGTGAACGGGGCGCGCAATTGGTCGAACGCGATGCGCTGGCGGGTGACCTGCTGTTTGTTCTCGCCAAGGACTGCGGCCGAGTTCGGATCGGTGAGCACGTCATTGACCACCGAGTCGCCGAGTACGGTGAAATTGCGGGCCCATAAGGTCCCGCTTTTCGAGCCTACCGCGCCCGCATCCAGGTTGACCTGGAGGGATGCTTCTCCGCCTTCGACGCTTGGATAAAAGCCGATGATGCGGAAGGCGGCGCCGGCATCGTGCGCCTCAGCCCTGATCAGGCGCGCGCCTTCGCTCTGCCCGAGATCGACCGCCGCAGGGCTCGTGCCGTTCAATTCGGCGCTGGCATTGAGCGCTACCAGCCGCCCGTTGCGCTTCTTAAGCGTGACCTTCACGTCTTTCGCGATGGTGTCGTAGAAGCCGGATACGGTACTGATGTCCGCCGAAAAATCGACGCCGAACGGATCGGCTGGCTCGGCACCGTCCTCAGCGAGCTGACCCGCTGAGAACAGAGACTGGAAGAACTGCTTGCCGTCGAAGCTTGGCCCTTGAGCCTTGATGTCGAGGACGTTGTCGCGCACCAGGGCAGTAATCTCGACATGGGTGCCCCGATTGACCGAGAAGTCGGAGAAATAGAACTCCTTGAGGTGCTGCTCCGCATCCAGCGCGATTGCGCCCTCCACCGCGATGTCGTCGCCTAAGATCTTGAAATTGTCGAGGTCGGTCGAGCCGTCCTCCTTCGAGACGACATCGAATTGAACGCTCGCCGTGCGGCCCACCGGCTTGGTCCAGCCCATGCTGCCGAAAAGCAGCCGAGCATTGGTCAAATCGGCCTGCATGCTCATGCTGTGAGAGCCTTCGCCGAGCCCCGAGATCGAGAGCGCCACGGGCGTCGGTCCCTGGACCAGATGATTGACCTTGATGCCGAGCTTGTCACGCATGGCCGCATCGAGAGAAGCCGTGACCCTGATCGGCGGCTGCCGGTCAGCGGGCGTATAAAAGATGTGCTGCCAGGCAAGCTCGGCAGGGACGCCCTTGATGGTGATCGGCCCTTTGGCCTCGACCGCCTGGTCGGTAAGGTTCACGTCGAGATTGCCGCCCTCGACATTAACGTCTCCGGCAAGATTTGAGGTAATGGCATCGTTGAGCCGCGCCTTGCCGGCTAGCTTGATTTGATTGAATTGGAGATCAGCCTTGAGCGGCATCGACAGGGCAAAGTTGCCGCTCGCCGTGCCCTCCAGGAAGTTGGACTTCAGCCCCACACTGGAGATATAGCCAAGCGGCTCTTGGTCGAGGAGTTCGAGCACCGTCGGGGTGGCGCCGTCAGCCCTGAACGTGATCTCTCCTTGCTGCGGATCCTTTCGCAAATCCGGAATGAAGAAGCGGCCTTGGCTCAACGCGATCTCTTGCCCAGAAGGGACGACGATCTTGCCTTGAGGAATGTCGACGGCGAATTGGATGCCCGAGACCGTAAGCTTGGCGTCGCCAGTCTTCACGGGCGGCATCTTGGGTAGGTAGGCGATGCTCATGCCGGAAATGTCGAGTTCGACGTTTACGGCTTCGGCAGGAAGTGCTCCTCCGGCCTCAACTTGCGCGAGCTCGCCTGGAGCAAGGCTCACGTTGAACTTGCCGCCTCGGACTTCTCCCCCGGCGACGCGCTCCAGCACCCAAGCCCGCGCCTTGCCCGCAAGGAATTTCGGCCAAAACCGCTTCAAGGTATCGACCGGCATCGGGCTCACTTCGCCTGTCAGATGAATTCCGGGCGACTCCGGCGCGTCAGCGAAGCTGCCAGAGAAAGAGATCGAAGCGGTCCCTGATCGAATGATGAAGTGGCTGACCGTCACGCCCTGTGGGCTGATGCTGCCCGTAGCCTGCCATTCATCCACCTTCATCGGTGCAAGCCCGAATTCCTCAACGGCAAGCGTTGCCTCGTTTGCCCTCAAGGCGAAATCCCAGGATGCCGGCGTGCTGCTTGCATCGCGTCTGGGATGGAATTCGCCACTGATGGTGGCCTTGCTCTTCCCCCACACAAGCGTCGAGGGCGCAATCTCGACGATGTCCCGTTCCTTCAAATAATGAACATGGAGATTGCCATGGTCGATGCGCATGGCAGTGTCAGGATCCCATGGGGGCGTGATCTGACCGCCCTCCAATTCGAGCCTCGCCTTGCCCGCCAGGAACTCGCCCGAGTCAGAAAGTTCGACGTTGGTCTCGCCGTTCACCACCAAGTCGAGGGTTTTGAGTGCGCCGATCGAGGGGAAATTTCCGGCGATGCCTGACGGCACGAGATTCTGAATGAGCGCGGTGATGCCGAGGCTCTGCCGCCTGACGCGCTGCTCGGTACGGACCTCGAGCTGCCAATCGCCCTTAGACGAGGCGATATTGGCTTGGCCCACCAGGAGGGTTTTCTGGCTGTTCTTGTGCTCAAGATCGATGGCGAAATCGGGCACCTGCCATGACGTCTCGGTGCCGTTCTGATTGAGCACAACAAGAGCGTTCTTAACGCCGAACCGCGTCAGATACGACGTGTTGCCGCTACGCGCGCGCTCGAACACCTCGGCTACGGTGCTGGTCACATCGAGGACACGGCCGCCTCCCGCAGGAATCTCTTGTCGTTTGGCGATGATGGTCTCGGGCGCCGTGGCCTGAGGTTGGCTGTTGGCAATAGGCTCACCGGAGGGCGTAGAACCTTGGAGGGCCGTTTGGCTTTCCGCCGCCACAGGCCGCGAAAAGGTCAACGCCAAGCCGCGCTTGGAATCGTAGAAAAGTAGGAGCCGGGGGCCGATGAAGTCGACACTGCCCGGGGTGACGCGCCCAGATAAAAGCGCGCTTCCGCTCATGCCAATGGCGGCGAGCGGCGCCTGTGCCAGGATCGCGCCGTTCTTGTCGATCAGCCTGATGTTGCGCAAGCGGAACAGCACGCCGGGTCCGTCGGGCGAGCGCTGAAGGATCGCGTCATCAATCTGCACCTTCAGGTCCGAGAGCTCGCCATTGATGGCGTCCTCGATGGTAGGGACGAGGCTCGGAAGCGAGATCGGACCGCGCGCAAGCCGGCTGTACCCGGCAACGATGATGACGAGTCCAACCACCAGAATGCCGGCGAAAATCTCGCGGCAGACATGGGCGCTGCGAGTGGAAAGCTTCTTGAGCTCGATTTGGACCGGCGGCGGAACGCGCTTCACCAGCGCCCTGCCCCGCTCAGGCAATGCGAGAAGCGCCTTACCACCTTCGGCGGTGAGCTTGGCGAGAGTGCCTGAGAGCGGCTCGTTCATCCAATCAATGGCCCCGCCATGACGAAGGCCGTTCGAGCATTGCGCCGCCCACTCCATCGGTAAGTCGCGAGCAGCCGAACGCGCTAACGGCCCCGCCTCTCATTCGAAAGCGACGCCCCACTCTACTCATGGCCCGTTGTCGGCATCCCCCTAACACTAAGCCCTCGACCCCACTTTTGCCGCCTTGTGACCACCGCGCCAATGCAAGGCTAAGGGCTTATGGCATAGAAGGGGCTAAAATCGGCTAAAGGAAGGCGGTTCTTCAAGTCCTTGCCGGAACTTAGCCCAATCGCATGAACACATCCCGAACTTTCACGAGATCGCCAATGACAAGCGGAAAGCAAGGCGATATTGTCAAGGAAGGAGTGGGCGCTGGGGTGTTGACCCTAAGACGGGAACCTCCGCGACAATCCCTTCAAGCGGCTTATTCCTGTTTGAGTCGCGATTCCAAGCGCCGAGGAGGTCTTCGGTGCGGCGTACAGTATCATGGGGAGATGCCAGTATGTTCACCAAGAAACCCGAGCCGGGTGAGAGCGTAACGAAGATGGGGGAACGGTCGGCGGGCGAAATGAAGACGCCCTTTACCGAGCGGCCCACAACCTATGCTGCCAAGAGCACAAGCCCTAGCGCAAGCAAGATGGTCCCCTCCATCATTGGCGAGGACCTCTCGATCACCGGCAACGTCACTTCCAAAGGTGAAATCCAAGTCGACGGCGAGATCCAGGGCGACATCCATTGCGGCTCGCTGCTGCTTGGCGACAAGTCGCAAGTGATCGGGAGCGTCATCGCCGAAGACATCGTGGTGCGCGGCCGCGTCGTGGGCTCGGTGAGGGGCCTTCGCGTCACCCTCCAGGCCCAGTCGCATGTCGAGGGCGATATTTTCCATCAGAGCCTCGCCATCGAGCAAGGCGCTTACTTCGAAGGAAAATCGCGGCGTTCCGACGATCCTCTAGCCGAGGTCAAAGCGATCCCACCATCGCCCAGCCGGGCCGACAAGCCAGCGGGCTTCGAGGCGGGAAACGGCTCAAGCACCGTAACGACCCGCGCTGCTGAATAGCGGCTCGTATTTTCGAAGGATGTGATGGGGACCCGCGTCTGAAACGCGGTTTCTAGACCTTTGCGTCGGCGTGAATGCGCTCGACGAGGGCCGCCTCGATGAAGCGATCAATGTCACCATCGAGCACGGCGGACGGGTTGGTGCTTTCGACCCCCGTCCGGAGATCCTTCACAAGCTGGTAGGGCTGCAACACGTAAGACCTGATCTGGTGACCGAAGCCGATGTCGGACTTCGCATCGGCCGCGGCTTGCGCCTCCTCCTCGCGCCGCTTCAACTCCGCCTCATAGAGGCGCGCGCGTAGCATTGCCCAGGCGGTCGCACGATTCTTGTGCTGCGAGCGCTCGTTCTGGCACTGCACCACGATCCCGGTCGGAATGTGGGTGATGCGTACCGCGCTGTCGGTGGTATTAACGTGCTGCCCGCCTGCGCCAGAGGAACGATAGGTGTCGATACGCACATCCTTCTCATCTATGTCGATATCGATGGTGTCGTCGATCGCGGGGTACACCGAGACCGAGGCAAAGCTCGTATGGCGGCGGGCATTTGAATCGAACGGCGAGATTCGCACCAGCCGGTGCACGCCCGACTCGGTCTTGAGCCAGCCATAGGCATTGGCCCCCTTGACCAGCACGGTCGCCGATTTGACGCCGGCCTCCTCACCATAGTGCTCGCCGATGATTTCGACTTTGTAGTCGTGCGCCTCGGCCCAGCGGGCATACATGCGCTCGAGCATCTGCGCCCAATCCTGGCTTTCGGTGCCTCCGGCCCCTGCATGGATCTCCACATAAGCGTCATTGGCGTCGGCTTCGCCGGAGAGAAGCGCCTCGACCTCGCGTGTATGCGCCTCATGACGCAGGCGCTTCAGTGCATTCTCGGCCTCGGCTACGACGCTTTCGTCCCCTTCCTCCTCGCCAAGCGCGACAAGCTCAATGTTGTCATCGAGCTCGCGGGCGATGCGGTTGAAGGTGGCGAGCGTAGCCTCGAGCTGCTGGCGCTCGCGCATCAGGCTTTGCGCGCGCCGTGCGTCGCTCCAAAAGTTGGGGGCTTCAGCTTCGCGGTCGAGGACCGCTAGTCGCGCCTTGGCCTGGTCAGGGTCAAAGATGCCTCCTAAGCAGAGACAGCGATTCCTGGATCTCGTTGACGACCGACTCAGTTTCGGCGCGCATTGCTTCGTCGATGGAGCGAAGGGATGGAATAGCGGAACTAGTAGAGGCCGCCGGTACCCGATGTCAAAGCATGGTCATTCCCGGGGGGCGGACCCGGAGGCGGGCCGGGAGGCGGACCGAGCGCAGCATCGGTCGGCGGGCCGCCGAATCCGTCGGAGGCAACCTGACCGCCAAGTCCTTCGTCCTCAGGCACCGAGCCGGCAGGCTCCTGGCCCGGCTTGAACGCCTCCAACACCGCCGTCTTGTCGCCGGGTCCTGCCGGTAACCCGGTCTTGTGGTTGACGCGCACCAGCTTGATGCCTGACGGTGCCCGGAAAGGAACCGGAGGAACATCGGCAAGCGTCTCTCTCATGAAGTCGCGCACCACTGGAGCCGCGAGATTGCCTCCGGTCTCGCCGTGTCCAAGCGAGCTCGGCTGGTCGTAGCCGATATAGACGCCGACAGCGAGATCAGGCGTGAACCCGATGAACCACGCGTCTTTATAGTCATTGGTCGTGCCGGTCTTGCCGGCGATTGGCCGGTTCAGCACTTTGAGCTTCTGCGCCGTGCCGCTCTGAATGACGCCTTCCATGATATTGGTCATCTGGAAGGCCGACATCGGATCGACGATCTGCTTGCGATCGTCGGTCAGCTCGGGTTCGGGCTGTCCCGACCATTCACGCGCCGCGCATGTGCTGCAATCGCGGCCATCGTGGCGCCAAATCGTTCGGCCGTAACGGTCCTGAATGCGGTCGATGAACGTCGCCTTGATCTGCTTGCCGCCGTTATCGATCATCGAATAACCGGTGACCATGCGCAGCAGCGTGGTCTCGCCAGCCCCAAGCGCCATCGAAAGCGCCGGCATCAGGTTGTCGTAAACGCCAAAGCGCCGCGCATATTCGATGATGATCGGCATGCCCATGTCACGGGACAGGCGTACGGTCATCAGGTTGCGCGAGTGCTCGATGCCGAAGCGTAATGTGGAAGGACCAGCCGCCGAACCTGCCTCGTAGTTTTTCGGACACCATTGCGGCATGCCCGGGCCCTGCTCGATGCAGATCGGACCGTCGACGATGATGCTCGACGGCGTGTAGCCGTTATCGAGAGCGGTTGTATAGATGATTGGCTTGAACGAGGAGCCTGGCTGCCGGCGTGCTTGCGTCGCTCGATCGAATTGGCTCGCTGCAAAGCTGAAGCCTCCGACGATGGCCAGTACGCGCCCGGTATGCGGATCCATCGCAACGAGCGCACCACCGACCGCAGGAACTTGCTGAAGCGACCATTGTCCCTTGAGGCTGTCGTCGGACGCTCCTGGCGTGCCGTCGGCGGCGGGGGCCGGTACGCGCGGTGAGACATAGACGACGTCGCCAGGCTTAAGTACAGCGCTGACAGATGCCGGCGTACCACCGAAACCGGCGCCGACTTTGGGCCGCGCCCATTTCACCTCGTCGTAGGGAATGACTCCCGTATCGCGCTCCTTCAAGAGCGCCCCTTGCGGGTCGCGGCCGGGCCTAAGACCGATGGTGGCTTTGTCCTTCGCGACGTCGAGCACCACCGCAAGCCGCCAGGGTTCGATATCGCTCCACACCGGCAGGGCGCCAAGCGTCTTGCCCCAGTCGCCCTTGGTGTCGATGGTCTTTACCGGTCCGCGCCAGCCGGTATGACGATGATCGTAGGACACCAGTCCATTTACCAGCGCCTTGCGAGCGATGCCCTGGAGGCGTGGATCGAGCGTGGTGCGCACCGAAAGGCCGCCGCCATAGAGCTTATCCTCACCGAAGCGATCGATAATGTCGCGCCGAACCTCCTCGGCGAAGAACTCGGACGCGAAGATCTTGGGTCCGATCTGGCGCTTTATGACGCCGAGCGGCTGCGCCTTGGCCCTCTCGCCTTCATCGCGGGTGGCAAAGCCGTTCTCAACGATGCGGTCGATGACCCAATTGCGCCGTGCGACGGCGCGGTCAGGGAATTTGAACGGGTCGTAGTTGCTGGGCGCCTTGGGCAAGGTGGCGAGATAGGCGCAATCGGCAAGCGTAAGCTCGGGCAGAGCTTTGTCCCAATAAGTCTGGGCCGCGGCAGCTACCCCGTAGGCGCCGGCGCCGAGATAGATCTCGTTCAAGTAAAGCTCGAGGATCTGCTCCTTGGTGAAGGCGCGTTCGATGCGAATGGCAAGGATCGCCTCTTTCAGCTTGCGCTCGATGGTCTGGTCGCTCGTGAGGAGGAAGTTCTTGGCCACCTGCTGAGTAATGGTCGAGGCGCCGACCACGCGCCGCCCGGATTGCATCGCGCTCAGATTGGTGACGACGGCCCGCAGGATACCCTGAATGTCCAAGCCGCCATGCTGATAGAAATTCTTGTCCTCGGCGGAGATGAAGGACTCGATGACACACTGGGGAATGGCGGTGATCGGCACGTAGATGCGGCGCTCGCGCGAGAACTCGGCGATGAGAGAGCCGTCACTGGCGTGAATACGGGTCATCACCGGAGGCTCGTATTTGGCCAGCACTTCGTAGTCCGGCAGCTCACTCGATACCTTCCACAGCACGAAGGCTGCAGCGCCCGCGACGGCGATGAGCAGAATCATGCTCGCAGCGAACATGAAACCCAGAAAACGCAGGAAAAAGCCGCCGCGACGCCTGCGCCGCCGTTGCTCCGGCGGCTTGACTGGAGCCGTAATGTCCATGGTTCAGACCCGTCCCGTTCCCGGTTTTAGTCCGCGCCGGGCACCCGAGGCAACCCTAGCGAAAATTATGGCGAAATCAGGTGTCCGGTCGGTCAGGCTTCAGAGCGTCACCGGTCAGAACGGGCTGCGTGCGACGCGTTTTGCAAAATATCCGTCAATCGACCCCACCACGCCATCGGCGATGCGATCGCGCCAAGCGTCGGAGGTCAGCCGCTTCTCGTCATCGGGATTGCTCAGGAAGCCGAGCTCGAGCAGCACTGAGGGGACATCGGGGGCCTTGAGCACGCGGAAACCGGCCGAGCGCAGCCGCCTCGTGTGCAGCGCAGATCTCGACGCGAGCTCGCCGACGATCGAGCGTGCAAACAGCGTCGAGCGATTCTGTGTCTCGCGCTGGGCAAGGTCGATGAGGATGTTCGCTACCACCTCGTCTGAATCGTTTGGCAGCTCGATGCCGGCTAGCGCATCGGAGAAATTCTCCTTGGCGGCGAGCTCCTTCGCCTCCTCATCGGATGCCTGCTCGGACAAGGTGTAGACGGTGGCACCAGTCGTCTTCTCGGTCTGGTTCGGGAAATAATCGGCGTGTATCGAGAGGAACAGCCCCGCCCCTTTCTTTTGCGCAAACTCCACGCGCTCGCGCAACGGCACGAAGGTATCGTCTTCGCGCGTGAGATAGACTTCGTAACGCCCGGTGGCGGCGAGCTTCGCCTTAAGCACCTTGGCAAACGCCAAGACCACTTCCTTCTCCGGGACACCGTTCGGATTGGTTCCCGGATCAATGCCGCCATGGCCGGGATCGAGCACGACTACGGGCTTTGCATCTGGCGCGCGAGGCAGGGCTTGCGGAATGACGACAGGTCCTTCGCTTGCCGGCTGAGGCGGCTTGGTCTCCTTCAGCTTGGCTTGAAACGTTTTTTCGTCGGTGGGCACGAGATCGATGACGAGGCGCGCCGGCTGGTCGTCGCGGGGCTCGAGCACGAACGCCTTATCGATGAGGAACGGCCCGCTCACATCGATGACGATGCGCGATTTCCCAGGGGCGAACAGGCCGTAACGATAGGCCGTGACAAGTCCCCGCTTTTCCTTGCCGATGCCGTCCGGCATCTGGAAATTCACGTCCGGCGCATCGACGATGACCCGATAGGGATTGCCCAGGGCAAAGACATGGACATCGACCTTCTTCGATAGATCGGCGATGAAACGGGTGCGCTCGCGGTCTCCGGCCACCCGGGCGTTATTTGCAACCGTAGCGTTGGATCCGGCCTTGGCGTCGACACTCAAACCTCCGGTCAACGCAATGACAACGGCAGCGGCTAACGCTCCCACCCGGACAGAGGCTGGCAAGGCGCGCCTAACTCGCATTGTCCCCCACATGCTCGAAGCTTAAAGCGGTTCTTGGTTACGCCGGACGCCGAGCGGGCCGCATCTGGAGGCCGCGATGCCCCAAAATAGGAG
>Ga0075431_100005871_pt1 | contig 12151 bp, 12 predicted proteins | sample RhiMetdeltSRZDD5_FD_75297 | JGI IMG/M metagenome (GOLD analysis project Ga0075431, IMG submission 75297) | Populus rhizosphere microbial communities from Tennessee, USA - Rhizosphere MetaG P. deltoides SRZDD5 | ecosystem: Host-associated > Plants > Roots > Rhizosphere > Soil | place: USA... | reverse complement strand
GCCTGCGCCTCCGAGTACTGGTCCTCGATGTCCCGCTGCTCGGCGGCGACCCTGCCCTCGGCGCCCGCCTGCGGGGTGAGCACGACCTCGTCTGCCCGGCGCTCGTCCCCGCCCTGCTCGGCCACGGCGTTTCCACACCCGGCGAGAGCCGCGGCGGCCACGAGAACCAGGGTCAGGTTTGGTGTTTTGATTTCCACTCGTCGTAGGGCATCCCGTAGACGATCTCCCTCGCCTGCGGGTCGGTCAGCTCGAGTCCGCGCTCCTCCGCCGCCTCCCTGTACCAACGCGAGAGACAGTTGCGGCAGAAGCCCGCCAGCTCCATCAGATCGATGTTCTGTACATCGGTTCGTTCGCGCAGGTGCTCAACCAACCTGCGGAACGCGGCCGCCTCCAGCTCGACCTGTGTGCCCTCGTCCATCGGTGTGGTAACGATAGGGAGGTGAACTACGAATCCTGGCAGCGCGATCCGCACGGCATCGAGGAGCCGCACGACGTACTGGCCGCCGACGAGTTCGGCATCGGCACGCGCGACGAGCGACTGCCGCCCGACCCGAACCGGTTCGATCCGCCCCACGACATCCTGGCCGCGGAGGAGTTCGCCATGCCGGTCGGGGGCGCGCCGCACTCGGACCAGGCCAGCGGCCGGGACCCGCGCCGGCTCCTGCCGCTGCTGGTGATCGCCGCGCTTGTGGCGTTCTTGCTGGTCCGCCGCCGCTGACGTGGCGCTGTCCCCGGTCAACCGGATCGAGATCACCGTCGACCGGGCGCTGTGCATCGGCTCAGGCGACTGCGTGGACACCGCGCCGGACGTCTTCCAGCTCGACGAGGAGGACAAGGCCGTCGTCGTCGACCCCGACGGCGCGTCCGTTGACGACGTGATCGCCGCCGCCGGCAACTGCCCGGTGTCGGCGATCTTCGTCGTCGGCGAGAGCGGCGACCTCTATCCCTAGATGGGCCGGCGCAACGAATAGCGAAACTCTCACGGAGTAGACCTGTGGCGAAGTACCGACGGCCGCCGGTCGCGTGAGGGCCATATTCCGGGGATGGATCGCCGTTTCATCTGCCAGGAGTGCGGAACGAAGTGGTTCATCCACGAGCATCGCGTCAGCGAGCCCGATCTCACCGAATGCGGGCGATGCGGCGGCCCGCTCGAGAGGTTCGCGAACGGGTCAGGCCCCGACGGGCAGGGCTCGAGCTCGGGCGAGGGCGCAGGCGAGTTTGGCGGGGATCGCTAGGCCGCTATGTGGCGCACGTCGGCTGGCCGGCTCGCCGCTCCTTGCGGTAGCGCGTGTACTCGCCGGCGATCCTCGCCTGCGAGACCCCGCGCAGCTCGAGCAGTAAGTCCGTGAACTGCAGCGTCTGGCGGCGCAGCAGCCCGAAATCGATCTGCTCGAGCCCGTAGCCGGCGTCGAACAGCGTCCAGGGCGCCGCGATGAACCCGACCGTCGGGATCAGGTGCCGCATGTAGGGCGTGCCCTCGCCGCCGAAGCTGCAGTAGGGCGGCACGTGGGAGTCGTCGGGCAGGGCCGTGCCCTTGAGCAGCAGCGAGCGGTCGACCTTGCGTCGCTTGATCGCCCGCTCGAGCGTGCCGACCAGGAACGGGCTCTCGGTCACGAACGTGGTCGACGGCTCGGATTGGCTGGTTCGGCGCAGGGTCAGGCCGGGCAGCCCGCCGCCGCGCGGCACCGCGTCCCACTGATACGCGCCCAGGTGCTCCAGCGCGAGCACCAGCTTGACCGTGCCCCGGTCATAGGCCTTGTCGAGCTTGCGCGCGTAGAGCTCGTCCCCGGCGCCGTGCGAGTGGCCGTCGAGGCGCTGGTAGAGGTGCGCGGTGGTGAGCACGAACTCCATCGGCCCGGGCCGGCACTTGCGCGGCAGCGCGGCGAAGTAGCGCGCGATCGCCAGGATCGGCACGGAGCCGTTGTCCCACAGCGCGTTGACGCCGTCGCTGTGGGTTTCGACCACAACCCGCCGGCGGCCCGGCCCGGCGAGCTTCGCCACCAGCGTGCGCGTGGGCGCGCGCCGGGTCGTCTTCGCCGCCAGCGCGATCCGGGCCGGCCCCGCCGAGCCGTTCGCGATCGCCTGCTTGAGCTGCTCGCCCTCGTCGACGCCGAGGTGCAGCCCCGGCACCTTCCAGTGGATGCCCTCGTAGGGCCGGTAGTGGCCGCGAATCTGCGAGCGCGGGAACTCGTGGACGAACAGCACGCCGGCGGCGCCCGCCTTGCCGGCCGCCTCCATGTCCTCGGTCGGCTGCGGGTTGAGCCAGTCGCGCTTGTAGACGCCGTTCGGGTCGAGCGTGTGGTTGGGGTCGAAGATCGACCAGGCCACGGCGTTGAAGGCGGCGTTCGGCAGCGAGCCGCCGGCCAAATCGCGCACGACCAGCTTGCCGGCCGAGTTGGCGGCGGTGATGTCGGTGTCGGTCGGGAGGTAGACGAGCGGCGCGGGCGGCCCGTTGGCGGCGGACGGCTTGCTGTAAGGCACGGGTCCCGCCGGCCGGATGACGACCTGGCGGCCCATCGTCACCCGCAGCGACGCCGAGCGCGCCTGCCAGCGGTGGAAGCGGTAGCGCAGCGAGTGCACGTGCACTCCCCGGATCGAGTCGAGCTGGCGTTCGAGCCAGTCGATGTAGCGCACGTGGTTGGGGCTGCCGGTGGTGCGCACGCCGAAGTTGTCGAGAGCGCGGTTCCAGCCGCGCAGCTTGGGGGTGCCGGCGAGGGCCGCCGGGTTGGCAACGGTCGGGCACGACTCGGCCATGGCGGCGGGCGCGAGCGCTCCCGACAGGGCCAGAGCGGCTAGGGCGACCAGGTATCGACGACGCACTTCGTCCTCCTCATCCCGCCGGATTCACCGTGACGGTGACACGGTGGAAGCGGCTGGGGTTCGCTTTCTCCTCGGGGCTGAACTGCTGGAAGCGGTTGGCGCGGCGGGCGCGGACAGGGCGGCGAGCGGCGCGGCGGCGAGAGCGGCGACGTGCGCGGCGTGCCTCACGGGCGCGCCACCGCCCAGTCGACGCTGCGCCCGCCGCGGGCGCGCAGGCTGAACGTCAGGTCGCCGCCGCTGCGGCGGCTGGCCACGCGCCGGCCCGCCACGAAGGCGGCCACGCGGCCGCGCCGCAGCCCCGCCGGCAGCGAGACCGTCATCCGCAGCGGCCGGCGGCCGTGCGGGCGCAGGTACCCACGCGCGCGGGCGCGCCCGTACTCGATGCCCGCGCCGGGCAGCCTCAGCGAGAACCTCTGCAGGGGCAGGTGTGGATCGATGCGGTAGCCGTCGCGCACCGGCTCGAGGCCGGCCAGCTTCAGCGCCGCGAACAGGCTCCAAGCCGGCTGGTGCATCACCTGCGTGTTCCAGCCGCCGAAGATGCCGATGCCGCACCGGGAGGGGTCGCTCGCGTAGTGGGCGGAGCAGACGTCGTCGACGGAGATGACGCCGTTCCAGCGCTGCGGGTAGGCGCGCGCGTGGGCGGTGAGCGTGTTGCGCAGGAACTCGTCGAAGGCGTACTCGGGCGCACGCGGGACCACGCCCTCGAGGTCGCCGAGCGCCCAGGTCAGCCACCCGTTGATCGCGTACCAGGCACCGCCCACGTAGACGGCGTTGTTGTCGCCGATGCCGCGCTCGGGAACGGTGCGCTCGTCCACATCCGGGTCGTTGCGCGCCGGCGACTGCGAGGAGCCGATGCGCGCCGGCCCGTGCGTCTGCGCCGGCGCGCCGACGCCGGTCAGGAAGCGGCGGACGTTGGCCACCAGCGTGCGCGCCTGCTCCGCGCTCGGCACGCCGGCGAGCAGCGCCCACGGCTGCGGCTCGCCGTAGATCACGCCGCGGCCGATCTGCCCCTGCGCGCCGTACCCGCGCGAGTACCAGCCGCGGCCCGTCCACTCCCGCCCGAGCACGGCGCGCAGCTCAGCGGCGTCGGCCCGCAGCCGCTTGGCGAAGGCGCGGTCGCCGCGCGCCTCGGCCAGCTCCGCCAGCCGCGGGTAGACGTAGGCGAGCTGGGCCGTGACGAGGATCGATTCGTTCATGCCGAGGAACTGCGTGGAGAAGTCGGACCAGTCGCCGTTCGTGCCGGTCAGGTAGCCGCCGTGCGGGCCGCGGCGGCTCTCCTGGTTGCGGTGGGCCTGGCGCAGGTGCCGCCAGAGCGACGCCCGGCCGCCGCCCGCCCAGGGCAGACGCTCGTCGAAGAACGAGAGGTCGCGCGTGCCGAGCCCGTACTCGGCGGCCGCCAGCAGCAGCCACAGGTCGAGGTCGGCCGAGGTGCCGTGGTCGGTGGGCTTGCACATCTCCGTGCGCGCGTAGGGCAGGAACCTCAGTCCGCTCGACTGCTCGGCCGCCGAGTAGCGGATCGTCTCGCGCGCCAGCTCGGGGGCGGCGTAGATCAGCGGAAGGATGTGCTGGAGCGGATCGCGGTAGGCGGCCTGGATGCCCGCGTCGTACTGGTAGTAGCCACCCTGGGAGACGATGTGGTGCCCGCAGGTCTCCTCGTACGTCGCGCCCGACCGGAGCATGTAGCCGTCCCACTGGAGCTCGCGCGAGAGCCAGTCGCGACCGGAGCCGAGGCGCACGCGCGGCAGCCAGGCGCGCCAGGCGCGCTCGCTGCGGGCGAGCGGGTCGCGCGCGGCGCGCCAGCGCTTCACCAGCGCGGGGACGCGCTTCGCGTGGGCCAGGCCGTAGGCGTAGCGGAGGGTGATCGAGCCTTTGGGCGGCACCACCGTCGGCGAACGGAAGGCAAACAGGTGCTGGCCCGGCGTGCCGCCCTGTGCCGCGATGCCGCCTGCGTGCGGCGCTGCGCGGGTGCGCGACAGCCGTCCGGCGACCACCTCGGCGGGCCGCGCGCGCCCGCCCGCGCCGAAGAAGCGCGTTGCGTCGGTCTCCCAGTCGGCGACCTTGCCACGCAGCGCGGCGGCGAAGACGGTCAGCGGCCGCTTGTCGACCGCGTCCGGCAGCTGGCGAGCGGTGAGTGTGCGCCGGCTGCGGTCGTAGGCGGGCCGCCCGAGCCCGATGTAGCGCTGGTTGACGACGCTGCGCGGGTTGACGCCCCAGTATTCGACCCAGCTCGCCCTCAGCGGGCGGCGCGAGCGGTTGCGGATCGTGACGTCGTGGAGCAGCAGCGGGTCGTCGCCGAAGGGCGCGTAGACCTGCTCGGTCACCGCGATGCCCGGCACCGCGGTCGACCGGCCGAAGTAGCCGGTGGCGAAGTCGCGGCGGGTGCGCGCCCCGGCCGGGCGGTCGGCGTAGAGCGTGCTGATCACGCGCCCGCCGGCGGTGCGCAGGTAGCCGTAGCCGCCGGCGTACTGGCCCAGCGCCGGCTGGGCGAGGTTGACCCACTGGTACGAGCGATCCTGGCTCCACAGCTGCACGTGCCCACGCGTGTGAGCGGTGGCGACGACGTGGTCGTTGCCGAGCTGGTGCCAGGCGTCGGTCGACTTCAGGTCGGGCTGCAGCGCGCGCGGGTCACGGTCGGGATCGAGCCGGTAGCGGTAGGCGGGGAGGCCGAAGCCGTCGACGAACCAGCGGCCGAAGATGCCGCTGCCGGTGGCTGAGCGGATGTCCGGCCGTGCGTGGTCCTTTGAAAGCGCCTGCGGCCCGGCCGCGGGGGCTGGGCCCGGCGTGGCCAGCAGCGCCAGCGCCGTGAACAGCGGCAACCAGGAGCGGCCCCGACGCGAGTGTGGTCGTCTTGGGTCGCGCATATGGCGACCGAGGACGACCACACTCCGTCGCGAGGGCTCGCGCGCGCCCTCCAGCCCATTGCAATACCACTCCGTACCCAAACCTGGGTTAGCATACATCCGTGTACTCAAAGGCGCGAGTTGCCGATCCGCCGCGCGGCGACGAGCCGCAGCCGCTCCCGCGCGGCCGGCACAAGCTGTCTCGCGCGGACGTGCGCGACTCGCAGCGCCGCCGCCTGATTCGGGCCATGCTCGACCTGGTTGCCGAGCGCGGCTACCCGGCCACGACCGTCGGCGACGTCGTGGCGGCCGCGCGCTGCTCGCGCAACGCCTTCTACGAGCTGTTCGAGGACAAGGAGGCCTGCTACATCGCGGCCGCCGACGAGACCGGCGCCGAGATGCTCGAGGCGCTCGTCTCCGGCGCCGAGCAGGCGGACAGCTGGCTCGACGCCCTGCGCAGCGGCACGCACAGCTACCTGCGCTGGTGGGTCGACAACCCCGGTTACGCCGCCGCCTACCTGATCGACCTGCCCACCGCCGGCCGGCGCGCGCTCGAGCAGCGCGACCGCGTCTACGCGGACTTCGCGGCGATGTTCGCCGGGCTCGCCGCCCGCGCCCGGGCGGAGCAGCCACTGCTGCCGCCGCTCCCCCCGCTGGCCCCGCGGCTGCTGGTGATGGCGATCACCGAGCTGATCGCGCAGGAGGTGCGCGAAGGCCGCGTGGACGACCTGATGAAGCTCGAGGACGAGCTGGTCCGCTTCATCGTCAAGACCCTGACCTAGTCGTAGCTCGGGCGCAGCCCGCGCAGCCGCCCCACGAACGCGCCCAGGGCGATCACCGGCTTCTGCAGCGCCACCGGGATCCCGACCCGGTAGCTCTTCGCGCGCGTGCCGTGCAGCACCACGAACAGCTGCAGGTCGGAGAACTCGCCCTGCTCGTTGACCGTGTCGTTCTCCATGTGGTGGCCCAGCGCCGAGACGAACGACTCCACGAAGGTCCCGCCCGGAGACGCCCGGTGACGCAGGCGCAGGTCGGAGTCGCCGGCGTTGTACGGGTTGCGATGAGGTGTGCCGAGCGGCAGCTCCACCCTCTCCCCCGGTCCGGCCGTGATCGTCCGGCCGTCGACCTCGATCGTGGCCGTGCCGTCGATGATCTCGAAGCTCTCGACGTAGTCGAGGTGGACGTGCGGGTCGGCCTTGCCCGTGTGCGGCTTCATCACCCGTTCGAGCACTCCATCCTCGCCATCGGGCAGCCACGTCAGCCAGGCTGCCGTGCGCGGGTTCTTCCAGGTCCGCCCCGAGGCGGGCATCAGTCCCGCTTGCCGCGCCCGTAGACCAGCTTCAGCGCGCGCCCGAGCAGCTTCGTGCGCTTCGCCGAGTAGGGCAGCATGTGGAGGTCGCGCTTCGGGGCGAAGCGGGTCACCACGATCGCCTGCTTCTTCGTGTACTTGCGGATGCCGTCGCCGCCGTGGCGCGAGCCCATCCCGGACGACTTCCAGCCGCCCATCGGCAGCTCGAGCGCCACGTAGTTGATCTGCGCGTCGTTGACGGTCACCGCGCCGGCCTCGATCCGCCGCGCCAGCCGCTCGCCCTTGGCCGCGTCCTTCGTCCAGACCGACGCCTGCAGCCCGTAGTCGCTGTCGTTGGACAGGCGCACGCCCTCCTCGGCGTCGGCCACCTTCATGATCGGCAACGTCGGCCCGAACGTCTCCTCGGTCATCGCGGTCATCGTGTGGTCCACGTCGAGCATGAGGGTCGGCTCGTAGAAGTGCCCGTTGCCGTCCGAGCGCTTCCCGCCGGCGACCACCCGCGCGCCCTTGTCGACCGCGTCGCGCACGTGCGCCTCGACGATGTCCGACTGCGGCGGGTGGATCACCGCGCCCAGGTCCACGCTGCCCGGCCCGCGCGGCGCGCCCTGGCGCAGCTCCCCGACCTTCTTGGTCACGAGCGAGACGAACTCGTCGTACACCGGCGCCTCGACGTACACGCGCTCGGTCGAGATGCAGGTCTGCCCCGCGTTCTGCATCGAGTAGTGGACCGCGGCGTTGGCGGCGCGCTCGAGGTCCGCGTCCGCGCAAACCAGCATCGGGTCCTTGCCGCCCAGCTCCAGCGCCACCGGCGTCAGCGTCCGCGCGGCCCGCTCCATCACCTTCCTGCCGGTCGCGGTCGACCCGGTGAACATCAGGAAGTCGACGGCGTCGATCAGCGCGGCGCCGGTCTCGCCGAAGCCCGGGGCGACCTGGTAGACGCCGTCGGGCAGCCCGCACTCGCGCACGCACTCGCCCATCAGCAGCGCGGTCAGCGGCGTGACCTCGCTCGGCTTGAGGATCACCGAGTTGCCGGCCGCGATCGCCGGGATGCAGTCGCCGAACGAGTTCGTGAGCGGGTAGTTCCAGGGGCCGATCACGCCGACCACGCCGACCGGCACGTGGCGCAGGATCAGCTTGCGGCCCTTGACGAACGGCGACGCGGTCTTGACGCGCTCGTCGGCCAGGTACTTCTCCGCGTTCTTGGCCCAGAAGCCGAACGCCGAGGCGGCGTAGCCGACCTCGGCGACCTGGGCGTCCTCCCAGGCCTTGCCCGTCTCGGACACGATCGTCTCGATGATCCGGTCGGAGTTGTCGATCACCCACTTCTGGCAGCGCTTCAGCACCCGCGCGCGCGCCTCGAACCCGAGCGCCTCCCAGCCGGGCTGCGCCGCGCGCGCCCGCTCGACCAGCTCCGCGATCTGGTCCGGGCCGACGACGTCGACGCTCGCGACGATCTGGCCGGTCGCGGGGTTCTCGACGTCGATCTTCTGTGCGGGCGGAGCGACTGTGGCTGTCATGTTGGAACCCTAACCGCGAGCGCGCCTGCGCTCGCCTTGTTTGCGGAGGAACTCGGACGTGTGCAGCACCGGACGGCCGCCCAACGCGGCGGCGCGGGCGGCCACCCCGCGCCAGCGCGGCAGCGCGAGGACCATGCGCTTCGAGTCGAGCAGCCCGACAGTCGCGCCGGCCACCTCGTCGGCGCTCAGCATCCGCGGCGAGGTCCAGATGATCGCCGACTCGGGCTCGTGCGCTCGCTCGCGGGTCATGTCGGTGTCGGCGCCGTCGGGGCAGACCACGTGCATCGCGATCGGCACCCCCGCCGCCATCAGGTCGCCCTGCAGTGAGGCCGTGAACCCGAGCACGGCGTGCTTGGTCGCCGCGTAGACGGCCAGCCCCGGCACGGGCGTGAAGGCCGACATCGAGCCGAGGTTGATCACGTGCATGTTCTGGCCGCCGCGCTCACGCATTGCATCTACGGCCGCGCGCGAGCCCCAGATCACCCCGTACAGGTTCACGTCGACCTCGAGGCGGACCTCGTCGTCGGGGTGGTCCCAGGCCTTGCGCGTGCGCAGCACGCCCGCGTTGTTGACCCAGACCTCGAGCGGCCCGCGCTCGATCGCCGCGCGGGCCGCGCGGCGGTGCGCCTCCGGGTCGCGCACGTCGAGCTGCATCGCGAACCCGCCGACGGCCTCCGCGGTTGCGGCGGCGGCGTCGGCGTCGAGGTCGGTGGCCAGCACGTCGTAGCCGCGCCCGGCCAGCCGCTTGGCGATCTCGCGGCCGAAGCCGCGCCCCGCGCCGGTGACCACCGCCACCCCCGCCATCAGGCGACCGGGGCGGCCACGCGCGGCCGGGCGGCCGGCAGCGCGCGCTTGACGCCGCGCCGGCGCTTGCGCTCGCGCGCGAGGAGACGCATGTACGGGTGGAAGTCGACCTGGATCGTGTGGCGAGTGGAGGCCACGTAGCGCTTGCGCATGGCCTTCTCCTCGCGCTCGATCGCCCGCTCCATGCGCTTCGGCTCCGGCAGCGCCGCCTTGCCCTCGAGCAGGTCGGCTATCCACTCCGACTGGCGCTCGGCGATCGGCATGATCGCCCCCAGCGGCTGCACCAGGCCGACGAAGTAGAGCCCCGGCTGCTCGGGGTGGACCACGCGCCGGTAGAGCGGCACGTGGTTGCCGGCCGTGCCCATCACCTCCGGGTCGAGGAACGGGAACGTGATCCGGTAGCCGGTGCACCAAACGATCGTGTCGACCTCCGCGCTGGTGCCGTCGCAGAAGTGCACCACCGGGCCGTCGATGCGTTCGATGTTGGGCTTCACCGCGATGCGGCCGTGGCCGATCCGGTCGAGCAGGTCAGCCGACACGGTCGGGTGCGCCTGGCCCAGCTTGTGGTCGGGCTTGGGCAGCCCGTAGCTCTCCATCGGCCCCTGGACGCGCTTGACCTCGCGCATCAGGATCGGTCGTGTAAACGCAAACGGCAGGCGGTTGGCCCAGCTCGGCGCCATCTGGTCGAGTGGCACGCCGCCGATGAACTTCGGCATCACGTATGCGCCGCGGCGCATCGCGAGGTAGGTCGCGGCCGAGCAGCGCGACGCCTCGGCCGCGATGTCGGTGGCCGAGTTGCCGATGCCGAGCACCAGCACGCGGCGGTCGACGAAGCGCTCGTCGGGCTCGCGGTACCAGTGCGAGTGGAGCTGCTCCCCGGTGAACGACGCCTGGCCCGGGAAGGGCGGCTCGGGGTACTTGGGATCCCAGTGGTGGCCGTTTGCGACCATCACGGCGTCGTAGCGGTGCGACTCGCCGTCGGCGAGCGTGACCTCCCAGGCGTCGCCCGCCGGCTCGACGCGCGCGACCTCGGTGTTGAAGCGGATCCGGTCGCGGAAGCCGAAGTGGTCGACGTAGTCCTCGAAGTAGCGGGCTATCTGCGTGTGGTGCGGATAGTCCGGATAGTCGTCCGGCATCGGGAAGGTGGCGTACTCCATCATCGCGCGAGAGGTGTTGATGAACAGCGAGCGGTAGGCCGACGACATGCCGTTGTCGTTGCCGTAGCGCCAGTTGCCGCCGATGCCCGACCCCTTCTCGAAGCAGTCGAAGTCGATGCCGCGCGCTTGGAGCACCTGACAGGACGCGATGCCCGACGACCCCGCGCCGATGATGCAGACCCTGGCCAAGGTCAGGCGAGCCTACCAATCCTGGCTGGCTGGCCAGGCAACGCTGAGGCGGCCTACTCGAGCAGACCGCGTCGCATCGCCTCGGCCACGGCGGCGGCCCGCTCGGACACGCCGAGCTTGTCGTACACGTGGTGCAGGTGCGTCTTCACGGTCGGCGTCGCCAGGCACAGCCGCCGCCCGATCTCCGGCGCCGTCAGGCCCTCGGCCACCAGCTCGAGCGTCTGGCGCTCGCGGTCGCTCAGCACGGGGCGCTCGTCGACGGCGCGCAGGCGGATCTCGCCCGCGATCCCGGCCTGGAGCTGCGGCGCGAGCACGGTCCGGCCGCGCGCGACCGCCGCGATCGCGTCGCACAGCTCGCGCGCGTCGGCGTCCTTGGTGAGGTAGCCGGCCGCGCCGTTGGCGATCGCCGCGTAGACGAGCTCCGGGTCGGGCTCGGCGGCGATCATCACCACGCGGGTGCGGAGGCTGTCCCGGCCGACCGCGTTGAGGACCTGTTCGCCGGTCAGTCCGGCCAGGGTGCGGTCGAGCACGGCCACGTCGGGCTGCTCGCTGCCGATCGCGTCGAGCGCCTCGCGCCCATCGCGCGCCTGCCCGACCAGCTCCAGCTCCGGCCGCTCCCTGATGGCCCTCGTGAGGGCGTCGCGGTAGAGCGGATGACGATCCGCCGCGAGCACGCGCACGCGGCGCCGGGCCCGGCCCATCTCGACCTCCTGCGAGTCCGTCTCGCTCCTCGACAAGTCCCTTGCTGAGCGAGGTTCCTGAGTTGTATCAGCCGCGCGCCGTTTTGCATAGACAATCCTTACTGATCACGGCTGACGCATCCAAACAGAAGACCTGGGACTGGGGCGGGCTGCGAACCCGCTGCTATCGCGAGGCCGTCCGGGTGCTGCCGCGCGCGGACGCAGAGGAGGCGGTGCAGGAGGCGCTCGTCCGGGCCTGGCTGCGCCGCGACGCCTGCCGCTCACCCGAGGCGCCGCTGCCCTGGCTGCTGGAGATCACCCGCAACGAGGCGCGCCGCGTGCTCGGTCGCGCGGCGCGCCGCGGCAGCCTCGAGCTGCTCCCTCCCGCACCGCGCGAGGACGACGCGCTCGCCGGCGCCGCCGCGCGCCTGACGGTCGAGCAGGCGCTGGGCACGCTCGCCGAGCGGGACCGGCGCGTGCTGCACCTGCGCTACGCCGAGGACCTGACGCAGGTCGAGGTGGCGCGCCGCCTGAACCTGGCCGAGGCGACCGTGAAGGTGCGCCTGCACCGGGCGCGCGGCCGGCTGCGTCGAGCGCTCGAGGCCTAGCTCTTGCGGCCCTGCCGGGAGCCGCCGCTTGGCTCCGGCTCCTCGGCCTCGGGGGCCTCGAAGTGCATCATCACGAGCCGCGTGGGGATGCCGAGCTCATCCGCCTTGGCGAGCCGCTTGACGCTCTGCGACCCGATCCGCTCGGCTTCCGCCAGCACTCCGCTGAGCACCTCGTTGAGCTCGCCCCACCCGCGTTCGTCGAGGACCAGCGGGCTGCGCGTGAGGTA
>Ga0075431_100005870_pt1 | contig 12153 bp, 12 predicted proteins | sample RhiMetdeltSRZDD5_FD_75297 | JGI IMG/M metagenome (GOLD analysis project Ga0075431, IMG submission 75297) | Populus rhizosphere microbial communities from Tennessee, USA - Rhizosphere MetaG P. deltoides SRZDD5 | ecosystem: Host-associated > Plants > Roots > Rhizosphere > Soil | place: USA... | reverse complement strand
TTCGGGCGGGCCTGGTCGGCGGCAAAGGCATCCCCGACACCGTCTCCAAGCATCCTGCCGTGTTCGCCACCTTCACCGCACCATCGTTCGGGCCGGTGCACACCCGGGTCGTGGACAAGCACACCTGTAGCAGCCGCAAGCGTTGTGACTGCCGTGCCCGACCCTGCCACGCCCGACGCGGCAACCCCACCTGCGAGCACGGTAACCCGTTGGCCTGCTACGCCCGCCACGAACCCGGTGATGCCCGTGTGGGGCGGCCTATCTGCCTGGACTGCTACCAGCATGAGCACCAAGTGGTGTGGAACGCTTTCGCGGGCGAACTATGGCGGCGCACCAAACAAGCCATCGACCGACACCTAGCCGGACTCGCCCGCCAGCGAGGCATCCCCCGCATCGTGGTCGGCTACCACCCGAAGACAGGCAAGCCGAAAACCGTTGCCCCAGTTCGGGTTTCCTGCGGTAAGGCGGCAGAGTTCCAAACCCGCGCCGTGGTGCACTTCCATGCGCTGCTGCGCCTGGACGGTGTAGACGCGGCCGACCCCGACGCGATCATCCCGCCGCCGGACGTCTTCACCACATACGACTTGGAGGAAGCCGTTCAGGCCGCTGTGGCACAGGTCAGCTTCACCACCCCCACCCATCCCGACCGGCCTACCGGGTGGTTGATCGAATGGGGTAGCCAAGATCAGGACACGCCTCACGCGGACGTGCGGCATATCAGCCTGTCCGGCAACGGCGAAGTGACAGACGGCATGGTCGCCGGATACCTTGCCAAATACGCCACCAAAAGCACCGAGGTCACCGGGCACCGCTCCACCCGCATCACCGAGCAGGATCTTGACCTCTACGCCGATGCGAGCGGCGACCATATCGATCGGCTCATAGAAGCCTGCTGGCGCCTCGGACGACCCACCCACACCCCGACGCCGCTAAGCGACCGGCCACGCCACAAAGACCCGTTCCCCAAGCCCGGTTTCGTCGCGCCCTGGTCCTGCTCGACATGCGGCACTCGCACCCGGCTACCCGTCTGCCTGGCCTGCGTCACCGCCGACTGTTACGCAACGCAGTCGCCGGCCGCCACAGACGGTGACGAATCCTCTGCCGATAAAGATCCATACACGCGGCTGCGGCGGTGGGCACACATGCTCGGCTTCGGCGGCCACTTCCTCACCAAATCCCGCCGCTACTCCATCACCTTCCGCATCCTGCGCGACACACGGGTGATCTTCCGGCGTGCCGAAACCACAAGCGCACCAACCGAACCAAGCCACCGAGACGAGTACGGCGAAGAAACCATCCTCGTCATCAACACCCTCACCTTCGCCGGAATCGGCTGGCACACCAGCGCCGACGCCATGCTCGCCAACACCGCCGCCGCCATGGCACGCCAGCGACGCCAAACCGCACGGGAAGAACTCGCCCACGAAATCGGATCATCGCTAACCGGCTCACAGATCTAGGAGGCGAACCATGAGCCCAGCCATAACCGAACGGAGGTGGACACCCGACGACGTAGCTGCCTACCTCGAAGTCCCCATCGAAACCCTCTACGCCTGGCGCAAGAAAGGCTACGGCCCCAAGGCGGCCCGTGTCGGTAAGCACCTTCGCTACGACCCGGACGCCGTACGCGCCTGGTTTCAAGCACAGCTCGTCAACTGAGAAAGGAGAAGCCGTATGGCACACATCGAAGATCGATGGTCTAAGACGATCATTGACCCTGACGGAAAGAAGGGGCGCGAAAAGACAAGCCTCTATGGCAAGGGTCTCAGGTACCGTGTCCGGTACATCGATCCAGGAGGAAGCGAGCGTTCAAGGTCCTTCGCGGATAAGGAAAAGCGTCAAGCTGAGGCCTTCCTCGTCTCGATCGAGGCGGACAAGGTCCGGGGAACTTATGTTGATCCCAACGCGGGAAAGATCACTTTTCGTGATTATGCGCTGAAGTGGCTGGCAGCGCAGACATTCGACGAGTCGACAAGGGAAGTAACCGAGCGTCGGCTTCGGCGGCACATTTTCCCGCACATCGGCGGCCGATCGCTTGGACTGTTTCAACCAATGCATATCCGGGAGCTTGACCGAGAGCTACAGAAACAAGGCCTCTCCGATGGATTCCGTGCAGTCGTCTACGGCAACGTTCTGACTGTCTTTAACCATGCAGTCGATGACGGATTGATCGCGAAGAACCCCTGTAGCGCCAGAACTGTTCGTCGCCCAAAGGTGGCCACAAAGAAGATCGTTCCGTGGACACGCCATCAGGTTCTTGCACTACGACAGGGGATGCCTGAGCGGTACGCCTTGTCCATAGATCTTGGGGCCGGTTGTGGGATGAGGCAGGGGGAAATCTTGGGCATTGCCATCGATGACTTTGATTTTTCCCAAGGGTGTCTCCACATCGAGCGACAGCTAAAGATCGTCGGGAGTCGGCTCGTATTTGCCTTGCCCAAAGGGCGCAAGACGAGGGAGGTTCCGCTACCCAACTCGGTCGCCGATGCCGTAAAACGGCACATTGAGATGTTCCCGCCTGTTGCGATCGCATTGCCCTGGAACGTTCCCGGTGGGAAGCCAACTACCGCAAATGTGATCATTTATGGCAAGACCAAGGTTGGCGTTGATCGCAACTACTTCAACGAAGTTGCCTGGCATGTGGCGCTTGATGCCGCAGGAATTGAGCGGGGTCGCGAGCATGGGATGCATGCTCTGCGCCATTTCTATGCATCGGTGCTACTTGATGCAGGCGAGAGTATTAAGGCCCTTGCGAAATATTTAGGCCATTCTGACCCTGCCTTCACACTTCGAACGTATACGCACCTTATGCCGACAAGTGAGGATCGAACCCGGCGTGCTATTGATCGTATGTTCTCCGAGGGCACGCCGGACTCGCTAGACGGCCTGGAAGCGGCCTAATGCGGATCATGGTCACGTTTCCGCAGCTCTACAGGTCAGTGAATGCAGTTCACCAACTACCGCTAAGAGAACGGATCACTGGCGAACTTCCGAAGCCGCTCGGCGACCACAAAGGCCTGGTCATCTGGCCCTCGCCGGGCACGCTGGTTGGTGATCGCGTTGGCCAGCATCCGCAACTGGTCGGCCGGCAGCATCACCTTGCCCGCACCCGTGAGCGGCAGCGTCAGCGGCTTGCCGGAGTCGGGGTCGGTGACGATGACCACCTGGATGCGCTCGCCTCCCCGTTCATTCGATGATTTCAATTTGGTACCGCCGGAAATCCCCGCTTTGGAAAGGTCGCGCTTCCTGGTGCGCATGAGTCTGCGCACGTGCAACACGGAACCCTCAAGCCACGCGCCGGTGCGCAGCACGCGCAACACCAGATACAGCGCCAACACGATGAACAGCAGGGCACAAACGGCACCGGCGATCCCGGCCGCCATCTCCGCGTCGGTGGCGGGCTGATCGGTGAGCGTGATGTCGTCGGGGATGGTGGAGGTGATGGCCTCCTGCCCGCCCAGCATGAAGCCATATCCGATCAGCGCGACGTAGGCGCCGATCGCCAGCATGATCGCGCCGACGACCACGGTGACCAGCTTCACCGTCTTCGAGGCGCCGATCGAGAGTTTTACTCGCGGATGCGACATGGCGCGCAGCCTATCGGCCGCGCGCCATGTCTCGCATCAACGGCGGTACTGGATCGGGCCTGTCGCCCCGGCCATCTCCTCAAGCCGCCGCACGCGCTCCTCCATCGGAGGGTGGGTGGAGAACAGGCTCGCGATGCCGCCACCCCGCAGCGGGTTGTCGATCATCAGATGGGCGGAGGATGCCAGCCGCCCTTCGGCGGGAAGGGGCAGCTGCTGGGTACCCATGTGAATCTTTTTAAGGGCATTGGCCAGCGCCAGGGGATCATTGGTGAGGCCGGCGCCGGACGCGTCGGCCTGATACTCACGGCTGCGGCTGATCGCCAGCTGGATGATGCTCGCCGCGAGCGGGCCCAGGATCAGCAGGAACAGCAGGGCGAGGGGGTTGCCGCCCTCGTCGTCGTCGCCGCCGATCGGGATGAACCACGCGAAGTAGGACAGGGCAGTGATGATTCCGGCGAGCCCCGCGGCGACACTGGAGATGAGGATGTCACGGTTGTACACGTGGGACAGCTCGTGCCCGATGACGCCTCGCAGCTCGCGATAGTCAAGGGTGTGGATGATGCCTTCGGTCACGCACACCGCCGCGTGCTGCGGGTTGCGGCCGGTGGCAAAGGCATTGGGCTGCATGGTGGGGCTCACGTAGAGCCGGGGCATGGGCTGCCTGGCCTGCTGGCTCAGCTCCCTGACCATCTGGTAGAGCTGGGGAAACTCGGCCTCGCTGACCGGCTGGGCGCGCATCGAGCGCAGTGCCAGCTTGTCGGAGAAGAAGTAGCTCACCCCGTTCATCACCAGGGAGATCAGCACGGCGATCACGAGCCCGGAGCTGCCGCCGAGCCAGTAGCCGGCCGCCAGGATCAGCGCGGTGAGCAGCCCTAGCAGGGCCGCTGTCTTAAGGCCGTTGTGACTATGCACGCCTAACTCCTTCTTTGGGGGCTACCGTGTGCAACACATCTCTGCCCGATCGAGCTTCCACGAAAACGCTGTGAACCTCCTGAGCACGGCATCACACTTGGTTGATGGCGGTACTGCTGTCGCCCCGGGAACTGAAGCTGACTGTGATCCAGATCAGTTCCGCGGCGATCCTGGCGACAGCGCTCGGCCTGGCGGTCGGCCATCGCTTTCCCCTTTTCGCTCCGCTAACCGCCGTCACCCTGATCCAGGTGCTGTGCGCTCCGCACCGCCGCGGGCTTTGGCTGTTCCTCTTCGGTGAGGTCAACGGCGCACTCGTGTGCACCATGTTCATCCCCAATTTCTCGACCCGCCACGCGGCGCTCAACGCGCTTATCGGGGCGATCGTGGCGATCGGGGTCGCTTACGCCACGACACCCCGCAACCCGATCAAGCTGGTGAACGAGGCGATCGAGCCCGTGCTCACCAGGCTGGCGCACAACGTGCGCGGGATCGCCTCGGCGCTGCGTGACGGCGACACCAGCGCGGCCGGGGCCGCCGTCCACTCCCTCAACAACTCGGACGACGATCTTGAGGGCCTCAAGGAGGTGCTGAATCAGGTACGCCGCTCGGCGGTCCTGACCCGCGTCTCCGGCAAGAACATCAATGACTATCTTTCCACGGCGAAGGAGATCAGCTTCGCCGTACGCGACATCCGCAGCTTGGCCCGGCACGCGTGGTGGGGCGTGCTGCGCGGCGGCGAGCCCGTCCCGACCGGCCTGCCTCAGATGCTGGAGGCGCTCGCCGACGGGCTGGCCGTGCTCCGCGACGAGATCCACAAGGACGGCCAGCCGCACGAGGCCCGCCCGCTGCTGGTCTCGGCCGGCCGCTGGATCGACGTCATGCGTTCCCAGCCGCTGTCCATCTCGGCGGCAGCCGTCGCGGCAAGCGCCGACGCGGCCGTGCTCGAGCTACTTGTCGCGTCCGGGGTGCCCGAGGGCGACGCCGATCAGATGCTGCACCGGCCGTCGTATAGCTGAGGGTCCGCTCACTCCCAAAGGGACATGGTCAGCTGCGGGACGACGCTCAGCACCGCCGTCACGATCGTCGCGGCGACCAGCGGCAGGAACGGCCCCACCGACACCGGCGGGCGGTCGTCGACGCTTCCGCGGTACAGCGCGGCGAGCGGGCGCCAGTACACCGCAAGGCCCACCACCGAGATCAGCGCCACGACAAGTGCCAGCCACAGTGAATCCACATCCAGCAGGGCCTGGATCACGGTGATCTTCGCGAAGAGGCCGGAGAGCACGGGCGGCAGCCCGGCGAGGCCGATCAGCGCGAAGGAGAGCATGGCCGCGCGCCAGGGCGCAGCCCGGCCCACGCCGCGCAGATCGTCAAGGACACCACCGTCCTCGGTCGGGCGCAGGGCCACGACACCGCTGAAGGCACCGAGCTCCAGCGCCAGGAAGAAAAGCGTGTACGCCAGCGAGGCGGCGAACAGCGAAGCGGAGGACGAGAGCAAGAGCCCGCCAAGCGGGGCGAGGATGAACCCGGCCTGCGCCACCGACGACCACGCCAGCAGCCGGACCGTGCGCTGCTGGCGCAGGGCGACGAGGGTGCCGATCACCAGCGAGAGCGTGGCCAGCACGGCGAGCGTCCCCCCGGCGGTCACGCGCAGGTCCCCTTCGACCGCGGCACGGGCCACGAACAGGATCGCGATCACGCCTCCGAGCTTGGAGGCGGTGGACAGGTATGCGGCGACCGGCACGGGCGCACCGTCATACGTTGTCGGCGCCCAGGCGTGCAAGGGCACGGCGGCCACCTTGAACCCGAACCCGGTCAGCAGCAAGATCAGGCCGGCGATCGCCAGCGGCCGGCCGCCCGCTAGGTCCTCGCGCATCGCGTAGGGCAGGTGCACCGACCCGGATTGCAGCTGCAGCAGTGCCGCGCCCAGCAGCGAGACGGCGGTGGCCACGATGCTGGTGGTGAAGAAGGTGACCGCGCCGACGGCCCCATCACGGCGGCGATGCAGCGCCACCAGCGCATACAGCGGCAGGGTCAGCGTCTCCAGCGCCACGATCAGAGTGATCAGGTCGCGGGCACCGCCCAGCACCACACCGCCGGTCATCGCCGAGGCGAGAAGGAAGCCCACCTCACCGGCGGGCGCGTCACGGGCGCGCAGCGTGGGCGCGTAGAGCAGCAACGCGAACGCCGTCAGCGCGGCGATCAGCGCGGCCACCAGCCGGGCCGTGTCGTCGAGCACGTACGAGCAGCGGTCGGCCTCCGCGCACAGCAGCGCCAGCTGTCCTTTTTGGACGAGGTAAGGGGACACGGCCGTTGCGGCCGCGCCGGCGAGCGCCACCCCAAACGGCGCGTACCAACGGGGAAAGACGAGATCCACCAGCAACACCGCGACGGCCGTGCCGGCGGCGATTATCATCGGCCAGATCATCTGCCAGCCGCCCCCGAGATCAGGGACGCACCGGCGGCGAGGTCAACCACGATCACGGGCACAACCCCCAGCAGGAAAGCGAGAAACACCAACGGGGCCCAGGCGGCCACCTCGGGCCAGTGCGCCTCCGACGCCGTCGCCAGCGACGGCGCCAGCGGGCCGTGGCTCACCTTACGAAGCATGCGCAGCAAGTAGGCGGCGGTCAACGCGGCACCGACGGCGGCGACGGCCGCCAGGGTCGTCCACAGTGGACCGCCGCGCGAGTAGGCCGCCACGACGGCGAACGCCTCACCCCAGAACCCGGCAAGGCCCGGCAGGCCGAGGCTGCCCAGCGCGGCCAGCCCCAGGACCCCGGCCATCCACGGCGCGCGCTCGCGCAGGCCGCCCAGCTCGGCCAGCTGGCCCGTGTGCGACCTGTCCTTGATGGCGCCGGCGAGGAAGAAGAGCAGGCCCGTCAGCACCCCATGCGCGATGTTTCCGACCAGGGCGGCTTGCAGGCCGATGGCGGTACCCGTGGAAATCCCCAGAAGCACAAAACCCATGTGCCCCACGGAGGAGTAGGCGATGAGGCGCTTCAGCTCCGTCTGTGCCAGGCAGACAAGGGAACCCACGATGATCGCCGCCACCGCGAGCACGCCCAGAACCGGTGCGGCGCGGGCGAACCCGTCGGGCGTCACCCCCAGGCCCACACGGATCAGGCCGTAGGTGCCCATTTTCAGCAGCACCCCGGCGAGGATCACGCTGCCGACCGTGGGCGCCTCGGTATGCGCGTCGGGAAGCCACGTGTGCAGCGGCCAAAGCGGGCTCTTGATGGCGAAGGCGACCGCGAAGAGGATGAAAATCCACAGCTGGGCCTCGGCCCCGAGCTTCGCGGGTTGGGTCATGTCGCCGGAGCCTGTCTGCACCACCACCGAGACCACGCCGACCAGCAGCAGCACCGAGCCGGCCAGGGTATAGAGGGCAAACTTCAGCGCCGCCCGCCGCCGCCCCTCGCCGCCCCACACGGCGATGACCGCGGCCATCGGCAGCAGCACCACCTCGAAGGCGATGAAGAACAGCACCAGATCCTGGGCGAGGAAGGTGCCGATGATGCCGGCCTCGATGACCAGCAGCAGCGCGCCCAGATGGTTGCCCAGCCCCGGTGTCGGCGTGTGCCAGATGGAGTACCCGCAGCACAGCAGCGTCAGCAGCGCGGTCAGCAGCACGAGCGGATAGGAGATGCCGTCGACGCCCAGGTGGAAGCGCAGTCCGAGCGCGGGCACCCACTGCCAGTCGAGCTCGTGCCACATGCCCGCCTTCTGCTGCAGGCCAAGCAGCGCCGAGATGACCAGGGTGAGGAAGGCGGTCAGCGCCGCCACCCGCCGGCCGGTCGCGTCGGAGACGACGAACGATATGACCGCGCCCACCAGCGGGATCGCGACCGTCCAAAGCAGAACACTGTCCAGGCTCACCACAGACCCACCGTCACTCCCGCAATCACCAGCAGCATCGCCCCGGCAAGCACGCCGGCGAAGGCGCGCGGCAGCGTCGCCGCGTGCCACCGGGTCAGCCCCGCGCCCGCCGACTCGGTCAGGCGCCCGATACCCATCACCACACCGTCCACTCCGGACTCATCGGCCACCCGCGTCGCCCGCGCCAGCGCCCTCACCGGCTCCACGATGATCCAGCGCTGCACCGTGTCGAGCCCGAAACCGCCGCCGATCCACGCACCCAGAGGGAGCGCCGCAATGGGATCCCGCTTGCGGCACATCGCCCAGCCCAGCAGGATGCCCGCGCCCGCCAGGCCCAGCGGCAGGATCAGCTCGGCGTCCAGGTGCACCAGGTCGTCGCGTACCGCAAAGACCCCCATGCCCAGGCCGAATGCGGGAACCGCCAGCAACACCAGCGGCATCATCATCGCGATCGTCGGCTCATGCCCGTGCACCCGTTGCGGCCCGAAGAAGGTCAGCATCCACAGCCGGGTGGAGTACCACGCGGTCACCGCGACCCCGGCCAGGGCCGCCCACATCAGCCACGGCTTTGCGGACAGCGCGGCGACGATCGACTCTTTGGACCAAAAACCAGCAAGGGGGGGTACCCCGACAAGCGCGCCCAATCCGATGGTCATCGTGACGAAGGTGAGCGGCATACCCTTGCGCAGCCCACCCATCCGCGACATGAGGTTGCTTCCCGCCGCGTGGATGACCGCACCCGCGCACAGGAACAGCAGCGCCTTGAAGGCCGCGTGCGTCAGCAGGTGAAAGATCGCGGAGTCGACGGCGCTGACCGACAGCGCCGCCATCATGTAGCCCAGCTGCGACACGGTCGACCAGGCAAGCACCCGCTTGATGTCGTCGGCCGCCGTCGCGGCCAGCGCGCCCAGCAGCAGCGTGATCCCGGCCATGACGCCCAGCACGGTGAGCGCGGTGGCGCTCGCCGCGAAGAGCGGGAACAGCCGGGCGACCACATAGACACCGGCGGCGACCATCGTCGCGGCGTGGATCAGAGCCGAGATCGGGGTGGGACCGGCCATGGCATCGGGCAACCAGGTGTGGAAGGGGAACTGCGCGCTCTTGCCCGCCACGCCGGCGAGCAGCAGCAGGCACACCAGGGTCACCGTGCCGCTGTCCAATGCGGACACGTTCGCCAGCACGTCAGTGATCTTGAAGGTGCCCGCCTTGACGCCGAGAATGATGACCCCAAGAAGAAACCCGACGTCGCCGACGCGGGTCACCAGGAACGCCTTGACCGCCGCGGCCGGCGCCTCGGGAAGGCTCCGGTCGTGCGCGATCAGCAGGTACGAACAGGCGCCCATCACCTCCCAGCCGACCAGCAGCATGATCAGATCGCCGGAGAAGACGACGGTGAGCATGGCGGCGGTAAAGATGCTCACCTGCGCCGCATAGGGTCCGTAACGGTCGTCGTCGCGCAGGTACGCGATGGAGTAGACCTGCACGCAGAACGCGACGACCGCGACGGCAAGCGCCACATACAGCGCCCGCTGGTCGACCAGGGTGGTCAGCGTGACGTTGAAATCGCCGAACGCCACCCAGTGCATCGTCGCCTGCGAGCCGCCCTCGTTGAGGATCAGCAGCGCGGTCACGGCCCCCAGCGCCACACCCGCCCCCGCGACCCCGAGCGCCGCGGCATCGGGCCTATTGCGCTGCGGCATCAACAGGCCGATCAGGCCGAGCAGCAGCGGGGCACCGATGGTCGCGACAGTGAGTCCCACGGTCATGACCGACATCCTGCCCTCTGGATCGCATTGACGCGAGTACCACATAGGATTGGCAGCCATGCTCAAACCCCTCCGGCCGCTGTTCGCCTGGGCTTTGCTCGGGTACGCGGCAATCGAGATCTTCTTTGCGTTCGCGCGGTGGGCGGAGCCGTCGGGCGGGTCGATCAGCGCCCGCGCCCACAGCACCGACTTCACCACCCTGGTGTCCATCGGCTTCCCGTTGCTGGCCGTGCTGATCGCCACCCAGATCCAGCCCGTGCTAGGCATCGCCCGGCTCGTCTCGCTCATAGCCTTGGGGGAGCTGGCGGCAGTGCTGCTGCTTGGCTCGATGGCCTTCCTGATCGGCCTGCCCCACGCCGTGCTCAACACCGATCGGTTCTCATCGATGCTCGCCTATCTTGCCTTCAGCGTGGCGGGACTTGCCTTCGCTGCGCTCGCGGGCGTCGCCTGCCTGCGCGTGCTCGGCACGCGCGGTTTCACTTTGCCGGGCGAAGGCAGTGCCTAATTGCGCCTGCAAAGCAGAGCAAGGACCGTCGAGAAGTCCTCAGTTTGCCGGATTCTCATCAAGGGATACCTCGTCCACGTTGATGGTGTTCCGAAGGCGGAACAAGCGCAGGACGAGGGCGAGGCCTACCCCTATCTCAGCGGCCGCTATAACGATCACGAAGAGCGAGAACGCCTGCCCGGTCAGGGTGCGGCGCAGGGTGTCGCTGGTGACCAGGATCAGGTTCACCGCGTTGAGCATCAACTCCACCGACATCAGCACCAGCACCGCGTTGCGGCGGCGGAGCACGCCATAGACGGCGATGCCGAGCAGCAGGGCCGCGGTCACCAGGGGGATCACCGGCCGGATCATGAGCTGATCTCCTTCTTGGACAGCACTATCGCCCCCACGAGCGCGGCGAGCAGCAGCACCGACAGCACCTCGAACGGCAGCACCCAGTCATCAAAGATGTTGTTGCCCAAGGCTTTCGCCGTGCCGACCGGTGGCGGCTCGAACTGCTTGCCGGCGAACACCCACACGAACAGCCCTGCCAGGCCCAACCCGGTGCCCGCGCCCACGAGCAGCGCCGGGCCGGGCGGGCGGTCGAGGTCGCCGCTCGGGCCGATCGGTGCGCGGGTCAGCATCACCGCGAACAGCAGGAGCACCACCACGGCGCCCACATAGATCAGCACCTGTACCCAGGCGACGAACTCGGCGCGCAGCAGCAGGAACTCGACGGCGACGGCGCCGAGGGCGAGCACCAGCCACAGGCCGGCGCGCACCAGGTGCTCGGTCAGCACGACCGCGAGGGCCGCACCGACAGCGATCAGGCCCACCGCGACGAACATGACGTCGGAGGCTGTCATGCGGCCGCCGCCTTCTTCGCGACCGTGCTCTCCTCTTTGGACGGTTCCCCGTTGGGGTCGTGCGCGGGCGGCGGCGGCACGGTCTCCATCCACTCCCCCAGCCGCTCCTTGTCGTGTATCAGGTTCCGGATATCGTGCTCGGCGTACTCGAACTCAGGCGACCAGAACAGCGCGTCGAACGGGCACACGTCGATGCAGATGCCGCAGTACATGCACAGCGAGAAGTCGATGTCGAAGCGGTCCAGCACGTTGCGCTGGCGGGGGCGCGCCGCGCCCGGCACGATCACCTCTTCCTTGTGCGAGTCGATGTAGATGCACCAGTCCGGGCACTCGCGCGAGCAGAGCATGCAGACCGTGCAGTTCTCCTCCCGCAGCGCGATCACGCCGCGCGAGCGCGGCGGCAGCTCGGGCGCGACATCCGGATACTGCTGCGTGGTGGATCGGCTCACCAGGGTCTTCAGCGTGACGGCAAGACCCTTGCCAAGTCCGATTCCAGGAACCCCACTCATAGCTGCCCATCCTGCCCCGTGCCGCCGGTTAAGTGAAGATCCCTAGCCCAAAGCCACGCGGACGCCGGCCGTCAGCACCAGCTGTGCCAGCGCCAGCGGCACCAGGATCAGCCAGCACAGCCGCTGCAGCTGGTCCTCGCGCAGCCGCGG
>Ga0075431_100005867_pt1 | contig 12155 bp, 9 predicted proteins | sample RhiMetdeltSRZDD5_FD_75297 | JGI IMG/M metagenome (GOLD analysis project Ga0075431, IMG submission 75297) | Populus rhizosphere microbial communities from Tennessee, USA - Rhizosphere MetaG P. deltoides SRZDD5 | ecosystem: Host-associated > Plants > Roots > Rhizosphere > Soil | place: USA... | reverse complement strand
CGCCGACGCGCACCTGATACCTGAACTCCATCCGCACCGGCGACAGCATGCGGCCCTCGGTACGAATCTCCAGCTCGTCGTCGTAGCGCGCCGGACGGACGTACTCGCAGTGCGCCTCGATCACCGGCAAGCTGACCCCGGCCTGTTCCATATCGCGGTAGCTCCAGCCGAGCGAACGCAGGAGATCGGCGCGCGCCACCTCGAACCACACGAAGTAGTTCGCGTAATAGACCACGCCCATCTTGTCGGTTTCGGCATAGCGCACGCGCACCGTCGACGACGACGAGGGCAGCACCTTCACTTGAGCGCGGCACCCATCGCGACGGCGCGTAGCTCGCGCGTCGCCTGCTCGGCGTCGGCGCTGCCGAAAATCGCCTGTCCCGCCACCAGGACGTCGGCGCCTGCAGCGGTGACCCGGGCGGCGGTGCTGAAGTCGATCCCGCCGTCGACCTCGATGAGCGCGTCGGACCCGATTCGTGACAGCATCTGCCGGACGGCACGCAGTTTAGACTCGCTGCGCGGGATAAAGGTCTGGCCCCCGAATCCGGGATTGACCGACATCACCAGGACATGGTCGAGGTCGCCGGCGATGTCCTCGAGCACCCCGACCGGCGTCGCCGGATTGATCGCGACTCCCGCTTGCACGCCGAGATCCTTGATCTGGTGCACCGTGCGGTGAAGATGAGGCAGCACCTCGGCGTGTACCGAGATTCGGGACGCGCCCGCCTCGACGAACGCTTCGATGTAGCGGCCGGGTTCTTCGATCATCAAGTGCACATCGAGGGGCAGCTTGGTCACCTTGCGCAGCGCGCGCACCACCAGCGGACCCATCGTGATGTTCGGCACGAAGTGACCGTCCATGACGTCGACGTGCAGGAGGTCGGCGCCGCCGCGCTCGACGCGCGCAACCTCGGCGCCGAGCGACGCGAAATCCGCCGACAGCAGCGACGGCGCGATCAGCACGCTCACCGGCTCACCTCGATCGAGATGGGCTCGCCTGGGGCAATCTGGAATCCGGCCTGCGGGTTCTGTCGCAGGACGATCCCTCCCGCTATGCCGGGATAGGGATGGTCGCCAACGACCGCGACACGAAAGCCGCGAGCGCGCAACACGTCCGCCGCGCGGTCGCCGTTGACGCCGATGATGTCGGGCATCACGTAGGTGGCGCCGCGCTCGCCGCGATTCACCAGCAGCGTGACGGTATCGGCCTTGCTCTTGGCCGGGGGCTGCTGTGCGACAACCGTGCCCGCGGCATAGTCGGCGGTTCGGATCTCGGCCGTGCCGCCAACGCTGAAGCCGTCTTGAACGAGCCGCATTTGCGCCGTGCGTTCCGATTCGCCGACGAAGGACGGGACGATTGTCGAGCGCGGACCGGCGCTCAGCCAGACGCGAACACTGCGCTGCCGGCGGGTTCGCTCCCCGGCGGCGGGTTCCTGCGTCAGAATCTGGCCTACCGCCACTTTCGCGTCCACCTTGCGTCCTTCTTCGACTTTGAGGCTGAGCCCGGCGGCCGTCAGCGCCGCGGAGGCTTCGTTCACGGTTTTGCCCGCCAGGCCCGGGACCGCCACTTCGCGGGTTTTGAGCGCGTAGCGCATCGCAGCCCCGGCCGCGAGGAAGAAGGTCAGGAGCAGTCCCCCACAGAGGAGCAGCACTTTCCCGGCGCTCCACACGCGCGTCGTCAGGGGCATGAACCTTAAATTGTAATCCAGCTTGTCGGCTACGAAGGCTTTACGAGCACGGCCCCGAAGAATGCCTCGAGATCGTCGCGGAAGGGGTAGGTGCGGAGCCCCGACGCCCACACGAGATCGCCGACCTCGTCCACGACCTGTTCGTTCTCCTCAGGTTCGCTCGAGCACGTTGAATAGACGACGCGTCCACCAGGGCGGACTACACGCGCGGCCTCGCGAAGCATGGCGACTTGCGAGCGGTGCAGGGCCGGCAAGTCATCGGGGGTCCTGCGCCACTTGATGTCGGGATCGCGGCGGATGGTTCCAAGGCCGGAACACGGCGCGTCGAGAAGGACCCAGTCGAACGGTCCGCGCGCGGTGTCGAACGGCAGCGCCGCCGCGTCCGCCTGAAGAATCCGGATCGACGAAGCGCCGGAGCGCGCCACCGTCCGCACGAGCAGATCCAGTCGCCGTCCGCGCACGTCTGCCGCGACGACGAGCCCACGGTCGTGCATGGCCGAGGCGATGGCGATCGTCTTGCCGCCGGGCGAGGCGCAGGCGTCGAACACGCGGTCGCCGCTGCTCGCGCCGACCAGCGTGGCGATGAGCTGGGAGGCTTCGTCCTGGACGAAGAAGAGACCGTCATGAGCGATGGGGGTCAGCAGGGGATTGCCGTTCGTCACGACGAGTGCGTCCGGTGCATGGCGTCCGCGCCTGACCTCGATGCCGTGTGCCGCGAGGGTGGACGTCAGATCGGCGGTGGTCGTCTTGAGCGTGTTGACCCGCAGGGTCAGGGGTGCCGGGGCGTTGTTGAACGTCATCCAGGCTTCGGCAGCCGCGAAGCCATGCGCGTCGATCCACCGCGCGGCGAGCCATCGCGGATGCGACAACGCCACCGACAGATAATCGATTGCCCGCTCTCGCTGTTCTGGGGTCTGACCCCACTCGTTTTGACGCTGACGAGCCAAATCGACTGGGGTCTGACCCCACTCGTTTTGAGGCTGGCGAGCCCAATCGACTGGGGTCTGACCCCACTCGGGGCGCGGCGGCAGGGGAAGGCGGTGGCGGTCGCGGGTGATGCGGCGGAGGACGGCGTTGACGAGGGGGGCGGCGCTGGTCTTACCGGCACGCCGCGTCAGGCTGACGGCGTCGTTGACGGCGGCGGAGGCCGGCACCCGATCGAGATGCAGGAGCTGAAAGATCGTACAGCGCAGAATATCGACGACTTCCGGGTCGAGGCGCTCGAGGCGTCGGTTCGTGAACGACGCGATCAGATAATCGGATGTCCCTTGCCAGCGAAGCGAACCGGTCGCGATCTCGCCGGCGAGCGCGCGGTCGCGTTCGTCGGGCAGCTGGTCGCGAACCCGCGCAAGGGCATGCGGCAAGTCTGATGCGCCGCTGCTGACGGCGCGCAGGACTTCGTACGCGGCCGCGCGCGCCGGCGCGATCCGCCTTCGCTCCGCTTCGGCGGGACGAGTCCGCCTTCGCGTCGCTTCGGCGTGACGAGTCGGCGTTCGCTTCATCCCCGCTCGACCCGGGTGCCGGGAATCACCAGACGGCCAGCCAGGAACTCGCGCGCGGTCATCGCGCGGCGTCCCTCAGGCTGGAGCGCCAGGACGCGCAGCACCTGTCCATCGCCGGCCACGAGCTCCAGGCGATCACCTTCCGCGCGAACGATGGTTCCTGGCGCGTCCGGGCTCACCGCCGGCATGCGCGCCGTCCGATGGATCAACACGCGGCCGCCAGCGAGTCGCGCCGATACGAGCGGCCACGGTTGCAGGCCTCGAACCAGGTTATGGATGCGTTCGGCGGACAGCGACCAGTCGATCGCCCCTTCCTCCTTCGTGATCTTCGAGGCGTAGGTCGCAGCCGCTTCGTCTTGCGGCGTTTCGACGGCGCGCCCCTCGGCGAGCGCGCGCGCCGCATCGACGAGAAGCTCCGCACCGAGCGCGGCGAGCGCGCGCTCCACGTCGACGCTCGTCTCGTCCGGGTCGATGGCGCGGGTCACGGTCGCCAGCATCGCGCCGGCATCGAGCTCCTTGACGACGCGCATGATCGTGACTCCTGTCTCGGGATCGCCGGCTACCACCGCGCGGTGAACAGGCGCCGCCCCGCGCCATCTCGGCAGGAGCGATGCATGGACGTTGATCATGCCGAGCCGTGGGATCTGCAACAAGGACTCGGGCAGCAACTTGCCGTAGGCGGCGACGACGCCGAGATCGGGCGCCAAGTCGCGGACCGTACGCAGAAATTGATCGTCGCGGAGCCGGTCGGGCTGAAGTACCGGTACGCCGCGCTCTGCCGCCAGGGCCTTGGTCGGTGTCGCAACGACGTGATGGCCGCGGCCGCGCGGACGGTCCGGTTGAGAGATCACGGCCACGACCCGTTCGCGTGAGTCGATCAGCCGCTGCAGCGTCGGCACGGCGAAGTCCGGCGTTCCAAAGAACACGATTCTCAAGGGGGGGCGTAGTCCGGCGCTGTCTACCATTTGCCCGAGCGTTTGAGCTTCTGGATCTTGCGAACGATCAAGTCGCGCTTGATACCGCGGAGGCGATCGACGAACACCATCCCGTCGAGGTGATCCATTTCGTGTTGAAACGCGCGAGCCAGCAGTCCCTTGCCCTCGATCGTCTGCTCGCGGCCGTGACGATCGAATCCTTTCAGCACGGCGCGTGCCGGCCGCATGACGGTGGCGTTGAACCCAGGCAGGCTCAAGCAACCTTCTTCTTCGAGCTGCATCCCCTCGCGCTCGACGAACGCCGGGTTGACCATCACCACCAGGCCGTTGCGATCACGGCCGACGGAGATGTCGGTGACGAACACGCGCCGGGGCACGCCGATCTGGGTAGCGGCGAGCCCCACGCCCGGCGCCGCGTACATCGTTTCAATCATGTCGTCGATCAATCGCTGCAACTCGTCATCGTCGAACGACGGGACGTCGGCCGCGGCCTGGTGAAGGAGCTGATCGCCGAAGCGAAGGATCGGCCTGATCATCGAGCGCGAAAGCGCGAACGGACCTCGTCGGCGGAGGTTGTGACCGACCGTTCGAGATCGGCGATCGCATCGCCGCCGAAGCGATCGACCAGGGCATCGGCGAGCACCAGCGCCACCATGGCCTCGCCGACGACCGCGGCCGCCGGAACCGCGCAAACGTCGCTGCGCTCGATCGCGGCTGCCGACTCCTGCATGGTGGTGAGGTCCACCGATCGCAGCGGTTTCATCAACGTCGAAATCGGCTTCATCCAGGCAGAGACGCGCAGGTCCTCGCCATTCGTGACGCCGCCCTCCAGGCCCCCCGCGTTGTTGGTCGGCCGGGCGACGCCAGTGGGCCGCGGACCGGATGGGTCGGGAAGGATTTCGTCGTGCACCCGTGAGCCCGGCCGGACGGCGACCTCGGGGCCGAGCCCGATGCCAACGGCCTTGATGGCGGGAATGGACATCAGCGCCTGCGCGAGGCGGCCGTCCAGCTTGCGATCCCACTGCGTGTAGCTGCCGAGCCCGATGGGGAGGCCTTGAACGATGACTTCGAACGCGCCGCCCATGGTGTCGCCCGCTTCCTTGGCTCGGTCGATGGCCGCGATCATCCGCGACTCGACGTCGGCATCGACGCACCGCAGCGGGCTGTCATCGGGGAGCGCGGCGGCACGTTCGAAGGTGACGACCGTACCTTCGGGCAGCCGCGATTCACCGAGCACGAAGACATGGCTGGTGATGCGCGCGCCGAGGCGGGCGAGCAGCTGCTTGGCGATGGCGCCGGCGGCCACGCGCGCGGCGGTTTCGCGGGCGCTGGCGCGTTCGAGAATGTCGCGGACGTCGGTCCGGCCGTACTTGGCGACCCCAGCCAGGTCAGCGTGTCCGGGTCGCGGCTTGGTCACCGGTGCGCGGCGAGCGCCGCCGGCGTCGGGCGGAGGCTCGGCGGTGACGCGCATCGTGTATTGCCAGTTCGGCCAATCGCGATTCTCGATCGTCATCGCAATCGGCCCGCCGATGGTTTCACCGGCGCGGACGCCCGAGAGGATCTCCGCGCGATCGGATTCGATCGCCATCCGTCGGCCGCGTCCGTAGCCGCCCTGCCGCCGACGCAGCTCGCGCGTGATCGCGTCGATATCGATGGGAAGGCCCGCCGGCATACCCTCGAGGATCACCACGAGCGCTCGCCCGTGCGATTCACCGGCAGTGAGAAATCGCACCATGGAAACGCTCATTGTATACGAAGTTTCTGCGACACCTCGGCGCGCTCGCGCCGCATTCTCAGCCAAAACGCACACACGCGAGCACGGCTGCGGTCTTGCACCCTGGGACCGCGCCGCGACCGTCAACCGTGAACGAGCTGATTGCCGATCGTTTCTTTCAGAGTGCCGAGGACCGCGGCATCGCTGGCGCCGCCGGCCGATGGCATGACCTCGCAACGGGTCGACCGGTCCGCTTGCGGGTATTGCCGGCCGGACCGCGCGCCATGCAGATGATGTGGAGCGACCTTTGCGCGACGGTGGCGCGGCTGCGTCACATCGCGTTCAACGAGCTGGTGGATTACGGAGCGCTGAGCAGCGAACAGCTTTTCCAAGCCTACGACGCAACTGCCCCGGATCGCGTGGCGGCGGCATTGCCGCGGCGTGTGCTCGAACATGCGTCGGCGTTTCTCGATGCCTGCGCGCCACAGCTGGATCGCGAAATGCGCGACTGTCTGCTTCGGCGCGCGATGCCCACTGCCAGTCGTTCCCGGCGCGTGACGATTGGAGTGGCGGTGCAGGACCGGCCTGCGTTCTCCGCGATCGAGGAAGTACTAGCCGACGCGCTGCATTTGGGCATGGCATCCATTGCGATCACGGGGCCGCGCGGAGCGGGATTGCGGACGACGACGCTGTTCGCGGCACGGACGGCACGGCTGGCCGGCTATGTGCCGGTAGCGAGCCACGTGCTCCGCAACCATCCGGAACTCTGGGAGCGCGTGATCGACCGCCACCTCTGCGTGATTGCCACCGCGCCGTACACGGCGCGCGCGCGATCGGAACTGGCGATGATCGTCACGCGGCTCGGAAGCACGAGTGCCAGACGGCACGTCGTCTTGCGCGTGGGTTGGGCGGTGCAGGAATCGGCGGGGTCAATCGAGGTAGATCCGATGAGAGCAGACGTCTTGTGTCGAATGCTGTTTGTCGACTCCGCGCACGGGCCCGACCGGCGCGCGATTCGCGCCGCGGCGCACGACTCGGGCGGATGGCCTGGCGTCTTCCTCGATCTCCTCGGCGCGCGATTCGGGGCCGATCGGGCGCCAATGTGCTTCACCCGCGAATCGTCACCTTCTTACGTTGTCGCACCAAGGGTTCAGCGAGGCATCGGACGCATCCTGAAGGACGCGCCGGAACGCGCGACCAGGCTCGCGCGTCGCGGACGTCACGCCGCCGCCATTCGGTTGCTGAGGCGGGCGACGCATGTGCTGGAAGGACGTGGCGAGCCGCGCCTGGCTGGTGCATGCGCGAATGCGCTCGGCTGGATCGAGCGGGCGCGCGGCCGGAGCGCGCCGGCGCTCGCCGCGTTCAGCCGGGCTCGCGAGCTGGGTGGGGATGGGGATCTGTTCGTCCGCGGTGCGATTGGTGCGGGCGTCGTCCTCACCGATCAACGGCGATTCGACGAAGCGGAGGCGGCGCTCCGTGCGGCCGGCGCGGCGGCGGCGATTCTCCTCGCCGACGCGGTCGGCGTGCCAAGGGAAGACAGCGATCTCGACGTTCGTGCACGTCGCGCGTTGGCAAGGTGTTTCTACTGGCAGGACCGATTCGATGAAGCGTCGCTCGTGCTCGCGAAACCCGGCGCCGACGGTGGAATGAGCGACGCAGCCGGGGAAGACGAGGCACTGCGGGCACGAATTGCGACCGCACAGGGAGATCTCCGCAATGCGGTGGCATCAGCGTCGAGAGCGCTCGAGCGAGCTGAGCGCTGTGGCGACGACCGGCTCCTTGCTGTCGCCGGCAGGACTATGGCGGACGCGCAAGCTGCGGTCGGCAACGCCGAGCAGGCGGGGCGCTGGATCGCGCGAGCCCTCGAGGCGGCACGGCGAGCGCACCTCCCGTTGGTGTCGCTGAGGCTGAGGGCGTTGCAGCTGGGCACGCGGCATCCTGCAGGTTCTTCTACCACCTCGGCAATCAAATCCCTTCAGTCGGCTTTGCGGCAGTCCGGTCTTCCCGCGCTCGTTCGGAAGCAAATTGACCCAGCCTCAGGAGGGCCGACGAATGTCGCGGCGCGATCGTGTGCCGTCGCCGATCGAACCTTGCGCGACCTCGAAACATTCCTCACCGTGGTGCATTCAGCAGCCGACGACGGGAGCGGACTCGAAGCCTTGTGCCGGGAACTTGCAGACGGGACGCAGGCGGCAACCGTGCAGATCGTCACCGGATCGCCATCGTCTCGCACGCTGGCGCGAGCCGGACGGCCCTGGCAGAGCGACTCGTCGATTGCCGACCGTGTGCTCGCCGGAGCGCGCGAAACCTCGGCCGACGCCCTGGTGAGGTCGCGCTGTGCGGCCGAGGCGATTCGTTTCGGTCGGGAGGCGATCGCCGCGATCTGTTGCAGATGGAGCGCCGCTACGACGATCGATACCCAGCTCGCCGTGGCGCGGTTGAAGGCGGCCGCGCTGGCGGCGGCTCCCGCCGTGCGAGCGCTCCTCGATCGTGCCCAGGTCGCCGTGGCTGACGCCGTAGTCGGGGAGCTGATTGGTACGTCGCCGGCCGCGCAAGCGCTGAGAGAGTCGATGGCCCGCGCAGCGCGCGCGCCGTTTCCGGTGCTGATCGAGGGCGAGAGCGGAAGCGGTAAGGAGCTCGTCGCCCGTGGTATCCATCGGCTCGGATCACGGCGCGACCGCCGGCTCTGCGCCGTCAACTGCGCGGCATTGACCGACGATCTGCTGGAAGCAGAGTTGTTCGGTCACGCGCGCGGCGCCTTCACGGGAGCCGTGGGCGAACGCGCGGGACTGTTCGAAGAGGCGGATGGCGGCACGCTGTTCCTCGACGAAGTGGGGGAGCTCTCGGCGCGTGCGCAGGCGAAGCTGCTGCGCGTCTTGCAGGATGGGGAAGTGCGGCGAGTGGGGGAGAACCTTGCGCGCCGGGTTGATGCCCGCATCGTCGCGGCCACCAATCGGCGGCTGGATGAGGAAGTCACCGCCAACCGGTTCCGCGGCGACCTCCGGTTCAGGCTCGACGTCGTGCGGCTGTTCGTTCCTCCGCTGCGCGATCGCGCCAGCGACATTCCGGCGTTGGCGCTTCATTTCTGGAACGACGCGGCAAGCCGGGTAGGGTCGAGCGCGACGCTCACGAGCGAGGCACTCGCCGCGCTCGCGCGCTACGACTGGCCGGGAAACATTCGCGAATTGCAGAATGCGATTGCGTCGATTGCCGTTCACGCGCCACGCCGCGGCCGGATCGTGCCTGCGATGTTGCCAGCGCAGATCGCGCGCGCCGCCAGCGCCACGGCCACGACATTCGAGACCGCGCGCGCGGATTTCGAGCGGCGCTACGTTCGCGCAGCGCTGGCGCAGGCCGCCGGGCATCGGTCGCGCGCGGCACGTTCGCTCGGGGTTTCCCGGCAGGGGCTGGCGAAGATGCTCAGGCGTCTTGGCCTCGACGGGGAGTCAAAGGCTTGAGCCTTCCGGCTCAAGGCTTGGGGTTCTGATAATCTCTGGGGCCACGCATGGCTCGCTACCTTGTACGCCGGCTGGTGCTCACGCTGCCGGTCCTGCTCGGCGTGGCAACGCTCGTGTTTGCCCTGATTCACCTCGTGCCCGGAGATCCAGCGCAGTCCATGCTCGGAGAAGGCGCGTCCGAGGAAGAAGTGGTCCAACTGCGTCACCGCCTGGGCCTCGAGCGCCCGTTGCTCGAGCAATACCGCACGTTCCTCACCGGCCTGATCAGAGGCGATCTCGGCACATCGTTTCGCTATGGCACGCCGGTAACGCGCGAGATTCGCGACCGTCTGCTCCGCACGATGCAGTTGGCGGTCGCGGCCATGGCAGTAGCGATTCTCATCGCCGTGCCGCTCGGTATTGCCGCTGCGGTGTTTCGCGGCACGTTCATCGATCATGCGGCGATGACATTCGCGCTGGCCGGCATCTCGATGCCGAACTTCTGGTTGGGGCCACTGCTCGCGATACTGTTCGCCGTCTATCTGGGCTGGCTTCCGGTGGCGGGAACCGGAACGGTATGGCACCTGGTGCTGCCGGCAGTGACACTCGGCGCGGCTCTCGCGGCGATCCTCGCCCGCATGACGCGAGCAAGCCTGCTCGAAGAACTTCGCGAGCTCTATGTGGTGGCGGCGCGCGCGCGCGGGCTGTCACGCCTTCGCGCGGTCGTTCGACACGCGTTCCGCAACAGTCTCATTCCGGTCGTGACGATCATCGGCCTGCAGTTCGGCGCCGTCCTCACCGGGACGATCATCACCGAGACCATCTTCGCCTGGCCGGGCGTCGGACGGTTGCTGATTCAAGCAATCACGTTCCGCGACTATCCTCTCGTCCAGGGCTGCATTCTGTTCATCTCGCTCACCTACGTGGGCATGAACCTGCTGACCGACCTGACCTACGGTTTTCTCGATCCGCGGATTCGATACGACTGATGATTCGCATCGGATTCGTCATCGTCGTCATTGCGGTGCTTGCGGCGGCGGTCGGACCGATGCTGACGCCCTACGACCCTGCCGCGCAAGAGCTCGCCCGCCGACTGGAAGGACCGAGCGCGTCGCATCCGTTCGGTCTCGACGAGTTGGGCCGCGACATTCTTTCTCGCCTGCTGTCCGGCGCGCGCATTTCGCTGATGGTCGGCCTCGCCGTGGTCTCGGTGTCGTCGATCCTCGGCATGCTGCTCGGCTCGATCGCGGGCTATTTCGGAGGCGTGGTGGACGACGCGATCAGCCGGATCGTGGACGTGCTGATGGCGTTCCCGGGGATTCTGCTGGCGATTGCGCTGGTGGCGGTGCTCGGCCCGAGCCTGACGAACGTGGTGCTGGCGCTGTCGGTGATCGGCTGGGTCGGCTACGCGCGCCTGGTGCGCAGCCAGTCCCTCCGCGCGCGGGAGTTCGAGTTCGTGCAGGCGGCCCGCGCGCTCGGCGCCGGGGCACCGAGAATCGTGCTTCGCCATGTGCTGCCGACGGCGTTCCCGGCCGTCGTCGTGCAGGCCACCCTCGGCATGGCGGGCGCGATCATCGCCGAAGCGTCCCTCAGCTTTCTCGGTCTGGGTGTGCAGCCGCCAACGCCGAGTTGGGGGACCATGCTCGATGCCGGGCGATCGCATCTCTTCGACGCGCCCCACCTCACGATCTTTCCCGGCCTTGCGATCGCACTGCTCGTGCTGGGGTTCAATTTTCTCGGCGACGGGTTGAGGGATCGGGTGGACCCGAAGTTGGCACGGTGACTCAGCCGTCCCGTCAGCGAAGTCTCCGCTTCAGAAGGAGCGCCCCTGAATGTGCAGGATCCCGCTCGAGCGCTCGATTCAACAGGGCGCGTGCTTCGGGGATCTGCTCCATCCGCCAGCGAGCCTCGGCGTATTTCACCAGAAAGTCGACGTCGTTCTGGTATGGGGCGGCGCGCTCGTAGTACGTGGCAGCGAGCGGATAATCGGCAAGACGCATCGACAAGTCGCCTAGCCGCGCAGGCACGGCCGCTCGCCGCCGGGCGTCGGAATCGTCGCCAATCAGCGCGAGGTAGTCGAGCAGCGCCTGGCGCGCGACGACGTAGTGGCTGCGTCGCTCGGCGGCTTCGGCGAGATAGTAAAACGCCTGGGGATCGACGGGCAGTTTGTCGACGGCGGCCTGCAGCATGCGCTCTGCCCGCTCGACATCGCCACTGAGGAGCAGGGCACGCCCGAGAAGCATGTAGCCCTCGCTGGCTTCCTGTCCGGCGGGCGGATTGACGGCATGTTCGAGCGCCTCGATGGCCTTGCTGAGATCGACGGCGTCGTCCCGTGCCTGCGCCGCGTCCAGCCAGACTCGCCCAAGCGCGACATAGATCGATCGGCTCCGCGGCTGTCGTTCGGCGGCATGCCGAAGTGTGTAAATGGCGCGATCGGTCTGTCCGGCGGTGGCGTAGGCGAGACCGAGGGTCACGTCGCGTGCCGTGCTGGGATCGAGCACGCGCAGCGCTTCCCGCTGCGCGATGGCATCGTCGGACCGGCCGAGCTTTTCGTAGAGGTCCGCGAGCTCTTCCCGGGCTGCAACCATCGTTGGTTCGAGGGCGATGGCCTTGTTCAAGGCGGCGAGCGCGGCGCCCGGCTTGTGCGCGTCGCGCTGGCAGAGGCCGAGCAGGTAGTGCGCCTCGGCAGAGCGCTCGTCGAGAGCGGTTGCCTTCGCCAGCCATGAAATCGCGACCGTGGGCTGCCCGGCGCGATAGCGGGCCAGTGCCAGTTTGTAGAGGACGCGGGGAGAATTGTCGTCGAGGTGGACGTAGGCTTCGTAGTGCTCGGCGGCGGGCACGAAGCGGTTCCGGGCGTAGTTGACGTCGCCCAGCAATTC
>Ga0075431_100005865_pt1 | contig 12156 bp, 11 predicted proteins | sample RhiMetdeltSRZDD5_FD_75297 | JGI IMG/M metagenome (GOLD analysis project Ga0075431, IMG submission 75297) | Populus rhizosphere microbial communities from Tennessee, USA - Rhizosphere MetaG P. deltoides SRZDD5 | ecosystem: Host-associated > Plants > Roots > Rhizosphere > Soil | place: USA... | reverse complement strand
TCACGAATGCACATGTGGTCGCTAACGCCCGCCGTATCCAAGTGCTGTTGCCGATCACCACGGAAGAGGCGCAGACACGCCGATCGATTCTCAAAACAAACGGTAAGCTCGTAGACGCCACGCTGGTAGGCCAGGACCGCGAAACCGACATCGCTGTTCTCAAGCTCGATCAGACGTCCCTCTCTTTTGTTCCGTTCGGGGATAGCGAATCGCTCCAGCAGGGACATCTCGTCTTTGCCTTCGGCAGTCCGCTAGCCCTCGACAACTCCGTCACCATGGGCATTGTCTCTTCCGTTGCGCGGCAGGTACGGCCTGATGATCCGATGATCTACATCCAGACCGATGCCGCCATCAACCCGGGCAACTCCGGTGGACCGCTGGTGAACTCATCCGGTCAACTTGTCGGGATCAACACGTTCATTCTGAGCCAGTCCGGCGGCTCAGAAGGCATTGGTTTTGCCGCGCCGGCGAACATTGTAAAGGCCGTCTACCAGCAGATTCGAGAGCACGGGCGCGTGCGTCGCGGACAGATCGGCGTCCTGGCACAGACGATCACGCCTCTGCTGGCGCGTGCGCTCGAGTTGAAACGAGAGTCGGGCGTAATCATCGAGGACGTGACTCCAGGTGGCCCGGCCGCGGCGGCCGGTCTGAAGATCGGGGACATCGTGTTGTCGTTGGGAAACAAACCTGTTGAGAACGCCCGGCAGTTTGGCGTCAATGTCTATCAGAACGCCATGAAGACGATCGAGCTCGAAGTCCTGCGCGGTACGGACCTCCGCAAAGTGCCGGTCGCGGTTCTCGAGCGCCCCCGTGATCCGGATCGCCTGCTTGCCCACGTCACCAACGACTCCCATCGCATTCGCAAGCTGGGCATCCTTGCTGTTGATCTCGACGACAAGGTCATCCCTCTCTATCAAAGCTTGCGCGACTATACTGGCGTGGTCATTGCTGGCATCACGGCGGATTTGGCCATCGAGTCCAATCGGCTTCAGCCGGGCGATATCATTCACCGGATCAATCAGCAAACATTGCTGAACCTCGACGCTCTGCGCACTGCACTGGAAACATTCAAGCACGGTGAGGCAGTGGCGCTACACATTGAACGAATGGGGCAGCTGCAGTACGTGCTTGTGGAAATCGATTAGGGAGCCAAGGGCGGACGGAGCGCAAAAAAGCCCCGGGTGGTTTCCCGGGGCTTCGCTTTGAGAGGGTCAGCAGCGAGCTAGGACACGCTGCTAGGAATGCAGGTTAGTCGTTGATGACTAACTGGTAATTGATTCAAGGATGACACAGCGGCTCGGTCGCGGCAAGCAAAAATTATTATCAAAGAAGAAATTTTGCACTATTATAGGAATTTATGCTTTTGGCTGTTGCATAAATGACACGAACCACGTATGGTCGTGGATTCGCCGCCCGCTTACACCCCAGTTCGGGCCGTTCCCAGGATGAGTGCTACCAAATTCCAGGCCACCAGAACAGCAAACATCACATTGATCCGTGAGAGAAGCCTGTCCTTACCGAGCTTCAAGCAATAGACGCCAAGCAGGAGCGCCGTTACCTTTACTGCTGCCAGCCCGAGCAGTGGTGATGGGGCCAGGTTCATAAACATCCGGACCACTGGATTTCCTTCCTGGACACCGATCATGAGGAATGCGATCGTCGTCAGGTAGTCCAACACCTGAAGGTAGGAGAATTGCCAGAGAAGTGAGCTCACGAGATGGTCTCCGCGAATACAGTGATCTAGGGTAAACACCCGTCTCACAAAATCTATAAAATTCGGAGACCTTCGTAAATAGTACGTCTGACGTTATTTAGAGGAACCGGTACCACTGAGACACTAGTACTGGCGGGCTCGTTCAATAAGGGGAATGGACTAGGGGGAGTGAATCAGAACTGACGTTCGGGCTTCGATTTGCTCTTCTCGTCCCGCTCAATCCGGTACTGCTCATATTCGGCCAACTGCCAGGGAGACAAGAGTGTCCGAATCTGATTTGTTTGCGCTTCGTGTATTGCTTTGTACTCCGGGCGGTGCTTTTCGTATACCTGCTTGTACAGTATCCGTGTCTGGTCGAGGATTGTCTGCAATTGCTTCACCTGTTCCTCGTTGAGCTTCAGCCGCGTCTCCAGCTCCTTGACATATTTCCGGCGGTACTCCTCTGGACTTGGACGTCGAACGGTAGCGCTCACGCTGTTCGACGCGTACAACCAGTGGCTGAAGCCACCCACGGCGACTCCACTCACAAAGACAAGCGCCACATAAAGTGCAGCCGAAATCGTTGACTTCTTCACTGCGGTTCCTCTTGCGCTCCATCAAGGGCCGGCACCGGGGCTGCATACGCCATCACCTCAGGTGTCGAATCGGCCTCCAAAGTATCCATGTACGTCATCATGTAGACATCCCCTGCGGGGATAGCGGGCGCGAAATGGAGCACAAGAACAAGTAGGCTGAACGCCGCTGCCGTCGCGACCATCCGCCGCGAATACGCCTGTAGCATAAACAGAAAGCCGCGCTTGGCTTCGATCTTTCGCCACACGCCCGGCATGAAATCGGCCGAAGGTTCAGGCGTCGGGCAGGCGTCGGCATAGCGTGCCCACAGGTCGTTTAAACCCCGGTATGGATCGAACATGTCACTACCTCTCATATCACATCTTCGCGTTCGGCGTCGGAATCCTGGTCATGGGGAACCTCGCTTGAGGCAGCCTTAACCTTAGATTCTCCACCGGACTTTTCATATGCACGCAATACACGCTGCCGGGCTCGATACAACCGAACCTTAAGAGCGTTCTCATTGACACCGTAGACCTGTTCCAATTCCTTGAGCGATAGACCTTCCACTTCCTTAAGAGTCAACAACAGGCGGTCTTCTTCGCTCACTTCTCCCAACAACCCTTGCACAAACTCACGAATACCAGCTTTACGAACGTCTTCCGTTCGCTGGTCGCCAGCCGCGGCGGCATCGGCCATCACGACCTGCTGCTCGCTCAAATCGGCCATCCGTGACTCCTGCCGCCGTCGCTGCCGACGCAAATAGTCGTAGCAGGTGTTCACCGTCAACCGATATAGCCATGGCTCAAAAACGTTTATCGACCGAAGCTGGTCCAATGAGTAGTACAACCTCATGAACACATCCTGGGCGACGTCCTCCACATCCTCAGGCCGGCCGATGAGACGGGAAATCGTGCCCATGATCCGTTTCCGGTACGCCAGCACGATCTCATTAAATGCAGCATCGTCACCCTGACTGGCCCGCTCGATCAGTCCGAATTCGATTAGCATCTACTAATTGGATGCACCGCAGGGCGGACTTCCTCTGAAGCGGCCACTCAGAAAGGCGCATCTACAACTGGTTAGGTTACAAGGGACGAGCTTGGAGGTAAAGCGGCCCAGCGTCAGTTAGTGTGCTGGCTGGGGCCCCAGGCCGTGTCCTTTGGGACAAATGCCTGGTGCCGACTCTGGATGCTGGAGTACAACTCGAGAGAGCGGATTAAGCGGCGGACAACGAGCCTTCGGCGATAAAGCTGCCTTAGAACAAATGCAATATCCGGGAGCTCCGTCTGGGGCGAGGGAGGGGTGAACTTCTGCATGGTGTCGAAAGGATATCAGTACCTACAGTACTTTACAACGGCCATCGCGGTAATTTTCACCGTGTTCGACTCTTCATCGCCCCGCCGTTCCTTCGCCGCTCCCTTTATCCACGCATGCTAAACTAGGGGCCTCCCCCCTTGAAGCGTTCTTTCCTATGGATTTTCTAGCCGGACTCAATCCGCAGCAACAAAAGGCCGTGCGTCACTTGCACGGTCCGCTTCTTATCCTTGCGGGAGCCGGCTCGGGCAAAACTCGTGTTGTAACACACCGAATCTGCCACCTGATTCAGCAGCACAACGTCCGGCCTGAATCCATCCTCGCTGTCACGTTCACCAATAAAGCCTCCGGTGAAATGCGGGAACGAGTTCATCGTCTCCTTGCAGAATCGGGTCACTTTCGAGCACCTGCTGTTTCAACTTTCCATAGCTTCTGCGTGCGAACCCTCCGCCGCGATGGCGCGCCGCTCGACAAACTCCGTCCCGGCTTCACGCCACGGTTTGTGATTTACGACGATGACGATCAGCTCTCGGTGATCAAACAGATCTACCGCCACCTGGCGGTGGACGACAAGGCGCTTCCTGCCCGCCAAGCGCTGAGCCGCATCTCGAACGCGAAGAACCGCCACGACGGACCGGAGGAACTGCTCCGGCAGGCGCGCGATCCCAGCGGCAAGAAGCTCGCCCAGATCTACGAACTCTACGAGGACAAACTCCGCCAGGCGAACGCGCTCGACTTCGACGACCTGCTGCTTGAAACCGTTCGTCTTCTGCGCTCCGACGAAGCGACGCGCGATGCCTACAACGCGCGCTTCGAGCACCTCATGATCGACGAGTATCAGGACACTAACCGCAGCCAGTACGAGTTGATGCGGCTGCTCAGCGTCCACCATTCGAATGTGTGCGTGGTCGGCGATGAGGACCAGTCGATCTACTCCTGGCGTGGGGCCGACATCCGCAACATCCTCGATTTCGAGAAGGATTACCCCAACGCCGTCACGATCCGCCTCGAACAGAACTATCGCTCAACGAAACGGATCCTCGATGCGGCTTCCACGGTCATCGCGAACAACCGGGAGCGAAAGGGCAAAACGCTCTGGACGGACGGAGCGGCGGGTGACAAGATCACCGTTTACCAATCCTTTGATGCCGAGAACGAAGCCCTTTACATCGCCGATGAAATCAAGAAATCGCTTGTCTACAACCCATCCGAACGCGTCGCCGTTCTTTACCGCACCAACTCGCAGTCCAGGCAGATGGAAGAGGCGCTGCGCCGCAACAACATTCCCTACGTTGTAGTTGGGGGCACCAGCTTCTATCAACGGGCAGAAATCAAAGACGTGATGGCTTACCTCAAACTGAGCATACTGCCGCACGATTCGATCAGCCTGATGCGTGTCGTCAACACTCCCGCCCGAGGAATTGGCAAGTCCACTATGGAGCAGGTGGAACAGTATGCCGTTCAGAACCGCAAGAGCATATGGGAGGCGATCGGCGACATGCTGGAAAAGAAATTGCTACCCGGCCGTGCGGACGCCGCCCTTGCCGCCTTTCGCCGCCTGGTGCAGGATCTCCACGCCGTGGCTGCCACGCAACCCGTCAGCGAACTTCTAGAGACCATCCTCGAACGTACCGGTTACCGCCGCATGCTCGAACAGGACAAAGCGGTGGAAAACGAATCGCGTTTGGAGAACTTGAACGAGCTACTGAACGCCGCGGCCGAGGCCGTGGAACGAGGGGAATCCGCTTCGGACTTTCTCGACCATGCAGCGCTTGTCGCCGATTCCGACCAACTCGACGAGAGCGCCCGCGTTTCGCTGCTTACGGTTCACAACGCCAAAGGGCTGGAGTGGCCCGTGGTGTTTCTCGCCGGACTCGAAGAAGGGCTCTTCCCGCATTCTCGTTCACGCGATAGCGAGTCCGCGATGGAGGAGGAGCGCCGGCTCTGCTACGTAGGCATGACCCGCGCGCAAAGAAAACTTACGCTCAGCTGGGCGCGGGCCCGCCGGAAGTTCGGCGGAGGCCCCTTGGAACCAGCCATCCGTTCGCGCTTCCTTTCCGAAGTTCCGGCCGAGATTGTCGAGAAGAAGGGCGCAGCGGACCGTCCCGATTTTTCCGCCAGTGCAGGCGAACTCAATCTCGGACTGGAACGGCATGAGGCTCGCGAGGCAGCGCGCCGCAACCTATACACCGGAAAGACTTATAATTCTCTAGAGAACATCTCTGAGTTCTTCCAGTCGCGCGGCATGCGGCCTCCGCCAAATGCGCCGGCTTCGGCGCCGGCTCCGGCTGCTGCGCCGCCCCAATCCACAATCGCCGCCAGGCCTCCGCGCCCGAAGCGAAAGTTCGGTGCGGGCTCGGATGTGGAACATCCAAAGTATGGCCGTGGCAAAGTGCTCCGCAGGGAAGGTGATGGCGAAGATGCGAAGCTTACCATCCTGTTCCCTGGCTATGGCATGAAGAAAATCGTTGAAAAGTTTGCAGGATTGAAGATCGAAGAATGAATACCAAAACAGTTGCCGACAAGACCGACCGTAAGAAGTTGAAGCGCGCCGCGCGCAAGAAGGCTGCGCCCAAAGCGAAGCGGGCCGATAGTGTCGCCCGTGGTTCCGCCAAGAAAAAGGTAAAGACGGTGGCCAAGGGCCAGCGCAAGCGCTAGCCGCGGCGCGTTCCCCTTCCAATTTGGCGGCGCACGTGCGCCTATACTGGCAATCATGCGCCGCCGTTGGTTCGTCCTCGCCCCACTTTCGTTGTTTGCGCAGGCGCCGCCAGTGTCGCTCAAGGTGGCAGCCGTGCAGTTCCGTTCCTCTTACAAGCTCGAAGAGAATCTACCGCGCATCGTTGCCAAATTGCGCGAACTCGCCGCACAAGGCGTGCGCGTCGCGGTCTTCCCGGAATGTGCGCTCACTGGTTATGATCGAGATGCCGTCCAATCCGTCAGCCCCGCGCAATTGGCGGCCGCTGAAACGACCATCCGCAACACCTGCCGTGAACTCAACATCGCAGCTATCGTGGGCAGCGCCTACAAGACGCCTGCTCATCTTTACAATGCCGCCCTGGTGATCAACGCGAAAGGTGAACTCGTCGAACGTTACGCCAAGGTCTATCTCGCAGGCGAAAAATGGTTCACGCCGGGAAACCACATTGCCTACTTCGAGCTGGAAGGCGTACGCTCCACCGTCATGATCTGCCACGACGAGCGCTACCCCGAACTCGTTCGCTTACCCGCCATCGAAGGTGCGCGCGTAGCTTACTACATCAGCCACGAATCCGCCGTTGAGCAGGAATCCAAACTCGCCCCCTACCGCGCCCAACTCATGGCTCGCGCCGTCGAAAACGGCGTATACATTGTGGCCGCAAACGCTCCGGCCAACCGGACTGGTGGCGGCTCCCACGGCCAATCGCGTATCGTTGCTCCCGACGGCAACGTACGGCACGAGGCATCCATGTTCGGAGAAGAAGTGCTCATCGACACACTGGAGATCAAGCCGGGGAAGCTCGACCGGCCTCTCAACGAAGCGCTGGGCGATTGGTGGCGAAGCGGAGTGGAATGGATGAAGGCGCGGCGGGGAAGGGAGTTGGAGTGAACGACTTCGATCCAGCCAAAGACGAACGCGACGTAAACACAGCCACGCAGGACGACGATCGGCACAAGGCAGACTTCTCCGATCTTGTCGGCTGTTGGATACCGGATCCAGCATTCGATGAGATCATCGCATCCCAGCGACGTATCGATCCCAGGAAGTGGCTCGCGCAGACGATCTGCCGTAACGAAATGTGACTTACAGCTGAGCGTCAATGGATTCCACTCCGCATAATTGAGTTAACCCTTGAGTTATACAGGCTGCCCTTTCGGGTATATCATTAGGCCTATCTATGCAGCCTAAGAAATCTCGTGTTATCGAAAAGGCGATCGAACTACTGGCTCAAGAGAAAGATGGTATTCGGTATGCGAATCTGTTGCGGAAGCTTCAGCCCCAATTGCCGGATCTTAAGCCGGCGGTGATTCAAGCGGCTGTCCTATCTCTACCTGCAGAGCGTCCACTCGACGTAATCAAGCCGGAGAAAGGGCTCTTTCTGCACACTAAATTCCAAGGCCAGAAGACAATCCACACTGTGATCGCACCTTCGCCGGCCATTGCGGCGCCAATCGCACCGAAGGAGCATGCGTTCTACGAAAGCGTGGCTAGGTTTTTCGAGGAGGAAGAGGATTGTTCCAAAGCTTGCCCTGTTGGGGGCAGTAAGTTTGGAGTTAAGTGGGGCACTCCAGATGTGATTGGAGTTCAGAAAGCTCGAGAGAGTGATGTCGTCAAGTTTCCCACTGTCATCCTCTCGGCTGAAGTGAAAGTAGATGGCGGTGCACTGGTTACCGCATTTGGACAGGCGTGCGCGTACACTTTGTTTTCGCACAAATCCTATATCGTAGTCCCTGCGAACTCACAGAAGGACGATCTTGATCGACTGGAGTCGCTATGCGTGACGATGGGGCTCGGGCTGGTTGTCTTTGACCACATGAATTCGGATAATCCAAATTTCACTTTTAGGGCCAGGTCGAGGCAGTTCAACCCCCATCCGTTCTACGTGAACATAAATATGAAGCAGCTTGAAAAGGAGCTCTTCCACTGACGCCCCCACTCCCGATTCCGTGTATCCTCATGCGATGGGCCAACTGTTCCGGACCAAGAACATCGACGCACTGATCGCATCGAGCGAACTCCCCGACCGTCGACTGAACAAGACGCTTGGTCCGTGGAGCCTCACCGCCCTCGGCGTGGGCGCGGTCATCGGCTCCGGCATCTTCGTACTCACTGGCACCGCTGCCGCCGGCCAGACTCTCTCGTTCGCGTCGATCCTTCATGCCCCCGTTCTAGACTTGCTGCGTAACGGATTCGACGTTGCTTCGACCATGGGACGCCCCGGCGCGGGTCCCGGCATCGCGCTCTCGTTTATCCTCGTCGCGCTTGCGTGCAGTTTTGCCGCCCTCTGTTACGCCGAGCTCGCCTCGATGATTCCGATTGCAGGCTCCGCGTACACATACGCCTACGCCACACTCGGCGAACTCTTCGCCTGGATCATTGGGTGGGACCTGATTCTCGAATATGCCGTGGGCAACATGGCCGTTGCCGTTGGCTTTTCCGCGTACTTCAATCAGATACTCGACTCCATTTTTGGCGTACACTTGCCACGCGAACTTTCTGAGCCGATGTTCGTCAACGGTGAGGCCACAGGCGCGTGGTTCAACCTTCCCGCATTCCTCATCATCATGGCGCTCACCGTGCTCTTGGTTCGCGGTGTCAGTGAATCGGCGGGCGCGAACAATCTGATGGTTGCGGTCAAAGTTGTCGCGATTCTCATCTTTGTATTCGGCGCATCGAGTGCCATCAACTATGACAACTACCAACCGTTCATGCCCAACGGATTCAGCGGCGTGATGACCGGCGCCGCAATTGTCTTTTTCAGCTACATCGGTTTCGATTCCGTCTCCACAGCCGCCGAGGAGTGCCGGAATCCCCAGCGCGACCTCCCCATCGGGATCATCGCATCGCTGCTGGCCTGCACCATCCTTTATGTTGCCGTCGCGCTCGTCCTCACGGGAATCGCCAACTACAAGACGCTCGGTAATGCCGCGCCGGTTGCTGAGGCACTCAGAAGCGTCGGCCTCGAAAGTCTCCGCCGCATTGTCTCGGTGGGCGCTGTTGCCGGAATGTTGAGCGTGCTCCTCGTGTTTCAGTTCGGCCAGGCGCGCGTTTGGTTTGCGATGTCCCGTGACAGGCTTCTCCCCGACGCATTTTCCAAAGTCCACAAGCGTTTCAAGACGCCTTATATCAGCACCATCGTTGCTGGCATTCTGGTTGGCATCCCGTCGGGAATTCTCGATATCGGCACTCTCGCCGACCTTACTAACATCGGTACACTCTTTGCCTTTATCGTTGTCAGCGTGGGTGTCATCGTCCTACGTCGCGCGCAGCCGAATCGGCCTCGATCTTTCCGTGTCCCGCTTGTGCCGCTGCTCCCATTGATGTCGATTGCGATGTGCCTGCTGCTCATGCTCAGCCTGCCCCTGGAAACCTGGTTGCGGTTCGTCGTCTGGCTTGCTATCGGATTGGCGATCTACTTCGTCTACGGCAAGAGGAGAACCGCCAACGTATGAGAGCCTCATTGGTGTTTGTGGCGGCTTTGGCTTCCGCACAGGTCCATCATCAGCAACATCCGCCGCGCTCGGCCGATGAGTATGCGAAGATCCTGGGAGATCCCTCGCGCGACGCCTGGCAGAAACCTCAGGAAGTGATCGAGGCGCTAAAACTCAAGCCAACTGAGGTGATTGCCGACATTGGAGCCGGGTCCGGCTACTTCACGCGCCGCTTCGCCCGGCACGTGGCGAAAGTTTACGCAGTCGATATTGACGAAGCGCTACTGGCGAAAACAACAGGCGACAAGATTGAAGCGGTGCTCGCCGCGGCCCACGACCCGAAACTTCCGGCGGCCTCGGTCGACACCGTATTTATCTGCAATGTGCTTCACCACATTGACCACCGCGACGCTTATTACAGGAAACTTGCTGGCGCCATCAAGCCAGGCGGTCGCATCGTCATCGTCGACTTTCACAAGCGCCAGCTCGCCGTTGGTCCGCCCGCGGCCATGAAGCTATCAGAGGACCAGGTGCGCGGCGAACTCTCCGCCGCGGGATTCCACCAGACGGCGGCGCACACCTTTCTGCCACACCAGTATTTCCTCGAATTTAAGCGCTGAAATCTACCACTCCATCCTCAGTCCCATGCGGAAGGAACGCGGCCCGCCGGCGTCGAGATCCTGCTCGCCGCCCGCTCCGGTGATCGCACCCGCTCCGCCCACCGATGTGATGTTCGTAGCCGGGTTGTTCAAATTGGTTGAATTGAAGAAATTCGTTCCGGTCATCTCCCAGCGCAGGCGAGCCCGCTCCCAGAGCGTGAAGTGCTTGGCCAGGCCGACGTTCAGGATTGCCGAACCGGGCGCCTTGATCACGCCTTTCGCCGACGTGCCGTAGAATCCCGGCGTGGGCGCCGCAAACGCCGCGACGTCGAACCACTGATTTGTCGAACGCGCCGACGTGGGCAGGTTGGCGTCACGCAAATGATTCGGCCGAATCGTTACCTGTGCCGGTGTCCGGCTGTTAGTAAAGGCCGTGCCGGTTGGATCGTTTCCCGTCCACTGTGGCGTCAGAAATTCGCCGGAGAAGAAGCTGTACACCGAGTTCCACTCCCAGCCCTTCAACAACGCGCCCTTGACGCCGCGCGCGCTCTTGGCGAACGGAAACTCGTAGATCAGGTTGCCTGTCACCCGGTGTGTCGGTATGTCCAGCCACACCGATCGTTCGCGGGCCCGGTCGTATGCGTTCTCCGGTGTCTCGCTTCGCTCCAGGTCGCCGATATCGCGCGCCCATACCCAGGAGAGCTGATAACCCAACCCCTTGACGAAGCGACGCTCGGCTTCGAGCGTTAGTGAGTTGTACTGATGCCCCGCGCCGTTGGATTGGTACGTGATCGCCGGATACCGTGGAAACAGCCGCGGCTTGTCCGCGAACAACCGTCCGTCGGGTACCGGCTGGTTGATGTTGTAGCCCCACTCGCCCTGCCGCGTGTTGGTGCCGATGTAAGACGCGCGGAAGCCGGTGTCCCAGCGTTGATGCTCGATCGTGAAGTTATATTGCATCGAATACGGCGTCCGCAAATCCCTCCGTACGGCGCCGGGAAGAGTAATTGTCGTGGGACCCGCTACGGAAGTCGGAAATACCACCGGCAGAATCACCTCCGGCGAATTCAGCGAGTTGGTATGGTTCGGCTCATTGACAATGAACGGCGCTCCTCCGGCTGAAACCGCGCGCGGCACGATGTCATAGAAGATTCCGAAACCGGTGCGGACCACTGTGTTTGGTCCCAATGGACGCCACGCGATGCCAACTCGTGGGGCAAGGTTGTTGTATTCATTCGTGAGTATCCGCTTCGGGTGGTAGCCGAGCGACGACGCCTCGACGATATCCACGTAGCCCTTGGGCAGCAGCGGACTCACTTTGTTCAATGAGCCGTCCGGCACGACGATCTTCCCCGAAGTCACATCGAAGTTCGCCTGTTGTCCGTTACCTTCCACCCACGCCGGATGCATCTCGAATCGCATACCGATATTCACGGTCAGGTTCTGACGGACCTTCCACTCGTCCGTCGCGAAGAAATCCCAATTCCACCGCACCCGGTTGATGAACAGGTTCGCCGCAGCGCGCGAGGAGGTGGTCGGGATACCCAGCAAGAAGTCCGCGTAGGAGTGCCCGGTGAAACGATTTGAGAACGTCGCCGCACCGAACAGATTTGTCGGCATCTGCCAGTCTTCATATAGCGTTCTGCCCGCGATGAGCCCTGCCTTGATGTTGTGGCGGCCACGGAACCAACTCAGTTGCTCCTGAAATTGCTGAGCCAAGTTCTTGAAACCAGGGTGGCGCCATTGCGTCTGCGCGATGCCGGTGACCGCCAAATTCTGGAAACTGACTTGAAAAACGCCATTGACATCCGGCACATTGGGCGACAACCCCGTGAGCCCCAAGTC
>Ga0075431_100005862_pt1 | contig 12157 bp, 6 predicted proteins | sample RhiMetdeltSRZDD5_FD_75297 | JGI IMG/M metagenome (GOLD analysis project Ga0075431, IMG submission 75297) | Populus rhizosphere microbial communities from Tennessee, USA - Rhizosphere MetaG P. deltoides SRZDD5 | ecosystem: Host-associated > Plants > Roots > Rhizosphere > Soil | place: USA... | reverse complement strand
GTTATGAATTCAGGGTTCGAGTCAGCCGGGGCGGGATGGGGTTTTCAGGGTACCCACGCAAAGACCGCGGTGCAAACGGGCGGGGCTTTCGCTGGCGCGCAATGTCTGCGCTTGCGCGCGGTGGAGCGCGGGGACCCCGGTCCCAACCGCGTCTGGACGCCGATTGCAACGATGCCTACCGGCGGAGGGAATCAGGCGACGCTGCGCGCGCGCGTTCGCTGGCTGCGTGGTGATCCGAATTTCCTCATGCGCGTACGCGGCCAATGGATCGAGTGTGCGGGACGCATGACACTTCCGACCAACCTTGGAACGCCTGGCGCGCCCAATAGCCGGCGCGTTGCAAATGCCGGGCCTGCTATTTACGACGTGACGCACACGCCTCCGTTGCCGGGCGTAAATGAACCCGTGGTCGTCACTGCGCGGGTGAATGACCCGGATGGCGTGGCGGCGCTGACGATCCGTTACAGGGTCGACCCAAGCAGCGCGTTGAATGATGTTGCCATGCGCGACGATGGCACCGGTGGTGATGCAATCGCCGGCGACGGGGTTTATTCAGGGACAATTCCCGGACGTCCCGCCGAGACGCTGGTTGCGTTCCGTTTGCGGGCGCAGGATGGCGCGGCGGCGGAAGCGCTATTTCCAAATGACGCCCCGACTCGCGAGTGTTTGGTCCGCTTTGGAGAAACGCTGCGGTCTGGCAGCATTGCGACGTATCGCCTTTGGGTGACGGAAGCGAACATCGCGTACTGGACCGGGCGCGAGCGCAACAGCAACGAAGGTTTGGACGCGACATTTGTCTATGGCAATTCGCGGGTGATTTATAATGCGCAGACCCTCTATAGCGGCAGCCCGTGGCACACCCTCAATGGGCCTTACACTGGACCGTTGAACAACACCTGCGACTATGAGGTGAACTTCCCGCCCGACGACCATTTCATGGGCGCCACCGATTTTGTCTTGAATGGGCAGAACCCAGTTTACAGCGGCACTTTTCATCAGGACGTCAGCGCACAGGCTGAGACCACGGCGTATTGGTTTGGCCGGAAGCTTGGCCTGGGCATCAACCACAAGCGGCACGTTTTCGTGGTAATGAATGGGCGGTTTCGCGGCATGATTTACTTCGACCATCAACAGCCGAATCGCGAGATCATTGACGAATACTTTCCGGGCGATCCGGACGGGCGCTTGCACAAGATCGAGGACTGGTTTGAGTTCGATGACGCGGGCAACGGCTTCGACATCATTACCTGCACGTTGCAGAATTTTGTGGCTGGCGGTGAAAAACGTTCAGAGCGTTATCGCTGGACCTGGCGGCCGCGCGCGGGGGCTGCCCCGAACGATTTCGCCGATCTGTTTGCGCTGGTCGATGCGGCGAATGCGCCCGGACCGGAGCCTTACACCGGCGCGACGCTTGGACTGGTTGACATGCGCAATTGGATGCGCGTTTTCGCTCTCCAACAGATGATTGGCAATTGGGACAGCTACGGCTACGAGCGCGGCAAAAACATGTACGCATACAAACCAACGCAGGGTCCGTGGCAACTTGTGTTGTGGGACCTGGACCTGGTTCTGGGCAAGGACAGTCACGCGCCGGGCAACCCGCTGTTCGACATGAACAATTCGGAGCCAGTGATCATGCGAATGTATCAGCATCCGCCCTTTGTGCGCGAGTACTGGCGCGCGATGCATGAGCTGGCCAACTTATGGATGGCTCCGGCCGTATATTCGCCGCTCGTAGATGCGCGTTATGCCGCCTTCCGCGCGAACGAGGTGCCGGTGGACAGTCCGGATACCGGCCAATCGACGGGGGCCAACAATGGCATGCGCGGTTGGATTACGGCGCGCCGCGCATTCATTTTATCCCAGATCCCCGCCGCGAACTTTAATGTCACAGGCACGAATTTTATCCAGACGACCAACAATTATGTTACTCTGAACGGCACGGCTCCGGTGAATGCCGCGGAGATCCTGGTCAACGGCGCCGCCTATCCCATTACCTGGACGACTGTCACGGGCTGGACGCTCCGCGTCCCTATGGCCCCAGGAACGAATACGTTGCTGATCAGCGCGGCGGACGGCGCAGGCAATTCCCTTTCCAATCGCACCGTGACGGTCAATTACACCGGGCCAGTGCCGGCACCTGAAGGGTCTGTAGTCATCAACGAAATCATGTTCAATCCGCCGGTAGACCAGACCGGGTTCATCGAATTGTTCAACACTCAACCTTTGTACGCCTTCGACCTTTCCGGATGGCGCGTGAACGGTTTGGATTACACTTTCCCGGCGGGCTCGACGATTCCCGGGCGTTCGTACCTGGTGCTCGCGCGCAATCGCGGCGAATTCGCCAAGTTCTACGGGGGGACGCGGCCGGTGTTCAGCCAGTTCGATGGCGCTCTGGACAACAGTGGTGAAACGCTCTCACTGTTCCGGCCGGGCGCGCAACTGGGTGAGGAAATCCTGGTGGACAAAGTAAAGTTTGAAGCGCGGCGGCCCTGGCCGCCTGCGGCGTCGGGGCAGGGAGGATCGCTACAACTCATCGATGCAACCGAGGACAATGCGCGCGTGAGCAATTGGAGCGATGGAACGGGCTGGCGGTTCTTCTCGTTGACGGGCGTTCCTGCCGGCACGCGTCTGCTGATGTACCTGACCCCGGCCGGCAATCTCTATCTGGATGATTTCGCACTCGTGGCGGGGAACGTGCCCGCTGCGGGATCCAACTACATCGTGAACGGGGGATTCGAAGCGCCGCTTGCACCGGCGTGGAGAGTACAGGGCACGAATGGCACCAATATCGCCGTGAGCACGGACGCGCGCTTGAATGGCAGCCAGGGGTTGGACTTGCGTTTCAATCCTGGCGGCGGCTCCACGCAATTCTTCTATCAGGACGTGACGAATATTGTCATCAGCGCGGTCCATACGCTCAGCTTTTGGTACTTGCCCGCGACCAACGCCAGCACTTTGGAAATACGCATGAGCGGCTCGTATCGCGCTACCATCAACGTGCGCGCCCCTTCCGAAGCACAAGGGTCGGCGACACCAGGCACCAACAACAATATCGTCCTGCCGTTGCCGGCATATCCGCTGGTTTGGCTGAATGAAGTGTTGCCCGTGAACAGCAGCGGCTTGACCGACAGCCAGGGCGAACGGGAACCGTGGATAGAGCTTTACAACTCAAGCGACGCCCCAATTTCCCTGCAGGACTTTTATCTCACGGATGATTATCTCGATTTGGACAAATGGGCGTTCCCTGCGAGCGCGGTCGTCAATCCAGGTGAATTCAAGGTCGTGTTCGGCGATGGCGAGGCGGGTGAGAGCACTTTCGGTGAATGGCACACGAGCTTCCGCGTGGCGGGAACCGGTTCCATCGCCCTTACGCGCCTGGCCAATGGGGTTCCGCAAATTGTGGATTATTTGAATTTCGACGATCTGGCTGCCGAGCGCAGCTACGGGGCGTTTCCGGACGGACAACTCTTCGACCGCCGGGAATTCTTTTATCCGACGCCGGGGGCATCAAACAACGCGGCGCCGCCACCGACCGTCGTTTACATCAATGAATGGATGGCGGCGAACACGGGCTTCATTCTCGACCCGGCTGACAATGATGCGGATGACTGGTTCGAACTGTATAACCCGAATCCGTATCCCGTCGATTTGGGCGGCGCTTTCCTCACTGACGTTCTCACGGACGTGTCGCAGTTTTACGAGATTCCGAACAACGGACACTACACGATCGCTCCGTTTGGCTATCTGCTCGTGTGGGCGGACGGCGAAACGCCGCAGAATTCCACGAACCGTGCTGACCTGCACGTGAGCTTTAATCTTCGGCAGGCCGGCGAAGCGATCGGTTTGTTTGCTTCGGATTTTTCACTCATCGACTCCGTCACCTTCCAGCGACAGACCAATAACATCAGCCAGGGCCGGTATCCCGCTGGAACGGGACCCATTTACTTCATGGCCAATCCGACACCTCGCGGACCGAATCCCGATCCCAACCCGTCGACAGCGCCGGAGATCCTGAGCATCACCACGGTGAATAATTCGCAAGTTGCCTTTGTGGTGGGCACTATACCGGGGCGCAACTATCGAGTTGAGTACAAGGACAACCTCAGCATGCCAGACTGGACGCCGCTCGGGGGCAACCGCCTGGCGATTGGTCCAACATTGACAATCGAAGACCCGCTCGCTTCAAGCACCCAACGTTTCTATCGAGTCGTACTTCTGCCGTAAATTGGAGTCAGACCAAACTTTGACTTGCGCCCTTAAGGGCCTCGCTTATGTTTTTCGCCTCAGGAACGGCGGGGTAGCCAAGTGGTAAGGCAGGGCTCTGCAAAAGCCTTATGCGTCGGTTCGATTCCGACCCTCGCCTCCAAGTTACTCAACTCAGACACTTGAGTCTGCCATGGGTCGGGACCGGCGGCAAATTTCACAAGAAGAATACCGAATTGGACATGGCGCCACCCACGCTGTTGTGGCAACATCGGCGGCGTTTCAGGTCAATCACACGTGACTGCGGCGTTTCAATGCATTCGCAGCTTCGACATCGCGGTGCTGCCGGGCGACGGCATCGGCGTGGAAGTGACGGCTGAGGCTGTCCGCGTCTTGCAGGCGCTCGAACACCGGCTGAAGGGTGTGAAGTTTGCTTTCCGCGAGTACTCGGTCGGCGCAGGCGAGTACCTTGAGCGTGGCGACCCGCTACCGGCCGAGGCGCTCAACGCCTGTGCCAAAGCGGATGCCGTGCTGCTCGGAGCGATGGGACTGCCCAGCGTACGCTGGCCGGACGGAAAGGAGATGACGCCGCAGCTCGACTTGCGCGAGAAGTTCCAGCTTTATTGCGGGCTGCGCCCGATTCGGCTGTATCACGAGCGCGACACACCCTTGAAATGCTGCTCGGGCGATCCCATTGATTTCGTTATCATTCGCGAAAGCACCGAGGGGTTATTCTCCGCGCGCCTGTCGAAGACGGATCCGGCCAAGGGTGAAGTCTGCGACGTGATGCGCATTACCCGGACGGGCGCGGAGCGGGTGTGTCGCGCGGCCTTCCAGCAAGCGATGAAACGCCGGAGACACTGCACCCTCGTGGACAAGGCGAACGTCCTGCCGTCGATGGTCTTCTTCCGGTCCGTGTTCGATGCAGTTGCGAAGGAGTTTCCGGAGGTGAAGACCGACCGTATCTACGTGGACGCCGCCGCGCTTTACCTCGTGCAAAGACCGCACACGTTCGACGTGCTCGTGACTGAAAACATGTTTGGCGACATCCTGAGCGATTTGGCCGCCGGCCTGATCGGGGGCATGGGGATGGCGCCCTCGGCGGACATTGGCGACGATTATGCGGTCTTTCAGCCTTCGCACGGCAGCGCGCCGGATATCGCTGGAAAAGGCATCGCGAACCCGATTGCCACGATTCTCTCCGCGGCGTTGATGCTGGAATGGCTGGATCATCCAGAGACGCTGGACGGGGCGCTGCGCATCCGCCATGCCGTTGAAAGCGCGCTGGCCGATCCGGTAAACCGCACGCCCGATTTAGGTGGCAAGCTGACCACAACGCAGATGGGGGCAAGAATAGTTGGCGCTTTATGAGCGAGGAGACTGAAAGTCGCTCTTCATGTCGCATCATCGATCTGACTCTAACTTTGCGCGACGGCATGCGTGGCGTAGCGCTGGAACAAACCCGGACGTTCGAGCGCGATGGTTGGAACGCCCGCACGCTGCATCTTTACTCGCACGCAGGCACACACATGGATGCGCAGACGCATTTCGCCGCGGGAACTGGAACAATTGACCGCACGCCGCTGGAGCGCTGCGTGGGTTGGGCTTGGGTGGTGAACCTTGATGGCATCGCCGACAAAACGCTCATTACCGTCGCACATCTGGGCAGAGCCGCGTCGAAATTCGCGTCCGGCGAATCGTTGCTGCTGCGCACTGGCTGGTCGCATCACGTGAACAACCCGCAGCATTACCGTGACAATTTCCCGCGCATTGCTGACGACCTGGCGCATTGGTCCGTGGAGCGGAAGCTGAACATCCTCGGCGTGGAACCACCTTCGGTGGCCGACGTGAACAACAAGGAGGAGTTGACGCGCATTCACAAAATCCTGCTTGGCGCGAACATCGCGATCGTCGAGGGACTCACCAACCTCGAAGCACTCACGCAGGAGAGAGTCTTTTTCGTCGCCGCGCCGTTGAAGATCGAGGGCGGCGATGGTTGTCCATGCCGTGCCTTCGCCATTGAAGGCGGGCCATTCGACCAATGATTACGAAACGCATAATGATCTTTTTGCTCGCGAGCGTTTTGGGCACGCGCGCCGCGAGCTTGAATGAGATGGAACACGGCCCGTTTGTCTCTTGGACCATTCGCGGTGAAGGCGGCTCGGTCACTTACAAGGGCATAGCCATTAAGACCAGCGTCGGCGAGCCGGCGGCAGTTTGTTTCGACACGGATTTGCTTCGATTTTCGGCCGGCTGGACGGGTGGATTTCTGCGCTGGTATCCCGAGCGCGATGGCCTGGAACGGAATCCCACCATTGATGGCCGGATTCACTTTCGGAATGCCACCGGTCCCGGATGGACGGCGTCGGAATCCTTCGCTGACCCTCGTCCGCAAGCTTACGGGCCGCTGCCGGGTACGGCGGGCCGATACGGCGGCCTGTTCCTCAGTGGCAGCAACGTCGTGCTTTCCTATTCCGTTGGTGAGTGTGAAATCCTGGAAATGCCCGGCTTTGTCCGACTCGGGTCCGAAGCGATTTTCATGCGCACGTTGAATGTCGGCAAAGCCTCTACCCGTCTCACTGCGCGCGTGCTAGCGTGTGAAGGCCGGGAGGCGCGTTTGCAAAGCACGAAGATCGGCACGTTGCGTTTGACGTCCGAATCCGCAAACCGAGCGCTGGCGTTCGACGGCCTGCCCTTGGGAGCCGAATGGCGAATTCTGGAGGAGCATTTATGTCTCACTTTGCCGCCCTCGGACGAAGTTCAACGTCTGCGCATTCTGATTAGCGAAGAGCCGCGCACGAATCTGAAAGAACTGGAAACCCGGCTCTACGCGTATCTGGCCGGTCTGGAACCTGTGCCCAACCTGGCCCAACTCTGCCGCGGCGGCCCGGCTCGCTGGGGCGCAGCGTTGAAGACAAAAGCGATCGCTGGCCGCGATGACGGCGCGTTGGCCGTGGACACGCTGACGGTGCCAAAAGTCAACCCATGGAAGTCCTGGTTGCGTTTTGGCGGGCTGGATTTTCTCACGGCGGACCGGGCGTTGCTTGGGTCAGTGAGCGGCGATGTATGGTTGGTATCGGGTTTGAAAAGCGCTGTCGGTGAACTATCCTGGAAGCGCTTTGCCACGGGCCTGTATCAGCCGCTCGGGTTGAAGGTGGTGAAAGACCAAGTCTATGTGCTGGGCCGCGACCAAATCACGCGCTTGCGTGATTTGAACGGCGACGATGAGGCCGACCATTACGAGAATTTCAACAATGGTGTGATGGTGGCGGAGAACTTCCATTGCTTCACGCTGAACCTGGAAACCGATTCGCGCGGCAACTTCTATTTCGCGCACGGCGCGCCATGGCCGCCAGATGTGAAGACGCCGCACCAGGGCATCCTCTTCCAGCTCTCGCCCGATGGCCGGACACTGCGCTCTTTCGCGGATGGACTGCGCGGGCCGAACGGCATGGCGATCGGGCCGGACGACCGGATCGTCTTCACGGACAACGAAGGTCACTGGCTGCCGACCTGTTCCCTGCAACTGGTGCGCGAAGGCGGGTTCCATGGCATGTTGCCTACGGCGCATCTGCGCAATGAGCGGCCCACAGACTTTGAAAAACCAATCTGCTGGATTCCTCACGTGGTGGACAACTCGCCCGGTAGTCCTGTCTGGATTCAAAGCGAGGGCTGGGGTCCGCTCAAAGGCCACATGCTGCTGACGTCCTATGGCAAGGCCAATCTCTCGCTGGTGTTGACCGAGAGGGTCGGTGGCGAGATGCAGGGCGCCACGATCCGCCTGCCGATGCGCTTTCCCTCCGGGCTGATACGGGCGCGACTGAGTCCGCACGACGACCATCTTTACGCATGCGGCCTGAGCGTGTGGCAGACAGCGGGTGTCGAGCCGGGTGGCTTCTACCGCGTGCGTTACACTGGCCAACCGCTGAACCTGCCCGTCGCGCTGCACGTCCGTTCCAACGGCGTCGAGTTGACCTTCAGCGACCCGCTCGATCGCAAAGAGAGCGCCGACCCGCAGAGCTACAACATCGAGCAATGGAACTACCGTTGGATTGAGCGATACGGTTCGCCCACTTACTCGGTGCAAAATCCGATTGCGCAAGGACGCGATCTGGTACCAGTCGAGGCCGCGCGGTTGGCGAAGGACGGTCGGACCATCTTTTTGCAGACGCCGCCGCTGAAGCCTGTTATGCAGATGAAGGTGACCTGGAACATCCGCGCTGCGGACGGCACCCCCCTGCGCAATGAATTGTATCAAACCATTAACGCCGTTCCGTGACGCGGAGCGGCGGATGATTCCCAGCCGCGCACTGCTAGTCGGCGCCACTTTCCTGCTCGCGGTGCTGCTGTATGTCGATCGCATCTGCATCTCAACAGCCAAGGACGGCATCACGGTGGACCTTGGGTTGACAGACAAACAGTTTGGGTGGGTGCTGTCGGCCTTCGCGCTGGGCTACGCGCTGTTTCAGACGCCAAGCGGCTGGCTGGCGGATCGGTTCGGGCCTCGCCGCGTTCTCACATTCGTGGTCGCGCTGTGGTCGTTGTTCACCGGCTTAACCGGATGGGTGATCGGTTACGTCTCGATGCTTGTCGTGCGCTTCCTCTTCGGCGCCGGCGAGGCCGGTGGTTTTCCATGCATGGCGCGGGCGATTTATTCGTGGGTGCCGATGAAGGAGCGCGGTCAGGTGACCGGTATCAACTTCTCCGGTGGCCGCATCGGCGGCGCGCTCGCGCTGGTGCTCATCCCGTGGATGATTCAAGCGATGGGTTGGCGTAACATGTTCCACGTGCTCATGCTTGTAGGGGGTGTGTGGGCTGTCGCGTGGTATGCGTGGTTCCGCGATGATCCGGCGAGTCACCCGCGAATCAGCCCGGATGAACTGAATTACATCCTCACTCATCGCCAGGAAGGGCGGCCGGAAAGCCGCCTTTCCGCCCGCATGCTCCTCCGCTCCAGCAACATGTGGCTGGCGATGGCGCAATACTTTTGCAGCAACTTCACTTTCTTTTTTATGCTCTCATGGCTGTTTCCTTATTTGAAGAAGACCTACAACCTCGACCCGGTGACGGCCGGTTGGTATTCAGCCTCGACGTTCATCGCCGGCGCGTGTGGGAACGTCGTCGCCGGGCGCGTCATCGATCTCATTTACCGCTCAGGCAAATGGCGCCTCTCGCGCCAACTGCCGGCGATAATCGGCTTCGCGCTGGCGGCCGTGGGGGTCGTCATCGGCGCACAAATGGACACAGTGGGTCTTGCGGTGTTCTGGCTATCGGTGGCCGTGTTTGGCGCGGACATGACGCTCGCGCCATCGTGGGCATTCTGCACGGACATCGGCCGGCAACATTCCGGCGCCGTGAGTGGCACGATGAACATGGCGGGCAATCTCGGCTCGTTCGTCACTACACTGGCGTTTCCCTACCTGCTCGACTGGACCAGAACACACGTGACGTTCTTCTACATCGCCGCCGGGCTCAACGTAATGGCCGCTGTCCTGTGGCTGGGCGTGAAGCCGGAACAACCGCTGGAGGAAAAGTGACATGAGCAAGGGTTGCGTTGCGATTTGCGGCATCGGCCAAATGGGGTCGTCTGCGGCCATTGCATTCCAGCGTGCCGGCTATCGTGTGCTTCTTTGGGCGCGGAACGTAGCGAACCTGCGAGCGGTGGAATCCCAACTCGCCCAACTCGCCGACTGGACCGAGCACCACCTCGGTCCCGCGAAACGAGCCGGCGGGGAAATCATCCGCGAACCGAAGCTCACGCGTCTCGATGCCGAGGCTGACGTGATTCTGGACTGCATCATCGAGGTGCTGGATGAAAAGGCTGCGTTGTTCCGTCAGCTCGGCGGAGCGCGCGACCGGGGCGCTTTGTTTCTGTCCGCCACGAGTGGTTTGAGCATCACGGAAATGGGTCGCCGCGGCGAATGCGAGGCGTCGCTGGTTGGCGCGCACTTCTGGAACCCGCCGCATTTGATTCCAGTTGTTGAGATGGTCGCCGGCGCGCGAACGCCCCCCGCGAAACTCGACGCTGCCTGCGCGCTCATGGAACACATCGGGAAAATACCCGTGAAGTGCAAGGATGTACCCGGCTTCATCGGCAACCGGCTCATGCTCGCCCTCTGGCGCGAAGCGCTCGCATTGGTGGACGCCGGCGTATGCACGCCCGAGGAAGCCGACCGCGTCGTCAAACTCACGTTCGCGCTCCGTCTGCCGGTGCTGGGGCCATTTGAAAACATGGACATCGTCGGCCTCGACGCCGCCGCGCGCATTCAGAAGTACCTGTTCCCCGACCTCGCTGCGAGCCAGGCCCCGTCTCGTTGCCTGCTCGATAAGGTTGCCGCCGGTCAACTAGGCATGAAATCCGGCCGGGGGTTCTATGACTGGTCCAAACACGATGCCACCCGGATCATCGAAAATCGTGATCGGCAGATCGCCCGCCAACTGGAGTTCCTCAAGGAGATTGGCGAGCTATGAAGGGCGTACTCATCGGCGCGGGCTACTTCGCACAATTCCAGGCGGAGGCATGGAAACGTTTGGGCGGACAGCTTTTGGCCGTGGCGGACCTTGCACCCGGCAAAGCAAAGTCGTTCGCCACGAAACAGGGTATCGCGCGTGCCTATGAGTCGCTCGAAGCCATGCTCGACACGGAAAAGCCGGACTTCGTGGACATTGCCACGCGGCCAGACGCGCATCTGCCACTCACCAAGCTCGCCGCGCAGCGCAGGATTCATGTCATCTGCCAGAAACCCATGGCGCCAACGATGGCTGACTGCATCGCGATGTGCGAGGTGTGCGAAAAGTCTGGCGTGCGCCTCCTCATCCACGAGAACTGGCGTTGGCAGCCATGGTATCGCGAAGCCAAACGCATCATCGACGCCGGCACGCTGGGTTCGCTGCGGAACCTGAGCTTCGACTGGCGTGCCGGCGACGGCACTGGTCCGGAGCCTTACACCGTTCAGCCTTATTTCCGCCAGATGCCGCGCCTGCTCATTTACGAAGCTCTCGTGCACATACTCGACACGTTCCGTTTTCTCGCGGGCGAACTGCACGTCAGCGAATGCGAAACGCGTCGCGTGAATCCAGTCGTCGCGGGCGAGGACTGGGCGGAGATTCGCGTTGCGTTCGACTCCGGCGCCTGCGGCTTCATCCACGGCGACCGCCACACCGGGCCGGTCCCCCCGCCCGTTGCGATGGGCAGCATGCTCGTCGAGGGCGCCCGCGCCACGCTGCGCATCGCCAGCGACGGCTATCTATTCCTTAACGAGGAGAAACTTCCGTTTACTCCGCCGACCACCGGTTACAAAGGCGACAGCGTCCTCGCGACGCAGCAGCATTTGTTGGACAGCCTGCGGACTGGCCGCCCCAGCGAAAGCGACGGACGCGAGTATCTGAAAACCGTGGCGCTAGTGGAGGATTGTTACCGCCTCGCACCACCCCTTACTTCTTCTCGATTATGAAACACAACGGTCCAGGGCAGTCCTGCAGGTCGTGAAAACCCTGATTCAACACATATGAAAATGTTGCTTCCGTTTCTGGCCGCTGTCCTGGTGTTGTTGACCGCTTGGGCAATGCACGCGGCCACACCTGTGGCGGATGAGATAGTGTTCCCCAGGATGAACTGGGTCGAGGGCACAGCCGAGTCACAAGGACTGGACTCGGCGCGACTGAAAAAGGCGGTCATGCACCTGGAAACCCACACGGGCAAAGACGGCGCTCGGGAGTTGGTCATCATCCGCAACGGCCGGATGATCTGGAAGGGCGACAACATTGACCATGTTCACGGCATCTGGTCGTGCACTAAAAGTTTCACCAGCACCGTGCTGGGCCTGCTCATCGAGGATGGCAAATGTTCGCTCGAAACGCGAGCTGCGTCCGTCGTGCCAGCCTTGCGCCAACACTATCCAAACGTGACCCTGCGGCACTTCACCACCATGACCTCGGGCTATCGCGCAGT
>Ga0075431_100005860_pt1 | contig 12158 bp, 11 predicted proteins | sample RhiMetdeltSRZDD5_FD_75297 | JGI IMG/M metagenome (GOLD analysis project Ga0075431, IMG submission 75297) | Populus rhizosphere microbial communities from Tennessee, USA - Rhizosphere MetaG P. deltoides SRZDD5 | ecosystem: Host-associated > Plants > Roots > Rhizosphere > Soil | place: USA... | reverse complement strand
TGAGACTGGTGTTGGCGATCAGCTTCGTGTAGCTTCACCTTGGCTCCCGCAGGCCTGCAGTAGACCGAGGAGGCGAGATCTTGACATACGTCTCGACGCTGCCGGAGGTCGGGAGCCCTTAAGAAGACACTGCACTGGTACCACGGCCATTTTTTTGAGCTACTGGGAGAAAAGAAAAATGAGTAAGGCGCTTCGATTTTATCTGATCGTCTGTGCAGGTATCACCCTGCCGGCGCTAGCAGAGGCCCAAGCCGTCCAGAAATGCGTCCCGATAAGCGGCATCGGAGCCTCGAGGAGTCTCGCCCAGAAGGACTTCGAGGAAAAGACCAGGGCATTCGCGAAGAGCGTGCAGGGTAAGGTGACCGAAAAGAGGAACCGGGACTTGACCTTTGACTGCATGGATTACGGTAGTTGCTCGACGACCCGGATGGAGTGCTTCTGGTGCCCCCCCATTATTTGTGGTGGCTGATTCAAGCTGGGAGGGGAGGGGGCCTTGTGCACGTCACGTGACGGCTTGCGATGGACCGTCGCGGCTGCGTTATTGCTTGCGGGTGCGATGCATGGCGTCCGGCCGGCCGCCGCGCAAGTTGCGCAGTCGTCAGCACCGACCCTGAGGATTGAACCAGGCGTACACTCGGCCGTCATTACTTCCGTATCTGCCGATAGCACCTGTGGGCGGCTGGTCACCGGCTCCACCGATAAGACGGTACGCGTTTGGGGGCTCCCGCCCGGCATGACCGCGAGCAACGGGCAGGCCGCAGGAGCGCTGACGCTTGCCAGAACCTTGAGGCCCCCCATTTCTGTCGGCAATTCCGGAAGGGTGTTTGCTGTTGCGCTTTCGCCTGATGGCCGGTTGATCGCTGCCAGTGGCTGGTTCGCATCGTCGGATAAGGATCCAAGAGATCGGATCTATCTCTTTGACGCGGCAACGGGGGAGGTGGCGCGCGTCCTTGGGCCCATTCCCCATAGGGCGAACTCGCTGGCCTTCTCTCACAAGGGAGATTACTTGGCCGCCACACTCACGGATGGGCATGGCCTGCGCGTGTGGGAAACCGAGCGCTGGCAGTTGGCCTCGGCCGATTGGCGATATGCTGACGCTGCCGGCGTTACCTTCGACGAGCGAGGAAACGTCTTTACATCCTCTTTCGATGGCTACGTTCGCCTCTATCCGGCCAGCGCGGTGGCGACGGCTGGCAACGCCTTGGTACCAAAGACAAAGACCAAGAGCAGGCCGGGCTCCAAGCCCCTATACATATCGGCGAACGCCGCGAGCAATCGGCTGGCAGTCGCGTATCTCGACGCGAGTGCCATCGACATTCTCGATGCATCGACCCTGCGCACGCTCTACACGGCCAGCCAAGGACCGACGGACGGCCACAGCTTCACCGCTGTCGCATGGTCAGCGGATGGCCGGCGGCTTTACGCCGCGGGCAAGCATCCAAAAGGGGACGGGACTTTTATCCGCATCTGGGACGATGCCGGAAAGGGGCCGCGCCGCGACGTCGCTTCAGGCGCGAGCCAGGAGATCCTGGAACTGGTGCCATGTGGACGCGGATTTGCCTATACCGCGCTCGACCCGGCAGTCGGTGTGATCGACGCCGACGGAAAGCGGACGGCATGGCAGCCGAGCATCATCGGAGGCCGGGGCGGCAGGGTTTTCGATACGATCGCTGCTTCCAGCGACGGCTTTCGCGTGCGCTTTGGCCTCGGAGAAGGAGGCAATGCGCCTGTCCTCTTTGACATCAACGCGGAGAGGCTTGCCGAGGCTGCAGACGCGCCCCCGGGTCTGCACGAGGCCGAGACGAAGAGTGTCCCGCTATCCGACTGGTTGAACAGCGAGACGCCCAAGCTGGATGGGAAACGCATCGTTCTCAACAAATATGAGCGTGCCTATGCTCTCGCCATCGCACCGGAGGAGAAAACCTTCGTCCTCGGCACCAACTTCAGGCTGCGAGCGTACGATGGAGCAGGAAAGCTTGCGTGGGAGAAGGCGCAGGGAGTCGGCTTCGCTTATGGCGTAAACATCCCGCGAGCCGGAAAGCTCGTCATCGCCGCCTATGGCGACGGCACCGTCCGGTGGCATCGCCTGAGCGACGGACAGGAGCTGCTGGCCCTCTTCGTGCACGCCGTGGATCGGCGCTGGGTGGCGTGGACGCCGAAGGGCTACTACATGGCCTCGCCCGGCGCCGAGAGCCTGATCGGCTGGCACGTCAATCGTGGATGGAACGAGGCGGCGCAGTTCTTCCCGGTCGATCGCTTCCGCGACCAGTTCAACCGCCCCGACATCGTCAAGCTCGTGCTCGAGACCCTCGACGAGGAGCAGGCTATCGAGGACGCGAACAAGCGCGGGAAATTAAAGCGTGCTGCGGACGATATACGGGCGATCGCGCCGCCCACGGTGGTCATCCGGAGCCCGCAGGACGGCTCCACATTCCGGTCGCGGGAGGTGACCATCGACTACGAGGTGCTCTCGATGACCGGCCAGAGCGTCGCGAACGTCGATGTGCGCGTCAACAATGCCGCCCTTGGCGCCCGCGCACCGGGGAACATCGACAAGTCTACTCCGGCCCGGATGACGCTCACCCTGCCGCCCCAGGACGTTGTCGTTTCCCTTGTCGCCCGCGAGGGGCCGAGAGCCAGCGAGCCCGCATCGATTCGCTTGCGCTGGAACGGCGCCAAGCCCGGGCAGATGGCGCTGCCGCGGTTGCGCGCGCTGTTCGTCGGCATCAACAAATACACCTCCCCTGGGCTCCCCGAGCTCGACTACGCGGCCAAGGATGCCACCGATCTTGCGGCTTTCTTCACGGCTCAGGAGGGCAAGACCTACAGCAAGGTGGAGGCCAGGGTCCTGCCCGAAGCCAGGCGCGCCGATCTCATCAAAGGCCTCGATTGGCTGGAGCGCGGCTCGGAGGACGACGACGTGAACCTGCTGTTCCTTGCAGGCCACGGCGCCACCATCGACCAGCACTTCTACTTTATGGCCGCCGACAGCGACCCAGCCGAGCCGCGCGCCACGGCCATCAGCAAGGACGAGATTGTTCGTACCATCAGCAAGCGCAGGGGTGCGATGATCGTGATGCTCGATGCCTGCCACTCCGGCGCTACCATGGATCGCATGCCCCCGGTGACCTCGCCTGGCCGGGTCGACATGAACCGCCTTGTAAACGAGCTGAGCGACAAATCGCTGGGCGTGCTGGTCTATGCTTCGGCGAACGGCCGGCAATTCTCCTACGAGCACCCGGATTGGCAGAATGGCGCCTTCACCAGGGCTATGCTGGAAGGGCTGTCCGGAAAAGCGGACCACCACAAGCGCGGCTATGTCGATACGGAGGAACTATCCTCCTATGTGCGCTTCCGCGTGAAGGAGCTGACCAACGAGCTTCAGGAGCCCGTCCGGATCAAGCCGGGCCCCGAGCCCGAAATGCGGATTGTGCTGCTCAATTGACGCAGAGAGCCTGCGCTTGGTTCCTTGATGGAGCGGCAGGCAGCACGGCCATGTTCGCTGCCGCGAAAGCGCGTGGGGTGCAACAGGCGTCAGTACCCCGTATTGTACCGATCCGTGCCAACGGCAAACTGCACGGAAGCATCGGTGTGACGCGGCCGTCGGCTTGTCGCACCCTGCGATGCGAGGCTGCGCCATGGAGTCATCGATGACACCCAACGCCGGCAACGGCCACATGCTCGCCGCCCTCGCCGAGGCCGAGGCGGCGGCGGCGCGTGGCGAGGTGCCGGTGGGGGCCGTGGTGGTGGCGGGCGGGCAGATCCTGGCCAGGGCGGGAAACCGCACCCGTGAGCTCAACGACCCCACCGCGCACGCCGAGATGCTGGCGATCCGCGCCGCCTGCGCGGCCGTGGGCTCGGAGCGGCTGCCCGAGACCGATCTCTACGTCACGCTGGAGCCCTGCCCGATGTGCGCCGCCGCCATCTCGTTCGCCCGCATCCGCCGGCTCTACTTCGGCGCACTCGACCCCAAGGGCGGCGGCGTGGAGAACGGGCCGCGCATCTTCAGCCAGCCCTCGTGCCACCACGCGCCTGAGCTCTACGGCGGGATCGAGGAGCTGCGGTCGGCACGGCTGCTGCAGGCGTTTTTCGCGCAACGCCGTTGAGCGCCGCCTTCTCCACCTTCGGAGCGTCCTTGCGCACCACGTCGGCGTGCTGCATCGGCACGACATCGTGGCGCTCGTAAAGCTCACCCAGCGCGTCCCAGTCCTTCAGCACGGTGCGGTAAAGCCAACGGTAGCTGCGCTGCGCCTTGGCCACGGCAACGGCCCGCTCGCGGCCGATGAACTCGGAGGTGGCGGCGATCTCCAGCCAGTTCACCACCAGGTGCAGGTAGGTGGCATCGTAGCCAAGCGCGCCGTCGGGTGGCGCGGTGGGCGCATCCGGGTAGCGCCGCACCAGCTCGTCCATGAAGGGGGCCACCATGTCGCGCTCGGGCGTGCCGAGGTACCACAGGTACCAGTGCATCTGCTCGTGCAGGTAGGTGGAGAGCAGCTCGTCCTCGTTGGCGGCGAAGCGGTTGCCGAGCGTCAGGATCGGCTGGGCGAAGGTATCCCCGGCCGGCATGATGCGGACGATGCGGGTATACTCGTAGCGGGACAGATCGTGCCGGCGCCGCAAGGCCGTCAGCATGTCACGCACTCGATCGCCTTCGCGCCGCGCATGGTCGAGGTCGAGGTCGATGCGAAAGTCGTCGGGCTCGGAACGTGCCACCGGGAAGGCTCCGCTTCTCTGCACTCAGCACACGGCTATCCGATACAGGATTCGGGTTGCAGCGCCCTGCACAATGCGTAACGGTCGCGGGAAGCGATAGTGTGGCGTGCCGCCAGACTGTGGATAGGACGATGCCGGGGTCAGCCGGCGGCCTCAAGACATTGGGCGAGCTTGCGTTTCAGCTCATCCTTGGCGGGGGCGGAGGCGGCCAGGATGTCGTCGATCCGGAAGAAGTCGAACGAGCCGAAAGCGCCGACGGCCGGCCGAATCAGGATGTCGGGACGACTCCACTTCAGCTTCTCGCGGATGACCGAGTGGAACAGCAGCTGCGCGGCGCCGGTCATCGCCTCCAGCGGCGGCGGCACGGCCGGGGCCTTGGCCCCCCTGGGACGCCGCGTCTCGCCCGTCACGTCGATGGCGATGGTGAGGTCGGCCCGGTCCATGACCACGTCGAAGGGAACCGGATTGACGTAGCCGCCGTCGATCAGCACCCGGCCGTCGAGAACGACGGGTCGCGCCCAGGCCGGCAGTGCGCAGCTGGCGGCCAGCGCCGGGATCAGCGGACCGCTGTCGAGGATCACCTGCTCGATGGCGTAGAAGTCGGCGGCGACGGCCACGAACGGGATTTTGAGCGCCGCGAAGTCGCAGTGCAGGATGTCCGGCAGGATCATCTCGAACAGCGTCACGTTGTCGATGACGCTGGGGCTGCGGAGGCTCCAGAGCGAGGAGAAGCCCTCCGCCAGCTTGCCCGCGAGACGGCGCGCGAAGGCGGCGCGGCTTGCGAGCTCGCCGATGAAGCCGGCGCGGATCTCGGCCCCCGTTAGCCCCGTCGCATAGAGCGCCCCGCAGATGGAGCCCATGGACGTGCCGGCGATGGCGGCGGGCCTGAGCCCCAGCTCGTCCAGCGCCTCCAGGATGGCGATGTGGGCAAGCCCGCGCGCCGAGCCTCCGCCCAGCGCCAAGCCGATACGGGGGGTGCCTAGTGCGCTGCTGGGCGCCTGCGGCGCTCCGGCCGCATCGCCCCTCATGCGGGGCGTCTCCGCGTGAGGCGCTTCAGGCCGGCCAGCCGATACCGGCGCCGCGACGGCTCGTCGCCCTCGCAGACGAGGGTCTCGGCCGGCTCGCTGGCCAGCACACGCTCCAGCTGGCGCTGCAGCTGCTCCCTGGCGGGCTGGGCCGAGGCCAGCACCTCCTTCAGGCGGTGAAACTCCAGGACGTGGAACTTGTCGACGTCAACGTCGATGTAGATGTCGGGCTGCCTGGCCTTGAGCTTCTCGCGCACAATCGACCGCTGCAGGATCTGCGAGGACGACACCAGCGCCGAAAGCGGGGACGGCTGCGGGCGCTTGCGAGGGCCGCTGGAGGTGCCCGTGACGTCGATGGCGACGGTGATGTCGGCGGCGCCTTCCAGCACGTCGAAGGGCAGCGGGTTGACGAGGCCCCCGTCCATCAGCAGGCGGTCGCCGCGCATCACCCCGCTGAAGAGAGCCGGCAGCGCGATGCTGGCGGCGACCGCGCTGCGCAGGTCTCCGGTGTCGATCACCACCTGTTCCTGGGCGTAGAAGTCGGTCGCGACCGCCTTGAAGGGAATGACGAGGCCGGCGAAGTCCTGCGGGACCTTGGAGGGCAGCAGCTGGCTGAGCAGCAGCTCCGGGCTCAGCAGCGACGACCGCACGGGCAGGAAGTTGAGCAGCTTCAGCACCGGCTCGGACCTCGCGGCCAGCAGCGCCTGCGCGAAGCCGAAGCGCTGGCTCAGCACCTCCTCGGTGTGCGCCCGGATCAGCCGCGCCGAGAGCCCCGAGGCATAGGCGGCACCGAAGATCGCACCGATCGATGTGCCGGCGATGACCGTGGGCTTCAGCCCGAGCTCGTCGAGCACCTCGAGCATGAGGATGTGCGCCAGCCCGCGCGCCCCCCCGCCGCCCAGCGCGAGCGCGATGCTCGGCCGCCGGGTGGAAGGGGTCAGCCCCCTCGCGTGGACAGTCGAGCTTTGCTCATCGCCTGGATGCGAGGGGTCTGACCCCTTCGGCGACCTTGAAGTCATGACGCTCCCGAGTTGGCCGAAAGGAATGGGATCAGCGCAGCCAGCGTATCGTTGGGATTTTCCTCGACCAGGAAATGCCCCGAGGTGACCGCGGCGGCGCTGACGTTGGTGCACCACGCGCGCCAGACCTCCAGAGGGTTGCCCTTGAGGTATCCGCTGTGCAGCACCAGCGTGGGACAGGCGATCTTGCGGCCCGCCGCGAGGTCCGCCTCGTCCAGCACACGGTCGATGCCGGCCCCGGCACGGTAGTCTTCGCAGAAGGCGTGCACGCGCGCCGGGTCCTGGACGAGGGCGGAGTAGTGCGCCAGCGCTCCCGGCGAGAACGGCGTCAGGTCGCCCGTGCCCGCCCAGCTCCTCAGCGTGTGCTCCAGATAGTACAGCGGGTCCTTGCTTATCAGCGTCTCGGGCAGGGGAAACGGCTGTGCCAGGAACTGCCAGTGGTAGCCCCTGATGGCAGATTCCGCGCTTGTGCGCCGCCACACCTCCGCCGTCGGGATGATGTCCACGGGTACGAGCGCCGTGACCGCCTCGGGGTGGTCGAGGGCAAGCCGATAGGCAACGCGCCCCCCGCGATCGTGACCCGCCACCATGAAGCGCGGATACCCCAGCTCGCGCATGAGGGTGAGGCAGTCCTGCGCCATGGCGCGCTTGGAGTAGGTCAGGTGCTCCTCGTCTCCAAGCGGCGCAGAGCTGGCACCGTAGCCACGCAGATCGGGGATGATCAGCGTGCAATGGCGCGCCAGGTCGGGGGCCACCTTGTGCCAGATCACATGGGTCTGCGGATAGCCGTGCAGCAGCAGGAGCGGCGGCCCCGAGCCGCCGGTGCGCAGGCAGATCAGCACGCCATCGGAGGTCTCAATGCGCCGCTCGGCGAAGCCGGGGAACAGATCCGGCAGATCGCTCATGACTTCGGCTCCTCCCGTTGCAGCGCCCGCCAGCCGATGTCCGAGCGGCAGAAGCCGCCTGGCCAGTCGATCCTGGCAACGGCCGCGTAGGCGCGCTCGCGCGCCTCGGCAATCGTCCTGCCGCTCGCCGTCACATTGAGCACGCGCCCGCCGGTAGCGATGAGCCGCTCGCCGTCGCGGGCGGTGCCGGCATGGAAGATCTCCACGCCTTCGATCTCTCGGGCCGCATCGAGTCCGCGAATCTCGCTGCCCTTGGCGTAGTCGCCCGGATAACCCTTGGCGGCCATCACCACGACAATCGCAGCTTCGTCGTGCCAGCGCACATCGAAGGCGTTGAGCACGCCGTCCGCCGTGGCGAGCAGAGCCGACAACAGGTCCGACTTGAGGCGCAGCATCAGCACCTGGGCCTCGGGATCGCCGAAGCGCACGTTGTACTCGATGAGCTTGGGGCCGCTGTCAGTGACCATCAACCCGGCGTAGAGCACGCCTTTGTAGGGCGTGCCGCGCGCGGCCATGCCCTTCACAGTCGGCCAGATGATCTCGTCCATGGCGCGCCGGGCAATCTCCGGTGTCACCACCGGTGCCGGCGAGTAGGCGCCCATGCCGCCGGTGTTGGGCCCGTTGTCGCCGTCGAAGGCGCGCTTGTGGTCCTGGGCGGAGGCGAGCGGGATGGCGTGACTGCCATCAACGAGCGCGAAGAAGCTCGCCTCCTCGCCCTCCAGGAACTCCTCGATCACCACCCCGCCGTCGCCCAGCGCCCCCGAGAAGCAATCCTCGACGGCCGCCGCTGCCGCCTCCCGCGTCTCGGCGATGGTGACACCTTTGCCGGCCGCCAGGCCGTCGGCCTTCACCACGATGGGGAGGGGCGTGCGTCCGACATGGGCGAGGGCGGCGGCCCGGTCATCGAAGCGCGCGTAGGCGGCGGTGGGAATGCCGTGCTCGGCACAGAAGTCCTTGGTGAAGCCCTTGGAGCCTTCCAGTTGCGCGGCCGCCCGGGAGGGGCCGAACACCTTGATCTTGGCCTCGAACAGATCGTCGGCCAGCCCCGCCACCAGCGGCGCCTCCGGCCCCACCACCACCAGGTCAATGCGCCTGGCGCGGCAGAAGCGGATCACGGCGGCATGGTCGGCCACGTCGAGCGCCACACACTCGGCGATCTCCGCTATGCCGGCGTTGCCGGGCGCGCAGGTAAGCGTGCCGAGCAGCGGGCTGGCCAGAATGGCCCAGGCCAGCGCGTGCTCGCGGCCGCCGGAACCGATCAGAAGCACGTTCATGGGGCCCGTCCCGCCGAGACTCTGGCGTAAGCTCTGGAAAAGGCGCCATCGTTTGGCCTCACTTGGCCGTTCGAAGCCGCGCCCTCATGTATCATCGAATGAGAGTCGAACAAAGCCAGGGGTGACGGGGGTCAGACCCCTTTCGACCACGGTCGCGGAGTAAGCGAAACGTGGAAGGAAAGGGGTCTGACCCCCGTGTCCGAACAAGACCAGGGGTACCAGGGAGTCTGGAGTGTCCGAGCCTGCCGCCAATGCCGGCCGTCAAGGCGCCAACCATGGCAGCAACCTGCCGGAATACTCGGTGTCGGAGCTCAGCGCCGCCATCAAGGGCACGCTGGAGCGCGCCTACGGCTACGTGCGCCTGCGCGGCGAGATCTCGGGCTTCCGCGGCGCCCACTCCTCGGGCCACTGCTACTTCACCCTCAAGGATGACAAGTCCCGCATCGAGGCGGTGATCTGGCGCTCGACGATGCAGGGCATCAGGATCAAGCCGGCCGAGGGCCTGGAGGTGATCGCCACCGGCCGCATCACGACCTTCCCGGGAAGCTCCCGCTACCAGATCGTCATCGACGCGCTGGAGCCGGCCGGCATCGGCGCGCTCATGGCTCTGCTGGAGGAACGCAAGAAGCGCCTCGCCCAGGAGGGCTTGTTCGACAAGGCCAGGAAGCGCCAGCTGCCGTTCCTGCCGCGCGTCATCGGCATCGTCACCTCGCCGACGGGAGCGGTCATCCGTGACATGCTGGCGGGCTTTGCCGAGCGGTTCCCGGCGCGAGTGCTGCTGTGGCCTGTCCGGGTGCAAGGCGAGACCTGCGCGGCGGAGGTGGCCGCGGCCATCGCCGGCTTCAACGCCATGCCCCCCAATGGGCCGATCCCGAGGCCCGACGTGCTGATCGTGGCGCGCGGCGGCGGCAGCCTGGAGGACCTGTGGGGCTTCAACGAGGAGATCGTCGTGCGGGCCGCCGCCGCCAGCGCCATCCCGCTCATCTCGGCCGTCGGCCACGAGACCGACTGGACGCTCATCGACTGGGCGGCCGACGCCCGCGCGCCCACGCCGACCAAGGCGGCTGAGTGGGCGGTGCCACGGTACGCCGAGCTGGTCGAGCAGAGCGGCAAGCTGGGCCTGCGCCTCAAGACGGCGGCCCGCCGCGTGCTCGACGGGCTGCGCACCCACCTGCGGGCGGCCCAGCGCGGCCTGCCGCGCCGGCAGGACCTGCTGGCCCTGCCGCGCCAGCGCTACGACGCCGTGGAGCGCCGCCTGGGACGCGCCCTGCTGGAGAGCACGCGCGCCCACGAGCGGCGGCTCGTGCGCGTCGCCACGCGGCTCACACCGCAGCTCCTCGCGGCCCGCATCGAGCGGGCGAGCGTGCGGCTCGCGGGACTCGGGCGGCAGGCGGCGGCGTCGCTTGCGGCCGTCGCGGCGCGGCGGCGGCTGCGCCTGGAACGGGCCAGCTCTCGTCTGGCGCCGCAGATCATCGGCAACCGCGTGGCACGCGGCGCGGAGAGGACAGCGGTGCTGGAGGCGCGCCTGAGGCGCGGCATGCTCAACGCGCTCAGCCGCCAGCGGCGCCATCTCGACGGCTGCGCCAAGCTCCTGACCTCGCTCAGCTACCAGGGTGTCCTCAAGCGCGGCTTCGCCCTCGTGCGCAACGCCGAGGGCCGGAGTGTGCGCTCGGTGCGCCAGGTCTCGCCCGGCCAGCATCTTGACATCGAGCTTGCCGACGGCCATGTCGCGGCGCGCGCGGACGAGACGGGCAAGGCCCACGGGCAGCCATCCCAGCCGCGCTCCCCGCCGCGCCGCGGCGAGCCGGGCCGCACCAAGGCCAAGTCTGAGCCGGAGGGGGGGCAGGGCGGCAGCCAGGGGTCCCTGTTTTGAGGCACTGCCCGTGCCGCGCTCCTTCGGTTATGGTGGCGCGTGTTCCGGTACCAATCTTCTCAGGGAGGCCGAGGGGCGATGACGACTCTTCCGGACCGAAGAGCGAGGATGCATGAATCGGTTTGAGCGGCTCTTCGGCCTCAGGGGCGAGGCCCGGCTTCGCTATTTCGATGGTGAGTTCCAGGTGCTGATCCCAGGCGACTTCGTGCGGTGTGCGGTGAGCGGCGAGGCGATCACGCTGACCGACCTGCGCTACTGGAGCGTGGAGCTGCAGGAGCCCTACGCCACCGCCGAGATCGCCTTCGCCCGCTATCGCTCGCTAACGAAGCGGCGGGCGCGGAAATAGCGCGCACGGCGATCGGCTATCCCGTGGCCCGCAGGCGCTCGGCGACGCGCCGGCAAGCCCGCATCCATTGCTGCCTGGTCATGTGCGTGGCGGGCTCCCACAGCGCGAGGCAGCTGGTGAGCGCCTCCTCGACGGTGCTGGGGCCGCGCGGCTCCTGGCGTTTGTCCGCCACCGCCACGCGGCGCGCCCTGCCCTTCCTCTCCCGCTTGGCGGCCCTGACCGGTGCCGAGGCGCCCGCCGACGGTTGCGCCACGCCGGCCGCGGCGTGGCCGGACAGCGCCGGGGCGGGCGTCTGCGCCAGCGCGGCGCTGCCCACCCCGACGAGAGGCACCAGAACGGCGAGCGCGTACCGCATGATCGATCCCCCTGGGTTGCATGTCGCAACATGAATATGAACAATGCTGTCTATCTCCGCAACTGCCCGCGCGCCTCTTTCCCCACGCGCGGCGGCCCTGTGTGACCGCGACGCAGCCCCGCCCGCGGACCATTCGCATGATCGACGCCGCACCGGCGGTCTGCTTAACTCCCGCCGGTTGCAACTCGACTGGACCGGCCGTGGGAGGTGTTGGGCGATGAAGGCGATGCTGAGCAAGCAGGTGGGCGGCCCGGACACCCTGGCCCTGGAGGACCTGCCCGATCCCGCGCCGGGCGCCGGCGAGGTGCTGATCGCGGTCAAGGCCTGCGGGGTGAACTACCCTGACAGCCTCATCATCGAGGACCGCTACCAGTTCAAACCGCCGCGGCCCTTTGCCCCCGGCGGCGAGGTGGCCGGCGTGGTGGAGGCGGTCGGCCCCGGCGTGACGGCCTTCAAGCCAGGAGACCGCGTGATCGGCTCACTGATCTGGGGCGGCATGGCCGGAAAGGTGGCAGTATCGGCCACGCGCTGCACGCCGGTGCCGGCCAGCATGCCGTTCGACGAGGCCAGCGCCCTGGTCCTCACCTACGGCACCTCGATTCACGCGCTCAAGGACCGCGCCAGGCTCAGGCCGGGCGAGACCCTGCT
>Ga0075431_100005858_pt1 | contig 12161 bp, 7 predicted proteins | sample RhiMetdeltSRZDD5_FD_75297 | JGI IMG/M metagenome (GOLD analysis project Ga0075431, IMG submission 75297) | Populus rhizosphere microbial communities from Tennessee, USA - Rhizosphere MetaG P. deltoides SRZDD5 | ecosystem: Host-associated > Plants > Roots > Rhizosphere > Soil | place: USA... | reverse complement strand
CCGGTTGGCGGCGTCGTCGCCGTCGCGCAGCCGGAACGGCACGACCGAGAGGTCGGGCTGCCACGGGAGCTCGAGCTCCGGGATCGCCTTCAGGCTCTCGTACAGGTGCTCGGCGAGGTCCAGCTTCTCGTCGAGCGCCTCGCGGAACGCCGACACGCCGTGCAGCTGCAGCGGGAACCAGACGCGCAGTCCGCGGAAGTCGCGCGAGAGCTCGGCCGAGTACTCGGCGAAGTTGGGGATGTGCGCGTCTCCGGCGAGGTCCTGCAGGTACGCGCTCGTGCCGGTGTGGTGGGCGTCGCGCAGCTTCTCACCGTCCCGGACGACGAGCGCGCCCGTGCCGTAGGGCAGGAACATCCCCTTGTGCGGGTCGAGCGTGATCGAGTCGGCGCGCTCGATGCCGCGGAAGCGCTCGCGACCGCGATCCGTGAGCTGGAAGAAGCCGCCGTAGGCCGCGTCCACGTGCAACCAGAGGCCCTCGTCCCGTGTGACGTCGGCGATCGCGTCGATCGGGTCGATCGCGCCGGTGTTCGTCGTGCCGGCGGAGGCCACGACGGCGAACGGCGCGAGCCCGGCGGCACGGTCCTCGGCGACCGCCGGCCGGAGCGCGTCGGCGTCCATCCGCAGGGACGGGTCGGCGGCCACGAGGCGAACGTTCCGAACCGGGAAGCCGGCGAGCATCGCCGCCTTCGTGACCGACGCGTGGACGTGCTCGCTGACGTACAGGGTCCCGGCGAGGAAGTTCTCGGGGAGGCGATCCTTGCGCGCCGCCACGATCGCCGAGAAGTTCGCCATCGAGCCGCCGGAGGTGAGGACGCCGCGCGACTCGGGCGGGAACCCGAACAGGTCGCACAGCCAGCGCACGACGTTGTACTCGATCTGCGCTCCGACCGGCGCCTCGCCCCACAGGTTCACGTACCGGTCGATCGTGGTCGACAGCAGTTCGGCGAGCGACGCCGCGTAGAGGCCCCCTCCCGGGATGTACGCGAGCATGCCGGGTCCCGCGTTGTCGGACGAGTTCTCCGCGATCGCGTCGACGAGCTCGAGGAGCGGCGCGAACCCGCCGCCGGTCTCGGACGGCGCCGCGCGGTACGCCTCGGCCGCCTCGACCGCGTGCTCGAACCCGGTGGCGGGGGCCTCGTCGCGCCTCCCGAGGAACCCCACGACGTACTCGAGCGCCGCCTGCCCCATCTCGCGCATCTGATCGGGGCTCGGATCGAGCGGGTAGCCCATGGCGGGCCAGCCTACCGGCCGAGTGTGGCGGTGACGGTCTCGAGCAGGCGGCGAGACGCGGCGGCCACCTCGTCGACCGCGGTGTCGAACGCCTCCTGGTGGCGCTTCGACGGCGTCCCGAACCCGCTCACCTTGCGGACGTACTGGCGGGCGGCCTCGTGGATCTCCTCGTCGGTCGCGGGGACGTCGCCCTCGCGCAGTCGTTTGATGCTCCGGCACATGACCGCGATGGTACGCGGTGCTTGCCCGTGTGGATCCGCCACCCTACACTGCCCGAACGCATGTTCGAGTCCCTCAACCCCGACCAGCTGGCCGCCGCCGAGCATGCCGGCGGACCGCTCCTCGTCGTCGCGGGGGCAGGCTCGGGCAAGACCTGGACGATCGCCTGCCGGGTCGCGCACCTCGTCGACCGGGGCGTGCCTCCGGAGCTGATCCTGCTGCTCACGTTCACGCGCCGGGCCGCCCGCGAGATGCTCTCGCGCGCCGAACGCCTCACCGGCGAGCGCGGCCTGAAGCGCGTCTGGGGCGGCACGTTCCACGGGACGGCGAACCGCCTGCTGCGGCTCCACGGCGGGGCGCTCGGGCTCGCGCCGGACTTCACGGTGCTCGATCGGACCGACACCGCGGACCTTATGGACCTGATCCGCGGCGAGCTCGGGCTCGGCGAGGGCGAGCGGCGCTTCCCGCGCAAGGAGACGCTCGCCGACGTCTACTCGCGCACGGTGAACGCGCAGGCGCGGCTCGTCGACGTCCTCGAACGCGGGTACCCGTGGTGCGCCGAGGAGCTCGAGGGGATCCGCGCGATCTTCGAGCGGTACACCGAGCGCAAGCGCGCGCAGCACGCGCTCGACTACGACGACCTGCTGCTGTTCTGGCACGCGCTTGGCAAGCACCCCGCCGCGGGGCGCGCGATCTCCGAGCGCTTCGACCACATCCTCGTCGACGAGTACCAGGACACGAACCCGCTCCAGGCCGACATCCTCGCGTCGCTGCGTCCCGGCGGCGAGGGGCTCGTGGTGGTCGGCGACGACGCGCAGTCGATCTACGGGTTCCGTTCGGCGACCGTGCGGAACATCCTCGAGTTCCCCGAGCGGTTCCCGGGGACGACGGTCGTGCGGCTCGAACGCAACTATCGCTCGACGCGGCCGATCCTCGACGCGACGAACGCCGTGATCGCGCTCTCGCCGCAGCGGCACGAGAAGACGCTGTGGACCTCACGCGAGGGCGGCGAGCTGCCGTCGCTGCTCACCTGCCTCGACGAACGGGATCAGGCCGACGCGGTGTGCCGGTCGGTGCTCGAGCACCGAGAGCGCGGCACGGCGCTCAAGCAGCAGGCCGTCCTGTTCCGCGCCGGCCACCACAGCGACGTGCTCGAGATCGAGCTCGCGCGGCGCAACGTTCCGTTCGTGAAGTACGGGGGACTCAAGTTCCTCGAGTCGGCGCACGTGAAGGACGCGCTCGCGGTCCTGCGGATCGCCGACAACCCGCGGGACGAGGTCTCGTGGTTCCGGGTGTTGCAGCTGCTCGACCACGTCGGACCGGCTGGGGCGCGGCGCGTGATGGCGGCGTTCGGCGTCTCGGCGCCCGGCGACCCGATGGCCCGGTTCCTCGAGCAGGCGATCGCGGTCCCGGCGCCCGCGAGGGCCGAGCTCGACGCGCTGCGCACGACGTTCGGCGAGCTCGCCGGCCCCCCGCCGAGCCAGGTCGAACGCGTCCGCGGCTTCCTCGAGCCGCTGCTGCGGCGCCGCCACGACCAGCCGGAGCCGCGCCTCCGCGATCTCGAGCAGCTCGAGCACCTCGCGACGGGATTCGAGACGCGGGACCGGTTCGTCGCCGAGCTCACGCTCGAGCCGCCGGTGTCCACGTCGGACCTCGCCGGCCCGCCGCACCTGGACGAGGACTACCTCGTGCTCTCGACGATCCATTCGGCCAAGGGCGGCGAGTGGGACGTCGTGCACGTGATCCACGCGGCGGACGGGATGATCCCCTCGGACATGGCGACCGGCGACGCCCACGAGCTCGAGGAGGAGCGGCGCCTGTTCTACGTCGCGCTCACCCGCGCCCGCGACGAGCTCCACGTGTACTTCCCGCTCAGGTACCACCGGTCCAACCGCGGGCTCGAGGACCGGCACTGGTACGCGCAGCTCACGCGGTTCCTGCCCGAGGAGGTCCGATCGCGGTTCGCGCTCGCCACGACCTACGCGGACGCGGGCGCCGACGACGAGTCGGCGGCCGCGGGCGGTCCCGGCCGTTCCGAGAGCGTCGATGTGCTCCTCGCCGGCCTCTGGTCGGACTGAGCCCTCGATAGCATCGCCCGGTGGAGATCCACCGCCCGGCCGGTGCGACCGAGTTCCTGGACCTCGCGCTCCCGCTGCTCGAACGCGACGAGGCGCGCAACCAACTCCCGCTCGCGGTCGCCGGAACGGTCGCGCAGCATCCCGAGTCGTATGACGAGGCGCGCTTCTGGGTGGCGCTCGACGGTGGTGAGCCCGTGGCGGCCGCGCTCCACACGATGCCGTACGGAGCCCTGCTCGCCGATCCCGTCTCGGATGCCGGGCTCTCGGCGATGCTCGCCGCCTTGGCCGAGGACGATCCCGAGGTGCCCGGGCTCGTGGGCATGGCTCCGCACATCGACGCCGCGGCCGGCACGCTTGCCGCTTCGACGGGACGGCGAACGGAACGCCTGCTCTCCCAGGGCGTCTACGCGCTCCGCGAGGTCCGACCGGTCCCACGAGCGTCCGGAGCACCGCGTCCGGCCGCTGACGGCGACCGAGAGCTCCTCCGGCGGTGGATGACGGACTTCGCCGACGAGTCGCTGCCCGATCCCGGCCGCGAGATCGACCGGATCGACCGGACGCTCGACGTTCGGCTCCATTCGGACGACGCCGGCTACTGGCTCTGGGAGGTCGACGGTGAGCCCGTCTCGCTGTCGGGGTTCGGCGGTCCGACCCCGAGCGGCATCCGGATCGGCCCCGTGTACACGCCGCCCGAGCATCGGCGCCGCGGGTACGCGACGACGCTCGTCGCCGACCAAAGCGCGTGGCTGCTCGAGCATGGCTACCGGTTCTGCTTCCTGTACACGGACCTCGAGAACCCGACGTCGAACCGGATCTACGAGGAGATCGGGTACGAACGCATCGGCGACTCGGCCGACTACCGGTTCGTGGAGCGCTGACGGCGGATCGAGAAGGCTGGGTGGTGCAGGCACGGAAACCGTGCTGTACGCGACAGCCGGAGGGCTCACACCCCGCCGTGGTCGGCGGTCGCTTGCATGTTCACGATCGGGACCAGCTAGTCGACCTTGCGCACCCTCCACGCCTCCGCACTCGGCCATCGCCTCGCCCATTCCAGCGGGACGTAAGGCTGCGCTTGCGCGTCTGCTCCCTCGTTGGGAGCTTGAATCTCGATCAGGTCCTCGATCTCAAAGCCGCTCGTGCGCAAGAGTCGAACCATGTCACCGTGCCCGATCCGAAACTCGATGTCTTCGACGGCCCCGCTCGGTCCTCGCCACTCGAACCGGTGCATTCCGAAGTAGTCTCGATGGAGCCGCGAGTCCGCCGGCGCATCGTCATCGTCCGTGGGATAGCAGCACATCACAAGGGGTGAACCGGTCTCGAATACGAGACGGCCCTCACCCCGCAGGATGCGTGAGGCCTCCGGGATCCACCGGTAGGGATCGCACCAGGTCGCGGCCCCGTACTGGGAGATCACGAAGTCGAACCTCGCGTCCGCGAAGGGCGGGCGTTCAGCGTCGGCGTGCACGAGCGGGAAGCGAAGACCGAACTCCTCCTGGAGCAGCCGGGCGGTCGCAAGCTGGTTCGACGAGTTGTCGAGGCCGATGACCCTTGCGCCTCGGCGCATCAGCCAGGCCGAGACGTAGGCGGTCCCGCAGCCGAGTTCGACGGCGTCCAGCCCCGCTAGATCAGGCAGCAGGTGAAGATCGGACTCAGGATTGCCCCAGCCCCAGACCGGTTCCTTCCTAGCCCACGCCTCTCGTCCTCGCTGGACCCAGTTTCGTGCGTCCTCGTCCCAGGTGGCTCTGTTCACGAGGACGTGGCCGTCGGTCGGCATGTCTGGACGATAGTGCGCCGTCCTCGGGGACCGCCAGGGTTGCGGAACGTCCACGCGCCCCGGCGCATGTGGCCCTTGGCCCATTCGCTAGGTCTACGCACAAGGAGCGTTGAGAGCCGAATTGCGAGGTCTGGGTAGTGCAGGCACGAACGTCTCGCTTTGACTCGTTGTCGTGGACGACCCCCGCTCCATCTCCCGCAGCATCCCGACGGGCCCGCTCAGGGACGACTGCAACCCTGACGACCCATAGTCGAACTACTCGCGTATTCGGAGCACCTCGGCTAAGGACCGTCCCCAGGGGTGCATCGAGAGCCTCGGCGCCACCAGGTAGGGAAGATCGGCTGCCTCAAGGATCTCTCGCGCCTCGCTCGACGAGATGCCCAGGACGCCGGGAACCTCGATACCTCTACGACCAGACCTCGTCGTTCCGGTTGGTTCGTTCGTCGTACCGGTTGTCGATGCCTCGGTTTGCTCCTGACACGCTGTGGTGACAAGAAGGGCCGCAGCAAGTGCGACGAGCCTGAGGGCAGTCATCCGAGGTCGGGATGACGAGGGGCGAATGTCCGTCATCGGATCGTCATCTACGCCCCATCTCTCGCAGCATCCCGACGAGCACCGCCCCGAGCGTCCGGTCCTCCTCGCATCGATCGGCAGGTCGGCCGCCGGCAGGCTTCAGCGAAGCCGCGGTCGTCGGGGGGCGAAGAGGAAGCCCGAGACAAGCGTGGATCGTCCGGATTCGTCGCTCAACTGCTTGACCACGGAACCCCCTGCCTTTCGTGCGGCGAGTATGGGGCGGTCGTGGGAACCGGACAAGGTGATGACGAACACGCTCCGACGGTGTTGTTCCGCACCAGTCAGCCTGCCCTTCCCCGCGGGTGTGCGAAGGAGCCTTGTCGGCCCGCGGCTAGCTGCGCGATCGCTTCTTCAGATCCGAGAGGATCTCGCGCGCCGCGTTCGCGCCGGGTGCGCCCGTCACGCCGCCTCCCGGATGCGCTCCCGAGCCGCACAGGTACAGCCCCGGCACGCCGAACCGGTACCGCGCGTGGCCGAGCATGGGTCGCCACACGAAGAACTGATCGAGCCCGTGCTCGCCGTGGTAGACGTGCCCACCGCTCAGCCCGTACTCGGCCTCGAGGTCGACCGGCGTCGTCACCCGGCGGGCGGTGACGAGGTCCGAAAGCCCCGGCGCGTAGCGTTCGAGCGTCTTCACGACGAGGTCGCCGAGGCGGTCGCGTTCGGCGCCCCAGTCCCCGTCGGCGAGCGCGTACGGCGTCCACTGCGCCACGACGCTGAGCACGTGCGTCCCCTCGGGGGCGAGCGCCGGGTCCGAGAGCGTCGGGATCGTCGCCTCGAGGAACGGCTCGTCGCTGATCCGGCCATACTTGCTCGCGTCGAACCCACGTTCCAGGGCGTCGATCGACGGGGCGATCACGATCCTGCCGGCGAGGAGCCCCGGGCCGGCGCCGGCGAAGCTCGGCAGTCCGTCGAGCGCGAGGTCGACCTTCGAGACCGCGCCCGGTGTCCGGATGTTGGTGGCGCGCCACCGCAGGTGCGGGCCGATCTCCACGGGGTCGACGAGCGTCGTAAGCGTGCGCTTGGGGTCGGCCGAGCTCACGACCGCGCGGGCGTGGACCTCCTCGCCGCTCGTGAGCGCGACGCCGGTCGCGCAGTGATCCGCCGTCAGCACCCGAACGACCTCGGCGCCGGTCCGGATCTCGGCGCCGAAGGAACGTGCGGCGGCCTCGAGCGCCCCGGCGAGCGCCCCCGGACCACCCCGGACGATCGTCGACTGGCCCGGTGCGCCGCCATCGTTCCCCGCCGAGTCCGCGAGCAGGACCGCGGTCGTGCCCGCCGACCAAGGCCCCATCGCCGTGTACAGGACCGCGCGCGACGCGATCGCGCCGCGGACCGCGTCGGTCTCGAACGTCTCGGCCACGTAGTCGGCGATCGCCATCGGCAGCGCCCGCGTCGCCTCCCGGCCCGGCTTCTTGCCGAGCCGCCGGAAGGCGTTGCCGAGCTTCAGCCCGTTCAGCGCGTCGGCGAGCGAGGGCTCCTTCACGTCCGGCGGGGTGACCGCGTGCAGGTAGGACAGGAACGACGCGATCGCGCGGACCCGCTTGTCGAACTCGACGTAGGCATCCGCGTCGTGCTGCGAGTGATTGCGCAGCCCGCCCGACGTGCTCGCGGCGTCGCCCCACAGGACGAGCGGTGGGCCCTCGGGCTGTGGGGCGAGGACGCGCACCTCGGGTTCGAAGGTGACGAGCCCGTGCTTCACCAGCTCGAGCTCGGAGATCACCTCGCGCCGGAGGCGCCCGACCGTGTGCACGATCCCCGGCGCCCGCACCCCCGGGGCGAGCTCGACCGTGTCGAGGATCCCGCCGGCACGGTCGCGGCGTTCGAGCACGAGCACCTTCCGGCCGGCCTTCGCGAGGTACGCGGCGGCGACGAGCCCGTTGTGGCCGGCGCCGATCACGATCGCGTCGTAGCGCTTCGTCACGCGGCGCCCCGCTTGCCGCGGCCCTTCAGCAGCTCGAGTGCCGCGATCCGGCCCGGCGCCCCCATGATCCCGCCGCCCGGGTGCGTGGCCGAGCCGCACATCCACAGGTCCTTGATCGGCGTGCGGTAGCGCGCCCAGCCCGGGACCGGGCGGTTGAAGAAAAGCTGCTCGAGCGAGAGCTCGCCCTGGAAGATGTTGCCCTCGGTGAGCCCGGTGATCTGTTCGATGTCGAGCGGCGTGAGCACCTGGGCGTGCAGGATCAGGTCGCGGATCTTCGGGAACCGTTCCTCGAGCGTGTCGATCACGGTCGCGCCGAACGCATCCCGCTCCGCGTCGGTCCACGTCCGCCCGTCCGAAAGGTGGTACGGCGCGTACTGGACGAAGCACGACATCACGTGTTTGCCGGGCGGCGCCATCGACGGGTCGACGAGCGTCGGGATGATGCAGTCGATGTACGGGCGGGCGGAGAAGCGGCCGTACTTCGCGTCGTCGTACGCGCGCTCCATGTACGCGACGCTCGGCGAGAAGCTGATCGCGCCGCGGAGCCACTCCCCCACGCCGGGCTTGCTCGCGAGCTCGGGCAGCCCGTCGAGCGCGAGGTTCACCTTGCCGCTCGAGCCCCGGTACTTGTAGCGGCGGACCTCGTCGAGGAAGCCGTCGTCGAGGTGGCCCGTCTCGACGAGCCCGAGGAACGTGACGTGCGAGTCGACGCTCGAGAGCACCGTGCCGGCCGCGATCTCCTCGCCGGACCCGAGGACGACGCCGATGGCGCGCCGGTTCTGGACCTCGATCCTCGCGACCGGTGCCTCGGTGCGGATCTCGGCGCCGAGCGCCTGCGCGGCCGAGCCGATCGCGTTCGAGATCCCTCCGGTGCCGCCGCGCGGGATGCCCCACGCGCGGAACGCGCCGTCGATCTCGCCCATGTAGTGGTGGAGCAGCACGTACGCGGTGCCGGGCGACCGCACGCCCTGGAAGGTCCCGATGATCCCGGACGCCGACATCGTCGCGATCAGCGGATCGGTCTCGAACCACTGCTCGAGGAACTCCGTCGCGCTCATCGTCATGAGCTGGACGAACGTCGACTGAAGGCGCTCCGGCAGGTCGCGGAAGGTCTTGGCCAGGCCGACGACCGGCATCCAGTCGAACGGGTTGAACGTGCCGGGGTCTGGCGGCACCACCGAGAGGATCGGCTTGATGAACCGCGCCATGTCGGCCATGAGCAGGCCGTACTCCTCGTACGCCTCGGCGTCGCTCCTCGACCAGCGCCGGAGCTCGCGGATCGTCCGGCCGTGGTCGTTCACGCGCCACAGCGCATCGTCGTCGAGCGGGGTGATCGTCCCGTCGAGCGGCAGGATCTCGAGCCCGTACCTGGGCAGGTCGAGCTCGCGGATGATCTCGGGGCGAAGGAGCGAGACGACGTAGGAGAACTCGCTGAACCGGAAGCCCGGGAAGACCTCCTCGGTGACCGCGGCGCCGCCCAGGACGTGGCGCTTCTCGAGCACGAGGACCTTGCGGCCGGCCCGGGCGAGGTAGGCGGCGGCCGTGAGCCCGTTGTGCCCACCCCCCACGATCACGGCGTCGTACCGCTGCGCCACGGGCGTCATCGTAGGGGCGGGGTCGGGCACGCACCAACGGGCCCTTGACTGCTGGTCAACGGGGTCAAAGCGCCGTTCGGGGCCGCTGGCTACGCTACGGGCCGCATCGGAGAGGAGACCCGTGAGCATCGGTACGGCGTTCCACCCGCGCACCGCCGAGCTGAACACGAAGATGGTCTGGGGCGAGTGGTCCGGCTACTTCGCGGCGGCCGTGTACTCCGACGCGCACGACATCGAGTACAACGCGATCCGAGAGCAGGCGGCGCTGATCGACGTCTCGCCGCTCTACAAGTACGAGATCTCCGGCCCCGACGCGGCGCGGCTCGTCGACCGCGTGATCACCCGGGACGTCGGCAGGCTCGCCGTCGACCGCGTGATCTACACGCCGTGGTGCAACGAGGAAGGCAAGGTGATCGACGACGGTACCGTCACGCGCCGGGAGGGCGACGCCTTCTTCTGGACCGCCGCCGATCCCTCGTACCGCTGGTTCGTCCTGAACGCGGCCGAGCTCGACGTCGCGATCGAAGACGTCTCCGAGCGGGTCGCAGGCGTCGCGCTTCAGGGGCCACGCGCCCGCGCGATCCTCGAGGCGACGACGCGCCGGGACTGGGCCGACCTCCGCTACTTCGGCCACCGGCGGACCGAGATCGCAGGCGTCGACCTCAACGTGACCCGAACGGGGTACACCGGCGATCTCGGCTACGAGATCTGGGTGCCGGTCGACGCGGCGACCGAGGTCTGGGACGCGCTGTGGGAGGCCGGGCAGCCACACGGAATCCGTCCCGCCGGGATCCGCGCGCTCGACGTCGCGCGCCTGGAGGCCGGGCTGATCCTGATCGAGGCCGACTACACGAGCGCGCGCCACGCGACCGCGGCCGAGCAGCAGTACTCGCCGTTCGAGATCGGCCTGGGTCGGCTCGTCGACTTCGGCAAGGCGGCGTTCGTCGGCAAGCACGCGCTCGAGCTCGAGCAGGGCGGCGGCGGGCCCGCCCGGCGCCTCGCCGGCCTGCATCTGGACTGGCCGGCGATCGAGGCGATGTTCGCGCGACACGACCTCGCGCCGTCGGTCTCGGCGGCCGTGCAGCGGGACCCGGTGCCGGTCTACAAGGAGGGGAAGCGGGTCGGCCGCGCGACGAGCGTCGGCTGGGGACCGACGATCAAGCGGATGGTCGGGTTCGGCTCGCTGCCGCCCTCCCTCGCCGAGCCCGGGACCCGGGTCTCGGTCGAGTGGACCGTCGAGGGCGAGCGAGGCAAGGTCGGGGCGACGGTCGTCGAGCTCCCGTTCCTGGATCTCGAACGCAAGCGCGCCTAACCGGCCGGCGAACCCGCGGGCCCACGAGGCCGAACGGGTCTCTGGGATGATGCGCTCACCGATGCGTTCCAAAGGCTTCCTCGTGTTGCTCGCGATCGCCGGACTCGTCGCGCTCCTGATCGCGGCGACCGGCAGCGCGATCGTCGGGGTGCTCGCCGGGCTCCTGGTCCTCGCGACGGTGCTCGTGGTGATCCGTTCGCGCACGCCCGAGGACGCCTCCCGGCGCCGCTTCCTGGCCGCGATGGGCGGGATCGGGCTCGCGATGGTGGCGCTCGGGAGCGCGGCCGGCGCCACGATCCGCCGCCTCACCCGGCCCGACCCGCGGCCCGCGCTCGAGGCGATGGCGAATGACCTCGGCGCCGAGTACCTCGAGCTCGTGACGCGCTCCTATCACCCCGAACGGCTCGGCGACCTCCAGCTGCTCGTCACGCCCTACTCGAGCTCGAACTACCCGCAGGAATCGCTCTCGCTCGAGCCGAACGACCCCCGCACGAGCCACGCCGTGCCGTGGATGTACGGCGAGCGGGTGCCGATCGTCGTCTGGGCGCCAGGGCGGATCGAGCCCCAGGACTTCGAGAACCGGGTGACGCTCGCCGACCTCGCGCCGACGACGGCCAAGCTCATGGGGTTCGACGAGTTCGAGGCCGCGGACGGCGTGCCGCTGCCCGGCATCCCGTCGGTCACGCCGCCGGTGCAGCCACGCGTGTTCGTCACCGTGGTGATCGACGGCGGCGGGTGGAACGTCCTCGGCCGCTGGCCCGACGCGTGGCCGAACCTCAAGCGGCTGATGCGCGAGGGCGCGACGTACCGCAACGCGATCTCGGGCTCGTTCCCGGCGGTAACGGCGTCGACGCACGCGACGATCGGCACCGGGGCGTTCCCGCGGACGCACGGCATCACGGGTCACAACGTCCGTCGCGGCAGCGGGCCGGTGAAGGCGTGGGGCGAGCCGGGCCGGATCGACCCGTCGTTCCTGCTCGAGCCGACGCTCGCCGACACGTGGTCGGAGTGGACCGAGGACCGCGCGTGGGTCGGGCAGCTCGGCTACCAGGTCTGGCACGTCGGGATGCTCGGCCGCGGCGGGCACCCGCCCGGAGACCCGCCGGTGGGCGTGTATTGGGACGAGGACGGCGGCGGCGGCTGGCGGCCGCATCACCCCGAGCGCTACCGCCTCCCTGTGACCGCCCCCGGGCTCGAGCGCCTGGAGGCGCTCTCGGCCGGCTACGAGCCGCCGGCACCCTCGCCGTACGACCCGACCGGGAGGAAGGCGATGTGCTGCTTCCCGCCGGTCGTCCGCTACCAGGGCGAGCTGATCGAGGCGACGCTGGACTCCGAGCCGATCGGCGAGGACGAGATCCCGGACCTGCTCTACGTGAACTTCAAGGCCCCCGACTACGCCGGGCACGTCTACAACATGGACGACCCGCGCCAGGCCGAGGTCCTGTCGGCCGTCGAC
>Ga0075431_100005855_pt1 | contig 12163 bp, 9 predicted proteins | sample RhiMetdeltSRZDD5_FD_75297 | JGI IMG/M metagenome (GOLD analysis project Ga0075431, IMG submission 75297) | Populus rhizosphere microbial communities from Tennessee, USA - Rhizosphere MetaG P. deltoides SRZDD5 | ecosystem: Host-associated > Plants > Roots > Rhizosphere > Soil | place: USA... | reverse complement strand
GTGACGAAGGAACGGGGACGAAATCCACGCTGTGGATACAGTGACGTCGCGGTATTGTCAAGGAGCGAATGCACCCACCGCCGCCGCGACATCCGCCTCATGGAGCTCGGCAGCCGGGGCACTTCGCCACCGGAGCAAAGCCACCGGTCGCCGATAATGCGGGTAAGTCTGACACTTGCGGCCCGGGGACGAGCCGGCTCGGAGGCTTGACGGACTACCACGCGCGTCGAGCGCGATTCCTCTACCGTCTCGCGTGCAGGATGTAATCGATCGTCATGCGGAGCGGCACTTCAACCGCCACTCCACGCACTCGCCCTGGCTCCCAGCGTTCTGCCTGCACCGCATCCAGGGCCGCGCTCGCCAGCGCCGGGTGGACATCCGACACCACTCGCAAACCGCTGGCAAAGCCGTCGGTCCCGATTCGCCCTTCGACGACGACCTTTCCCTCCAGCCTCGCGTCCTTGAGCGACCGGGGATACTCGGGTAACCGCGACCAATAAAACTCCCAGCCGCCCACCGGCTCCGGGCCGCGCACCGGTTGATTCCATGACGCCTCGCGGTCGCGCTGAAACTCGGCGACAAGCGAGTCGGGCGGCACGTATGTGTCGATTTCCGGCGGGCAGTCCGCGCAGACAGTGAACGAATCGGTCAGTGTGTCGATCTCCATTCGAATGTCGCGCTCGACGAACTCGCCAGGCGCAATCACGATAGTTGTCGGCGGCACGAAGTCCATCGGGGCTGCCAGGAGATAGGTCCCCGGGTGCAGCGCATCGAAGACGAAATGCCCCGCCTGGTCGGTTTGCCCCTCGTGCGACTCGCCCCACACCCGTTCCAGGTACAACTTCACGTTTTCGACCGCTCCTCCAAACGGATCGACGAGGCGCCCCGCCAGCCTGGCGGTCGCGCGACTTTCCTCGACGCTGTTATCGGGAGCAGACCCGCGAACCGCCTGTACCGGTGAGAGTGCGAGCAGCATCACGACGACGGCGGCTACGCTTGTGATTGTCGAGGGCACGCCAGGCCGGTTGCGTCGCTGAGTGGAATCCAACACGGCCGAAATCCTCGTGGCGAGATCGGTTCGGCTGGCCATGGACACTCCGGTCCATGACGTCGTCGACAGGCGACGTGCGAGCAGCAGCAATTGCTCTGCGTATGCCGCGCCTTCCGCGTGTCGCAGCACGCCATCGTCGCATGCCCGTTCAGAGTCGAGACGCAGACGGCGCCAGGCGATCCAGATCAGCGGATGAAACCAGTAGATCGCGCACGCCACGCGCGCCAGCACGTGGACGGCCCAATCGTTGCGGCGAATGTGCTCGATCTCGTGAAGCAGGGCGCGGTGAAGATCGTTCTCGTTCCAGGCCGGTGCGTCTCCCGGCAGAACAATCACCGGGCGCATCAGCCCCATGGTCAGCGGGGCGCGCACATCCTGGCGCAGCAACGTGGCGATCGGGCGTGTAACGCCCGCGTCGCGCGCAAGCGACTGTGCGAACGCCTGCGCCTGGCCCCAGCTCGTCGCCTGGCTTCGCAGCCGTCGCACGCGCCATAACGTGCATGCGATTGGGGCGAGCGCCACTATCGAACCAAACAGCCACGTGGCGCGAAGCCAGAACGACATGGACCGGCGGTTGGCCCGCTCGGCGACGAGAGGAGCCTGCCGCTCGGTTTGCGCAATCGCGCCCGTCCTGGCGGGCACTCGCGCAGGCGAAGGCGTGCTTGGCGCCGCGGCAAGGACCGGTAGGCCCACGGCGATGGGCGACAACGCGGCGGACACGATCGGCAGCGCGAGGACGATGGCGAACGCCGACGTCAGCACCAGCGAACGAACAGAAGCCGACGCACGCCTCGCCAACCGAATGGCCACGAGCGAAACGAACAGGACGATCGTTACCTTGGCGAGGAGCGACAGTTCGGTCATGACCGTTTCCTTTCGCCGCGGACCTTTTCGATCTCGTCGCGAAGCGCATCGAGTTCCGCGTCAGTCCACGACTCCTGCCTGAGGAGCGTCGTCAGCATCTCGCCGCGTGAGCCGCCGAAGAAGACGCGCAGGTAATCGCGCAGGGCCGCCCGCATGGCGGCAGCATGCGACTTGGTCGGCGTGTAGATGTAGCGAAGTCCTTCCTCGTGATGACGGACGTAGCCCTTGGCTTCGAGGCGCACGAGCATGGCGCGGACAGCCGAGTAGCTGGGTGGATCGATGAGACGGGCCTGGATGTCTTCCGCCGAGGCGCGGCCACCGAGCGCAAAGATGGCGTTCATGATTTCGCGCTCGCGGCGCGTGAGTCTCTCGTGCGCTGGTGAGGGCATCGTGTCGCTGGTCGCGGCGGGTCGGTAGACCCGCTGCCGTCATGCTACAGGTTTAGCATCTTAATGCTACACTTGCAGCATGTCAACCACGCACGCCCACCTGCTGCTGAATCACTTTCCGACCGTCGGTTTGGTGATGACGATCGGGTTGTTCCTCGCCGGCATCGTGGCGCGCAGCGATCAGTTGAAACGGGCGAGCCTGGTCGCCTTCATCGGGCTCGGCCTGATCGTTCTACCCACGTACGTGACGGGCAACGCCGCCGCCGAGACGCTGTGTATCGGCAAAGTCGCCGAGCCGTGCGCCGACTCGCAGATTTCCCGGCCGCTCATCGAGCGTCACGAGGGCGCCGCGGTCCTGGCGCTCACGCTGATCGTGACGACGGCAGGTTTCGCATGGCTTGGCCTGTGGCAGCATCGCCGGACGCAGCGGATCGCTCCGTGGAACATCGTCGTCATCGCGCTGACGTCGTCTGTCGCCATGGGCCTGGTTGCGCGCGCGGCCAACATCGGTGGAGAGATTCGACATCCTGAGGTGCGCGCCGCGGCCGCGCCGGCGGCGACCGAACCGACTCTCGGCAGGAGAATTGCGCGCTATGTCAACGACGAGCCGTGGACCTGGATTGCGAGCGAGACGCTCCACTTCGTCGGCTTGTCGCTGCTGATTGGGGTGGTCACGTTGATTGATCTTCGCGCGCTGGGGGTGATGAAGGCGATTCCGTTTTCCGCGCTCGAGCGGCTGTTGCCGTGGGCGGCTCTTGGCTTCGGGCTCAACATCGCGACGGGAATGCTGTTCTTCATCTCCCGTCCGGAGTTCTACACGGGAAACCCCGCGTTTTACTGGAAACTGATTTTCGTGCTCCTGGCGAGCACCAATACGGTCTACTTCTTCTTCGACGAAGGGTGGGCGGCGACGCCTGGCGGGGACGTACGCCTGGTCACGAAGGTCGCTGCAGCGTCGGCGCTCGTGCTCTGGGTCGGTGTCATGTATTGGGGAAGCATGCTGCCTTTCATTGGCAATTCGTTCTAGCACCGGCCGCCGTGCGCCCCGTCGCTTGAACCAGCTCGGTCACGTCGAGGAGCGAAGGGCGACGACGTAATCTCCCTTGACGTAATCAACCGTTGGTCCGAGCATGTCACCCGATGCACAAGACACATGCGGTGATAGCGCTCGTAGGGGCGATGCTGCTGCCCGGCGGCGTGATGGCCCAGGATGCAAAGGCCGTTGTCGAACGCGCGATCCAGGCGACGGGCTCGGCGGGCCTGACGTCAATCACGTATTCGGGCGTGGCCGCAAACGCCAACTTCGGACAGAGCAGGACGATCTCTTTTGGTCTGGCCTCGACGTCTATCCGGAGCTACACGCGCACCATCGATTTCTCACAGCCCGCGTCACGTGCGACCGGTGCGACGCTACCACCCGCCCCGCGCGGGGGCCCACCTCCACAACCCGGGACTTTCGATCAGTCGATCGGCCCCGCGAATCCTGCTTGGGCGCAGCAACTGCAGATCTGGGTCACCCCGTGGGGATTCTTGCGCGGCGCTGCTGCCAGGAACGCCACCGTGCGATCTCGGAAGATCGACGGTGTGAATTACAACGTGGTGACCTGGAGCCCCGAGCAGAAAGCGCCCTCGGGTCAGTCGTATCGGCTCGTGGGTTACATCAATGACGGCAACACGGTCGAACGAGTCGAGACCTGGGTAGAGCACCCGATCCTCGGGGATATGCACGTCGAGTTCTCGTACACCAGCTACCAGGACTTTGGTGGGCTGAAGGTGCCGATGAGAATCTCGCAGAAACAGGTGGGAATGGAGACCTTCGTGGCGTCAATCAATGCCGCGCAAGCCAATCCGCCTAACCTCTCACAATTGATGTCGGCGCCCGCAGCCGCAACGCCGGCGGGCGCTGGACGTGGTGGTGGTGCGGCACAGTCGCCTCCGGCCGTTGCGTCCGAGAAGCTCGCTGACGGCGTGTACCGAATCACGGGCGGATACGTCGCCCTGGCGGTCGAGCTCAAGGACTACGTGGTCGTTCTCGAAGGAGGGCAGAGCGAAGCGCGCGGTTTGGCGATTCTTGCCGAAACCAAGCGGCTGATTCCGGGCAAGCGAATCAGGTACGTCGTCAACACCCATCCACACTTCGATCACGCAGGCGGGCTCGGGCCGTTTGCGGCCGAAGGCATCACGATTCTCACCGACGACAACAACAAGTACTTCCTCACCCAGGCGCTGAGCTCTCCGCGCACGCTCGTCGGCGACACGCTCGCGAAGTCGGGAAAGAAGCCCAAGGTCGAGGGCGTCGTCGAGAAGATGGTGATCAAGGACGACACTCGAACTATCGAGCTGCACCACATCACGGATCTCGAACACAGCGACGGCATGCTGATCGCGTATCTGCCGAAGGAGCGAATTCTCTTCAGCGCCGACTTCAACATGCCAGCGCAGGGTCAGCCGGCGAGCCCGTCGATTGCGACACTGCTCGAGAACATCGAACGGCTGCAACTGGATTTTGAGACTCATGTACTCGTACACGCCCCCAACCCGGATCGGAGGATGACCAAAGCAGACCTGTTGGCGCTTGCCAAGGGAGGACAGTAAGGTGGCACGGCAATTATGGCTCGTCGTCGCCGGAATCATGAGCGTGTCGACTTCGCTCGTGGGACATCACTCGTTTGCGGAGTTCTACATCGAGGAAGACACGATCGAGATCGAGGGCGAGATCCTCGAGGTTCAGTACAAGAATCCTCATTCGTGGATCTACGTCCAGGGAGAGGATGCGTTCCGAAGGCCGAAGGTCTACTCCGCCGAGTGGGCAAGTGTGTCGAGACTCGAGCGTGATGGCATCAGCAAGCGAACGCTGCGCGAGGGCGATTGGGTCCGCATCTGGGCTTCGCCCAATCGCAACCCAAATGACAATCGCGTCCGTCTGAAGCGAATCGAGCGGCGGGCTGATCGCTGGAGCTGGGGAAGCCGCGGTGAGACTCGTTAAGAAGGGAGCAATCATGCGACTCGTTACGCGCGTCGTCACCACAATCGGTCTTGTCCTCATCGCTTCAGCGTTACTACGCGGACAAGGCGGGATTGCGAGCGCGCCTGGCAAGTTCCTCGCACCTCCGGCGCAGGTCATTGCCGTGCGCGCCGGACGTCTCTTCGATAGCCGGTCGGGAACGCTGGTTGCCAATCAGATTGTCCTGATTCGCGGCGATCGCATCGCGGAAGTAGGTCCGTCCGTTCCGATTCCACCCGACGCGCGCGTAATTGACCTCAGCGCCGCCACGGTCCTGCCCGGGATGATCGACGCGCACGTTCACGTTTATCCACCGGACGAGTTGTCGCAGTCCACGCGAACGATTGTCGCGGTCGCGAACGCGCAGGCCGACCTCGAGGCCGGATTCACGACGGTCCTCGACATGGATTCACGCGGCGGGTACGGAACCGTGGACCTGCGCAACGCGATCAATCGTGGCGTGCTGCTCGGACCGCGCATGCAAGTCGTCGGTCAATCGCTCAATCAGCGGGCCACGACCTCGTATCCCTCTTTTTTCGAACGGTTCCAGGATCGCTTCACGGAGAGCAAGAATCCGAACTCCCCGTGGCTGGCGCGCGCGGCGGTCCGTGAAGCCAAGCTGCACGGCGTCGACTGGGTCAAGATCTACACGACCCAGGACTTCGTGGGCGATGAATACAGCGTGTTCAAACCGGATGGCACGCTCGTGAACAGTCCATCGCTGACCGAAGAAGAAGTGATGGCCGTCGTCGATGAAGCGCATCGGCTTGGCCTCAAGGTCGCTTGCCACACCTACGGTGGTGAAGGACAGCTCAGTTGCCTCAAAGCCGGCGTCGACGCTCCCAATCACCTCACCGATCTCGATGACGCGTCGCTCAAGCTCCTCATCGACAAGAAGCTGCCATTTGAGCTGACTGTCGACGATCTCGTCGCGCTCGAGCCCGCGGACCTCAAACGAACTGGCGGCAGGAACAGCCGCCTGAAGATGGCGGAGCAGGCGTTCAAGAAGGCGAAGGCCGTCGGTGTTCCGTTCGTGTTTGGTAGTGGCGCCACGTCGGCCGACGTCCCGCATGGTAGGCAGGCCGACCAGTTCGCCTACTTCATCAAGTGGGGAATGACGACGCGCGAGGCGCTGCTAATGCCGTTCCTGCCGACCGCGAAAATGTTGAACTACGACTGGGTGAACCAGATTGGCAGCGTGGAAAAGGGGAAGTACGCGGATCTGATCGCGGTCTCGGGCGATCCGCTCACCGACATCAGCGAAATGCAGCGGGTGCGTTTCGTGATGAAGGGCGGGTTCGTCGTGAAGAACGAACCGCCCCTCGTCAGGACCACGAGGTAGGTCAAGCCGACGGCTTGATTGACACCTTCCATTCGTTGAGTTTGCCCTCGTCCTGGGCCGAACGGTCAACGACGTTCAGTTGCCATGTGCCTCCCGCGGGCTGGCCGGCCAATGCCGCCAGGGGAGGAGCATTAGCGGCGGTGAATGTCTTGACGATGTTGTCCGCGGCTCCTCCCGCGCCGTCATGGAGGATGGCTTCGGTTCCCGACGGTGAACGCACACTGACGCGCAGATCGCCGATCCAGGTGTGCGAGATGTCGACTGATACCTCGACACTGCCGATGGTGGCGGCGCTCGTCGCGGCCAGCGTACGCACGATGCCGCCGCTTGGGGCGTCCGGGATCTTCAAACCGGGCGATTCCTTCAGCTCGATCGGTGCAACGGCGACGGCCGCGGCAGAGAACTCGAGCGACCACTGATTGAGCTTTCCGGTGTCGCCGGGCGCCAGGTCGCGCACCATCAACCGCCACGTGCCCTGCGAGCTGCGCCCGCGCAGCGTTGCCAACGCCGGCAGTGTTGCCGCGTCGTAGGTCACCTTCAAGTCATGCGCGTTGCCGCCGCGTCCCTTGGGATGAAGCTCGATGACCGTCCCCCACGGCGTGGTCAGTGTCGCGTTGAGATCGCCGCGATAGGTGTGCGTGATGTCCACGCCGACCCTCAGGCTCGAGATCGTCAGGGCTTCGGCGATATCGATCGTGTCGGTGATGCCGGCCTGATTGTTCTCGGGGATGGCGCGGTTCGGCGTCGACGTTCGCGTGAGCGTGGCCGGTGGTGTGGTCACATCCGAGAGAAAGCATTTGAACGTGATCGACTGATCGGCGGCCGAGACCTCTTCGATCCTCAGGTTCGACGAGGTGCCATTCCACCACTTGCTGTCCGGCAGGGTGCTGTCCCCGAAGCGTGCCAGCGGGCCGGCAAACAGGTCGCCGGCATCGCCGATTTGATTGCGTTGGCGCTCGAGCTGAAAGAGTCCATCGGCCTGCTCGAGCGACAGCTCGTAATGACTGCCGCTCGTCATCTGCTCGTGACTGTTATCGCCCTCCTCGTCGACGTGCCAGATCGCCAGCCCTTCATCGGGGAGTGAGGCATCGCGGCCAGTCCGGCGCCGGTTTTCGATCAGGAAGTACTCGCGCCCTCCGCGAGAGTAGATCGCGAAATCGTTGGTGCCCGCTTCCAGGGTTATCGTCGCACCGTGTGTGATGGTTGTGACGTTGCCTGCCCAGCCGGACAGGCGTTTGAGATAGGCGCTGATCGGGATCGGGTTTCTCTCGCTGACGTTGTTTCCCGCGCACATGAGGCAGTAGCCGCCAACCCCGCTCGACTCGTAGCCGTAGTCGTAAAGATCGGGGTAGTCACACAGCATGTGGCCGTTTTCGTGGCAGAACGTGCCCAATCCCAGTTCAGAGCCCATCGCGGTGAACTGGTAGTCGTACGCCTTCATCCCCGACCGCAGCTGCACGGCGGTTCCCAGATGATGGGAGTGTGGCCAGAGTCCCTCGGCCCAGTTGTTCGTGACCGGTCCGGCATAGTAGACGTTCATCGCGTACACGAATCCCTGGCTGTCGACGGTGAGCGGTGAGAAGTCGAAGCCCTGCGCCTTATGAAACGCGATCGCCTCGTTCATCAGCTCGTACGCGCGCCGTGGCTGCGGAATCGTGCGGTCCGTGTAATACGTCTTGGGATGCAGCGCCCGGTAGTAGGGGACGACGATGTTGGTGTAGCGGCAGCGGCCGAGGGAGTTCTCCAGGAAGAAGTCTGAAACGGAGCCATGATTGCCGAACCCGTTGTAGCCGGTCTGATTGCAGAATCGATCGACCTCTTCGCGGGAGATGGTCGCTGGCGCGTCGCTGAAGTCGATGAGCAGGCACAATCCGACGAAAGTCCCGACCGTTTGGCGCTGAGGCGGGGCGAGCATCGGGCCACCAGCGGCCGCCATTGCCCGTATTGCACGCTGCTGCTCTCGCCGTTCTCGCCGCCGCTGCTCACATCGTCGTCCAGAGGCGCGAAGAGCGGACTCGCGGGCCGCGGCCATGGCGCTCTCGCGCCGCACGCGCAACCCTTTGGGAACGCCCGCCCGAGCGCCTTCGAGTCGCGCTCCGGCGGTGGGAGCCGGCTCGAGCGCATTGCCATCCGGCGCCAATCGCGCCACTTCCCAATAGCCCGTGGCGGGATTTTTGGTGACCGTGTAGCCTTCGAGGGTTTCGAAGACCGCGTAGTACTGGTCTCCCCACCCACGCAGTTGAATCGTTGTGCCATCGGGTTGGGTGAACGTGAAGACCTGACCATCAAACCGTACTGCCATCGAGCTGCTCCTGGGCGACAGATATCAGGAACGCGGCGCGATGCGCGCCGTCACCGCCGCATCGTTAGTAACGACAAGCAGGCGCAGTCGGAACACCGCGGGCAAAACTTCTCACGACAACTCCGAACTCCCAACTTCCAACTCCCAAACTCCAACTCCCAACCTTGGATCGCGCACCAAAAGATGAGATTCATCATGATTTCAGTGCGATAAACGCTTGCGGCAGAGTGTTGCTCTTGTTACTCTGACGAAATTCGTGGTCACTGCCGCACGGGGGCGCCTCGTCCCACTCGAGGTTGTGCGGTAATTGTCTCCCATCGGCCACGAACCCCGCGGAACCGCTTTCGCGCAACGCGCGCAACGCGCGCTCCGGCGAGCCTCGCCGAAGCCTGCGACGAAGGCGGACCGAGTTCTCTCCCACCACGAATGATTGATGCCGGCCCCGTGTCGGGCCGGCGGGGTGTGCAATGGATTCAAGCTTTGGTACGAGGCTCCGGCTGCAGCGCGAGGAACAGCAGATTCCGCTCGCGACCATCTCGGAGCAGACCAAGATAAAGCTGTCACTTCTCGAAGGATTGGAGCGCGACGATGTGTCGCGATGGCCGACGGGAATTTTTCGTCGCTCGTATTTCCGTGCTTACGCCCGGGCGATTGGGCTCGAACCCGATCGAATGCTGCGAGAGTTTCAGACGCTCTATCCCGACCCGGACGCGAACGAGGACATGACCCAGGCGCTGGCGCAGGCTCACCTGAACGGCCATGGGCGGCGTCCGCCAACCAGGCTTCGATGCCTGATTGATTCCGCCGTGAGTGCCTTGCCGGCGCTGCACCTGCAGCCGAGCTTCAGAACACCGCCCTCCGGCGTGAAGTTGGAGAGTTCTCACCCCGCTCGAGAGCTCTTTGAGGCGCGGCTTACCCACGAGCCCCCGGCCGTGCCGGAACCTCCGCTGCCACGATACACATCGGAACCCGAGGAAGCGTCGGGGGTGAACTTCGTGGCCGTGGCCCAGCTCTGCACGAGGCTCGCTCGCGCGATCGAAGTCTGCGACGTCACGCCAGTATTGGAAGAAACAGCCAGTGTCCTCCGCGCCGCGGGCCTTATTCTCTGGGTGCGGGATCGGCTTGGCTACGAACTGACACCCGTCTTCGCCCATGGCTATTCGGACGAGATAACCGCGCACATCGGGCCCGTCTCGCGCGATTCGGACAATGCCATTGCATCTGCCTTCAGAACGTCCGAAGCGAGAATCGTCGATCGCGGGGAAACGGCAACGGGAGCCGTTGTGGTCCCGCTACTGACGCCGACGGGGTGCGCTGGAGTGCTGGCGCTCGAACTGCGGCACGGTGGAGAACGGCTCGAATGCGTGCGCGCGGCGGCAGCGATTCTCGCCGCGCAATTGTCGACCCTCGTGGGTGCGCCTGTCATGGCTCGAGCCGCCAGCGCTTGAGGACGACGGCTTTATGAGGAGAGCGCATCGCACTTTGGGACTAGTCGCGCCTGCGCGGCAAGGCCACGCCCTTACGTGGGTTACACAACCAGGGTCGCAGATCGAGCACGTTCGATTGACCCCAAACCTTGAAGAATCAGGGTTATTACGGCTGAGTTCTGTTCGCACCAACCTTTGCAGTCTCCTAAACCACTCGCTTAAACCACTCGCTTCATCGTCAGGAGTAAGCGAGTTAATTGCAGGGGGACACATGAAACGCCTGATACTGATGCTGACGCTGTCGGGAGCCCTGACAGCCGTGCCTGCCTGGGCGCAGGACTCCTCAGGGCCTCGAACGGAGCGCCCGGCGACCGCCACGTATTGGGGCGACACCGGCCTGTGGTTCGTGCCCACCGCGGAGACCGTGAAGCCAGGTGGCTTTTCGTTTAGCGTCTATCGCACCGAGTTCGACTTCAAACAAGGCGTGACCGATCTCTCGGATTGGCCCATCACCGCCGCAGTTGGCGCGGGGCCGCGAACCGAAGTCTTCGGCGCGTTGCGCGTCGTCACCCGTATTGATCGCGACCTCCGTCCGCTGTTCGAACCTGGTAATCAGGAGACTGGCGGAGTCACCAACGACAACCCGTTCGTTCGAGAAACATGGACAGGAAACCAGCTGGGCGACCTGCTGCTCGGAGGCAAGTTCAACATCCTCACCGAACACAACCAACAGCCGTTCGCGCTGGCGGTACGTGGCACCGTCAAGTTGCCCACAGCAAGCGAGGAGAATGGCGCCGGAACGGGCGAGTTCGATTACTTTCCGGACATAGTGCTCAGCAAAGAAATCAGTCGCCGCGTCGAGATCAGCGGCTACACCGGTTACGCCTTTCGGGGGGACCCCGACGGCGTGAGCGTCTCTGATAGCTTGCGTTGGGGCCTCGGTGCAGCATTTGGCGCTCGTTCGAACCTGCGCTTCACGGCCGAGATGTTCGGCGAACAGTTGGCCGACGACGATGTGATCACCGTGCCGGGCGCAGTCACCGGGACGGACGGATCGTTCGCGCCGATCCTTTCTCAACTGAGCAGGGGCGTCACAACGGCCTTTGGACTCACCTGGCAGCACCCGAACGGACTTTCGCTTGGAGCCGGTGTGACCTACCAGTTTGGATTGGAGAACGACGCGACCCTCAACGCTATTACCGGGGGGAGCGAGGGCAGTGGGCACGCGGTTGGTATGCAGTTCCGGCTTGGCTTCCACAACGGTGTGAGGATGTATGTGCCGCCTGCGCCGCCGCGTGTCGCCGAGGCGGCGCCTGCAGCACCAGCGCCCCCCGGCGCCACCGCGAAACCCGCTGCACCGCCACCTCCTCCGGCAGCGGCCGCAGCCGCTCCGGCAAGGAGCGCCGAACCCGCCGCGGCAAAGGCGCTCGCCCTCGACGAAGTGCACTTCGATTTCGACATGGATCAATTGCGCCCCGACGCCATCCAGGTTCTCGATCGTGTCGTGGACGGACTCAAGCAGAACCCGGGGACGCGGGTGCGTATCGAGGGGCATGCGAGTTTCGAGGGGACGGCCGAGTACAACCTGGTTCTTGGTGAGCGGCGTGCGGCAAGAGTTCGCGACTACCTCGTGAGCCGCGGCATCCCGGCCTCCTCGCTCGATACGCTCAGTAAAGGAGAGGAGAGTCCCAAGTACGACAACTTGACGGAAAACGGCCGCGCGCTCAATCGTCGCGCCGAGTTCATCATCCAGGGCAGATAAGCGCGCGTGCGCGATTACAGAC
>Ga0075431_100005851_pt1 | contig 12166 bp, 10 predicted proteins | sample RhiMetdeltSRZDD5_FD_75297 | JGI IMG/M metagenome (GOLD analysis project Ga0075431, IMG submission 75297) | Populus rhizosphere microbial communities from Tennessee, USA - Rhizosphere MetaG P. deltoides SRZDD5 | ecosystem: Host-associated > Plants > Roots > Rhizosphere > Soil | place: USA... | reverse complement strand
TGCGCGATGATCCGGACGTGGCGGCGGAGCTCCTGGCCGCTGTCGCTCGAGGCCGGCTCGACCGTGTAGGCGCCGCCGTCGAAGCGGCAGCGGTAGCCGGCCAGCGTCGCCTGGATCGGGTGGAGGAGGTCGTTGACCTGCGAGGCGGCCAGCTCGCGATAGAGCGAGCGCCGGATGGCGTAGATGGCGCCGTCGGCGCTGGCGAGAAATCCCAGCGCCGCCTCGCCGTCCTTGATGGCCGCTTCGTATCGCACGTAGCCGCTGGCGGCCGCGCGCGCGTCGCCGCCTTCCGCCTCGTAGAGTCCCTGGCCGCTCACCAGGCCGACCTCCGGATCGGCGAACGGCGCCACCAGACGCGCGATGGCGTCGGGAGCGAACAGCGCGTTGGCGTCGGTGAAGACCAGGACCTCGCCCCGGGCCGCCGCCACTCCGCGGTTGAGCGCGGGCGACTTGCCGGAGCGCGGCTCCTGGCGGATCAGGCGTGCGCGGCGGTCCGGATAGGCGGCCACGAGCGTGTCGGTCGCGTCCGTCGAGCCGTCGGAGACGACGATCGCCTCCAGGCGCTCGGGCGGATAGCGCTGCGCGCGCAGCGTGCTGGCCAGCTTGGACTCGATGCAGCGCGCCTCGTTGTAGGCGGCGATGATCACCGACACGTCGGGAGCGCTCTCGCGCGGCACGCGGGCGGGATGCGGCCGCCGGCGCAGCAGGCGGAGCAGGGCCGGATAGCCGACCCAGGTGTAGGCGAGGGCCGCGGCCGACAGCCAGAAGAGGACGAGGGCGAGTGTCACGCGGCGCGCCTCGCCTGTGACCGCACGCCGGCCACGTCGCGATAGACGCGCGCGGTGTTGGCGACCTGGCGGTCGAGGTCGAAGCGATCGAGCACGAAATCGCGCCCGGCGCGTCCCATGCGCTGGGCGCCGAGCGGATCGCGCAGCACGCCGCGGATGGCCCGCGACAGCGCCGCCGGGTCGGCCGGTGGCACCAGCCGTCCCGTGCGCGCCTCGCGGATGACCTCTGGCGTGCCGTCCACCGCCGTCGCCACCACCGGCCGGCCCATGGCCGAGGCCTCGATGGCGGTGAGCGGCATGCCTTCGTAGAGGGACGGGAGCACCAGCACGTCGAGGGCGTCGAGGACGCGCGGGACGTCCGCGCGGAATCCCGCGAACATCACGCTGTCGGCCATCTCCAGCTCGCGCGCGCGCGCCTCCAGCCGAGACCGGAGCGAGCCGTCCCCGACCACGAGGAGCCGTGCGTCCGGAAACTCCGCCACCACCGACGGCCAGGCCTCGAAGAGATAGGCGTGACCCTTCTGCGCCTCGAGCCGCCCGACCACGCCCACGATCGGGACCACCCGATCGAGCCCCAGCTCCTTGCGGACGGCGTCGCGGGCGATGCCCGGGCGGAACGTCGAGAGATCGCGGCCGTTCGGCACCACGACTACCTTGTCGGCCGCGTAGCCCTTGCTGCTGATGAGGAACGCGCGCGCGGCCTCCGACACCGCGATGGTGCGGTCGACCAGCTTGCCGATCATGCGGTCGGGGAGGAAGCCGCCGCGCATGAGACTGCCGCGCCAGCCCTCGCGCCCGTGATACGTCTCCACGACCCGGGCGCCGTGCCACTTGGCAACCGGCGCCGCCACCAGCGTCGAGCGAAATAGATGCGGGTTGACGATGTGCGGCTGTACACGGCCGATGAAGGCGGACAGGCGGGCGACGTCGTGCCGGCGCGTCCAGCTGTCGGCCTGCACCGCCTCCGTGTCCAGGGCCACGCCGTGAAGGTCGCTCGCGAAGCTGTCGAGGAGCGCTTGCGGCGCCGCCAGGGCCAGGCGGAACTCCGAGGGATCGAGCCGTTGCAGCAGCGCCAGCACGACTTCCTCGACGCCGCCGCGCACGGGCGAGGTGAGCGAGAAGAGGACGCCGATCCGCGTCATGCCGCCACCTCGGTGGTCGTGCTGATCCCGAGGTCTTCCATGAGCACGTCGTGCACGCCCGTGATGTGATCGACGCCGCGGTCGACGGGAACGCTGGCGAGGAGCACGGCATCCGCCGTCGGCTCGCTCGGGTGGTAGCCGTGCATGCCGGCGAAGCGGACCGAACCCATGTCGCTCGGCGAGAGCAGCACGCCGGGCTTCATGAGGAAGAGCATGTGGTAGTAGCGGCCGTCGTCGAACCAGACGCCGAGTCGCTGGAGCTCCGCGTCGCTCATGAGCGTGCCCGACGGGTGCTCGGCGAGCAGGCCGCGGAGGTCGCGGCGGGCGCGCTCCGAGAAGACCCAGAACCGCGCCATGGTGGAGTCGTACGCGGGCAGGTAGTCGCCGGGGATGGACAGGCCCAGCGCGGCCACGTCGCGCCGCACGTCGCACGTCCAGCGGATCGGCGTCATGCCGTGATCGGAGAACACGAACATGCGCGCCTCTCGCCCGCCGCCGGTGGCCGCCTCCCACACGCGCCGCAGCCCGGCCTCGTACCAGTCCACCGTCCGCCGGACGGAGTCCGCGTCGTGGATGTGGAAGTGCAGATGGTGGTCCAGCCCGGACAGATAGAGGAAGAGCACGCGCGCGTCGCTGACGGCGGCCCGGCGCGGCGCCAGCTCCAGGATTTCCGCGTCCGTGTGCCGGTGGTACGTGTACGCCTCGTAGGGCACGCCGTGCTCGCGCAGCCGGTCGAACAGCGACGGGCAGTCGAGCCCGCCCGGCTGATAGATGTCGCGCTTCTCGGTCAGGTCGAAGTGCGGCAGGTGCGCGACCGGATAGCTGTAGAGCGAGAAGTATCCGCTGTAGCCGGAGAGGCGGCGGGCCACGCTCTTCAGCACCCGGCGCGACACGCGGTTCTCGACGAGCGCCGTCGGCAGCGGTGCCAGCGCGCGCGTCCACTTGAAGGGCGAGCGCTCGGGCGACCGGTAAAAGAGGTTCCAGTGGCCGTGGTCACTCGGCGTGCGGCCGGAGAGCAGCGTCGGGATCGCGCCCGAGCTGTAGCCGAGGATCGTCGTGAGCCAGCGGCGATCGGTCAGGACGTCGTCGAGGAACGCGCGGCCCTTGAGGACTTCCCACCCGAGCGCGTCCACCAGCACGTAAATCGAGAGCGGCTTCGTCATGGTCCCTCTCAGTTGTTGCGAATGCACCAGCGCCAGAGCGCCGTGATGGCGCGCCGCGCCTCCGCGGGGGTTCGGGGAGCGGCCGGGGCCGCCAGCGGCAGGAGCGGCCGCACGTCCACCGGGGCGCCGGTGCCGGCGAGATCGAGATACGCGAGCATGCCCGCCGCGTAGAGCAGCGCACGCGGCGTCGAGTGTCGCGCCAGGGCCAGCGCGCGCCGCGCGCTGAGGCGGAGCGGGGCCGGGTTCGGGTGAATCGCCAGCTTGGCCCACTCGCGCAGGCGCCGCCGCGCGGGCTGCGCGGACGCCCAGCGCGTCAGGAGATCCGGCAGGGGGGCGCGCACGCCGAGCAGCTCCTCCAGCTCCCAGGTGAGGAAGCCGGCCAGCGTCGGGGCGCCGTCGGCGATGCGGGCGCGCAGCCACGCCCGCTGCATCTCGGCGTGGCCGTCCGGCAGCAGCGGCTCGTGGTCGGGCGCCAGCTTCGTCCGCGCCGCGCGCTTCAGCTCGTCCTCGAAGCTGACGGGCAGGCGCGCCGCCAGCTGCGGCGTGCGGGCAAGCAGCCGCTCGAAGGCCGCGGGGCGCTCGGCGTACGAGGTGGCGTGGACGCCGGCGAAGGCGAGGGCGGAGCCGGCGAGATCGAGCACCAGCTTCACGCGCTGATAGGCCACGTCGAACAGCGCCTCGCCGGCCAGGCCTTCCAGTCGATCGTAGGCGTCGAGCTGCTCGATGGTCCGGTTGAAGACGAGGTGCAGCGCGTCCTCGCGCGGGATCCGGTCGGGGCCGAAGCGCGGGATCGACTGGAGCACGTTGGAGCCCCACACGACCTTGCCGTGGGTGGCGAGGTCGTAGACGAAGATCGAGGGCCGCGCCTTGCGGCGGAAGTAGCCGATCTCGACCGGGCCGAACTCGATGTCGACGGCCACGTCGCCGCCGCCGAGACGCTCGCTCGCCTCGCGCGCCCACGTCCCCGCGCGGCGGCGCATGGCGCGGTAGTCGCCGGCGCCCGGCACCACCACGAGGAACTCGATGTCGCCCAGCACGCGAAGCCGGCCGTCGAGCGGAAGCACGGTGCCCTCGCCCCGCGAGAAGCTGCCGGTGAGGACCAGCGCCACCAGCTTGCCGGGAAGCCGATCGGCGAGAAAGCCCGCGCAGCCGTCGACCACGCGACGCACGGCGGTGTCGTGACGGGGGTCGCGGCAGAGCGCGAAGCCGGCGCTCATGCGGCGACCATTTGCGGCGCCCGGCGGCCAAGGTGGTCCTCGATCACGCGCGCCGCGATCTCGGCCAGGCGGTCGAGCCGGCCCACGTTGAGGAGGACGAGGTTGGCGACGGCCTTCGTGGGCTCGACGTACTCGGCGTGGGCGCCGCGAACGGTCGCTTCGTACTGTGACAGCACCGAGCGCCGCGTCCGACCGCGCTCGCTGACGTCGCGCGCCATCCGGCGCGCCAGCCGCAGGGCATCCGGCACCTCCAGGAAGATGGAGAGGTCCAGGAGCGCGCGCGTCTGCGCATCGTGAAGGAGCAGGATGCCTTCCACGAGGACGATGGGCCGCGGCTCGACGACGCCGTCGAGGCCGATGCGGCGGTGCGTGCTGAAGCAGTAGCGTGGCGGTCGCGCCGGCTGGCCGGCACGCAGGCCCGCCATGTGGGCGACGAACAGCTCGGTGTCGAGGGCGGCGGGGACGTCGTAGTTCAGCTGGGCCCGCTCCGCCGCCGGCAGGTCGCCGCGGTCGCGGTAGTAGGCGTCGTAGGACAGCGTGGCCACCCGCTCGGCGCCCAGCGCGCCCGTCAGCGCGCGCACGAGCGCGGACTTGCCGCTGCCGCTGCCGCCGGCGACACCGACCACGAACGGTCGGGCGGTCATCATGCCGCTCGCTCCGCCGGCGCGGCGCCCGCCAGCCGCGCGTAGAGCGCCTCGTAGCGCTGGGCGACGGTGCGCCACGTGAAGCGGCGCTCGACGAGCTCGCGGGCGTTGCGCGCGAAGGTGTTCGCCACCACCGGCTCGCGCAGGAGGAGGCTCACGGCGTCGGCGAACTCTCGGTCGCTCTCCGCGGTCAGGACGTGGTGGCCCGGCAGCACGTCCGGCAGGCCCGAGAGGCTGGCCGGGGAGGCCACCACCGGGGTGCCAAGGGCCAGCGCCTCGAGCAGACGCGCCTTGTTCCCGAAGCCGCCGTCGAGCGGGCTCACGTACACGCTGCCGCTCCACACGCTCGGCCGCAGATCGGGCAGGGTGCCCTCCACCCGCACCGCCTCGAGGCCGGCGAGGTCGCGCACCGTCGCCGCGCTCTCGGCGCTGGCCACCAGCAGCTCGGCGCGGGGCAGCCGGCGTCGTACCCGCGGCATGATCGCGGTGGCGAGCCGGCGCGCCGCTTCCACGTCGCGCGGGAGGCCGAGCTGCCCCGTGAAGACCACGCGCGCCTTCTCGCCCACGCGACGGTACGCGTACTGCTCGGCGTCGATGCCGGCGGCAAGCACCTCGACGCGGTCGAAGGGGATGCGGGCCGCGATCGCCTGCCGATCCTCCTCGGACTCCACCACGCACGCGGCCACCCCCGCGAACCAGTGCCGCTCCCAGCCCGACTCCACGCGCTCGTGCAGACGCGCACGCACCCGGCGCCACGCGGGCCCGGGCTGGCGCGCGGTGTCGTGCGCACGCAGCGCCGACGACTCGTGGCAGGCGAGCACGGAGGGCGCGCCGGCCACGCGAGCGAGCGGCGCCAGCAGCGGCCCCTCGAGGTGCACCACGTCCGGCCGGAACAGGGCACGGGCACGTCCCACGGCGCCGGCGAGCGCGCTCAGGCCGTCGGCCGGACGTCCCGAGATGGGATGACGCCAGCGTCGGACCGGGAGCGTGTCGAGCCAGGCGACGCGCCGGGCGAGCCAGGCGCGCGCGATCGGGGTGTCGGCGGCGCCGGTGGCGGCGACCACGCCGACCGTGTGACGGTCGCTCAGCTGCGCGGCGAGGTGCGACGTGGCGACGCGGGCGGCATCACGGGAGGGCAGGTGCGGTAGCACCGGACTGACGACCAGGATCCGCATTCCGCTCTCCTAGGACGCGCGAGCGGCGGCGCGACGGGCCGGCCGGATCTGGTCGAAGACCGTGTCGATCGCGGCGAAGCGAAAATCGGCGAGGAGCCCGCGCAGCTTGCGCTCCGCCGTGTCGAGACCGGTGTAGTGACGGACGCGGTGCTTCCAGCTCATCCGCGGGCGCGGCTGGGCCGGGTCGAACTCCCAGGGGTGCACGTACAGCACGACCGGCTGTTGCTCGGCGCGGTTGACGCTCGCGATGGCGGCGCGGATGAGCGAGGTCGGAAAGAGGCGGAAGAATCCGCCCCCGACCGGGAGATTCGTCCCCGCGAAGCGCGCGGTGCCGACGGGCACCTCCCACAGCTCGAGACCGTCGGCCGACTGCGCGACGTGCGGAAACCGCGGCGCGTCGGGAAATCCGTAGCGGTCGTGGATCACCGGATAGATCGACGAGTCGTAGACGAAGCCCTCCTCGGACAGGATCGGGAAGGCCCACGGCGTGTCGCGCCGGATCGAGTAGTTCGGGGCCCGATAGCCGCGCACGATGCGGCCGGCCGCTTGCTCCACGGCGTGCTTGGCGCGCCGGACGTCGGCACGGAAGCCGGCGGCGCCGAGCTCGAAGACGCGGGTGTGATCCCAGCCGTGGGAGGCGATCTCGTGCCCGCGGTCGGCGATCTGGCGGACCAGTCTGGGATAACGCTGGGCCACCACGCCGAGGATGAAGAAGGTGCCGCGGGCCCCGTGGTCGTCGAGCACGTCGAGCAGCCGCTCGCTCTGCGCGACCACGCGGCTCGGCAGCTCGCGAATCCCGTCGACGCCGAGGGTCTCGGAGAACTCCACACCGTGGTAGTACTCCTCGACGTCGACGGTCAGGACGTTGACGATCTCAGGCAACGCGCGCGCTCCCGAGCGGACGCGGAACCAGGCGCCGCCAGCCCGCGGACCCGCCGTTGTTGCTGAAGCTGGGCACGGCCTGGCGCTCGTCGTCGTTGAAGATGAGGCCAAGACCGCGCTGGCGCCCGATCACGTTCGTGCAGTCGCGCAGCATCTCGCGCGGCGTGCGGTTGGCGCGCACCACCACCACGAAGCCGTCCACCATGTCGCGGAGGATGCCGACGTCCGGGTAGGGGAGCGCGGGCGGCGTGTCCACCACCACGTAGTCGAAGCGCTCGCGGAGCGCCGCCAGCAGCGCGGCCAGCCGCGGCGACTTCAGGAGCTCGTACGGCATCGACGAGGCCGCGCCCGCCGTCACCACCGCGAAGGCGACGTTCGGTGAGTGCGTGATCACCGCGTCGGGTGGCATCGAGGCATCGAGCAGATAGCTCGAGAGGCCGCGGCCTGCGTGCATGCCGAGCGCGCGGGCCACGCCGGGATGACGGAGGTCCGCCTCCACCAGCACGACCTTGGCGTCCGGTGCCTGCGCGAGCGCGCCGGCCAGGTTGATGGCGGTGATGGTGCGGCCATCGCCGCGCCCGGGGCTGGTGATGGCCACCGTCCGCGTGCCCCGCTCGTGGCGGAACGTCTCGATGGCGAGCCGCACGGCGCGGTACTGCTCGGCGGCCAGGCTCGTCGGCTCCAGCACGCTCACCAGGTGATCGTCGACCTGGCCGGGCTCGGTGTCGGCGTCGGGCTCGATCTGCCAGGAGAAGTTGCGCGCGCCGAACCGGGCGCCGCTCTCGCGCGCGACCGGAGCGCCGTACGTGGGCGCCACCGGGCGGAGCTTCTCCACCCGCGGGGGCGCTTCGACGCGTGGCGCGGTGTCAACGCGCGGGGGTGCTTCGACCCGCGGCACGGCGTCGACGCGCGGGGGCTCGACGCGCGCCGGTGCTTCCACGCGCGGCGGTGCTTCCACGCGCGGCGCCGTCGGCGGCGTCCTGACGACCGCGGGCTGCGGATGGCTCGGCGCCGGCACCGCCGCCGGCTCGACCCGACGGGGCGTCACCGCTACCACCGGCTTCACCGTCTCGACGGGGGGTGCCACCGACGCTGTCGGCGCGTCCGCCTCGCTCTCCTGCTCGACCTTCTCGAGGGCCTTGAAGAACTTGCTCACGGGTGGTCCTCCTATCGCGGGCCGCCGGGAAGAGTCCCGATCCAGCCGAGAGAATTGGCGGCAAACGCCAGCAAGGCGATGAGCACCATCACGAGGACAGCCACGCCGCTCCGCGCGGCCCACACGGCAGCGCGCGTGGGGACGAGGCTCATGTGGCGGCGCCGCTTCCACTCGCTGCGCTCGCCTTCCTCGAGGTACTCGACGGCCTCCTGCACGGTGCCGGCATCGATTCGCTTCTTGCTGTCCGCGAAGCCGGAGAGCAGGCAGTGGTCACACACGATGTTGATGACGCGCGGGGTGCCGCCGCTGTAGTCGGAGATCTTCTGGATGGCCGCGTCCGTGAAGATGCCGGCGTCGGTGGCGCCGGCGATGCGCAGCCGGTGCCGGATGTACAGGCGCGTCTCCTCGGGCGACAGCGGCGCGATGTGGCAGCGCAGGCCGACCCGCTGTTTCAGCTGTCGAAGCTCCGGCAGATCGAGCTTGTCGCGCAGCTCGGGCTGGCCGACGAGGAGGATCTGCATGAGCTTCTGGTTCGTCGTCTCGAAGTTCGAGAGCATCCGCACGGCTTCGAGCGTCTCCACCGACAGGTTCTGGGCCTCGTCGATGACGAGCACCGGGCTGGCGCCCTTCTGGTGCTGGTCGATGAGGAACTCGTTCAGCTCGAAGAGCCGCTGCGCGTGCGTGGCCGCCGTCGACTTCACGCCCCAGTCCTGAAGGATGTACTCGAGGAGCCCCTCGATGTTGAGGGCGGAGTTGTGGACGTAGGCGACGGGCGTGTCGGCGTTGAACCGCTCCAGCAGCGTGCGGAGCAGCGTCGTCTTGCCGGTGCCGATCTCGCCGGTGAGGACGATGAAGCCCTTGCGCTCGCGCACGCCGTAGATCAGCTGGGCGAGCGCCTCGCGGTGCCGCGCCGACTGGAACAGGAACTTGGGATCCGGCGTGGGCGCGAAGGGCGCCTCTCGCAGGCCGTAGAAGCTCAGATACATGACTTACCTCCCACCCGGAACGGCCGGCGGCGCCGGCGTCAACAGCGAAACCAACGACTGGTTGTCGTGTGCCAGGAGAAACGACGTCCCGGCGATGAGGAACAGTCCGACGGCGACGGCCGCTGTTGCCCACCGCCGCTGTCGCAGGTGACGGGTGCGATCCTGCTCCGTCGTGATGCGGGGGATGGCCGACAGCACCGGCATCGGCGCCGTCGCCCGCACCTCGTCCACGCGGCGGAAGGAGGTGTCGACCTGCTCGGCCAGCACCACGGCCACGCCGCTGGCGCCCAGAGCGAGGGCCAACCCGACCAGGAGCAGGCGGAAGCGGTTGGGACCAGCCGGACGGTCGGGCAGCCGCGCCGGCTCGATCACCCGGAACGTCTCGCCCTGCTGCCGCGACTCCAGCTCGGCGGCCATCTCGGCCTCGCCGCGCTTGGTGAGCAGGTTCTTGTGCAGCTCGCGCGTCGACTCGTAGTCGCGCGTGATGACGGCCAGCTCCTGCTCGCGCTTGGGCGTGTTCTCCAGCCGCCGCTGGTAGACGGCGATCTGGCGGTTGATGGCCGCCATCTCTTCGGCGCTGGTCTTGGCGTCCACCTGGGCCTGATCGAGCTGGGTCATCAGGCTCTGGATGTAGGCGTTCTGCGGCACGATCTTGAGGTCGCGGGAGCTGCCGGCGCCCTTCTTGGCGGCCTGCGTGGCCGCCGCCTGCTGCTTCTTCTCGGCCTCCAGCTTCGCCTCGAGGATTCGGATCTGCTCCTTCATCTGGAGCACGTCCGGATAGCGGTCGTGGAACTTCGTCTGCATCACGGCCAGCTCCTGGCGCAGCAGGTTGAGCCGCGCGGCCGCCGTCTCGGCGGGGGTCACGTTGGGACCGCCGCCGCCGGCCGCCATGCCCGAGGTCGTGTCGAACTCGCCGAGGCTGTTCGTGAGCAGCTGCTTGCGCTCGTTGGCGCGGCGGTTGTTCTCGTTCGCGAGCTGGAGCTGCGCCTGCAGCCGCTCGAGGGTCCTCAGATTCACTTCCTTCTGCTCGGGGAGCTCGCCGAGGAACTTCTCCTTGTAGTCGGTGATGCGCTGCTCCTGGCCCTTGAGCTTGTTGCTGATGTCGCCCAGCTGGTTGTCGAGGAACTTGGAGGTGCCGGCCGCCTGCTTCTCGCGGTCACGGCCGTTCTCCTGGATGTAGAGGGACGCCAGCGTGTTGCTCACGCGGGCGGCCACCTCGGGGTCGGGCGCCGTGTAGGCGATGCTGAACAGCGCCGAGCGCGACTCGCGCGCGCCGCGCCGGTCCTTGCTGCCGTCATCGGCCAGCTCGATCCGGATGTCGCGGCGCATCCGGTCCACGATGTCCTCGGGCGGCGACGTCCGGCGGAGGTTGTAGTAGAGCCCGTACTCGTCCGCGATCTTCATCAGACGATCCGGGGTGAGGATGTCCTGGCTCAGGGTGAGCAGGCGCGCCTCGATGTCCGCCTGAACGGTGGAGGCCACGTAGCGCTCGGGAATCTGCTGTCGATTGACGAGCACGAGCGCCTTGGCCGTCCACAGGCTCGGCAGGAAGACGGCCAGCGACGCCGCCGCCGTGAGCACGAAGAGGAAGGGCAGGATGGCCAGCACCCGTCGGCGGCGGGCGATCTCCAGCAGGCCGGCGAGACCCGGCCCTTTTGCAGTGTCGTCGTATGCGGTCGGCGGTGTCGGCATGACGTTCAGTCCTCTTGGCTCAGGGAACGACGACGACGTCGCCGGACTTCAGCATGACGTTGCCATCACCCCGGTTGTCCTTGACCACGCGGTTGTAGTTGAAGGGGATCTTCTGCGTCTGGCCATCCCCGTTCTTGCGGAGGATCATGATCTTGCTCGGCGACGCGAAATCGCGGAAGCCGCCCGCCAGCGCGATGGCCTCGAGCACCGAGGTATCGCTCTTGAGCTGGAGCACGCCCGGCTTCTGCACCTCGCCCAGCACGGAGATGCGGTAGCTGCGCACGTCGCTGACGGTGACCGCGACTTCGGGGTTGGGCATGAACTCACCGAGCGCGATGGCGAGCTTCTCCTGCAGCTGCATCGGGGTCAGCCCGGCCGCCTGCACGTCGTGCAGCAGCGGCATCGAGATCTTGCCGTCGGGGCGGACGGCGAGCTGACGGGAGAGCGACTCGTTCTTCCACACGGTGATCTGCAGCACGTCCTCGGCCCCGATGACGTAGTCGCTGATGGCCGGCGGCGCGCTGGTAGGCATCTTGGCGGCGGCGCCGGTGGTGACGGCGGCGGTGCCGGGCAACGCCTGCTGCGCCTGCGCAACGCCGACGCCGGCTCCGGCCACGAGCGCGAGCGCGATGACGAACGGTTTGACTGTCATGAATCGTCCTCCTGCACCGCCGCTCAGCCGGCGGCCGAATCCTGCTTGAGTCCCATGTCCTTGATCTTGTAGAGCAGCGCGCGATAGCTGATCTTCAGCATCTTGGCGGTCTTGACGCGGTTCCAGCGGCACTGCTCGAGCGCCCGGCAGATCACCTCGCGCTCGGCCTCCAGCACGGCCCGGCGAGAGATCTCCTTGAGCGAGAGGCCCTTGGTCGCCGCGAAGGGCTCGGCCGGCGTGGTGGCCGGCGCCGCCGCCACCTGAGGTGCCAGCAGCGTGCGGGGCAGGGCGAAGTCCTGGAGCACGATCATTCGCTTGATGAAGTTTTCCAGCTCGCGAATGTTGCCCGGCCAGTGGTACTGCATGAACGCGTGCAGCGTCTCCTGGGTCACCTCGCGCTCCGGAAAGTTGAAGAGGCGCGAGTAGCGATGCACGAAGTAGCCGACCAGGGCCGGGATCTCCTCGCGCCGCTCGCGGAGCGGAGGCACGAAGACGTTGATCACGTTCAGCCGGTAGAAGAGGTCCTCGCGGAACCGGTTGGCGGCCACCTCGCGCGCGAGATCCCGATTGGTGGCGCAGATCACGCGGACGTCGACGCGGATGTTGTGGCGTCCACCCACCCGCGAGAACTCGCCGTCCTGGAGCACGTGCAGGAGCTTGGCCTGCAGC
>Ga0075431_100005848_pt1 | contig 12170 bp, 10 predicted proteins | sample RhiMetdeltSRZDD5_FD_75297 | JGI IMG/M metagenome (GOLD analysis project Ga0075431, IMG submission 75297) | Populus rhizosphere microbial communities from Tennessee, USA - Rhizosphere MetaG P. deltoides SRZDD5 | ecosystem: Host-associated > Plants > Roots > Rhizosphere > Soil | place: USA... | reverse complement strand
CAGCTCTCCGGGGGCATGCGCCAGCGGGTGATGATTGCCATGGCGTTGGCGTGCAACCCCAAGGTCCTCATCGCCGATGAGCCGACCTCGGCGCTTGACGTGACGATCCAGGCACAGATCCTGGAGCTGATGGCGACCCTGCGCCGCCAGCTCGGCACGGCCATGATCCTGATCACGCACGACCTTGGTGTGGTGGCCGAGACCGCCCACCGCGTGATCGTCATGTACGCCGGGCGCAAGGTCGAGGAGGCGGCGGTCGACGATCTGTTCGCGCATCCCCTGCACCCCTACACACATGGGCTGATGCGCTCGATTCCGCGGCTCGCTCTGATGCGGCGCGAGGCCGCCGGCAGGTTGCAGGAGATCCCGGGGATGGTACCGGCGCTCACGAGCCTGCCGGCGGGCTGCACCTTCGCGCCGCGCTGTGCGTTTGCGGGCGACATCTGCCGCAGAGAATATCCGCCCTACGAGGAGAAACGGGACGGCCACTGGGCCGCCTGCTGGCACTCCGACCGGATGGCCGGAGCGGCCAATGGCTGACGCACCGCCTCCAGTGCTGCAGGTTGACGGGCTCAAGAAGTACTTTCCCGTGCGCAGGGGGTTGCTGCGGCGAGCCATCGGCCAGGTCTACGCGGTCGACAACGTGACCTTTTCGATCGGGGCGGGCGAGACTTTGGGTCTCGTGGGCGAGTCGGGCTGCGGCAAGTCGACCGTGGGCCGCGTCGTCTTGCGCCTGATCGAACCGACGGCGGGCACAGTGCGGCTCGATGGCCATGACATCACGCGGCTCACCAAGGCGGAGCTTCGGCCAATCCGGCAGAAGATGCAGATCATCTTCCAGGACCCGTTCTCCTCCCTTAATCCGCGCAAGCGCGCAGGCGACATCGTCGGCGAACCCCTAAGGCTCCACGGTCACGGCGGGAAAGCAGCGCGGCAGGAGCGGGTGGAGCAGCTGTTCGAGCAAGTGGGACTGCAAGCCGCGCAGATGAAGAGCTTCCCACATCAGTTTTCCGGCGGTCAGCGCCAGCGCATCGGCGTTGCCCGTGCGCTCGCCCTGAACCCCAGGCTGATCGTCGCCGACGAGCCGGTCTCGGCCCTCGACGTCTCGATCCAGGCTCAGGTGATCAATCTGCTCATGGACCTGCAGCGCGACCTGGGGCTGTCCTATCTGTTCATCTCCCACAACCTCGCGGTTGTTGAGCACATTTCCCACCACATCGCCGTCATGTACCTCGGCCGCATCGTCGAATACACCGATAAGGCCACGCTGTTCACACGCCCCCTGCATCCCTATACGGAGGCTTTGCTGGCGGCCGTGCCGGTGCCGGACCCCGCCATCAAGCGCGTGAAGCACGTGGTGCAGGGTGATGTGCCGAGCCCCCTTCGGCCCCCGTCCGGTTGCCACTTCCACACCCGCTGCCCTTACGCCGAGGCGCGCTGCCGCACAGAGGCTCCTTCCCTGCGGGAGATAGACCCCCGCCATTTCGTCGCCTGCCACTTGCGATAGGCAGGAGCGCTCCTGCTACACCGGCCTGGCCTAACGGGAGCCGCAGACGGACCGGCGATCTGCTCGAGCGACTCACTTGCCAGCTCGCTCGACTGCGCCCGAAGCAACACTTCGTCTCAGAAGGTCGGCGAAGGCGCGGCCTGCAGGGCTCGGGTGCCGGGCCTCATAGAGATTGATCCGAAACATCGGCAGTCTTGGCAATCGCCGATCCGCGGCGATGATCTCCAGGCTTTCAGGGATCGAGTGGCCGAGCAGAGGCGCGACGGCAAGATCGGCCTCCAGCGTCGCTCGCACGGGTTCCATATTGCTCACCTCGCATACGGCCTGCCAGCTGCGGCGCGCCTTCCTCAGCGCCGCTATTGCAACGGGCCTGAACACGCAGGTCTCTGCCCCGATCGATACCGGCAACGGGTCGCGTGTGTGCGCAGCGCCCGCGCGGGCTCCGGTCCATACGAGCCGGTCGCTGCGCAGGGTCTCGCCATCCCTTCCACAACCAAGCTCTGTCGTCAGCGCCAGATCGATGGCGCCAGTCTTGAGCTCCTGCAGTAAGACAACCGTGTCCTTGCAGGCGAGCGTAACCCGTATGCCGGGAAACGCCTGCCCGAAGCGCCGCAGGATCGACGGGGCGTAGCTGCCGATGATGTCATAGGGGGCGCCGAATCTGACCTCACCTTCGAACGCAGGTTGCCGGAGCGCGGCGACCAGTTGCTCGTTTGCGGCCAAGAACTGCTGGACAGTCGGCACCAGCCCCTTCCCCTCAGGGCTCGGTACGATTCGGCGGCCGGCGCGCACGAACAGTCGATGTTCGGAAAGGTCCTCCAGCCGGCGCAGCTGCTGGCTGATCGCGCCCTGGGTGAGGTTTAACTGCCGGGCCGCCAGCGTCACGCTGCCGGTCTCGATGACGGCCAGGAATGCGCGCGCGACAGCAACGTCGATATTGCGGTTCATGGGGCGGCCGATCCATTACGTGTGATAAATGCGACGATTAGAACAATTATATATACTAAAGCTTTGCATGGCGGTAGTGCTCGGCGAGCGAAAAAAGGAGCGATGGAGGCCGCCATGATCTCGGGAGTCTGGGTCCCTTTGGTCACGCCGTTCAAAGATGGGCGAGTCGACCTGGCGAGCTACCGGCGCCTCATCGAGCACTACCTGGCACGCGGCGTTACTGGCCTGTTTCCGCTCGGGACTACGGGCGAGGCTCCGACGCTCGATGATGAGGAAGAGGATGCGGTCGTGGCGGCGACCCTTGAAACCGCGGCCAACCGCGTACCCGTGTTCGTTGGCATCGGCGGCAATGCCACACGCAAGGTGATCAAGACGCTCGATCGGTTCGGGCGGTTCCAGTTCCCTGGCATCGTCTCCGTCTGTCCGTATTACAACCGCCCGACGCAGGACGGCCTGCTGCAGCACTTCGCGGCTCTGTCAGAAGCAACCGACCGTCAGATACTCATTTACAACATTCCCTATCGGACATCGGTCAATCTCTCCAACGACACGCTGTTGCGCCTCGCCGAGCGGCGGAACATCGTCGGCGTCAAGGACAGCTCGGGCAGCATTGCGCAGTCGCTCGAGCTGCTCGCACGCAAGCCAGACGGCTTCTCCGTGCTGACTGGCGAGGACGCGCTCTTCTTCACCATGATGTGCAACGGTGCGGACGGCGGCATCCTGGCGGCAGCGCATTTCGCTACGGAGCAGTTTGTCGAGGTCGCGCACCGCGTCACGTCGAACGATCATGTCGCCGCACGGGCGATCTGGTCCCCGCTCCAGACCTTCATTCCCAGGCTGTTTCGGGAGGCAAACCCGATGCCGATCAAATATTGCCTCTGGCGACAGGGTCTCATCCGTTCGCCCGAGTGCCGCCTCCCGTTGTCATCGATCTCCGAAGGGCTTGCACGGGAGCTCGATCACTGGATCGAAAAAGACAGGACTGCGTAGGTGCGAGGGCGTCTGCCGCACGCTCAAGTCGCGTCGTGGAAGATGATCCCGAGCGTGTGCCTCAGGCCGGAGCGGACGCGGCTCACGCCGTGGCGGAGATTCACGCGGTAGTTGCCCCTCGATCCCTGCACGGGCCGGTTATGGACTGCGAAGGCAACCGCATCCCCCTGCCGGAGCGGAACGATCTCTACGCGGCTCTGCATGCGCGGCCGCTGCTCGGTGATGACGAACTCGCCCCCGGTGAAATCCCGGCCGGGCTCCGAGAGAAGGATGGCGACCTGGATCGGGAACGCGAGATCACCATAGAGATCCTGGTGGAGGCAGTTGAAGTCACCGGCCACGTACTGCAGCAGAAGTGGCGTCGGGCGCGTCTGGCCAGCGGCGTGGCATCGCTCGAGGAACGATACGTGGTCGCCGGGATAGCGCTCGTCAATTCCCATGCGGCCGTTCCATGCGTTCGCCACGCCTGCGAGATGCGGATAGAGCGACGTGCGCAGGCTACCGAGAAGGTCGGGAAGGGGGTATTTGAAGTAGCGGTATTCGCCCTTGCCGAAGCCGTGGCGCGCCATGTGGACGTGGCTGCGGAAGTGGCTCTCGTCGGTATAGAGATCGGCGATGGAGCGGCATTCCCCGGGCGAGAGGAGCTTCGGCAGGACGGCGCAACCGTAGGCGTCGAGCTCGGCGGTAAGCACCTGCCAGTCATAGGCGGCGACACTGGCCTCCGCGGATGTAGCCGCAGAGGCCGAGGAGCGGGTGGACGAGCGGAGCTTCATGCCGCGGCCTCCTTCCTGATCAGCTCGCGCTTGCGGTCGACACCCCAGGCATATCCCGAGAGCGAGCCGTCGTTGCGGACCACGCGGTGGCAGGGAATGGCGACGGCGAGATTGTTGGCGGCGCAGGCACCGGCGACCGCGCGCGCCGCCTGCGGGGCGCCGATACGCCGGGCGATCTCGGCATAGCAGACCGTCTCGCCGACGGGAATCTCCCGCAGCGCCTGCCACACGCGTTGCTGGAAGGCGGTGCCGCGGACATCGAGGGGAAGGTCCAGGCCGATCCTGGGAGCCTCGATGAAGCCGACAACCCGCGCGACCAGGGCCTCATAGTCGCGATCGGCGCCGATGAGGTGCGCTTTCGGGAAGCGATCCTGGAGATTGCGGACGAGCTCGTCCGGATCGTCTCCCAGCAGGATCGAGGCGACGCCCTTTCTGCTCGAGGCGACGAGGATGGCGCCGAGGGAAGTCTCTCCGACAGCGAACTTGATCTCCTCCCGCGCACCTCCGGCGCGGTATTGCGACGGGGTCATGCCCAGCATGTCCGTCGAGCCCTCGTAGAACCGTCCGCTGGAGTTGAAGCCGGCGTCGTAGATCGCCTCGGTGACGGTGTTGCCGGAAGCCAGCCCCTGCCGGACCTTCTTGGCGCGCTGGGCAGCCGCGTAGTCCTTCGGTGTCAGCCCGGTGGCGGCCTTGAACACGCGATGGAAATAGCTCGGGCTTCTGCGAACCGCGTCTGCCAGCTCCTCCAGCGATGGCTCCTCCTCGCTTTGCTCGATGATCCGGCATGCCTTCGCGACCAGGGCTGCATTGGCGCTTTCGGTCGAGGGCCCCTCCGGGTTGCAGCGGCGGCAGGGGCGGAAGCCCGTCGCCCTGGCGCTTTCCAGGGTGTCGTGCAGCCGAACATTCGTGGGATTGGCGACGCGCGAGGGGCACGACGGCCGGCAATAGACGCCAGTCGTGGCAACCGAGTACCAGAGGTGGCCGTCGGCTGTCTTGTCACGCGCGACGATGCGTGCCCAGCGAGGATCGTCTGCCACTGAGGGGGGCGTTGTCCTCGGGGTCTTGGTGGACGTCTCGGTCATGCTCTCACCCTCTCGATATGGTGGTCGGTAGATGATGGCGCCAATTCCCGCCGGGCGCACTCCGCTCCTTGCTTTCAAATTGAATGGCGTGCGCACCGGCCATCGGCTGCTCATCCTTCGCTGGCCCAGGCTCAGCTCGCTCGGAGCGGACGAGGCCCGCACGCGGCGAGCGGACCTCATCCGGCGACCCGGGTGGTCGCCGTTGTCGGGACGCGAGCGACGGATACCTCCGATCAGGCGGCTTTGATCAGGCCGAGCTGCGTCAGCGCCGTCACGCCGTCGTCGAGGCCGATCTCCTCGACGATCCTGCCGTTGATCACCTTGAGCACGGTGGTGCCGGTGAAGTGCATCTTGCGGCCGGTGGCGGCCGGGAGTGCGCCAATCAGGAAGTCCGCGAACGCCGGTCCCGTGTGGGTGCCGCCGCCTTCCCATTGACCGACGACGTAGTCGCCCTCGGCGATCAGGCCCGCCGTGCCCCAGAAATTGAGATCGGGGAATGCGGCACGGAAATCGGTCATGAACACCTTGATGTCATTCCGACCGCGGCGGGGCTCGTGCAACGAGTACTTGAGCAGCATGTCCGGCGCGGCGATCTCGTCGACGACGCCGAGATTGACGCTCTTGCCCCAGAACTCGGTGAACCAGCGACCGACGACGGCTTTGTTGTCCTGTTCCTTGCTCATCGTAGCGACTCCTCTTGGCCCAGTTGGGGACCACCGACATCTGTCGATGATCTGAGCAGAGGACTAACCGCGAGGGAGGCTTGCCAAACTCCGGTTCTTGCCCTGCAATCGAAACTCTGAGCGCGACGCGCGTCCGCCAGCAGAAGCTCAACCTCCCGCATGTTGGCGGCGGGCGGCCCCATCACCAGAAGAGGTGTCAAGAGCGATGAGCAGCAACAGCGACTACATCCCGCCCAAGGTCTGGAAATGGGAAAAGCCGCACGCGGGGGAGGAATGGAGGTACTCGGGCATCAATCGGCCGATTGCCGGGCCGACCCATGACAAGGTATTGCCTGTCGGCAAGCACCCCCTGCAGCTCTATTCGCGCGGCACGCCCAACGGCGTGAAGGTGACCGTGATGCTGGAGGAGTTGCTCGCGCTCGGTCACAAGGGCGCGGAGTACGATGCCTGGCTGATCGATATCGGCAAAGGCGAGCAGTTTGGCAGCGGTTTCGTCGAGGTCAATCCGAACTCGAAGATACCGGCCCTCCTGGATCGCAGTGGCGCCAGGCCGCGTCGCGTGTTCGAGTCCGGATCGATCCTGCTCTATCTCGCCGAGAAGTTCGGTGCCTTCCTGCCGCCCGATCCGGACAAGCGCACCGAGACGCTCAATTGGTTGTTCTGGCAGATGGGCAGCACGCCCTACGTCGGCGGCGGGTTCGGTCATTTCTATCACTACGCGCCGGTGAAGATCGAGTATGCGATCAACCGGTTTGCGATGGAGGCGAAGCGGCAGCTGGATGTCCTGAACCGCCACCTCGAGGACCACGAGTTTATGGCTGGCGACGAGTATTCGATCGCCGATATGGCGATCTGGCCGTGGTATGGCAGCCTGGCGCAGGGCACGCAGTACGATGCGGGTGAGTTCCTGCAGGGGCAGGAGTATGTCCACGTGCTGCGCTGGACCAAGGCGATCGCCGCGCGGCCTGCCGTCAAGCGCGGGCGGATGGTCAACCGCGCCGTAGGCGATCCTGCTCAGCAGTTGCACGAGCGGCATGACGCGAGCGACTTCGATACAAAGACGCAGGACAAGCTGGCAAAGTAGGCAACCCACCGTTGGAGCCGGGTGACAGACCCGGAGGGTCTGACACCAGCAGAGGAGCCTCCCGATGATCATCGATTCCCAGGTCCACGCCTACGAGGCGAACACGCCGAAGCGACCCTGGCAAAGCGTGCCCAACTGGCCGGCCCACGTGAGCGGTGACGAGATGGTGGCGGCGATGGACAAGGTCGGCGTCGACGGCGCGATCTTCATCTCCGCCTTCTCCATGTACCGCTACGACGCCAGCTATGCGGTGGAGGTGCAGCGGGCCCATCCCGACCGGTTCGGCATCGTCAAGCCGGTCGACCCTGACGACCCCGCCGTGGCCGATGTCGTCGCCGACTGGAAGACGACGCCAGGCGCCGTCGGCATCCGCATCATGCTGCCACCGGAGGCGAACCGCGAGCCGGGCGACCCCGGTCTGGACCGCATTCTGCGTGCGGCCGTCCGCCACCATTTTCCGGTCAACATCCTGTGCTGGGGCAACCTGGACGCGGGGACTGCGCTGATCGATCGCCACCCAGATACGCGCTTCATCATCGACCACCTGGGCATCGTTCAGCCCCGCACGCCGCCCGCCCCGCCTCAGCCTTGGGCCGACCTGCCGAAGGTCCTGGAGCTCGCCAGGCGCCCGAACGCCGTGATCAAGGTCAGCGGCGCCTGCACCCTGTCGCGGGAGCCGTATCCCTTCCCGGACATCTGGGACCCGCTCGCCCGCGTGTTCGATGCCTGGGGCTTCGACCGCTGCCTGTGGGGCACGGACTGGACCCGCGCTTTCGCGGTCGTCAACTACGAGCAGGCCGTCGAGCCCTTCCTCAGGACGGACCGCCTGAGCGCCAGCGAGCGGGCGATGCTGATGGGCGGCGCGTGCGCCAAGGCCTATGGCTGGTCGCCGAGGAAAGGCTAGAGCCCTTCCACTCGCTGCTCGCCAACGCCTCTCGAATGGACGGGTCGTCGTCTACGACGTAAGCGACGGGTTGCGCCTATGTCACTCGCGATACCGCTCCGCTTGCGCATGCTGAGATCGGTCTCACTCGGACCGGTCTCACTCGGCTGGCCTGGTGGAGGAACGTGGGGGCAGGCCCGATACATGACCTTTCGCGATCTCGTCCTGCAGCCAGAGTGCGTGGTGCTCCCTGGCCCAGTTGAGATCGACGCTGCCCGTGCCCATGGCCTCGAACGCACCCTCCGTCCCCAGCGTGCCGATGTAGATGTGCCCGATGATGAGTGCGATGAACAGCATAGCCACGACGCTGTGCACGACCTGGGCCGCCTGCATGCCGAGGATGTCGGTCACATAGAACGGAAACATCAGCAGGTAGCCGGAGACGGCAACCGCCGCACCGGCAGCGAGGGCGAGCCAGAACACCAGCTTCTCGCCGGCATTGAAGCGGCCGGCCACCGGATGCCGCGACTTGACGAAGCCGCCGCCCTGCTTCAGCCACTCGATGTCTACCCTGCGCGGAATATTGTCTCTCATCCAGAGCGCAGCAATGAGAATGAGCCCCAGCACGAACGGGAAGCTGACGAAGTTGTGCACCCATTTCGCGATCTCAGAGAGTGTGGTGAATGCTTCAGGCCCGATCAGCGGTAGCAGCAGGACCTTGCCGAAGGTGATGTTGAGTCCGGTGAGCGCGAGTAAGACGAACGACGTGGCCGTCAGCCAGTGCGCGAGACGCTCGAACGCGGTGAAGCGGGTCACCTTGGTGTCAGAGCGCCCCGCGGTAAGGCGCAGCCGCCCGATCAGGGCATAGGCGAGGCCCAAACCCAGGATCGTGCCGAGGATGACGATCGCCCCAGTCCAAGGCAGGAGCACCTGGTGAAAATGGCGCCAGGTCCTTCCTGCGGGCTGCATCAGGACGCCGGCTCCCTCGCTGACAAGCACGGTACGGCCTTCAATGCGCGGTGACTGCTCGAGCAGCATCTGCTCGTTCACGGCGCTGGCGTCCGGGTCGATGATCCGGCCTTGCTGGGCATGGGACGAGACGGCCAAGACGCCGACCAGCAGCCCACACGCCGCCACGAGGCCGCAGAGGATGAGACGGACTGCTCTCAAGGGTGCCATCGGTTCATGGTCCTGCGCGTTGGTGATCTTTCGACTACATCGCGGCCGGGCTGCCTCACACCGTGATCTGCTCGCGGTAGGCGGTCATCCAGCCCCAGGCGCCGGAGCCGTAGCCGCGCTTGACGACACGCTCCTTGTAGATCTGGGCGATGATCTCGCCGTCGCCGGACAGCAGCGACTTGGTGGAGCACATCTCGGAGCAGAGCGGCAGCTTGCCCTCGGCCAGGCGATTGGCGCCGTACTTCTCGAACTCCGCCATGGTACCGTCCGCCTCCGGGCCGCCCGCACAATAGGTGCACTTGTCCATCTTGCCGCGCGAGCCGAAGTTGCCGACGCGCGGATACTGCGGCGCCCCGAACGGGCAGGCGTAGAAGCAGTATCCGCAACCGATGCACAGATCCTTGGAGTGCAGCACGACAGCGTCCGCCGTGACGTAGAAGCAGTCCACAGGGCAGACAGCCGCGCAGGGCGGGTCCGTGCAGTGCATGCAGGCCATGGAGACGGAGCGCTCGCCGGGCTTGCCGTCATTGATGGTGACGACGCGCCGACGGTTGATGCCCCAGGGGACATCGTGCTCGTTCTTGCAGGCGGTGACGCAGGCGTTGCACTCGATGCAGCGCTCGGCATCGCAGAGGAACTTCATGCGCGCCATGGCTCAACACCTTTCACGCGGCTCGGACCTGGCAGAGCGTGGCTTTCGGCTCCTGCATCCCCGTCACCGGATCGAATCCGTAGGTCGTGAGCGTGTTCACGCTCTCGCCCAGCACGATCGGATCGTTGCCCTTGGGATACTTGTCGCGCTGGTCGACGCCCTGGAACCAGCCGGCGAAGTGGAACGGGCACCACACCAGACCCTTGCCGACGCGCTCAGTCACCAGTGCCTTCATCCGCGCCCTGGAGTTGCTCTCCGGACCGGTCACCCACACCCAGGCGCCGTCCCTGATGCCGCGATCTGCGGCATCAGCGGGGTTGATCTCGACGAACATGTCCTGCCGCAGCTCCGCGAGCCACTTGTTGGAGCGCGTCTCCTCGCCGCCGCCCTCGTGCTCGACGAGCCGCCCGGAGGACAGGATCAGCGGGAACTCCTTGGAGACTCCCCTATCGACGGCCGACTTCTGCACCGTAAAGCCGAGATTGGGCACTCTGAACTCGCGGGCGTCAGGTCGCGTCGGATACTTCGCAACGAGCTCGGGCCTTGGCGTGTAAATCGGCTCGCGATGCACCGGAACGGGGTCTGGCAGATTCCAGGCGATCATGCGCGCCTTGCCGTTGCCATAGGGCGAGCAGCCGTGCTCGATGGCGATGCGCTGGATGCCGCCGGAGAGATCCGTGGACCAAGACACGGCGTCGGGGTTGGCAGGATTCACGCGCTCGATGGCCGCCATCTCCGCCGCGCTGAGGTCCTTGTCCCATCCGAGCTTCTTGAGCACGGCGAGCGTGAATTCTGGATAGCCATCCTGGATCGCGGAGTCCTTGGAGTAGGAGCCGTCGGCCAGCAGGCTGACCCCGTTGCGCTCCACCCCGAAGCGCGGACGGAATGTCCCGCCGCCTTCCCTTACCGGCAGATCGGTGTTGTAGAGCACGGGCGTGCCGGGATGCCTGAATTCCGGCGTGCCCCAGCAGGGCCATGGCAGGCCGTAGATATCTCCCTTGCAAGGCCCGTCGACGGCCCTCAGCGTCTTGACGTCGAAGTCCTTCTGGTTGGCCATGTGCAGCTTGAGCCGCTCCGGCGACTGGCCGCAGTAGCCCGTCGACCAGCCGCCGCGATTGATCTCGCGCAGGATGTCCTCGGCCGCGACGGCGCCGTTCTCGACCTTGATGTTCTTGAACATCTGCTCCGCGAAGCCGAGCTTGCGCGCGAGCAGGTACATCGTGTCGTAGTCGTTCTTGCATTCGAAGATGGGCTTGACGACCTGCTCGCCCCATTGCAGCGACCGGTTGGACGCGGTGCGCGAGCCGTTCATCTCGAAGCTGGTGCAGGCCGGTAGAAGGTAGGTGCCATCCTTGCGCTCGGACAGCACCGCCCATGTCGTCGGATAGGGATCGCACACCACCAGCAGGGCCAGCTTCTCGATCCCCCGCGCCGCCTCCGGCATCCTGGTAATGGTATTGCCGCCATGCCCCATGACGAACATGGCCTTTAAGTTGTCCGGCTGGGAGACCTCGTTCTTCGGCAGCAGCGTGGCGTCGAACCAGCGGGTGCTTGGGATACCCGGTGTCTCCATGAGCTTCTTGTCGGCGAAACGGGAGGCCATCCAGTCGTAGTCGACCTCCCACACGCGGCACCAATGCTTCCATGCCCCCTCGGCAAGGCCGTAGTAGAGCGGCAGCGTCACGATATCGAGCCCCAGGTCGGTGGCGCCCTGGACGTTGTCGTGGCCCCGGAAGATGTTGGCGCCGGCGCCAGAGCGGCCCACGTTGCCGGTGGCCAGCACCAAGATGCAGCTGGCGCGCACGTTGGCCGTCCCGACGGTGAACTGCGTCTGTCCCATCGCCCAGATCAGGGTGGCCGGCCGCTCCTTCGCAAATTTCTCGGCGATGCGCTTGACCTGCGCCTCGGGCAGGCCGGTGACACGCTCGACCTCGTCGGGCGGCCACTTCTCGACCTCCTTCTTGACCTCATCGAGCCCGTACACGCGCTGGCGGATGAACTCCTTGTCCTCCCAGCCGTTGTGGAAGATGTGCCAGAGCATGCCGTAGATGGTCGGGATGTGCGTCCCGGGCCTCACCCGCACGTACTCCGTCGCGTGCGCCGCCGTTCGCGTCATGCGCGGATCGATGACGATCATGTTGGCGCGGTTGAGCTCTTTTCCCTCCAGGACGTGCTGCAGCGACACCGGATGCGCGCAGGCGGGATTGCCGCCCATGACCACAATGGTCTTGGAGTTGCGGATGTCGTTGTAGCTGTTGGTCATGGCGCCGTAGCCCCAGGTGTTGGCGACGCCGGCGACGGTGGTGGAATGGCAAATGCGCGCCTGATGGTCCGAGTTGTTCGTGCCCCAGAAGGCGGCGAACTTGCGGTTCAAGTAGGCGGCTTCGTT